>Ga0209811_10000123_pt1 | contig 34890 bp, 45 predicted proteins | sample Coa_R1_6_FD_187161 | JGI IMG/M metagenome (GOLD analysis project Ga0209811, IMG submission 187161) | Surface soil microbial communities from Centralia Pennsylvania, which are recovering from an underground coalmine fire. - Coalmine... | ecosystem: Environmental > Terrestrial > Soil >... | reverse complement strand
CTCTCAGAGGTCAAGATGTTCCGTGACCGGGCCGGTAAGTTCCTTGACTCCCCTTGAGGACAAGCTCTTAGAGATCATTCAGTCGCATTGTGATGCGTCTGTGTCGGAAATCGTTTCCGGTCAGAGAGTGTCTTGGAGATGTGGCAGTCTCTTAGAAGAACTCCGGGAGACGGCCTCGGCCCGGGACTATCTCGATGTCCGTAACCTGGAGCTAGAGCGCGAGAACGATCACTTAGTCACCCGGCTCCAGATACTGACCGGGGAGATAGAAGTTTCTCCTGAAGAACAGCTTGAGATCATTCGGCAATGGCTCGCTAACGGTCCGTGAGCAATGCGCTGCTTGGCCTCCTGTCATGGCTGGTGGCCGAAAGCAGTCCATTGTTTGCCGGGTTCATCGGGGGAGTCTTGGCCCAGGCCGTGATCATGCTGGCCTCTCGGGGCAAGAGCGATGTGCCCCGGGAGATCAGGGTGCAGATTATTCTCATCTGGATCACGATTGCTGGCCTGTTGCTCGTGAATATCAACCAGGGACAGAACATTCAGGCCCTGCTCCAGGGACGCTAAGCAGCAGCTAAACTCCCCGGCCACGGGGGCGTGTTTAGTGAAACTAAAGCTTTCTTGGAGAGAGAAGTCAGAGGCCTACCAGCATCAGGTCTGGGTCCGAGCAGTCAAGGTGTGTGAGATGTGTGGCCTCAGACTTCAGGTCCGGGCCTTCGAGCACTGGGGAGCACAACCGTGCTGGGAGTGTGCCAAGCAACTCAAACGTCAGCGCCGGGCTGGGTGGGAGCCGCCGGTTCAGGACTGAGTCCCAGTAGCCCGTGAGCAAAGGGCGGGTGTATAGCGTCAGCAGCGAAGACGACCTCGGCTAGAGCTTGCTGATATTCGTCAGGATCGAGCCGGAGCTTGAGCTGCTTCTGAAGTGCCCGGACCATGGCCCTGAATCGTTCGAGCCGGGCAAGGTACTCGGTCTGTAGCTGTTCCAGATCCTTGCCCTGTGGTTCAGGCAGCTCTCCTGAAGCCGGCTGGTCCAGGGGGTCCTCGACCCTGAGCTGCAATCTACGCCGGGCCTTGTACGCCTTCTGTCTCTCAGCGTGGCTTAGTGGCATAGGGGTGACGGTACTTGGGCGTCACCCTCTTTGTCACCCGGCGGGGTGACGCAAACCCCCGGGGGTCTTGGTAAACCCCTCGTGCTCTGGGTGACGTTTTGTGCGAGAGGGGTAGTACTCACCTCTGCCAAGACCTTTATGACTAATACACCCCCTGTAGTGCCATGCCCCCGGGTATCTCTGCCTGGCTCACGGCTAGGCTCACTGGCTGCTTACACACACGAGTTACTGGCTTCGCCAGGATGGGTATCTCTCTTTCGAAAGGTCATGGCAGTTCTCATGACTATGCAAGCTTCTCGTCCCTTCAACCCCACGTCCGCTGTCCCTGGTTCTGTGACACAGACCCGTGATGATGGCACTGTGCGTACGTTCGATCTCTGGCGCTGTGACGGCAGGATCGCTACGACTGACCAGCGTTGCAATCTCATCTGGGCGGGGCGTAGCCTGGCTATCGCCTGCGCTGAGCACGGTCATCGCAATCAGTACCGTGTCTTCTATGGCACTGGCGACTCGGAGGTCAGCTACGTCCGCAAGGCCGAGCGCCGTGACGGTGCCAGACCCTCTGCGTTGGGTACTGTGTCTGTTGCCTCAGCTCCTGCGCCGGAGCCTGTGGCAGACCCTGTCGAGACTCTGAAGGCACTGGCTCTTAGTCTAGGGTTCAGGCTCTCCCGGATCCCTGCACCGAAGCAGGCTCCGGACTTCGAGCCACTCTCGGATGATCTAGAGCCAGCGTTCTGATCTCAGCAAGGCCCTCTTCGGAGGGCTTTTCTAGTGCTCCAGGCCAGGAATCCTGCATTCCAGCAGTCCTAGAGTTCCGGCAATCCCAGAACTGCCAGGCACTTGGTATTGGCTGCTGACTGATTGGTACTAGCTATACAAGGCCAGGACACGGTGCCTACAACCCACGGAAACCAAGCATTCAAGTTCAGAACCACGACCATCAGGCCCTATAGCTCTATCTGTAGATGCAGATCCACGCCCCCGGAAGCCACGACTAGACACAGCCTTACAGACACTTTACGTAACTTTTTCGAGACCAGGACTCTAACTCTGGCGAGTTCGAGGGCTCTCGGCTAAAGGTGCTTGGGGCTTACCCAACCGAGCTACCGCCTCCGGCGGGTTGGGTATGTCTGTTGAATTCGCCTCATCTGAGGTCTGTTCCTGCTGTGGGATAACGCCCATAGCCCTCGCCACCATGAAGACCTGTTTCTGCCTCCAGGGCACGTGCAGGCGCTGCTACTACGAATGGCGCGACATCCTCGCCGTCACGCCCCACATCCACGCAGCGGAACTCTGATGCTCCCCTACCTCGTTCTGGCCTACACCTGGGCCTACGTCTTCTTCTCTCTGCCCGCCGCCGTCATTGGCTGGCAGCTCGCGGGCTTCGCTGGAGCAGTCCTCGGGCTCATCATCGTCTGGGCTGCACGCCGCAGTCTGGGCTTCTTCATCACTGGGTATCACAACCATGCACATCGTCAATAAGCGCAACCACACGCCCACGCCGTCTGACGTCTATGTCGGGCGGCCCAGCCCTCTTGGCAACCCCTTCAGTCACCAGGCTGGAACCCTTGCCAGGTACAGAACCGAGACCCGTGAGCAAGCCATCGAGGCTTACAGACACTGGCTCTGGAAGGAGATCAAAGTCAGGAACCCGAACGTCATCCTCACCATCGCCGGCATACCGGAAGACGCGAATCTAGTTTGCTGGTGTGCACCACTGCCCTGCCACGCCGAAGTCATCCAGCGGGCCTGGAACTTCCTCAAGACCTCAGGCCGAGCCTACGTTCAAGGACTCTCGTGACCAATCTACTCATCAACCTCATGATCAACCTCTGCCTGCTGCTCGACAGCAATGCCTTCAGCGACCTCGACACAGGCTCGCTTCAGGCCTGGGCAGACCCGACTGATGGCCGAGAGGCTATCTATCTCCAGGCCCCGCCGGACGCCTGCAAAGTCACCCTCGAAGGAGACCTCATCATCATCGACTTCTCGGACGCCTGCGAGCCATGAAGCAGGCACGCGGCAACATCTGGGACCTCGCGGACACGACAGGCTCAGACGTGCTCGTCATCACCACCAACGGCTTCGTCAAGGCCAACGGAGACTGCGTCATGGGCCGAGGCATCGCCCGTGAAGCCAGAGACCGCATCCCCGGTATCGCACAGAAACTCGGCACACTCATCAGACGTCATGGCAACCGAGCCATGCGTGTCTACCACGCCCCGGGCTACTGGGTCGTGTCCATGCCCACCAAGCACGTCTGGGTCGACAAGTCTGATCCAGCTCTCATTCAGGCATCAGCCAGGCAACTGGTCGAGATGGCCGACAAGTTCGGATGGCAATCCGTCGTCATGCCCCGCCCGGGCTGTGGCAATGGCGGCCTCAACTGGGCAGACATCGAACCAATGCTTGCTGACATCCTCGACGACCGATTTACTGTCTGCACTCACTAGAAAGGACATTCGCATGGCAAAGACGTATGCGGGCATCGGCAGTCGACGCACGCCAAAAGACGTCCAACGCCTCATGACACAGATAGCCACCAAGCTCGCACAGCAAGGCTGGACGCTTAGATCAGGCCACGCAGACGGAGCAGATCTAGCATTCGAGCGTGGTGCCGGAAGCCAGACCGAGATCTATCTACCCTGGACGAGCTTCAACGCTCACTGGCCCATTGCCGGACAACGCTTCGCAGCCCCAACTCAGACAGCCCTAGCCATGGCTAAGGATTACCACCCGGCATGGAAAGCCTGCTCTTCCGGTGCAAGGCTATTACATGCCCGGAACGTACATCAGATCCTGGGACCAGATCTCCAGGAACCCGTGAAGTTTGTACTGTGCTGGACACCAGATGGGCAGGATTCTGGTGGAACAGGTCAGGCCTTGCGCCTAGCCCGGAAGAATGGCATTCCGGTATTCAATCTGTATGACCCAGAAACTCATGCTCGACTTAGTCGCTTCTGCGGCTGAGTCTGGCTTGGGGCTTGGTCAAACGAGCTACGGGCTTCGCCCGGCTTGGCGATCTCTTCTGAAAGGGGTTTTACCGACCTTCCGTGACCTGGCGGCTGGACGCATTCCAGAACTCAAGGACATCAATCGCATGGCAAGCAACGCCCCCCTGCCTCGCGTCTCAGGACGTGTCGAGGCAACCAACAAGACAGGCATTCGCCTGGACAATGGCAACTGGTACAACTACTCGGACTACGGCTATCGAGGTCCCAAAGACCCACGTGCAGGCCAGCCAGAGCCTCAGGTCGGCCAGTACGTCACAGCCGAGATCAAGAACGACAAGTTCCTCCAGACACTGGTTATCGGCGGCAACGGCCAGGTGACCACACCTGACTTCAACCCAGCCCCACAGACCGCTGCGCCAGCTCTCGCGCCGGTAGCCCCACAGCCCACGACTCGACAGGACGACCTGATCCGTCTCCAGATCGAGACCAGGCTCACCATCCTCAAGACCATGAGCGTGGCACGCCCACAGGTCTTTACTCTCGAAACCCTCGAAGAGCTGGTCGAGACCGTACGCGGACTCGAAGCCTTCGTGCTCGAAGAGATGCTGACCCGCACATCGACCGTAGAGGACGACGACGTCATCCTCGACGAAGACTCCGAGCTGGACGAAACCGTCTAACTCGCTACCCAGTCGCTAACCGGATACACTACCCAGACTCAGCACAGAAGGACATCATGCCAACCACAGCTGTACTCGCCCGAGAGGTCACGTTCCACAACGTCCCTCTCAAATCCACCAAGCGGGGTTTCGCTATCCCACGTCCGGCCGTTCTGCGGACGATGCCTGCCACTGGCAGTGAAAACCCCAAGGACAAAGAATGGGATGGCCGGTCCGCTCCATTCACCTGGACACCACAGCGTTTCTATCTCGGAGAAATGCACTACAAGCCCGTCGGGCAACCAGGTTTCACCAAGACCATCACCCAGGTCACCGAAGTTGACCGGACAGCATGGAACCAGCACATGCAGGACTGGAGACAGTTCCTGTACGACAATGCCGAGGACTTCACCAGCACTCACAAAGCCGTCACGGCAGGTATCTTCAACACCAGTCTCATCTCACGCACCAACACTCCAGTTCAGACTCCAGTACCTACACCAACTCTTGCAGTGCTTCCCACTGTCGTGCAGAATGGCCCAGTGCCAGTCGCTCCGGCAGGCCAGCACCCACTCATGACCTGGGACCCAGACGACCTGGATATCGCTCAAGACCTCTTCGATGTCCCCATGGATAACCCCAACTTCTTGCCGGACACCGAGACCTTCAAACTCATCGACACGGCCTGGAAGCTAGCCACCGAGACAGGCGAACCCCAGAAGATCCTGATCTACGGGGACACTTCTACGGGCAAGACAGAGCATCCACAGATCTGGTGTGCCAGAAATGACGTGCTCTGGTGCCGTATCGACTCAGGCGCATTCGGAGAGATCTACGACGTCACAGGTCCCATCAAAGCCATCGAGCGCAACGGGACGTCTGTCACCGAGTGGACCAAGGGCAAGACCATCAGGGCTATGGCAGACCCGCGCCCCGCAGTCATCCAGCTGGACGAAGTCAATCGCATCTCTGACGTCAAAGCCATGAACGTACTCTTCCCGTTCTTTGACTCGGCCAAGCAGAGCTACTTTGACGACGCACAGGCCTGGATGAAGCTCAACGGCGTCAAGCTCATCATCGCCACCATGAACGGGGATACCCGAGGCGATGACATTGGCGAGTACGTCGGCACCCAGCCACTTGACCAGGCGTTTGTCTCTCGATTCCCGATCAGACGACAGTTGAAGTACCCGGACACGCAGAAGCTCTTGAAGATCCTTCAGGCACGATCCCAGGGTCGCGTCGACGATCAAGCACTCCAGAACGTCTCCGAGATCGCACAAGAACTCGTTGCCTTGAACAAGTTCGTGCCGAATCTCAGAGAACTCTTTGCAGCCTTGGACTTCCTGGCCGCAGGCATCGATATGTACCACGCCCTCAAGTGGACAGTGGGTGGCATCTACAAAGACGACGGCACTGCCGGATGCGACTTCACTTCATTCAAGGCCGTGTTGATCGGCAAGAACATCAACGTCGATGAAGCCTGAGAGCTGCATCGTCTGCACCGTCAGCATTCTCACCGATCAGGGTTCCCAGGCTTCCTGGGGACCCATCACCCTGCACTTTCACAAAGACTGTGAGGCCGTCTATCGACAGCAGCTAGCTCCCAGACTGCGTGACTCGCTGCAACGAGCCTTATCTCGATGGAGAAACTATGAACCCTCAGATCCATAGCCGGTGGGGCATTCTGTGCCCCTCGTGCTCAAAGCCCTTGATCAACCCGAATCAGCCGTGGCCCCAGCCGTGTGCTACCTGTGGCACCAGGACCCACCTGAAATGCCTCGTACCCCTGCCTCAGTCCTGGCTTGTCGATCTAGACACCGACATGGACCCATACCTCACTCAGGACTGCTGCTCAAAGTGCGTCACGCACGCCGCACACAACGCAGAACTCATCACCAACATCCCACACGCCTCCGGAGATCTGCTTCAGGACGTCTTCAAACGCTGGAAGGCTCAACAGCCCAAAGCACCCAAGCGCTCTGTCGTCTCACTCTGGGGTGACTATCGAGTAGACCCGGACAACTTCGTGCCGGCAGTGACGAAAGTCTTAGACATCGTTCACTCAAGCGGCCCCAAGGTCAGATGGGCAGTCAAGCTAGGCACCTGGACACAGGTCCCGATGACCAACCTGGCTTCCAAAGAGATCATCCTGCCGAACTACTTCGATTCACCCAGCGCTCTCGGCAGGACGCATCAAGAGATCCTGGATGCCATGACCGGCGCGGCCATGCACGAGGCCGGACACGCCGCCTACGACCAGGCCAAGACCATCATCGAAGCCCAGAGACGCATCAGACAGGGCATGGGCCAGAGCACCTGGGCTTCGGCCACATGCCTGAACATCGTGTGTGACTACAACCTGGAGCGCAAGGTCATCGAGCGCTATCCAGCGTTCCGGCACTACTTCACCGAGACACACCGATGGAGTGTCAACGACTCACTGCCATTGATCGTCAAGGCTCTGAAAGAAGACGGAGCCGAAGACCAGATCAACGTCAGGCTGGCAGTTCTCACATGGGAGATGCTGGGACCCGGAGATCTAGAGAACGCCGGAGCACAGATCACGCCCCGGCTCAAGTGGATCACTCGCAAGTGCTTCGACATCTTGAAGTACGCCTACACCAAGGGCTACCTCAACTCAGAGCCAGGCAAGCTCAAGACCGCACGAGCACTCTACGAGCTGGTCAGGGTCATCAACCCGGTAGGTGCACCACCAGCCGGCATTCAGCTGCCACCTAGCCAAGTCACCACGCCCCCAGGCACACAGACCATCGGTGGTCAGCAACAGGGCCAGCCTGGACAACCAGGCCAATCAGGCCAAGGATCACCCCAACAGGGTGATGACAACGACGAGCAAGCATCTGGCGGCATGCCCTCAGATGACCCAGACGCCGAGACAGGAGATGCATCAAGCGATGACGGTCATGGGACCTCAGGGAGACCCAATTCATCCCAAGTACAAGATCCCGATGAGTCAACTGACTCCGGAACAGCTCCTGGAGAGCCTGACGGAGCAGACCAAGAAGAGACGCCAGGCGATGGCGAAACTCAGAGCGGAGCACAGGGCTCAGACGAAAATCAGGAACAAGGAGATCGACAGCCTGATGACGCTGGAGCCGGAACAGATTCTCCAGGAGATGGAGAAGACACTGACAGAGACCCCGAATCAGACGCCAGTGCCGGAGACCAAGCCGAAGAAGACTTCGACAAAGACTACTCGGGCAAAGACTCCGAAACTCAAGACTACGATGACGGAGAGTCAGGAGAAGAAGAACCTGGAAACCCAGACAACACCGGCCCACAGGGCGAGGATGCTGGAGAGCCTGGAGTAACTTCTGACTCACCTTCGCATCAAGGCGGCAAGTCAGGCTCAGAGGCACCAGTCGATCCTCAGGACGATCCATGGACAGGCAAGGGCGAGCTTCAGGACGATCCAACACGGCGCAAGAACGCCAAGAAAGACGCTCTTGATGATCTGGACGAAGAGAACGCCGGACGTCCACAAGACGACGAGCGTGCTCAGACGCCTCTGACAGATCAAGACAGCTCGTTCACCGAGCACGCTCGCGCAGACTCAGAGAAAGCCAGTAACCCGCCGCCTGTCCAGCACCTGACAGTGCCGGAGTACAGCCGACACGAGCTGGACAAGCTTCACGCCTGGCGAGTCACAGAACTCAGTCCAGTCATCTCACGCCTCAAGAAGGTCCTAAGGTTTCGCAACGCAGACTGGGGCGGACAGCAGACAGGCCGTCGTGCCGGAACGCTGACACGTCGCCACGTCAATCGTCTGAGCACACTGCACTCGGACAAGGTCTTCCACAAGACCATGCCCGACCAGACGCCCAAGGTCAGGATCGCCCTGCTCGTGGACGAATCAGACAGCATGCGGGGTGGCCTGACAGATCAGCCCTACATAGCCGCCAGGAACGCTGCTACAGCCCTCACACAGGCCTTGCACGGCATCAAGGGTGTCAAGCTATGGGTCTGGGGCTTCTCGCTCCAATTGGGCTACCAGGGCACCCAGCGAACGCATACGCCGAATATGCGGGCCTACGTGGATCCATTCCACAAGACGCACCAAGCAGACATCGAGTACTCCCCGATGTTTGGTGGCACGCCCACGGGCGAGGCCATGGAGCACGCAGCCGAAGTCCTGCTCAAGGGCTCTTCGCCGGACGAGAAGAAGGTCTGCTTCATCATCACCGACGGAGAAGCCGGAGGCTACATCGCGACCAGCACACCAGTCCGCAAGTACTGGGGCAAGGTCACCTTCGTCCACATCGGCATCGGCAATACCGTGGACAAGAACATCCCGTACTACGTTGGTCCAGTGACCAATATCGCCATCCTGCCTGACCTACTCAGCGAGTCAGTCACGGAAATCCTGCGCTGAGTACGAAAGAGGACGGGCTGCAACCCGTCCTCAGAACCCTCGAAAGGACATCGCCATGGCTACCCAGCCATCCCAAGAATACCCTGCCGAAGTCGTCAGGGGAACCTTTTTCGAGCACGACGTCCCCGTATCCAAGATGTTCGTGCACTTCAGGACGCAGCCAGACGGCTACGCTCGCCCACTCTCAGTCAGGCGTCTCAACAAGCTCATCGCAGAGTTCGACAGGCAGGCCCTGGGCGTGGCCCTGCTGTCCATGCGGAACGACGGCACCTTCGCCATCATCGACGCCCAGCACCGCTGGGAAGCCTGCAAGTTCCTGGCTATCCCGACCATGGACGCCCTGGTCTACATCGACCTCTCGCTTGAAGACGAAGCTCGCCTCTATAGAAAGTTCGGTGACTACCTCAAGCAGACGCCCCTGGACAAATACCACGCCGCGCTGGCCGAGAAAGTCCCCGAGTATCTGTTCGTCCAGAGAACGCTCTCAGACCGTGGCCTTATCGTGCCTGTCACACCGTCTGATTCGAACAACATGGTCGTCGCCGTAGACGCGCTGCTCAACGTCTGCCGGACGTACGGACACGACATCTTCACCGAGACCATCGATCTGCTGCACAACGCCTGGGACGGCGAGCACAGAGCTTTCAGAGGTCTCCTGATCCAGGGCACAGCGGCATTTCTGGCTCGCTATCGCTCCAGCAAGAAGTACAAGCCCAATCGCCTGATTTCACGCATGCAGAGCCAGGGACTCAGCAACATCGAACGCAGAGCCGCACTGCTTAGAGAAGCCAATCTAACCCTCCCTAACGCGGCCTGGGGCCAGGCACTGCTCTTCGTTCACGACCACAACGTCAAAGACGACCTCAGACTCGGAGCCTGGCCTGCCCGGCACATCTCAGAAACCCAGGCAGCCAAGTACGCCCAGAACATGCGCGACATCAACGCTGCCAAGACGCCTGAGCAAAAGAAAGCAGCGGCCCAGAAAGCCAACGCCTCGATGACCCCGGAACAACGTAGCCAGCGGACCTTCAAAGGCCTTCGCAAACGGCTCGGATATCACTATCGGGACGTCGTGTGCCCGACGTGCAACGCCATGGTCTCTGATCCCTGCATCACCGAGTCAGGACAGGTTTTCTATACGTACCACGCCTCCCGGCGAGAACTAGCCAAGACCAACGCCCATGACTAATAACTTCGAAGACCAAGACTCACAAGACTCAGAGCCCATGACCGGATGGGACAGCCCGGAAGACTACGAAGCTGCTTTTGACCAGATCAAACCAGGACTCGGAGAACAACTACTCCGGGCCCTCGACGCATACCTGTCCTTCAATTCAGAGAAAAACCGCATGTACCCGCCCTGCCGGGATGCCTTCGAGCACCTACAAGACGTCATGCACCAGATCGACTGGAACGCCTTAGATTTCGCTCTGAACGCCCTGGAGCACGGAGAAGACCTCTTCTCCTGCTACCCCAACAACGATGTGCTGGTTCGCTATCAGCCACGGAGAACCAGTGACACTCGACAATATCCACTCCCTGACTGCTGAGCCCTGTTGCAGAGTCAAAGGCAACTACCTCTCTGACCCGCCCATCTGTCAGGCCCACCTGAACGAAGGCTGGTTCATGTCCCGATTACCAGGCGGCACGCCGTGCGCTGACAAGCTCACCAGAGGCCACTGTGGCTGCGCCTGGGGCACGCTAGACCAACGCAAGTACATCACGTGCGCTACGCACGCCATTGGACCGCTGGCTTGCTGTCCACGCTCACAGGCCCTTGATTGCGCCTGTGCTTATGCCTATTCGTGTCCCGACCATGGAACACGACACATGGGGAATCACGAATGACCGAGCCACTCATCGACGACTACATCGAAGAAGTCGTCCAATTCACCAGAGACGTAATCGCCAAAGCCATGTACCACGGACCACGCCTCGACGATTTCCTGGGCCAGCTCTCAGACCGCATCCTGGAACTAGACGATGACTGAAGCACACATCGACTGTCCACTGTGTGGCACCAAGAACGCCCTGAGCTTCTACGAAGGGACAGAAAATGGAGCACCTCACGGCGCAGGCTTCTGGCCCATGGAAGTCTCAGACGCCAACCAGGACTGCGAATGCGCCATCCCAGAAACCACCTGGGACTTCGCTCGCAACGCTGCCTGGCAAGGTCACCAGATGGCTGACATGCAGCATGAACTCAACACGCTCATCAGACTCGTCAAAGACTACTGCAAGACCCGGACGCCAGAAAGCTTCATGAGGCTCGATCTAGCCGTCAACGAAGAGGCCTACGATTACTACGCAGGAGAACCCTCGACATGACCGGCAATCCCTGGGCCGACAGGGCCCCGTTCTACACCCTGATGTGGACAGATCTAAGAGCCCAGATGCCGTTTGCCACGAACATGCAGCTCTTCGAAGCCGGCGAGATCCTGACCAATATCCTGAACACGGTTTTTACTCAGCAGGCTCGCAAGCTGGCATACGACTTCGAGGCCAGACAACAGCAAGCCCAGGACACTCAGACGCATGCCGACCACTCTAACTGACCACTGTCTCAAAGGCCTGCATGGGCCGTGTCAGCACTGTGATTGCCACTGCCACTGGGACCTCGCCCCGGGCATCTCCAGAGATCAGAAACTCGCAGCTCTGGTCTTCTGTCTCGCTCCAGTCGGTCTGTTCATACTCATCGCATGCAGGACCTGAATCAGGACATCTACCGATACCTGGTCCAGATCAACCAGCGCCTGGAGCACATCGAGGACACGCTACAGGCCGTGCTGGGCATCCCCAGTCTAGGACTCACCGTCCAACGGCTCAGCAACACCGTCAGCGGACCAGACGGCCAGGTCCTGCCAGGCCCCGAGATCCTGACTGGGACTGAAGCCAGTACCCGCTTTCGAGCCTTCCAGAACCCGACCGTGCTGCCACTCAACGACTTGCCACCCTGGACTCACATGGCTCTTGCCCAGGGAGTCTGGTGGCTGGTCCAGATGACCTGAACGCTTGTCAGGACACATCTGACACCAGTTCACACAGAACACACCTCCAGACGCCTCGCAGCCTCCTTCTAAGCCCTGATGCTCGTCATCGGGGCTTTTTTCATGCTCCAGGCCCTGCATTCAGCACCCAGGTCCTCTTGACTGCTCCAGGATCCCGAATCACGTCTACAGCAGCTCTCAGACGCCCTACAGGCCCATCCGTGACGTCGGACAGATCGCTACGCACCCAGACCGTGCTGCCAAGCAACTCAGAGGCCGCGTCCACGACCGTTTTGTACTTCCGAGCCTGGCCGCGAGCCAGGTCGCGTTCTCGGGTCGCGTTCTTGAGTTCCGTCTGGAGCCTGTCCCGGTCAAGCCGAGTCATGGTCACCAAATCGGCCCAGCCCGCTTTCTCGGCGTTCAGGCGCGCAAGCTCCAGAAGCAGGCGCTGCGCTTCGGGCTCTGTCTCAGGCACTCGGAGCCGGCGCAGGCTCCGGCTCTGGGTCTGGGACTGGGTCTGGAACGGGCTCTGGGTCTGGTTTCGGGTCCGGCTCTAAATTTTGAATTCTGGGATTTCTGACTTCTGACATTTGCTCAGTTTTTCCTTTCGAACCACTCTTGCTCGGCCTGGCGGCGCTGGGCGTTGGCCTCGGCCCCGGTCTTGGTGTCCTCGGCGCAATCGCCTTGCGGCGTGAGCACGCCGGCCCAGATATCGACGGGCTCCGTCCGGACATAGGGCGGGTCCCCGTCCAGGACATAGCTTCTAAGACTCAGTGCTTGTCGCTCTAGATAGTTCCAGGTTCCCCAGTTAGCTCCCGGCATGGTGAAGTACAGCGTCTGCGCGTCGCCCATAGAGCCTGCCACTGCCAGCACTATCAAGGCCCGGCGAGACTCCGTGTAATCCCGAGCGCCGTCCGGCGACGCAGCATAACTCCCGTTTCTACCGTTCGAAGATTGCGTCTGCTCCAGCTCAGATATCGCCATGCCCCTGCCCTATGCAGTAATTCCAAGCTCTTCCCGCCGGGCGTCCACGGCATCCAGCACCGTCACCCGGCCGTTCGAGAGCGACTCAATAGCATCCAGTTCTTCTGCCGACTCGGCGTTCTGTGCCCGGGAAATCAAAGCCGCTGCCGACGTGTCCGTGATCTCTGACTCTTGAGTCTGAGAAGACGTCTGGCCTGCGTGATAGCTCTCCGGATCTGCCGGCGGTGTCAGGCCCTCTGACTCCGGCTCTGCCTGGACCGTAGACCCGACATACGGCAAGTCACCCATCTGCACGAAGCGCCACACCGGATCAAGGATGCGTTCAAAGTTTCCCCAGGACTCTTCCGTGGCTCCCTGGATAGCACCAAACAGTGCTTGGGCGTCAGTCTTGGACCCAGTCACATACAGCGAAACTAGCTGCTGCCGGGTTTCTTGAATGCTCAGGGTTGTCGGCGTGCCGCTTTGTTCTTCGGTCATGCCGGCGGGTTCTGACTGGCGTTGCCCGATCTCACGGCCAGCTTGGCAGCTCGCCTGATCTGCCTGTTGATACTGAGATTCCGGATCTTCTTACTCACCGACGATGACCTCCGTGATGCCACGTTTGCGCTTGACTTGACCGATGAGCCAGTCCAGTGACCGGCGCTGCTCGTCTGATTCTGGCCTCACAAGGCCCACGACGTAGGCCGTCGGGATCGCACTTGTCGCCCGGTCCCAACCGTGTAGCTCATAGACCACGCCCTCGGTATCTATGAGCCAGTTGAATTCTTCTTCAGAGCCGGGCGTCTGCGCCGAAGCCAGGGCCTCGCCTACAGGGCCACTGACATAGCCGATGTGCATATCACGTGGCCCGGCCGGAAGCTGGCGTGCCGGCGTGCTCGTAACCGCGATGACGTACTCAGGTCTACTCGACAAAACTAGACTAGCCATACCACTGAGAAGCCTCCAAGTCTGCTGAAATCCTCCCGGCTCAGGAAATCACCGATGCCCTTGTAGCCAGGAGCGCTATTCGCTATCCACAGATTGGCCCCGGACACGCCCCGGATCGCGACCCAGTGGTACCAAGACGCTCCTGACATCAGACCAGTCGTGCCCTGCGCCAGAGCATACACAGAATCAAAATCGAGCCAGTCCTGCTTGGTGTCCTGGTCATAGATGTCATTCAGCACCCGCTCAAGCTGCTTGCCCGAGCCATCCATCAGGCCGTACGCCGGGTTGATGTTGTCCGGGTAGCCGATCTCGTAGACGGTCTGCTCCCGAGAGCCATAGATATCCCCGCCGCCGATCATGCGACACGCTCTTTTGACCCAATCAAGAGAACACGCCGAGCATGTCCAGCTATAGACTTGCGCCGGCATCGGGGTATTCGCGTCCCACCACAACTCAGGTGCCGGCTCAGGACCTTGCGTGCCTGTCTCAAAAGGGAACGCGGCGGGTCGCGTTGTCCTCCTGTATCCACCAGTAGACCGCGTCCCGGCCGAACGTCTGCGAGACCTTGTGGCCCTCGTCCAAGATCACAAACTGCTCGTCAGACCGGGGCTCATCGCCAGCGTCCTGCATCGCGGCGAGCACGCCCGGACCGATCACCCACTCTGCCATTGTCCCTCCTGAATGTCTCACGGAGACGGTCTTCGTCGTCCCTCAGCGGGCTACTGAACGCCCACCATCCGACACAGAACACGCACGCTGCGGCCAACCAAACGATCAGCCACACCCACCACGGCAGATTCAAGAAGCTCACAGCAGCAGGGCTAGAGCCAGGCCACCAATCAACAGGCCTTCCTTGAGTTCGAGCTGGCCGAGCGCGATGAACACAATGTCCAGGATCAGAACCAACAGAGCCAGGATCGCCCCGATCCAGGAACGCGCCATCGGATACGCCGGTATGCCCTGCATCTTTGCCCCCTAAGTTGCTTTGATCAGATACGTGATCACACCATACGGCTGCATCACGTTGTGCCCGGCAGCGTTGGGCGTGGCCGTGATGACCATGCCCGTGGTCTTGGATGACGTCGAGGCCGGGATACCGGTGTAAGAGTTCTGGACGGCCTGCGTCGCCTGTGCCGTCGAGGTGATGCCGGTCGCATTCACGGTCGTGCCCTGGCCGCCGCCTGAGGTCTGGTGCACGCCGTACGACGGGCCACCGGACTGGATAGAAAGATTCAGGATCGGGCCATTGCCAAAGTTGTGCCCGTGAGTCGTGTCGTTCACGGTGTGCGAGTGACCGATGCCGGCGTGCCCGTGCGCCACGTCCGTGATGTCGTGCGTGTGCCCGTTCTCTGTATAGGCATGCGTGTGCGGGGCAGCCTCGGCGTTGGTCAGGGCGTGTGTTTCCTCGCCCCCGGTCTGGCCGTTGGTCCTGGCCGTGAGTCCCGTGCCTGTGCCTGCGCCGACAAGAGTCCGGCCTCTGAGATCAGGGATGCCGAACGTCGTCGAGCCATCGCCGGCACCGTAAGACGTCCCGAGCACAGCGAACAGCTGCGCGTACGTCGTTCTATTCGCCGGCGTGCCATCGCACAGTAAGAACCCAGGCGGTGCCGCGCTGCCACCGTACGGGACTATCGCTCCGACCGGTACGCCGAGCGAGTACCAGGTCGTGCCGTCGTGCACTCGCAGCGCCTTGGTGTCCGTGCGAAACACCATCTGCCCGGCCAGGGGCGTGGCTTGGTCAGCGGTCTTGGCCGGCACGCGCAGGGCTGCCAGAGACACATCCAGGCTCTGCGTTGCGCCGAGCACTATCGTCTGGGCTATCTGGACCATGTTCATCATGGCCTTGATCGCGCCATAGCGATACCGATACTGCATGCCCACGTTGACCCGGACGTCGTACCAGTAGCCCGTCGCAGGATCAGGCAAGTCTGCTTGATGCCCGGCGATGCCCGAGTCAAAAGCCCAGATGCCCTTGCTGTCCGTGGTGTCCGTGGCCTGGATCGCCGTCGTAGTCCCGTTGGTCAGGATCGCCTGGGCGATGGCTCCCTGCACCGGGGCACCGCCCTCGTTGTAGACCTTGTCAGTAAGCTTGACTGCCACTGTCTAGGCCCACGGCTGGTAGAAGTTCGGGTCGGTCGAGTAGCTATGGTCGCGTCCGGAGAGCGCCTCTCGAACGTAGTACACAGGGTCTCGCAAGGCATCGTCCTCGTCTATCTGAATCACCACCCAGCCGGCAGCCACTAGCTCTGTCCGGCGTACGCGGTCCTGGGCAATCTTGTTGAAGCCCAGCTCATAGTGCCAGTGCAGGCCCTGCACTTCGATAGCTATCTGAGAACCGTCGATCATCGTGAAGTCGAGCTGCGTGGCTGTTGCCAGAGAACTCAGAAGCTTGACCTCGCCCCGGTAGTTGAAGTCCTGACCGTTCTTCTTGCCGTTTCTGTTCAGGCCCCAGTTCACGTACCACTCAGGCTTCGTAGCCAGGCCCACGGCAAAGGGCCCGGTCTGGGGCTGGGGCGGGGGACCAGTGATGATCTCTGCCGGGGCCAGCGCATCGGCCAGGCCGGCCTTGGCCCGGCCAAAGATCGGCGGGCGTTCGACCTTGGGAAGACTCGGCCGTCTTGGCAGCGAGATCTCCTGGGAGTACAGCGAGAACGCAGCCACGTCCCGGCGCGACGAGCCTTTGACTTTGCCACCCAGGTCAGGCCCGCCCAGCTTGAACTTGCTCTGCGAGCCGGAGCCGAACACCGGGTTCTTCTTGGGCATCAGATCACCTTCAACAAGAGCAAGACCAGGACGACCACGACCAGCAGGCCAACAAGGCCGATGCCCCCGCCCACGGCGTAGCCGCCCCGGCTGTAGCCCCAGCCGCCACCGAGCACGGCAACCAGCAACACGACAATCAGGATCAGCAGCAAAGGATCCATCTACACAGGCTCCACGGGTTCGACAACTGACAGCTTGACCAGGCCGCGCATGTCCGGGCCAGAGCCCAGCGAGTTCGTCAGCGTGACGATCTTCACCGACTTCTTCGAGAACGTGCCGTCGACCCAGGCCACCATCTCTCCCAGCAGTGCGCCACGACCGCCGGGGTCAGCCAGGTCTTTGAGAATATTTATCTGCTCTTCGCCCTCTAGACCGTTGAAGCGCCCGGTGCAGTCCAGGTCCATGCGATAGCCGTACCTCGGGGGCAATTGCTTCAAGAAGATCAGCGTCGAGAAGCGCAAGACCGGCGAGTGGGTCGTGATCGGACAGCGAAAACCCTGAAAGCGAAAGCGCATGGCCTTGTACGAGATGCCCAGATTGTCTGCCCCGTAGCGAACTTTGGGGGGCGTGTTGGTGTCCAGCGTCACGAGCGGGATCCACGCCATCGAGTAGTCCGTGGCGTAGCTCACGTCGATGTGGCAGTCGCACTCTTCCTGCAAGCGGTCGGTGCCGAACTCCTGAGCAATCGCCAGTTTGTCCAGCTCTGACCAGCCGTGGTCGTTCCACGGCGTGACATGATCCCAGTCTGTCCGGAACTGCTGGATCGGGTTCTGAAGCGGGTTCAAGATATCCGCGTAGAGATCTATGACGCCGACTTGACCGTCCATGCCGAAGAACATCCGGTACTTGCCGTCGGCCGTACTTGTCCCGGCCCACCGAGATCCCGTGCCCATCGTGGGCGAGACATACAGCATGTGCCAGCCACCACCGATGTGCGTCTGCCCGGCCAGGAACGCAAAGCCCACGGTGCTGTACACCGTTGTCGCCATAGACAGTTCGTCGCCACCGAAGATCGGGTTGCCGAGCGGTGCGTCCTGCCGGGACTCGACCACGGCGACCAGGAAATTCAGCGAGCTATGCAGGTACTGAATGGTCCCTCTATAAGCCGACGGCAGGCCTTCGTCTTCGTTGAGCCCGGAGTGGGGATCAATGGTCGTCCCGGTGTAGCGCAATATCTGCAAGCTGCCGCCGGAGATATACAGATTGTCCTGGTGATTGACCAAGGCCGAGCCCTGGTCCGTGAAGCGGGGCAGGATGACTTTGGTACGTCTGAGCCGGGCCATCGAGTCGTCGTAGAAGTACAGGCCCTCGTTCGTCCCGACGTGAATCGCGTCGTCTCCGAAGCCATTCGGAAAGATGCCCAGCGTGTACGCACTGCCGGCCGGCAGGGGCACGATGCCACCCAGGAGATCTGTCCAGGTGACTAGGTCCATCGTGTAGCGCAGCTTGCCGGTCAGATCCAGCTTGATCAGCTTGTCGTCCCACAGACAGAACGCCACGGCTCCCTCGCCACCCACGCCGGCGGCGTTCGTGCCGTCGTCTTTGATGACCCAGTAACCCGTGCCATAGGCGATGACTAACCAGGCCTTGCCGGCGTTGGCCCCTGCCATGATGCGATAGACAGACATGTCCCGGACACGGTCAGCCAGGGAGAACTGCACCGTCAGAGACTCGTCGAGATTCATCTTCAAGACGATCTCTTCCCAGCCGAAGTACTGCGAGTTCAGGTACTCCACGCCGGCGCGGATGTGGCGCTGGGCCTGGTCGCCCTGAGACGGGGGACTCAGAAACCTCACGGCCGGGCCGAGCGTCAGCTGCCGGGTGAACCAGGTCGCGGCCGAGCTGGTCCAGAAGCGATCAAAATCTACGGCCGGGTCCATCTTGTTCTTGAGCAGGCCGCCGGTCCAGTCGGACATCACGTAGCTCGACGCCAGGGGGTCGTCGGCTCTTTGAGCGTCGCCCTGCACGATCTTGCCCGGGAAGACTGAGACCAGGGACTCCTGCATCGCAGACGATCCAGTCCCGGGGGCCTGGGCCAGCTTGAACTTATAGCCATACAGCAGGATCTCGCCCGGACTAATGATCTCGTGCAGGGCTAGAGTCATCTCAACATCTCTGTTCCGTGACGTACATGGAACTCGCAACAGTCGGTGTCAGGCCACAGCCCACGTCGGTCATGATGAACATGCTCACCCGTGCCGCGCCTGCCGCCGGCGTGAAATACGTGCAGCCACTCACCGTACGCACGACGTTGTTGTCCCAGACTTCATAGCCCAGGTTCTGAAGCAACGAGCCGTTGAGGCCGATGCCCCAGTTCACGCCAATGAACGTGTTGTTCACGCTGATGCACAGCGAGTACTCGACACGCACCGGCACGCCCGTGAAGGTGACGTTGAGTTGGACCGTCGACTCACGCCAGGTGTAGCCCGCCCCGCCTGGTATGAAGTACGACGTCGTCTGAAAGAACGAACCCAGCAACTGCTGCGCCATGCCCGCAGTCAACTGGCCGTTCAGCCGGCCGCCCGTGAGCTGGAAGTTCGAGCCGTCGTAGTACAGGTACTTGCCGCCGGTGTTGCCAAAGTAATAGACCCCGGTCGTCGGAGAAGAGTCACGCGAAGCGGCCACGTCACCGGCCAGGGCTGACGTTGCCCCGGCACCGACGTTGAGCTGGCCCAGACGGGTCGTGCCAGCTGTCAGAGCTGCCAGGGTCGTGGCCCCGGTTACACCCAGCGTGCTCAGAGTCGTGGCCCCGGTCACGCCTAGCGTGCCACTCACCGTGGCATTACCCGTCACGCCCAGGCTCTGGGCCGAGATCGCACCGTCTGTCTTGAGGCCGCCTCCGACGTGCAGCGTCGACACCGGACGTGGTTGCAGCACGCCCAGCATCTGCTGGCTCATGGTCAGAAGAGAGTCAAGACCCGTTGACACCGTTGAGTTCCAGGGTCGGTGTCGCCTCCAAGATGTCGTCCACGATCACGAGTATGCGTCTATCTATCAGGCCCCATTGAAAGGCCAGGGTCTTGGTTCTCAGGTGCTGGTAGTCGGCGTCCTCTAGCTCTAAGACCGGCGTGTGTGCCTGCTCCAGGGCGTCCAGTACCCGGATACCACGCCTGATCTCGTCTAGATCTGCGCCTCGGGATTTGTCCTGGGGATTACGAATCACTTCCCGGATCAGGCTCATCGTCGAGATCTCGGCCTGAGGCGGATCGGGCAAGACCCTGAGGGGAATCATCTTCATGCTTCGGGTGCTGCCAGGATATGGTCCCGGTCGTTGGACAGATACGCCGGGTCATAGCGCATGAGATTGTCGTACTCGGCCATGTCGTGGATCGGGGCCACGCTGTTGTCAGGACCCACGCCCCCGGAGGGTTCGAGTCCGACGATCAGATTGTCTGCCTTGCGATACACGACCTGGAACATATTCGGGGAGTTCTCCAGGGGCGTGGCTTCTGGGCTATCTGTGCCAGACAGAATGGCCTGGGCCTCGGCCAGCACGGCCTGGGCTACCGGCGGGTTGTCGAGCTGCCAGCGACCCATGCCATCCATGCGATTCACTTGCAGCCGGACGTGGGACTCGGGCAGGCCCGACTTGTCACCCGGCTCCGTCATGCCGCAGGCACAGCCATCTCGGGATGCCTTGTCCACGAACATGCGCTGCACGTTGGCCGGTGCTGCCCCGCCACCGACCGGGTGCGTGGACGTCGAGCCGCAGCCATCCGGGCACTCAAGCACGATGAAGCTGTGGTTCTCAGACCCGTCCATGTTCTGGGTCCATCTGATGTTCTCGGCCGAGATGGTGCCGGCGTGACCGGTCTCGTCGAAGACCACGTCCACGGAGCCGTCCGGATTGAAGTTCACGGGTCTGATACTCATTACTCTTCTCGCGCTCCAATGCCAGGGTCACAATCGCCATCAGGATATCCAGCGTCTGGGCCATCCGGTCACGCTCGCGCTGCTCCTGGGTCACGGGTTGGCCTCGAAGACAAAGTTTGCGTTGGTTGCGTTGTTGCTTATCAGAATCCCACCGAGAGCAGTCGCTACGACGTACAACATAAAACCCTCGTTGCTGTTGCTGTAGTTGGACGGCTGACCACAATTGATTACAACCCATGTTCCATTCTTGGTGACCGTTGGAGCCGCTGCCTTGAGCACCTTGAACGGTATCCAGCAGGCAACGCCCCCGCTGGCTGCGCCGTAGCCCTGAATGTTTATCGAGTTCACAGAACTACCAATCACTTCGTAGTACCGGAGGCAACGTGTCCCTTCGTCGGCGGGATGCATCGGTATGTAGTCGGCTGGCTGCGAACCCACCACCAGCGTGGCATTGTCCGCGTAGACCGTGCTGTTCCCGTTCTGCTCAATGTCCAGATACACAAGAGTCGCATCGGACGGAACGGTCATCGTCATACTCGCTCTGTACCAGGCATTCGTAACCGTGTTGCGCGCCGAGCGCGAGTCCGGATTCGTTGCGCTGCCCGCCGTGAAGAACCGGAGACTGACAATGTTGCTAGCGGTAGAGTAGATATCCACGGCAACGGTAATCGTCTTTCCCTGGAGCGCCGTGTCCACAGTCGGCAGCGCAGCTCTCAGGTAGTTGTAGCTAGAGGTCCAGCCGGACAGGACCATCTTGGCCGAGTAGTTCGAGCCACTAGAAACAACTGCGTTGTCTCGGCTGACAGTCCATGTGCCTGTCTGTATTCCAGCAAACCAGCGATCAGCACAGTAGCCATTCGCGCCAGGGAAGCTCGTCCCGCGCTGCCATATCTCAAACCCACCGTTCGTCAGCAGATTCAACCGGGCAACGTCGGTGCCCTGGACTGCGTTGGCAATCTGTTCAAAGGGCACTACGGGTTGGCCTCGGCAGTGATAGTTGCTGTTGCGCCACCCGCCGCATTGAGCATCCCATTTCCACCAACTACACCAAACCCTACGCTGCCGGTGACTCCAAAATTGAGGCCGTCTGTCGCCGTTACGTAAATACTAAAAGCGGTGACTCCTGTTGCTGCCCCGTTGCTTTGAATGGTGAAGTTAGCAACAGGTGAAAATGTAACGGTGGGGGTGACGGCCTTATTTACTTTCCAGAAGTAGGTGAAAGTGGCATTAGTCGTAGCAAACAGATACCCACCGGCTAGGACGTTTCCACTCGACCCCCGCGAAAATGTCTCGCAGTACCTGAGGCAGCGCTCCAGCTCATCGGCCGGATGCATGGGTGCGTAGTCAGCCGGCACCGAGCCTACGACCAGCATGGCGTTGTCCCAGTACACCGATGCACTGACCCCCGGACAGAACAACCGGACGTAAAGTTTGGTCGCGTCAGTCGGAACTGTGCCACTCACCCGCAGCGTTTCCCAGGTCACATTCTGCGTATTGCCATTTGAGACCACGTTGAGCGGGGTCGCCCCGTCACTGTAAAGCTGCGCCGAGACGGTGCCGGCAGTGACCACTGGACGGACACTGAGACTCACCACGCGCCCTTTGAGTGCTGTGGCTTCGACAAGTTGCTCTAAATACACAATCCCGCCAGCAGCGTGTGTATAGATCACCCGCGCCGAACGACCGCTATTGTCGGCTACTCCCACGTCGTACGTACAGGCTGCGGTTGACGCCCCACCGAAAAACATTTGCCAGCGATCAGCAGTCCACGCCCCGGACGTCGTGAACGACCCAGCTCCACGCTGCCATATCTCGAACCCGCCATTGGTCAGGAGATTTAGCCGAGCCGTGTCGGTCCCAAGTTGCCGGTTGTCGAGCAGCGGGGTGGGCACTACGGGTTGGCCTCGAAGGCAAGCCATGCATTGGCATTGACGCTCTGCAAGTTGGTCGCATTACCAGCAGTCAGGCCACTAGCAATAGTGCAACTGAGGACAACATCTGATGCATTACTCTGATACACCGCAACCGCAGTACATGCGAGCACCGAGTAAGTCACATTGGATAATCCCCAATCACTAGCAGTTCCAGTGGTGACAGAGGGGGCCCCCGTAAAGACTGCCTTTGTAGCGATTGGAATTATCGCACCCGTTCCACTAAATGCCTGCCCTGCACCGAACGTGTGTATGCCACCAGCGCTAGTCCGCTGGTAGTACCTCAGACACCGCGCCAGGTCATCGGCCGGATGGAGTGGGGCGTAGTCGGCTGGCACGCTGCCGACCACCAGCATGGCGTTGTCGATGTAGGCCGTGCAGTTGGCGTTGAATGTCACATTGAACTGCACTAAAGTGGCAGCCGCACTCACGGCTACGGTCACCGTAAGCGTTTCATAGCTACCGCTACCGGAGTGATAACTCCCATATATCGGAGTCGTTCCGTTGTAGAGTGAGAGACGCACTGCATTTGCTGTGCTTGTTCGCACACGCATGGACGCGGTAATCGTGCGGCCTCGGAGTTGAGTGGCATCCTCAATCTTTTGGCTCAGATGTGACTCAGTGTTGTACGCCGTGACCGTACATGCAGCGCACGCGGCTGAAGCAGCATCTTGATTGGTTGTGTCTCGCACTACGCTGTATTGTGTGGCCCCAAGCATGTTGCCAAACCACCGGTCTACCGTATATGCACCGTTTGCGGTGAACGGTCCGTTGCCCCGCTGCCAGATCTCGAAGCCTGGATTAGTGAGCAGGTTGGCGCGTGCCGTGTCCGTAGCCAGCTTGGCGTTGGTGATCGAGCCGTCTGCGACAGCGAACGTGCCACCGGCGGCATAGTCCACCGAGACCCTGCCGTCTTCGCCGGTCTGGATCGGACTGCCCAGCGTCAGCGTAGCCCCGGCCAGGGAGTAATGCCCAGCCGATTGGTACTGCGCCACGCCCCCGCGAGTGACCAACGGCGTGCCACTCGGAGCCACGGGCAGAGTGATGGCCGACTGGCCGACTGTCAGCGTGGTCTCGTAGTGCGCCGCGTAGGCCGAGTAGTTGAACGGAGCAACCATGTACTCGACATGCACATCGTCGGCAGTGAGTGCAGGCGTAAATGTGATTACGTTGGAAGCCAGGGTCCAGTCCCGGGTAGCGATGAGTTCTTGCCCGTTGACGGCCACGCTGATCATCGACGCCGGAACCCCGGGCAGGGTGACCGTGCTCCCAGTCACAGCCTGGGCTTCATAGACAGCCACCGAGGCCGTGCCACCCCCGGTGGGCGTGGCCCAGGCCACGGCATAGTCAGTGGCCGAGGTCTTGGACAAGACTTGATTCGTAGCCCCGCCCACGGGCACTGAGCCGTTGCCGGTGATGGCGTACGTTGCCTGGACGGCAATGGCCCGGGACGTCAGAGTTCCTGTCAGAGTCCCGCCTGCCAATGGCAGATACGTCGAAGCTGCCGTGGCCGGGAGCAGATATCTGGCATCGCCCTGCGCCTGGGTTAGCTTGGTATCTGCGTATTGCTTGGTCGCGGCCTGGAGATTCGTCGACGGGTCAGCCGACAGAGTCAGAAGACCGGTCATCGTGCCACCGCCGAGTTGCACGTACCGGGCATCGGCCAGTGCCTGCGTGAAGTCATTGATCCAGCTCAGCGCATAGTCCGAGGCAGAAGACTTGGACAGAACCTGGCCTGTCGTGCCACCGGTCGGGACAGAGCCAGGGCCGATAAAAGACGTCGCGGCGTACACAGACCGGGGCCGAGTCGCTCCCGGCGCACCGATGTCACGGGAATTGTCTGCGCTAAATAACAGACTGCCGGTAAGCGTGCCGCCGGCGAGGGGCAAGTACAGAGCAGCTGCCTGGGCCGGCGTTTGATATCTGGCGTCTGACTCGGCCTGGGTCATGTACGTCGGGTACGGATCAGGGTCCGTCTTCAACGGATACCGAGCATCTGCCTGGGCCTGAGTCAAGCGTCCCGCCACGCCCGCGTCTACGTACTGTTTGGTTGCCGCTTGCAGCGCAAGGGCTGGATCGGCCGACAGCGTCAGTGTCCCGCCTATCGTGGCGTTCCGGCCAAGCCACAGGTCGCGTGGTCTGAGCGTCGTGCTAGAGGCCCCTAAATCGTAGGTGTTGTCTGGCGACCAGGTCAGCGTCGTGGTCAGCGGCAGCACCAGGCCAGTCGGGGGTGGCGTCTGCCAGGCCACGGCGTAATCTGAGTTACTGAGTTTCGTCAGGACCTGGCCCGTAGTTCCCCCTGCCGGAGGGTCATGGGCATCGACGTAGCTCTTGGGCGTGGCGTGTGCGGGCAACGTCGGAGCCACGCCCAGGCTCAGCGTCGAGCCAACTGACAGAGGCTGGTCGGTCATCGAGCCGGTCAGGCCGGCATACAGATCAGCGATGTGCCGGCCCAGGACGGGCTTGCCTGGGCCAATGCCTACTAAGTCAAAAGGCACTAAGGCTCCGTGATATCCAGCGGCTCGTCAGGTTGGGCGTACTCGATCAGCGCCGTGTCCACGTCGCCGGGCGGGCCTTCGGGACCTTGAGGGCCCGAGATGTCGGTGCCAGTGATCTGCCAGCCACCAGGCAGGACGAACTGCCAGACGGTGCCGTCGTCCTGGAGATACATATCACCGGGCAATCCCAGTTGGTACGTCGGGGGGTCTTCGCCCGTGTACCACTGGGACGCCCGAGCCAGGACTGGCGGCAGTGCGATGTTACCCGGCGTGGCAGCCGTGCCCGTGGGCCTGACCCTTCGGACGTTGTTCGGCTGCCTAAATCTCATCGTCCTACGCACGGTGTCTTCCTCGGACTTGAGCGCGGCGTACACCGTCTTCATGCGGTCCGCGTCGGAGCCCTTCATCATCCTGAGACTCATCAGCTTGGCGGCGAAGCACGCCACGAAGTTGGGCTCGACCTCGCACGTGGTGTACTCGCTGGTCATCTCGCGCGGCCGGCGCGTGCCCAGAAAACGAACCCGAGCGCCGACGGGCAGCAACGGGTAATAGAGAGTGACCATCTCCGGCTCGTTGACGAACCAGTCGTTGTGCGAGACGGGATACCAGTTGGTGTCGTTCGCGTCCGGGCCCTGCTGATACAGCACGCCGTAGACGCACTCCATCTCGTCGGGCACGGGGTAGGCAGTTGTCCCGTCGATGCTGACCGGCATGTCCAGCGAATCCAGGTAGCTATCCAAGAGCACCCAGACCGTCAGTTGCGCGTCACGCACGGCGGCATTCGCAAAGGCCACCATCTGGTTGCGCGTGTGCAACTGGTCCTTTCTGAGTTCATACGGCTGGCCGGCAGTGGGAACACTGGGAAAAGCGTTTGTGGTGAACAGGCCGGGCCGGGTATAGCCCGTCACCCGGCGCTCGATGCCGTTGACGGACAGCCAGGCGTCGGTCCAGTGCCCGTCGGGTTCTGTCCGGCCCGTGTCGACAGGATGATTGACGTCCAGGCCCCCGGTCAGGGTGCCCGTCTCCAGGTCACCGACCCTGTAAGAGGCGTCTTGAACGACGTCCTGGAGCGTCGCCATTACTGTTCGGGCAACGGCTCCGGGACAGGTGTCGGCCCGGACTGAGGCCGGTGCGTGTCAATGACTTTGTAGTGGAACTCGTCCTTAAGTCTTTGGGCCAGGTGCGCGTCGTCGGTTCTGCCCACGCCCTCGACGAATCGCACGTCGTACGCCGTGAAGCTGACGGCTCGCGGAGTGATGATCTTGAAGCGTCCGTCGTGCTCGACGGTAAGCAAGTCCTCGTCTTCAAGCTCGAAGCCGGGCGTCAGCTTGTCGTACTCGTCGCCGTTGACAGCCTGGACGGTTGTCGCTGCGTTCTTCACCCCGCGTGGCATAGCTAGCCTGCCCTGCTCAGCTCATGGGCACCCGAGCACAGCCCGGCCATGAGCCCCATGAAGGTCACCGTCGCGCCCGTGCCGACCAGCACCGAGCGCATGTAGCGACGTCGATGGCCCCAGCGCAGCCAGTAGACCTCGCCCGTGGTCGGCACAGCCTCGCCGCCGGTCCCGAGCAGAGGCAGCGTGGCGGTCTCCTTGATCGTCGGGGTGACGATGTCGTCGGCAAATTGCAGGGTCAACTGCAACGATCCGACGGTCGTCTGGGGTGGCACGGTCAGGCCGTACTCGCCCTCGTCCACGCCGGAGATATCACGCCACGGGCCGTTGATCGTTCCGGCCGCGACGATGTTGCCGCCCACGCCGGCCGTGCCGGTGGTCAGTGTGGCGTTGGTGCCGTCGGCGTCGAGCACCAGCGCATCGAACATCATGCTCATTAGGCCACCTTGATTGCGCGAAGGCGCACGAGCGAGCGCTTGCCCCAGACCACAGGACCCAGTACCCAGTCCACCCGGGTGCGGTTCTTGGGACCGGACTGAAGCTCACCCATCTCACGGGTGTCAATCGACTGCAACTGGATGAGACCGCAGTGGCGCTTGGCATCCAACTTCAAGAAGTAGATGCTTGTCCCCAGGGCGGTGTTACCGGGCACGTCGTGGTCGTCTCCGAGAATCAGGGCGTTGCCGTCCGGGTCTTTGTAGCCAGCGTCGACGAAGCTAATTTTCTTCCACGAAGTCACTTCGCGCTCGAACTGGTCTTCGTTGACCTTGTACAGACCCTCACGCCGGAGCATGGAATCGAACAGATCCAGGACGTTCTCGTTCATGATCGCGAGATCTGGCTGGCTGCCCTCGGCTACGCGCTTGGCCCGGAGCAAGGCATCGAAGAAGCCCTGTCTGATGGCACTGCTGGCACCGCCGGCCGAGATGTCCAGGACGGTACCGGAGCCACCGTACTTGGCGAGACTGGCGTCGACGACCTGGCGAGCTGGAAGCCCGGCAGAGATCTTCTTGTAGCCGTCAAAGCCCCGGGGGTTCGTCGCCTTGTCGCCGTTGAGCAGCGAGTCGTTGATGGTGAAGTTGATCGCTTCGAGGGTCTGCTCTGTATAGAGCGTCTTGGGCTTCACGAAGTGGGCGGTCTTGTCGTAGATCCGGTCGATGTCGATGTCATGGCCGATTCTGACCACGCCCCAGGCGATGGACTCGATCTTGCCAGTGCCCTCTGTGTAGTTCTCGTTGGGCAGGTTGAAGGACACTGACGGCAGGGACTTCCAGCGGAAGCCCTCGGTCTCCAGAGCGTTGACGTTTTCGACGGGGAGCTTGTCGAGTACCTGACCAGCGGTCAGGATGCCCTTGGTGACGGCGGCCTTTCTGGGGTCCTCCATCAAGGCCAGTTCGTCGGCCATGGTATGTGGCATCGGGGGTGTCTCCGGTGTGGGCTAGAGGTATTTTTCGAGCATCTCCCGCGTGTCCATCTTGAGCCAGTTCGGTCGAGCGGTGCGTCCACCGGCTGCGGCGACCTTGCCCGTGGTGGTCACGGTCTGAGCGCTCGCGCGTTTGTGCGCGGCCTCGGCCCGCCTGATCAAGCGTTCCATCTCCTGTGGAGAGTCGCACTCGTTCAGGTCGGCCTTGGTCACGCCAAACTTTTTGCCCTCGTCCAGGTAGTCCCGGACGGCGATTTCTTTGTAGACCGTCTCCATCTGCATCTGTTGCGCGGCGAACTGCTGCCGCGCCGCCTGCACACGGAGCGCCTCTTCCCTGAGAGTACGTTGGGCATTGGCGTACTCAAGTTGTTCCGGAGGCATGCCCTGCGTCTGAAGCTGCCAGACCAGGTCCCGGAGCTGTGATTGCTGTGCCTGATGTGCCCGAAGCTGCTGGGCTTGTGCGCGCAACGCCTGCTCGTACTGAGACAGGCGAGGGTCAGGAACCGGCGTACTGCGTTGAGTATCGGAGGGCGACTCCAGGCCGTCTGGCGGGCTAGAGACCGAGCCATTGCTGCGTTCTGTCGAGACCCCTGAGCTTTCGCGTTCAGGCAAGTTTCGAGATTCACGGGGCTGGCCCGGCTCCGACATCGTCGGTTCGTTTGTAGTTTCGCCCGGTAGGTCCAGAACGTCGTCGTCCATAACTATCTCCTGGGATCAACTGGCCGATAGGAGGCCTGGGTAGAACGTGAAGCGCCTTGCCCTTGTGCCCGGCCAATGAACGGGTTTGCGGCCCTCTGTTGCGAGCCATTGTGTAGCTGCATTGCCAGTTTGTCGAGAAGCTGGTCACGGACTTCCGGATCACGGAGCAGTCGCTGGCGTTCGACTGCCGACAGCTTGTCCCAATTGGCTACCTGTTCATCCCTGGGGTCTAAGGCTGCATAGGCCCCCGCCGTCGGGTTGGCTCGATAGCCCGGTGTATTCCCGGCCAGTTTGTATGCCTGTGCCAGCTGGGCATTCTTCCGGATAGCTTGCTCTTCAGGCGTGAGTAGCTTGAGTCCGGGGATACCCACGAAACCGGCCAGGCCTTCGAGTGCCATCTGGCGTCCGACATTGCTGCCGGCTTGACTCGGATCCTTGCCCAGCGCTTTGAGTTCTGCCTGGCGCTTACGCAAGAGATACTCCTGGTACGGGAACGGGCGCTGACCGGTGAGCGCTTCCTGGGCATTGCCAAGAAGTTCTTTCGGCCCGCCCTCAATGTCAACGGGACGTCCAAGCATGTTGGACAGGACACCGTTGACAGGCTGACTGGCCCTCAGGAAGCCCGGTGCGAAAGAGCGACCGTGCTGTCCGGTGACCGTGAGCAGTGCATCGATAAACGGATTCAGGCCCAGCCCCAACTGCTGGCCCGTGTCGGCCACCTGGCCGAGCGCCGTGCCCTCGTCGTCGTTCTGGGTCCTCTGGGTGGCAGCCCCGACCAACTGACCCACGGACCACAGGCCCATGGGGTTGATGTTCCAGCCGGTGTCTCCCAGGGGAAGCTCGCCGTGGAAACGGGACGGCAGGCCGTGCTGCTTGTTGTACTGATCTGAGACGTCGTAGTAATTGCTGGGCACGTTGAGCATCGCCGGGCGCTCGCCAGCGGCTTTGAGCTGGGCCGGGATGTTGCCCTTGGCGAACTTGTGAAAAGCGAAGACGTTGCGTGCCAGCTCGTCCGACGCGCCGGTGTTGCTGTAGTCGAAGAACAGCTTGTTGGCGTAGTCGGTGGCACCATCGATGGCCTGCTGGTGGCTGGCTCCCTCGGAGATCGCCCGGTCGTACTCGGTCGCGAACGCAGCCTTGCGAGCCGAGCCCTCGATGTGGGTACCGGCCTTCTGATTGAGTTCCATGGCGGCTGCGATTTTGTCGGCCACGGCGTTGCCGGTGCGCTGGGCGAGGTTTGGATTCGGGGGTGACCAGACTCCAGGGCCAGCAGGCGGGGAACTGGGCCGGGCGAAGTCAACCTTGCGGAACACCGAGCCGTTGGGCATGCCGGTCGGGTCCTGGTTGACCGTGCGCTGGATGTTCAGGTCTTTGTCCCAGCCGTGCTGGGCAGACAGTTCGTCGAAGCGTGACTCGCGCCCGAGCATGCCCTTGAGGGTTTCGCCCGACGTGCGCCAGTCGCCGCTGTCCAGGATCGGACGCAAAAGGTTTTCCGTGGCGTTCCTGACGTGGTACCCAGGACTGAGAAGGGCCTGCTCGCGCCAACCAGACATGACGTTGTTCACGCCCCCGGCGATGTTCGGGTGCGCGGCGGCGAAGCGCCCTGCACTTGGAGCGAGCGCGTCGGCTGTGCTCTGCACGGCCTTGCCCACGCCCCGGCTGGCGAGATCGATGGCTGGACCGGTCAGCCTGCCCGGGGCTTCGTCGAAGAGCGTCGCTGCTCTGAGTGCAGGCTGAAGTCGAGAGGCAGCCGGCAAGGCCATGGCAGCTTTGCCTGGCAGACCCATGCCGACTAAATTCATTGGGTCCAGCGCCGCGCCAGTGAGCATCAGTTGCCAGGGCGAGTTCTTGTACGTCTCATCGACCCAGGCTTTGCCCTGGAGTCCCTGGAAGTCCGCGTAGCTGGCTTCTTTCTCGGGGATCATCGACGCCAGGTTCGAGACCGGGTCGATGCCACCCGAGAGCTGCGGGATACGCCCACCGAGCGTGGTGATGTCCCGGTAGGACTTCAGGCCGTGGCCGATGACCTTGTCGTAGACGACCTGGTCTTGCCAGTCCTTGAGCTTGTCGAGCAGGCCTGAGAAGACCGGGACCTCAGGCATAGATCATCGTCCTGGGCGCACCCGCAATGCCTATCGCGGCCATCTGCTGCGGCGTGAGCCACTCGCCGCCCTGGCGCAGATCGGTCCCAGAAGTGCCCACGTGGTAGCCACGCTGCGGGTCCCAACGGTCGGCCACGAAGTAGTGCCCGGGCGTGTCGATGATGACCGGCGTACCCGAACTAACTAGCTGCTGGGCACGCGCGTCGTTCCAGGCTTCGGACTGGGCTTTGACACCCATCTTGTGCAAGAGATTGACCTCGGATGCCGGGCCGGCCATGCCCTGGCCCGCGTTCCAACCCGACTGCTGGGCCAGGCGCTTGACCTCTTCGACGGGGATGTTGTTGCCGTAGTAGTTGCCGAGTGCGATGGCCGCTGCCGGACCACAGAACGCCTGGGCCTCGGCCGATGACAGGCCCAGACCGAACTGCGACGTTCGGTTGACCTGATACGGAGCACCCGAGTTCTCGGGAGCTGGGTTCTGTGGGGCCTGACCGATGCCCATCTTGCCGGTAATGCCCTGTGCCCGGGCTCCATACCAGTCGCCCCAGCCTGACTTCTGGGCTCGATCCAGGGCATAGTCAACAGAGGCTCGCCACGCCGCCGGGTCGCCGGGTTGGAAGCCCGTCTCGGCCGTGAAGCTATTGCCCATGCCGGCCGTGTTGCCGAACTGTTCGTAGCCCTTGCCGCCGTAGTGCAGTTGATAAGGCCACCAGCTAGAACCCGTCGCGAACGTGCCACGCTTGGCGACCTCGGTGCCGCCCTCGGAACGTGCGACACGCATGGCGATCTCAGGATCGATGCCGCGCTTGGTGGCCGCGTCCCGGATGTACTGCTCGACGACCTGGCCGCTGGCGGCTGCATCGGCCGGCGTCTTGTAGTCGCCCGTGGCATACGTCGTTCCGGTACCCGACGTGTTGTACGGGTTCGAAATCAAAGGCGCTTTCTGGAACGGGTTGGTGGCTTTGAAGTTCGGGTCCGGGATCATGTCCTGGCCTTGCCCACCAGCCTTGGCAGCCTGCTTGGTGGCCGCGTTGTCCATGCTCTTGGCGTACGCCACCTGGCGACCGAATTCGGCTACCTCGGCCTCGCGGGCAACGCTCGACTTGAGATCAAAGAGTTCGTTCAGGGTCTGCGTCTCGGCCCTATCCGCCGACGGGTTGTAGCCGCTGTATGGCTCAACGGTCTTGGGCTCGAAGTACTGCGCGAACGGCCCCATCTTGAACTCGCCGTCGCCATCGCCGCCGAGCGACTGGGTCAGCATGGGCGATGGCTGGCTCCACAGATTGGACATGGCGTTGTACTGCACAGCACCTATCGAACGCGCCATGGCTTCAGGATCAAACGGCATTGAAGGTCATGTTGCTGAAATACTTCTTGAGGAAGTCGGGAGCCATCGTGCTAATGCCCTGCCGGCCAAAGACTTCGTACAGGTCGTTGGTGGCGTGCGTCGGATCCTTGTCGATGATGTTCCCGAGCTGACCGCTGATGCCAGGATCAAGCTGGTCACCAAACGCCGCCTGAGTTTCGGCACCCGTTGGGAAGTAGCCGGTCTGCTGGCGATCCCAGGCGTGCTGAAGCTCGTGCCGGGTCGTGTCCGAGACCTCGGCTGCCGGGTGCTGTGTGCCGATCTGCGTCACGGCATAGCCACCCGGACGGTCGTAGTAGCCCATCACCTCCGAGTCATTGTTGAGAGTCTCCGGCGTATAACCCATCGGCACGTTGCGGATCGCCCAATCAGTAGCCTCTGGAGACCAGCCCGCTGGCTGGAGCGACTCGCGCATGAAGTACGCGGGAGAGTCGTCCGACGAACCCGGGATGTACCTGTTGGTGACGTAGTCCTCGAACGGTCCGGGCATCTAGAGCCAGCGCAGTCTCCCGAGGCTTCGGCCGGGTTGCTCGCCACGCTGTGACGGGGTCATCTCCGAGTAGTCGCTGACCATCTGGTCCTGGTTGTTGGTCAGGAACTTGGTCCAGGTCATCGACGGGTCGTCACCAGACGCGGCCCCGAAGAGTTCCCACATCTGGGGGTACTTGTTCTGGACATAGTTCTTGAAGTTCTGGTTGCCACCCAGGACATCCGCGTAGCGGGCGTACGCCGGCTTGCCGTTGTCGGCAGTATCGAAGTAGTCCGTGCCCTCGAACATGCCGCCGCCCTTGAAGATGTCCGAGGTGATGCGATTGGTGCCGTACAGGTTGCCGGACGTGCCGGCCAGGCCCGCACCGTTGTAGTACGCCATGACTTAGCCCATCCGACCCAGCCTCTGCTGGGCGTACTGCGTGAACGGCATCTGAGGACCGCCCGGACCCATGCCTGGCGGGGGCATACCCGGCGGCATGCCTGGCGGGCCGCCGCCCATTCCAGGAGGACCCATCGGAGGCATGCCGGGTGGCATACCACCAGGCGCTGCTCCTGCGCCCGGCGGCATACCTGCCATGCCGGGCATGGGCATTGGGGGTGGCATGCCCGGACCTGGCATGGGTGGGGGAGAAGCACCCGCGCCAGGCGGCATCAGTGCAGACAGGGCGTCCATGCCACCGCCGCCTGGCAGGCCACCTGGCATAGGTGGGCCACCTGGAGGCGGGGCCTGCGTCTGGGATTCGAGCAGGGCCAGGATGCGCGACAGAATCGCCATCGTCTGGGGGTCTGCCCCTTGAGGGCGGGGATTGTCCTCGCCCATGTTCGTCTCGTCGTCGACGGGAGCCTGGTTGACGTACGGGCCGGGCACGCTACTGGCTCATGTGCATGCGCTTGAGAAGGTTCTGCAAGTACGAGCCCTGCGTCGCCGGGTTGTTGCCAACCGGGTCGTCGTAGTACTGGTCGAGCAGGCCCTGGCCGAGTGTCTGAAAGCCCTTGGACGAAAACGGGTTGGCCCCGATGCTGCCCGCGACCTGGGCATTCACCAGCGCCAACTGACCCGACGGGTCGTCTTGCAAGCCGCGCAAGGTCGTGGCCTGCATCGGGCTCAGGCCCGCCATGTTCGGGTCCTTGGCGTAGGCATTCAAGAGATTGTTCAGCTCGCCTAGATTGCCTCCGGCCTGGTTGGTGCCGCCTCCGTAGCCACGCCCTGGGCCACCACCCATGAAGGCTTTGATCTTGGACTCAGTGTCCTGGCCCGAGTCCGTGCTCGTAAGTTCGTTGCCGAGAAGTTGCTCCAGCATGATGTTGGCCGGCACCACGTTCTGGTACCGGTTCTGGAACCACTGCGCGTACGGCGTGCGTCCATAGGGGTTATCGACAGACGGAGACAGCACGCCCCCGAAGTCGCGCGTGCCCTGCTGGAAGACGCGCTGCATGAAGTCCTGCGTCTTCTCACCCGGGCGGTACTCATAGATCGCCTTGGAGCGGTCCTCGGCCGTGTTGCCAGAGGCACCCTGCTCGTAGCCGTACGACGTGCCCGGGTCAGCCTTGGTCGCGCCGCCCGTGCTGCCCGTGCCACCCGCGTTGTAGGTGTTCGCGCCCTGCTGCGAGGCCTGGCTTTGCGAGCGCTTGTTGGTGTCTTGCTGCGCTGCCTGCCGCCCCTCGGGCGTGTCCGGGAACTCGTCCCGCCAAACCGACTTGCCCGTCTTCGGATCGTTTGTCCATACGCCCATGGTTAGGGTCCTCCTGCTGGCTGCGACGGCCCAGGACCGGCGGCCGGATTTGCGTGGGTCATGCCCGCCTGGTTGCCACGCTCTGAGGGATTCGCGGCGGGTGACATCTGTGTAGTATCGGGCGGCGCACCTGGTTGCCCGGGGGGTTGTTCGCCAGGCGGGGCACCGCCGAGTCCTGCCTGGCCCATGCGGGCCTGCATGACTTGCTGCTGCAACTGGGCCAGGACAGGTTCGAGCAGCATCGACGCGAGCATGCGCTGGATCGGATCAGGGCTCCTGAGGTTGGCGTTCAGCGACATGATCTGGGTGTTCAGCGGATTCATCATTGCAAGATCCTGCAAGACTCTCTCGCCAATCGCCTCTGGATTTTCATTGAAGGGACTCGGGATGCCCATGCGCCTGGCCGTCAGCAAGTCGATGATGTGATCCTTGGTCAGCATCGAGGTCGTGTTGGCTCTGGCCGTCTCGTTCTGGGGCGTGACCTCCGGGTACTGCACCGAGACCTGGATCTTGCCCAGCTGCTTGACGTCCTGGATCGAGAAGACCTGGCCGGCGAGTACGATGCCTTCGCCCTGGTCACGCCCCGACGTGTATTCCAGATCCT
>Ga0209811_10000122_pt1 | contig 35077 bp, 36 predicted proteins | sample Coa_R1_6_FD_187161 | JGI IMG/M metagenome (GOLD analysis project Ga0209811, IMG submission 187161) | Surface soil microbial communities from Centralia Pennsylvania, which are recovering from an underground coalmine fire. - Coalmine... | ecosystem: Environmental > Terrestrial > Soil >... | reverse complement strand
AGTTGATCGATCTTGGCGTCTAATACCTTCGGACCGCCCGACTCGTACGCCTGCACCAACTGGTCCGCGGTATTGGTTTTGATGTATTCCCAGAAGGGCGACTCGGTCTGCGGACGAAACACCACTGTCGCCAGCACCACCAGCGCGACGATCAATGCCTGCGCCAGCCAAAACGACAAAAAGATTTTCAGGAACAGGCTTTTCATCGCGAGCCGCTTTTCACCTTTTCGCGAGGACGCGCCAGAATGTAACCGACTCCGCGCACCGTCTTAATGTGCTCAGCCTCGCCATTAATGTCGCCCAGTTTCTTGCGCACCTTGCTAACGTGCATGTCGATGCTGCGATCGAACGGCGAAAATTTCCGGCTGAGCACCGCGCTCACCAGTTCTTCGCGAGTAACCACGCGCCCGGCTTCCCGCAACAAGACTTCCAGCAGATTAAATTCTACCGACGTCAACTCCACCGGGTCCCCGCCGTGACGCACGGTGCGGGTCGCCGGATCGAGTTCGATGTCGCCAATGCGCAGAATCTCAGGAGGCCGCGGCGTTCCCACACCTTTGGGATCTGCACTCGTCCGGCGTAATACCGCGCGGATCCTCGCTACCAGTTCGCGCGGATTGAACGGCTTCGGCAGATAGTCGTCCGCGCCTATTTCGAGGCCCACGATGCGGTCCACATCCTCTCCGCGCGCGGTCAGCAGGAGCACGGGTACCCGCGACGTCGCACGAATGCGCCGAAGTACATCAAAGCCACTCATCCCGGGCAGCATCACGTCCAGAACCACCATCAGGTAATTCCCGCTCAATGCCCGCTGCAAGCCCGTTTCTCCATCATGGACCGACTCGACGCGAAATCCTTCCGGCGCCAGGTACTCGCTGACCAGGCTGCACAACTCGAAGTCGTCATCCACAATGAGAATGCGGTCCATCTTACTCATTGTTTTACATCAGCCTTTCAGAATCACACGTAAAGAATTGTCAAACGGGGCTTAGGCAATGACAGGGCCGAGTTCCGTTCCCGGATATCGGATGACGGCAAGCGAGCTTGGGAAGAACATCGGCGCCAGAGGTCCAGGGTACAAGACCCGCAGAACGAAGCTCATCTAGAAACTGATTGCAGCCGTCTGCTCATGCTCCGATGTCCTGCAGGAGGATGTGCCCGTTTTTGGAAACACTCAGGACTTCCGCCAGTGCAGCATAGGCACCGCGGCTCCTCTGGATCAATTCCCGGGTGATTCGTAGAAGTTCCGGCCGCAGGCTGGCAGCGGATTCCCATGCCTTTTCGATTGCAGGGAGAAGCTGAGTGTCGCATGAGTCGAGTTCCACCAACTGCATGCCATCACCATAGTGGTCGTTCAGCCCCGCAAATTTTTGCCGGTAGTAAGCCGATTTTGCAAATGCCACGACCGGTATGCCCTGTCCCAAGGCGAAAATCGCTGAGTGATAACTGCCGGTCACGACTACGCGGCATCTTCCGACTTGCTGAATAAGATCCGCCGGAGAGCGCACAGCACTGGGATCCTGCGATGCTATCTTGCACCCCAAAAGCAGAGTGCGAAGGGCCTTCGAGTCCGACTCCTCCCGGAGCAAGATGGGAACTGGGACGATGCACGCCTGGTATTTCTCCGTGGCTTTCCGTAGAGCCAATTGAATCGGAGCGACCATATTGTCGTCCATTTGGGAGTAATTGGTAAGCCGGATGCCCACGCCGATTCCGTCGCCCAGGGACTCGTTACGCTGCTGAAACGGAAGTTCCAGTGTGTCATCGCCGGTGAACACAGTGTTTTGCTTAGACACTCCCATCTCAGCCACGAACGCCGGACCGATGAGTTTTTCTCGCAGGGCAATCAACTTCATCCGGGGAAGTACTTTTCTGATCTGTTCCCGCAAGACCAGATTTTCGACCGGACCGAAACCTTGGCTGAACATCGCAACCGGAGTGCCTAGCCGGATGGCCATGCCCAGAGTATTCAGAAGTTGAGTAACTCGCTCATGAAACTGGTCGTGAAAAATCCCGCTGCCGCAAAGAACTACCAAGTCGGCCAATCGTAGTGAATCCAGGAAGGTGCGCATCGTCCCTGGATCGCCGTTGCGTCGCAGTTTCATCTCCAGTGCGAGCGCGGAACCGTAGAGAGAGGGCAAGTTATCGCGCAATAGAGAGTCGCAAGACTCAAGGGTACTCCGCAGACCAGTCCCTAACTTTCTCCGCTTGCGCGCTATGAGGAAATGATCGAACCAATCGCGGCCGCCGCTAGCCAGGATTGGCGTCACTCCCGGACAGTAGGTTTGCAGTCGGGCAGGAGCCTCGGTCACCACCTCAATGTGAGCCTCTGGCCAAAGTTCGCTCAAGCGGGTGACTGCGACTTGCAACAGGGCGACGTCGCCCATGTTGAGGCAAGAATAGCTACCCGGCTCCACCAGGATACGCAATCGATTTTTCCCCCGGCCCTGCTTAGGCGGGCTGAGACATTGTAGTGTCAATCCGGGCAAAATCGCAGAAATAGGTGTGGTGGGAATCGTGGGGAGTAACCCTTTGGGAAGGATTGCCACGGCTGGAACCTTTTCAGCGTAACAGGTTGCATTTTCCGACCCAAGACCGCACTAACTTGGGATCGCCATTGTTGACAAAACTTTACTCCGTTTGACCGACTCTTTACCACGTCCCGGGCCCAATCCGTGTTTCCATGAATGCAAGCGATTTCAGGGCCCGGCCGAGAACCCGGGTTGTGGAGGAAATCAATGCAGGCTAACCGATTCAAGCTTCTGGCAGTCGTGTTGTCGGTTGCTATGGCTACCGCCGCTTTTTCGCAGACGGTCGTCAAAACCGCCCGGGGCATGGGACATCATGGCGGGTTCAGCGCCCGCATGCTGGGCTTCTATACCGACTCTCTCGATCTGACAGACGCGCAGCAGGCGCAGATGAAGGACATCCTGACCAAGGAAAAGCCCGCCATCCGCCCGCTGATGCAGCAACTGGCGCAGGGCCGCCAGCAGATGAAGGCGCTCGAACAGGCCGGCACTTTCGACGAAGCCAAGGTACGCGCGGCCGCGTCGCAGCAGACCCAAACCATTACCGAACTGATGGTGCAGAAAGCCCGCATCAAGTCGGAACTGATGGCAGTGTTGACCTCCGACCAGAAGGATAAGCTGGCTAAGTTCGAGGCGCGGCGCCAAGCCCGGTTCCAGAAGCATTCCCAGCAGAACCAGGCTCCTCAGAACCAGGCTCCTCCGAGCGAATAGTGCTGGGTGAGGAGAGTGGAACGGGACTCCTCCTTGTTCCGTTCCACTCTTTTGCAAGGCAACTTCCGCTCTCCAGCCGGGTTTATCCGGGTAAAGCAACCGCAATCCCCGGTAACTCAGGCTGATGCGTAGGAGATTTTTTCGTCAGAAAGACTGGGTACGGCTGTGACTAGCGTTGCAACGGATCGAGAATTGATTGAAGCGGTCGTTGGCGAAATGCACGACGGCATTGAACGCGCTGCCGGTTTCTGGATGGCTCAGATCGAAGACGCCTTGCACGATCCTCGTCTTACTACTCTGGGCCGCATGAATGCAGTGAAAGAAATCGTCAACCAATACGCCACAGCGCGTTCAGGTGGAAGTCATGGATACGCTGCGTAGCGGGCTGCGCGTCATCGGATCCGCCTTTATGAACAGTGAAGTGGTCTACTCGTTCCTGATGGGAATGGGCTGGTTCTTCCTGGTGGGATGGGCAGTAGCTTTAGTCGTCGCGTGCGCCTCGGTATTTCGTCAGGACCGCGGCGTGCGATTCGCGGGCATGCCCGGCAAAATTCCCGGTCGTAAATTACCGATCGTCCGAGGTATGGGAGACTAAGCTTCTTAGTGTTTGGGATCGAATGTAAATTCGACTTGCGTCTTGGTTTCGGTGTCGGCGGGAACGTACTTCCACTTTCGGACGGCTGCGCTGGCCGCTTCCACCAGCACTGGGTTTCCGCCCAAGGGCGAGATCGAATCCACATTCCCCTTCGGCGAGATCACAATTTCCAGCCGCACGATTCCACCAATATGAGCTTCGCGCAGTGTCAGCGGATACCCAGGACTCTCTTTGTAGACTAGCTTGCGAGTTGTCTTGGTCTGGGCTGGGGCAGATGTCGTAAGAGCTAAGAGCACAAAAAAGCAAAGGGCTACCCAAGCCAGCCGCATGCGGCCAACACGAGCGCCTGCTCTCGACAGATTGAACTCACCCCGCAAACCCACTCACCCCGCCATCACAGATTCCCTGGGTTCGGCCTTCGAGGACGTTATGTTATCCCCGGTACTGCGGCAAGATTACCAACGTACTTCGACCTACCGAAGGTTTGGCGCCGGGCCGGCGATCTTGATTCGATTGGCTGCCCCACCCTTGCGTTTTTCGAAGGGTGGGTGGGACGGACTTAGCAATAGCCCGGCCTTGTCTTCGTGTGGCTTGGCAAGCGATCAATCGCCCTCATGACAACTCGCTGCACCCGCCGCTGCTAAAATCGCATCTACCTAGCGATGCTGCCCAAGAGCCTCCGCCCCCTATACCCATACCTGAAGAAATACCGCCGTGGGTTCATGGTGGGGACGGTCTGCGTGCTCTTGCTGAACGCCATCGCCGTCCAGTCTCCGCAAGTGATCCGGGTCGCGCTCGACTACTTGGAAAAGGGCGGCCGGTCCACGGGAAAGCTCGGCTTCTATGCTCTGATACTGGTGGCCATTGCCCTGAGCAAAGGCATCTTCCAATTCCTGACGCGCTGGATCGTCATTGGCATTTCTCGGGACATCGAGTTCGATCTTCGCAACGATCTCTTCCGCCATCTTGAGCAGCTTTCATTCCCCTACTACCAGCGCACCCGCACCGGCGACATCATGGCGCGCGCGACCAACGACCTGAACGCGGTCCGCATGCTGCTCGGCCCGGCCATCATGTATTCGGCGAACACGCTAGTGTTCACGGCCGGGGCGCTGATCTATATGTTCCGAATCAGCCCAAAGCTGACCCTGTACACGTTTTTGCCTTTGCCGGTGGCAAGCATCGTTATTCAGTATTTCGGCCACCAGATTCACGAGCGCTTCGAGAAAATTCAGGCCATGTTCTCCGACATCTCGGCCCGCGCCCAGGAGAACTTTTCGGCCGCCCGCGTAATTCGTGCCTATGCGCAGGAGGGGGCCGAAGTCCGACAATTCGAAGCCGCCAACACCGAGTACATCAATCGCAGCCTTCCGCTGGCGCGCCTGATGGGACTGCTCTGGCCGACGCTGGAACTGACCTTGGGACTGGCCGTCGTTCTCGTGCTCTGGCTCGGCGGACGCGAAGTCCTCCTGAAGCGAATCTCGGTCGGAGACTTCGCCGCGTTCCTCACCTACATGATCCAGCTCACCTGGCCCGTCATCGCGCTCGGATGGGTGATCAACATCTTCCAGCGCGGCACGGCTTCCTTGAAGCGTATCGATGAAATCATGCTCGAGCAGCCGGAAATTACCGACAGCCCCGCGGTTATCGCCGCAGGATCGCCGGAACCAGAACTCCGTGGCGCCATCGAATTCCGCAGCCTGACCTTCGGCTACAACGGCACCACGGTTCTTCACGACGTCAACCTGACCATTCCCGAAGGGACCAGTTTGGCGATCGTGGGACCGACCGGCTCCGGCAAGACAACCCTAGTGAATCTGATCCCCCGCGTGTACGACGCCGCTCCCGGCACCGTCCTGATCGACGGCCACCCGATCCGCGACTTCCCGATCGACTTTCTGCGTCGCTCCATCGGCTTCGTGCCCCAGGAAACATTCCTCTTCAGCGATTCAGTTCGTGAGAACATCGCCTTCGGTGTGGACGATGCAACCGACGAAGCCGTCCGCAACGCCGCCGAAGCCGCGAATATCGCCCCCGATATCGAGGGCTTCCCCGACAGGTACGCGACCATGGTTGGTGAACGCGGCTTGACGCTTTCCGGAGGCCAGAAGCAACGCACGGCTATCGCGCGCGCCATCATTCGCAATCCGCGCATCCTGATTCTCGACGACGCGCTCTCCAGCGTTGACACGCACACCGAAGACAAGATCCTGAATCACCTGCGCGAGATCATGCGTGGCCGCACCACGATCTTCATTTCGCACCGCGTCTCCACTGTCCGCAATGCCGACCGCATCGCCGTGCTGCACGGCGGGCGCATCGTGGAACTGGGAACGCACGACGAACTGATTGCACGCGACGGCTACTACACCGACCTCTACAACAAGCAATTGCTGGAAGAAGAACTAGCGGAGGTTTGATGTAGCGCCGCCGTCCCGCCGGCAGTCGTGCGGGCGTCTCGCCTTCGCGGGGCAAGCAACTCGCTATCCAACAGCCGGAAGCGGCCAACGCCCAACGATGATCGCTCACCACCATGAAACGCGTCCCGAGCCACGAACTCCTCGACACCGACGCCGGCACTCCGGAAGAAATCTCGGGCACCCTCACGGACCTGCGCATGTTCAACCGCTGGTTCGGAGGAACTTCGTGCACGACGCGTCTGGTCGATCAAGTCGCGCGTCAGACTAGCTCGACTTCGCTCTCCTGGCTCGACGTCGCCGCAGGCGCCGGCTACGTGCCCCATTTTGTTCGTGAACGCTTTGCAAAGCGCAACGTGCACCTCGACATCACGCTCCTCGATCGCGCTGCGTCACACATTCGCAATGGAACGCGTGCAGTGGTGGGCGATGCGCTCGCCCTTCCCTTCCGCGATGCAACTTTCGACTTCGTAAGCAGCGAATTGTTTGTTCACCATCTGGCGCCTGATCAGGTCGTGCAATTCGCGCGGGAAGCTCTGCGCGTCTGCCGCCACGCGTTCGTGATCAACGACCTCATCCGGGACCCGGTCCACCTCGCCCTCGCCTATGCTGGCTTCCCTCTTTATCAAAGCCGCATCACCCGCAACGACGCACCGGCGTCCGTTCGTCAGGCTTATACGGTAGAAGAAATGCGCGCGATGTTGCGCGAAACGGGCGCTCGAAGCATCGAAATCAACACATGCTTTCTCTACCGAATGGGCGCGATCGTATGGAAGAAATGAGTATGGAAGGGCAGAACAACAAAAGACTTTAGGACTCAGGATTCGTATCAGGGCACGGCTTCAGCCGTGCCGATAAATCCGCAAAGATGAACTGGGCTTTAGCCCCTGCGCTGAGATCCTTGAAACTGTCGCAATCCGATGCACACGCACACCACTTTCGACCTAGCTGTAGTCGGCGGCGGCCCCGCAGGCAGCGCCGCCGCGATCACTGCCGCCCGCGCAGGTGCCAACGTCCTTCTTCTCGAGCGCGGAAAGCTCCCCCGCCAGCGCGTTTGCGGCGAATTCGTTTCTGCTGAATCCCTCACCCTGCTGGCAAACCTGCTCAACACCCCAGAACCTCTCGATCAAGCGCTACGCATCCCCGAAGCCCGCCTTTTCTTCGACGGCCACGTCGTCACCACCCCAGTCGAACCCCAAGCCTCGAGCATCGCCCGGCTAGACCTCGATGTTGCCCTCTGGAACTCCGCAAAAGACGCTGGCGCGACCACCAAGATACAAACAGCCGTCGAGGACATCTCCGGATCCGCGCCGTTCTGTGTCTCAACATCGGCCGGAATTTTCAAAACGCGCGCCCTCATCAATGCCACCGGACGCTGGTCGAACCTGCGCACTTCCCCTGACGCTCATGACGGCAACCACTCCAAATGGCTAGGCGTAAAAGCGCACTTCTCCGAGCCCGACCCGCATCTCTCGGTCGACCTTTATTTCTTTGACGGGGGCTACTGCGGAGTACAACCGGTCACGCTGGCCGGAACCAACCCCAGCGAAGGCCGCGTGAATGCGTGTGCGATGGTGCGTTCAAACGTGGCAAAATCCTTGCCTGAAGTCTTTTCGCTGCACCCTACTCTGAAACGAAGAGCGGAGAACTGGCAGCCACTCGGGCATCCGGTCAGCACTTCCCCGCTGATCTTTCGCGAGCCCAATCCCGTACAAGATGGCATTCTTCTAGCCGGAGACTCTGCCGGATTCGTCGACCCGTTTGTCGGAGACGGCATCTCCCTCGCGCTGCGCAGCGGCGCGCTAGCCGCGCAGTCGCTGATCCCTTTCTTTCAAAACCAATCTTCGCTCGAGCAAGCATCAACGCATTATGCCAGCGAGTATCGCAACCATCTTCTTCCAATTTTCCGCAACTCGTCGCGCATCCGTCGCCTGCTCAACTTGCCGCGACCGATCCGCCGTTCGATCGGCCACCTGCTCGAAGCCACTCCCGCAGTCTCAAGAATGCTCGTGCGCTGGACCCGCTAACCGAAATTGCCAAGAGTTTACGAGTACAAGAATAAGAAATTCCTCTGTGCCCCTCAGCGTCCTCTGTGGTAATCGCCCGTTGTTTTTATGGCAGGATCACTGACTTCCAAATGTATGCCGTTTCAAAAACTGTAATGTCTTCTCATTAAACTCCGCGACATTCTCGTAAATCGGTGCATGCGAACAGCCTTCAAAAACCAGCAACTCAGAATTCTGAATTGTTTTCAAACGATCACCAAAGCGCAACGACGTTGCCGTATCCAGGCGACCAAACGAAATCTGGGTGGGTGCCTCAATCTTCGAGACCTGTCCTTCCGCATCATGGGCGATCACCGCATTCGTCTGCTGCAAAAAGCTCGCCACCGATTGAGCCGGTCGGCTGCGCACGAATTCGGCCAGGGCTTGCACGTACTCCGGTTTGGCCGCATAGAGTTCCGGCGTCAGGCACCAGGGAAACATCCCCCGAATTACAACATCCGCAATATTTCCCAGCGATCTCGCCATTACCTGGAAGCTCTCGACAACTGCCTTCAGATACGGGTCGCTTTTCGGCCACCCGCTATGCAACGACAGCGACGCAACCATCTCCGGGTTCTTCGCCGCGAGCCACATCCCCACCGCCGCGCCCAATGACAGCCCAGAGACGTGCGCTCGGCTAATTCCCAGCGCACGCATAAATGCGGCGACATCGTCGGCCAGAACTTCGGTCGAATACTCGCCCGGGCTAGCGTCGCTTTCTCCCGTGCCGCGCAGGTCGAGCGAAATGCACGTGAAATATTTGGAGTATTCCGCCACCTGAAATGCATAGCAGGCGTGATCCGCGGCCAGGTATGGGATGAGAATCAGGGGCTCGCCAATGCCCTGCTGATCGTAGTTGATGGTGAGATTGTGGGCTTTGACCCGAGGCATCAGAACACCCCCACGGGCGAATTTGTAACGGGACGGGATTATTGCAAGAAACCGCGCGATTTCATAAAAATAAAATCACCCACGCGCAACGATGCGAGTGGGTGACTTTGCAGTGCATTTCCGCAGGTGTCAGTGCAAGCTTATACTTCCCTGTATCTCAATGATGGGACGCCGCACTACAATGCGGCCTTCGTCATCCTGGTGATAGTAGTATTGCCGTCCCTGATACTGGTACGCTTGGCAGCCCTGCTTCTTGGCTTGTCCAGGAGGCAACCCGCAATTGCCCCATCCTGTTTTCTTTCCGTGTCCCCACCCGGGAGGCCGCTCGTCGCGCTCGTACACCCGATACTCGTATCCGTCTCTGCGTTCCCAGCCCTGATCCTCGTGCTTGTTACCGTGTTTGCCGTGGTTGCCATGATCGCCGTGATCTGCAAACAACTTGGGCGCTGCCAACAATGCAATCGACAGTCCCGCCAAAATCACAAAACGTTTGAACATGAAGCGTTCTCCCAATCTCGGGATTTCATTTCTTGCTCGTGCACTAGCAGTGTAGTTTTCACCAGCGAGTGCGCGCAGATTACCGAAGTACCGCTACCACAAGTGGATGTGGTCCAACTACCTCCGAATTAGTTGCCAAATGTTCGCCAGATGATGGTCGTCATGTTCGGCTACGAAGTAAAGGTGATCCACAAGTCGCATCCCCTTTTGCAAGCGAGGATGCACGAGTTCACGTGAATACAATGCTGGATCCACTTCCGCCGCATGCTCCACCAACCGCCACCGCGCTTTCCGGAAGTCCGCCAGAACGCTCTCGATGGCCTGCGAGTTGTAATTCGCTTCATGCGTCTTGCGATTGCTCAAATCAGTCGTGCTGAGTTCCGCGCGACCCTGAACAAAATCCTCGAGTCGCTTCAACCACAAGGGTTCAAGATCCAGCAAATGGCCCGCATGCTCTTGCGCCGACCATTTTTCATCGGCCTTGCGCGTCAACATCTGTGGCGAACAACTCCGCACAAACTCTTCGAGACGCGCGGGCGTCCCTCGCAAGCGAACGCAGATATTCGGATAAACATCCGCAGGAAATGCAAACATGAACTGCCGTTCATACCACTGGGAAACGCCGCTCATCGAACCTCCGCTATATCCCTTTCAATAACTGTCATCCTGAGCGAAGCGAGGCGCCAGCCGAGCGCAGTCGAAGGACCCCGCTGAGTCCCTCCACCGGCGTCTCCTACTCTTCCACCACGAACCCTCTTCCAGTGAGAGCACGCAGCGGAACATCGCCCGCATTCGATTGAGAATGGATGCTTGAGAAGAGAGGAGCGACTCAGGATCAACTCGCAAAAAAGAAGCCCAGCACATTCACGCGGGCAAACGAGCTACCGCACAGCGAGAACTTCCCGAATATTATCCCGGCTCAGAAAGAACTTGATGGATGCAAAGTCGCGAAACAAATTTTCGATATGCCGGTTGTTGAACACACGCTGCAAGCGGAAGCCCGCACCGACCGCGCGATGAATCGCCCCCGTGGGCCCTCGCCGAACTTCTTTCTGCGGAACGATCGGCTGCATGTCCAACACATCGGGCCCCATGATGTGATACCGGTAGCAGGGAGCGTCTGGCCCCGCGTCTCGCGTGTGGAAAAACGCCAGGAGCATTCCGCCTGGCTTCAACACCGACCACAGCCGTCCAACCACTGGCTTCACCAGACTCTCGTCCAGGTAGTCGGGCAGGTTCCAGCACAGCACGACATCAAATTGCGCCGCGGGATACACCAGGTTGTCTTCCAGAAACTGGCGGCTATCGAGCATTACATTGCCTTGCTCGTCTTTCGTTACCAGCGCCGAATCAGTAGAGGCCGTTAGCAGATCTTCGCTGTAGATCTTGTGCGCGCGCTCGGTGAAGTAACGAATATTCGACGGAGAAGTCGCACCCAAGTCGAGGATGCACAACCCTTCGTCAGACGACCACGAGCGGGCCAGCTCGCCCAGTCCGCTCGAGCGCCGTGACAACTTCTGACTAGTTTGTGCCGGGGACGAAGCCTTGTCTTGTCCGGACGATGGTCCGCGAAACAGTTTCATGTAACTGTGTGAGTTCTCAGTTCCGTCGTCAGTCTTCAGTCGCCAGAATCCAGCGCTATCTTTCTTCGCCAGGAATTATCCTGATTTTTCGCTGGAGACGGACGACCAGCGACTGACGACTGCCTGCCTACTTCCCATCCTTGCCCACGTCAACCTTGCCCTTCAGATAAGCGCCTTCTTCAATCGCAATCCGCTGGGTGGCGATATCTCCCGTTACGATCGCCGACTTCCGCAACTCTACCCGGTCCGTCGCGTGCAAGTTCCCTTCCAGCTTGCCCTGAATGATCACGCCCTTAGCATCGACGTTCGCCTTCACCTGCCCATTCGGGCCCACCGTCAGGTTGTTGCCCTTCAGCAGAATGTTGCCTTCCACCTGGCCGTCAAGGTAAAGATCTTCGCTACCCGAAAGCTCTCCCTTGATCACGACCGACTTCCCAATATGTGCGAACTCCCCAGTCTTGGGTACATCCATGAGTGCATTCTCCTTGGGCAAATTGCCGGCGTCCTGCGGAACTCTGCTTCGTTGCTACCCTCCTGGCGGGCCTTGCGGCCACGGCAGGAAGCAAACTCGATGGGAAACCATGATACTAAACCATTTCCCGCGGATTTTCGCCCTTGATGCGCGTCCGCCCGAACCGAAAGACTCATGCGGTACCAGTTCACTGGTCAAGGCGTCAGATGTCCCTCCGGATAGCTCGCCTGTACAACAGTTGTTCGACGCGACCCGTCTAACGGTAAACTAAGCGGGGCGAGGCACTTCACATGATTTGGTCAAAGGTCTTTCGCCAGGCACAATGGGCGGTCGCCACGATTTGCCTCGGCTCCCTCGTGCACGCCGGACAAACGCCCGCCATCCCTGCTAACGACCTGGTGCGCACCACGGTTCAGAACGAAATCAAGGCCTCTGCCAATCCCACAGCGCGACACATGTTCGCGTCTCTCAAGCAGACAGCGAACGGCTCCCAGACCAAACTTTATTGCGAAACCAACGAGGCCATGGCCGGCATGGCAATCGCCTTCGACGGCAAGCCCCTCACGGCGCAACAGCGCCAGGCCGAGGAAGCGCGCCTCGAACAACTGAAGAACAGTCCCGCCGAGCTGGTAAAGAAACGCCAGCGTGAGAAAGACGATGCCGACCGCGTCACCCGCATCGTGCGCGCCATGCCCGATGCCTTCCTCTTCGAATACGCCGGAACGGAGCGCGGACGACCCGGCCTCGGCCGCGAGGGCGACGAACTCATCCGCCTCAACTTCCGCCCGAACCCGAAATACGAACCGCCCTCCAAAGTCGAGCAGGTCCTCACCGGAATGCAGGGAAACTTGTTGGTCGACGCCAACAGACGCCGCATCGCCCGCATCGACGGCATCCTCTTCAAGGAAGTCAGCTTCGGATGGGGCATCCTCGGCCACCTCGACAAGGGCGGTCACTTCCTTGTCGAGCAAGGCGACGTCGGCGATGGCTCGTGGGACATGCAGCGCATGGGCCTAACCTTCACCGGCAAGCTATTACTGTTTAAGCGCCTCGATATCCGATCAACAGAAACCTTCAGCGACTTCCGCCCCGTACCCGCCGCCCTAACCTTTGCGCAAGGCGTCGATCTCCTAAAGAAGCAGCAGGCCACGCTGGCGGAGAATCAGCGCTCCGAAACCGACCGTAAGTGATGGTGCCCCCTTCGCGCGTCTTTTGCGCTAAGGTGGGATTCACAAGTGCCAGAGACAAAATCATTCACTACCGCTGCGGCGAAGTGTTCCCAGTCGACGCCGGACTAGCCGTCCCAGGCTGCGCAGGCAAACTCCCCGAAGGCGCACTCGGGTTATCACCCCCAGTGGCTGACCCCGCGGTCCCCGCCTGATCCCCGATCGCCGACCCATTCACCACCAACTCCACGCGCCGGTTCTTCGACCGTCCGGCCGCCGTATCATTCGGCGCGACCGGCTGGCCCATCCCAAACCCCTGCGCGGAAATAATGTCGGGTGCAACACCCTGGCTCACCATGAACCCGCGCACCGTCTCCGCGCGTTGGTCGGAAAGCTTCTGGTTGTAGTCCTCGCTACCGATGTTGTCAGTGTGCCCTTCCACCTTCACATTCAGTCCGGGATACGCCATCAGAATTCCCGACACCTTCGCCAACCGCTCACGCGCCTCGCCCTTTAACGTGTACTTGTTGAAGTCAAACAGCACGTCCGGCATGCTGACGATCAGTCCCCGGGCACTCTCGCGCGTCTCGAGCACCTGGTTCAATTGCTGCATCAGGCGCGCTCGCGTCTGCTCCTTGTCCTGCTCTGCCCGCTGCGCATCCTGCCGAGCCTTCTCGCTCTCAGCCTGAGCCGCCTGCTTCTGCGCTAAAGCTTCCGCGCGGGCCTGCTCCGCTTCTCGCTGCGCCTGCTCTGCCTGACGGCGCGCTTCTTCAGCTTTCGCTCGATCCGTTTCCGCTTGCTGCTGCAACTGGATCGCGGCTTCTTTCTGCTGTACCGCCGCCTGCCGGTCTTGCTCAGCCTGCTCCGCTCGGCGTTGCTGCGCGATGCGTTCTTCCTCCTTCTTCCTCCGTATCGTCAACAGCCGCGCGTCTTCCGCAGACTGCACCGCCCCGCGCGCCACCGTGCCGATCGCCTTATCGCCCTGCTTACGCGCGTAGTAGTCCTGCGCCCGCGCGAGGAAATCTTCTGCCTTCGCCAATGTCTCCGCCGCATACTGCTGCGCGCCGGCCGCCTTCGCGATCGCCACCGCGTTGATCGCTTCTTTCAAGTCGGTAGGCATTTTCTCGTCCGCAGTTTGTGACGCCAGCTGCGACGGGCTGACCTCCACCGTGTACTCTCCACGCTGCAGCACATCGAACTTCGCTTCAATCGGCTGCTCCCAACCTTTCGTGTCGCTCTTGATCAGGTTTTCCAGAATGACCTGATCGCTGGGAATCGTCACCGCAAAGTAAGGCTCCGCTGTCAGAATCAATCCGAAAGCCTGCAAGTCAGTCGTCACCGAGAGTTCCGCCTTGCCATCCTTGCGCGGAATAATCTCGCCAAGATTAGCCGCTCGCCCTTCCGGCGTAATGGCCCACAGTACATACGTCAAATACTCGGGACCGTAGATCCCGGGCTTCGGCAGGTTCTCCATCTCGACGTCGATCTTCAGCCGCCCGGTGTTGCTCGCGATCTTCGCCTTTCCCTTCCCGTTCGGATCCAGCTTCGTGCCCTGAAAGTCAACGCTGGTCGTTGCCCGATGCCGGTAGTTGACGGCGCGCGTAGTACGCCCGACCACCTGCACGCGATACACCGGAGTCTGCGCCATGGGCGTCACATCTTGAGACGCATCCGCCGGAGTCGTAACCGTCGGCTCCTGTTGCGCAAATCCCACGCCCAGTGCCAAGCCAAGTGAAAGAGAGAAAACCGCAAAGTGGAGAAGCACGGAACGAAAAGATAAGTGTGGCATGACGGTCCCCTTTGTGAACGACGTGTGATGCCGCCACGTGTTCAAAGGGTTTCAGTCATGGGTACTGTAGGAAACGCAAGCCCGCACGCGTGCTGAAAACTAATGTAATCTCCTGAGGCGATGATGAACGCAAGCCTCAGTGTGCTTCGAAATCTCGGCATGACGATTATTTTCGCCCTGGCCGCTTCAGTTGCGCCAGCTCAGACAAAAATTCCGGAGTGGTGTCGCGCCCTCCCGCGACCGGAATACAAGACCCTCGAGCGCGTGTCCATCTCCGATCCCTGGTTCGACGTCTACAAAGTCGCACCCGGCGTCTTCGCCATCTACGAACCACATCAATCGGAAGAAACCATCAGCTACCTGATCGCGGGTGAAAAGAAAGCCGTCCTCTTCGACACGGGCATGGGCATCAGTGACCTGAAGAAAGTCGTCGGCCAACTCACCCAACTGCCCGTCATCGTCCTGAATTCCCACACCCACAACGACCACGTCGGCGACAACTGGCAATTCCCCACCGTCTACGACATGGACACCGACTTCACCCGCAGAAACGCGCAAGGCTCCACGCAAGATGCGCAGGAGGAAATCGCTCCCGACCAGATCTGCGGCGCTCTTCCCCAAGGATTCGACTCGAAGACCTACACGACTCGCCCCTGGAAGATCACCAAGTACGTTCACGATGGGGAGCACCTTAACCTGGGCGGTCGCACAATCGAAGTTCTCACCACGCCCGGCCACACGCCCGACGCGATCTCGCTAATCGATCGGGCCAATGGCCTGCTCTTCACGGGCGACACCTACTATCCCGCCACAATCTGGCTCTACCGCCCCGAAACTGATTTCAAGGCCTACGACGCATCCATCCGCCGCCTCGCGGCGCTCGCTCCGCACATCAAGACAGTCCTCGGTGCCCACAATATTCCGGTCGCGCCGCCGTCAGTGCTTGCGCGTCTGGTGACCGCTTTCGAAGCCGTTCGAGCTGGAAAGGTCGCGGCCACTCCGGGCGATCCGGGACAGGTCATCTACAAAGTGGATGACTTCTCGTTTCGGATGCGGGCGCCGAAGAGTCAATGAGTGTAAACGGCTGTTAACGTCAACTGTGATCTAGCCAAGCCAAGAACGGTCCAAGTACATACGCAACAAAGAAGCCGAGTGCATATATCACCGCTGAAATCCACAGCGCCACCTTACTGGCCCGGCTCGCATCCTCACATGCCGTCGGGTTGTCAGGAGAACATTGCTGTGCCCTCAATTTTGGCGCCATGTAGTACATATTCACGAAGCTCAGCGTGATGAGAACTCCTGATATGAAGAATGTCACCCGCTTGTAATGCGAGAGTGTGGCCAGCCATGGCAAAAATGAGAGCATCGACGCTAGGGATGCTCCCAAGCCAAAGAGCACAAGGAGAGACGGCAATGCGCAGCATAAGAGCGTACTCACCGACGTAAATAGTGAGAAGTAGCTGAGCAATGCCGACCGTTTGCTGGGTTGTGCAGCAATTGTGTTCATTTTCCTTCCATAATTGACCGATAGCGGATTGTGTCGGGCATTTTGCCCTTGCTCGCTTCGGGAATCATGCCCTCCACCAAGATGGATCTCCCCGTAAAGGAAGCCGCGTCGACGACACTGCTCGACTCAGGAACGAGGTCCAATACTTCGTTCGAACCGGACACTTGTACGCCAGTTTTGCCATTCGCGGTGACGACCGTTCCCGCGACGATTGCCGTTGACCCCTTCATCGTGAAACCGTTCTTGGCTATCGCTTCGTTCAGTTGCTTGAGGGTCGTCATGTTTCCCGGCTTCATCTTCACCGTAGCCAGACCCTTCTCAAGACTGACGTCGACTGTGTCCACTCCGGGCACAGCTTTCAATGACACGCGCACGGCGTGTGCACAGACTTCTCAATCCATCCCGAAAATCGTGATGTTGATGCTTTTAATTTCCGCGACAGAGGAGGTTGCCATCAAGAAGAAAAGGAACAGTGATGCTGCGAGGTTTCTCATTTGATTTCCCTAGTGTGAATGCCCATGCTGGAAGAGCAGGTAGCTGAAGTTCACCGCGAACCGGACTCGCTCCTTCGGAAATGCCGAGCCGACGTTCTGATAAATCGGGAACTGCGCACCGAAGCTCACGGTGTAGTTGTGAAAGATTCCCAGTGCTGTAGGTCCGAGGAACACTTGGTGTGCTTGCGTGTTCCCGACCGGAACGTTCGCCTGAAGGAACCTGTTGGAACGCTCTCCGACGAGCTCGCCGAACAGACGCCAGTCCCATTTGTCCGGCGGCTTGCGCCATTTCGGGGGACGGTAGCCATAGACCAAGCTGTAGTCGAGCACGTCGGACCGTCGGTCTCCGTTGTGCTCGTAGAATTTCGTGAACGTACTGCCGAGCCACAGGTAGTGGCTGCGTGATGCCATTCCGGTGACCGCTCCGAACATCGTGCCGGGCTCGTTCGTCGTATGCACGACTCCGTTGAAGCCCGATTGAGGACCGGCAACTACCAGACCCGCGAAGGCTGTGCTCTCAATGCGAGTACCAACTCTTGTGGCGCTGTGCTGGAATCGCCACGCGAGGGTGGATTCGAAGTCTGCGCCAGGCTGGATTCTTGTAGGTGGGAGCGGAGTATCTCCGACAACTGCTGGCAGCGTGAATGAGAGAGTTAAGTGCGGTGTGAAGCCATAGGCTACGAGACCCCGGATTGATGCTTGCGTACCATGACTCGTGTTGCGCCCGAACATCCCTTCGTCAAAGCTCCACTCGCCTTGGGAGTTTGTTGGTGTCGCCAGCCCAAACACTGGCCCATGGGCAGCTGCAATGGCAAGGGCAGGCAGACCGACCACTGCAAACAGGACTACAGCAAATTTCATGAATTTCCTCCGCGATGTGCAGACACACGTACATTGCCGTGCGAGAGCGAACGGTCGCGGAGTCTAGATTCGGAGAATTGAGCTTGGACCGGGTGGTGCGGGCGGCGGTAGACCCAAATGCGCAAGACTCTGATCAACTTGCGAGGTAGATGTCACTTCGAGAGGAGTGACAGGACCAACTAATCCGGCTAGAGGGTGGAAATGAATCTTCGACTGCAGAGACGCCACGGGCGAAGGTGAACTCGACACAGTCCTGCAGCAAGGATGGTGCTCGGAACCCATTCTGCAGTCGCCCGCCATCTTCTTGCAGCAGGCCATCTCGGACTGCGTCATCTGTGGGTTGGGCAGACAGGCAAATACGGCCGGAGCGGCCCACGCAAGGACCACCACAAACGCGAGCACGTGCCGCAACTTGCCCATAGCAAAATGCTATCCCGTTCCTGCCGATGTGTGCAAGCAAGTCCTAGGCCATCGTCATTTGATTGTCAGTTGACGAAAAATAAGAGGGTTTTTGGTGTGATCGCTGGGTAGGTAAATTATCCAGATACCCTCTCAACAGCCTGGCTTTCCCGTTCTGAATTATTTCCGGTTTGCCTCCGTGATGCGCGAGCAAGTCTTGAAATCTGTGGCAAGCAAACTGAAGGGTTGGGCAGTTCAACGTATGCCTATGGAGAGCATTCGTATCAGCGCTGGGTCTTGGGTGCTCACGGAGGATAGTCGGATGACGGCAATGAACCAGGCGAGCGGGATCACGCGGCGCGGCTTCTTCAAACAAGGCGCGGAGGTTCTCGCAACCATAGGAATTCTCGCCGGAGTGTCCCATTCTGGTCGGATCCCAAGTCGGCCTTATTTACCCGGCGCGTAAGCGCCGGGTAAATGTGGCAACCGACTAAGCCCGGGAGGGGCGAAAGCACCCTCACCCGACGCGCACCACTTCCTTCTTCACCGTCAACTTCTCAATCAAATCTTCGCGCACGCGATAACCGGTCCCGGCCTCGTCGCTAACCTTGATAAACCCCTCGCGCGACACCTCAACCTCGGGCTCGATCACGTCTTCTTTCCAATACCGCTTCGACGCCGACACATCTCCTGGCAAACTGAAATTCTCCAACGTCGACAACGCAATGTTGTGCGACCGCCCGATCCCGGACTCGAGCATTCCCCCGCACCACACCGGCACGCGATTCTGCTGGCACACGTCGTGCACCTTCTTTGCCTCGCTGAATCCGCCGACGCGACCTACCTTGATGTTGATGATCCGGCACGCGCCGGTCTCCACCGCGCAAGCCGCATCACGCGCGCTCTCGATCGACTCATCCAGGCAAATCGACGTGCGCAATTCCTTCTGCAGCCGCGCATGGTAATAAATGTCGTCATTCCACAAAGGCTGCTCGATCATCAGCAGGTTGAACTGATCAAATTTCCGCAGATGCTCAAACTCATCCAGCGTGTAAGCGGAATTCGCATCCACGCTCAACCTGATGTCCGCCCACTTCGACCGCACCTTCTCAAGGACGTTGACATCCCAACCAGGCTTCACCTTGAGCTTGATGCGGCGGTATCCGGCAGCAACCTCGGTAGCAATCTTCTCCAGCAGTTGTTCGTGCGAATCCTGAATCCCGATGGAGACTCCGCAAGGAATCTCTCTGCGCGTCCCGCCCAAAATCTTCCACAACGGTTGCTTCTTGGCCCGCGCTTCCGCATCCCACACTGCATTCTCCAGCGCAGCCTTCGCCATGCGGTGTCCACGTATCTTACCCAGCAAAGCCGCCATTTCCCGGCCCTGCGACAAGGTCTTTCCAACCAGCGCGGGCGCCAGGTAGTGCGTGATCGTCGGCCACGCGCTCTCGATCCACTCACTGCTATAAAAGGGATCCTCGCCCGCCACGCACTCTCCCCACCCGCGCACGCCCTCGCCTTCCACACTGACCAAAAGAATCCGCCGGCTATAAAGCCGCCCAAAACTCGTCTCAAAAAAGTGGACAAGCGGCATCTGCACTTCCCGCAAGGTTATGGCTTCAATTTTCATAGAACCAGCATTCGTTTCACGAACCACTTCAGTAAGCACGTCCACAGACTCCCAAATCTCATCGCCCTACGACGCGTACGACCACTTCTCATCCCACTTTCCCAAAAGAAACTTCCCATTCCCCCCATCGTCGCGCTCGTACCCCAACACCGCCAGCCCATCTGAAAAAGCCTTCAAAAACTGCTCGCGATTGTGATCCTGCACGTCTTTGGCCCGAGCCCGCGTGTCCGGCGACGCCTTCCACTCATAAATCGGTCCCGGTACTGAAATCCGCGTCGTAACGTCAGGTCGCGGAAACGCTCCGTCGCGCAACAATGCATCCACTCGTTTGGATTTCAACCACCACTCGGCGATCAGGCGATCGGTCGGCAACCCACCCTGCAAAGGCGACGTCGTAATTCCATACTGGTTGATCGTGTAGCGCCGTACGATCGCGCCCAGCTTCTCAATGTTCAGATAAGCATTCTTGATTTCCAGCGGATCAAACGTCCATTCGATCAGTTCGAAGCCGCGCTCTAACGCCTCTTCGCGCTGGTACAGCTTGATGCGCCGCCCCAAGCCGCCATTGCGGTAGTCCTTGCGGACCGCCAGCATGTGCGAGTGCAGGTAGGAATGTCCGGCGCGTACGCCCGGCACGGCCAGCGCAAAACCGACCATTTCTTTCCCGACGAACGCTCCCAGCACCTGTCCCCCGACTTTCTCGGCGACCACGAACAGGCGCAAGGGCACCAGTTCCGCGTCCGTAAAGTTCCAGACCTCTCTCTGCAGGTCAACGGCCGCGCGCAGTTCTTCAATGCCCTGGCACTTGCGGATCTCGATCGAATCGCTAGTCACGCTTGGGATTTTTCCAGTTCTTTCGCCTGCTGCCATAAGGATTCGAGCTCTTCCGTGGAGGCTTGTTCCGCGTTGCGGCCCGATTCCTGAAGCCGAGCCTCCATCCATTGAAACCGCCGCTTGAATTTCCGGTTCGTCTTCCTTAACGCTGACTCCGGATCGACCGCCAAATACCGCGCGATATTTACCAGCACAAAAAAGAGGTCGCCTACTTCCTCTTCCAGCCTCAAGTGCAAGTCTTTAGGCACTTGCACGCGCCCGGATCCGGCCACCCCGCGCGCCTGCGGTTGCGGACCTGGCTCCGGAAATTTCTCGAGCTGTTCGCGCAGTTCGTCCGTCTCCTCGCGCAACTTGTCAAACAGCCCATCCACGTTCGGCCAGTCGAAGCCAACGTGTGCTGCCCGCGAACTGAGTTTATGCGCCTCGAGCAACGACGGCATCGCCGATGAAACTCCGCCCAGTACCGACTCCGGTTCCTGTTTTTGATCTGCCGACTTTCCTCCGCCGGCGGCCAGGCGTTTCTTCTTCTCCTCAGCCTTGATCGCTTCCCAGTTCTTCACTACTTCGGAAGCAGTCTCCGCCTGCACATCGCCAAACACATGCGGATGCCGATCGACCAGCTTGCGCGACAGCTTCTCGATCACATCATCGATCGTGAACGTCCCCTGCTCCTTCGACATCTCCGCATAGAACAAGACCTGTAATAGGAGATCGCCGAGTTCACCGCTCAACTCGTCCCAGTCACGGTTGTCGATGGCTTCCAGAACTTCGTAGGTCTCTTCGAGGGTGTAAGGCTTGATGGAATCGAAAGTTTGTTCGCGGTCCCACGGGCAGCCTCCCGGCGCGCGCAGCCGGGCCATAATCGCAACCGCGCGCTCAAAGCGCTCACCAGTGGACGAAGACATTGGCAACAATCTAAATGACCTATCGTCGCGGGAGCAAACCAACGTTCGCGAATTCGAAACTCATTTCGATGAACTCACCACGTCGGCCCTCGCTTACTCGCCCCAGCCAAGAATCTCTCGTGTGGAACGATGCACCCCAATCGATGGAGACGACCTCATTCCCAGAACGGGAGAGTTCTGCCCAAAATGCCATTGCTTATGAATCAACTACTTAGCAGTTTTAATATTACTATTAGCTACGGTAATACACATTCTGGTTGCGAAAAGTGTTCCCCGTGGAACGTTTCGCGAATTCGTCACCAACGCCTCGTCACTACGGTTACCTTCCCTGAAGATGGCCCGAAGGTCACACTCTATCTGGGAAACTACGCGCCGCCAGCATGGAGATTTTCCTCCTCGCGGCCTGCCCCCGAGCGATGCAGCTGCCCAGCACAACTCGACCCGCACTTGCCGGACAACACTTTCAGGTCGCCGTCGTTGGCGGCGGCATCATGGGCGTCGCCATCGCACGCGAATGCGCGCGCGCCGGCAAGCGCACCCTGCTGGTCGAGCAACACGATTTTGCTTCTGGAACCACCAGCCGGTCGAGCCGCATGCTGAGCGGGCTCCGCCCGCTCGAGCAGGGCGACATCAGTTTCGCGCGCGAGTCACTTCGCGAACGGGAGCGCCTTCTGCGCAACTATTCGCATCTCGCGATGCCCGCGCACTATCTGCTCGCACTCAGCAACAAGAGCGCGCGCAGCGCGATGTCGGCGCGCACGGCGCTCTGGCTGTACAGGAAGATGTCGAGTAAGGCCGCAGACTCAGCAGGCTTCGAGATGGAGCGCAAGAAACTCGAGCGCGCACTCGACGCTGGACAACGCTGGTCCATTTTTGATTACGAAGACGCGCAATGCGAATTCCCTGAACGTCTGGTCGCGGAGTGGCTGACCGAAGCGATCGCGGCCGGAGCGGTCTCACGCAATCACACGCAGGTCATGGCGGTGGACGTCGCGCACGGACGCGCGCGCGGCCTTCTGCTGCGCGACTGGACCAACAACACCGAAGAAAAGATCGAAGCGACGTGGGTCATCAACGCTAGCGGTCCGTGGGTCGATCGCGTGTGCCAGAGGTCTTCGGTAAAGACACGCCGTCCGCTAGTCTCGAGCGCGCGGGGCTCGCACATTGTGCTGCCGCAATTCCCCGGCTCGCCGACCACGACGGTGTACGGCGAGGCGGTCGACGGCCGTCCACTCCATGTGATCCCTTGGAACGAACAGATTCTGGTGGGGGCGACGCACGTGCCCGACTCCGGCGATCCGGGCAAGGTGCAGGCGGTGGCCGATGAGGTCGACTACCTTCTGCGCTCGGTGGTCGCGATGTTCCCCAAGGCGCGCGTCTCGAGCGGTGACATCCGGCATTCGTTTGCAGGCATTCGCGCGCTGCCCTTCGATCCGAAGGGAGCGGGAGACAACATCGGCAAGAGCCACGAACTACACAATCACGAAGACGACGGTGTGAAGAGATTGATCTCAGTCGTCGGCGGAGATTTAGCGACGGCCGCGAGTGTCGCGCGCGATTGCGCCAACAAGATTGGCATCCGCACCGCGACGCCAAGGGCTGCCGCACCGGCCGACGGCGGCACGCTCTCGCTTCTACAGGACGAGTACGTGGCTGAGATTGCGAGCGCCGGCAGTGTGAACGAAGAGGCTGCCCGAGCCATCGCAGAGTGGCATGGTCTGCGGGCCATGGATATCGCACGCGCAGCGCGCGCGAGCTTCGAGTTGCGAACACCTCTCTGCACGCATTCCCAGCACGTGGTGGCGGAAGCCGTCAGCGCCTATCGCAATGAATGCGCGGTCACGCTGGGAGATGTGTTGTTGCGCCGCGTACCAGTAGCGCTCGGCTCGTGCTGGTCCGAGACCTGCAGCCGCGAAGCAGCCCAGCGCATCGGGGCGGTAATGGGATGGAACGAAGTAGAGACCGGCGCCCATCTGGAGGCACTGGAAACAGAGCGCGCCGCGTTCCTGCGGAAACCGCGCGCGAATGTCCGCATGGCTACGGCAGCCGACTGAACGTTACTCGCGCAACTTTGCCAACGTCTCGGTGTCGTCGGAGATGATTCCGTCCACGCCCATCTTCTGAAATTTCTGCATGCTTTCCTTGCGGTTCACTGTCCAGATGAAGACTTTCCGCTTGTCCTTCCGCAGTTCCTCGCATAGATCGACATCCATCAATGTGTAGTGCGGCAGCACGTACTGAGCTGGGAACTGAGGCCAAGCGGCGAGTTGCGATGATGTTTCGCAGAGCAGCCCCAGCGGCACGCGCTCGTCGAGTTTGCGCAGCGTGAGTAACACTTCGGGCAGGAAGGACGAGACGAAGTAGCCACGCTGCGGTGGATGGAATCGTAGGGACTGCAGGACGGAGGGCTCGAGGCCGGCAACTTTAAGTTCTATGTCGAGGAAAGCGGACGCGTGATAGCGGCCGAGCACACGGTGGAGGTCGGGAAAGTCGGCGAGTTCGCCGGGGCCGGCCTGCGCAATCTCAATTTCTCCTACGTTCGGGTCGTGGCAGATGAGGGCGCGTCCGTCGGCGGTGCGGCGGACATCGAACTCGAAGCCGTCACAGCCATGGGCGAGGGCCAGGTCGAAGGACGCAAGCGTGTTTTCGGGGATAGCCCGGGTAGCACGGGCGCCGCGATGGCCGAGCAGCAGAGGGCGAGACATTGCAGGTTATTGTAAGTCCCTGCTCGTTGTCCAACGAGAGTGGTATTTGCGGTCGAGGGCGCCTAGAAGGGCGCGGTTGAAAGAGCCGCGCGCGCGATGCAGCCAGGCGCCCTATGCTGTTAATTCTGATCTCCAGCGCCGTGCTTTTGCTTGCAGAGCTTGCAATATGTTGGAGGCAGAGCGTTGTCGACGCGGTGTTTCACCGGTGCCAGAGTTTTCAGGTACGCGAACATAGCTTTCAGGTCGTCGTCGGTGAGGCCTTTGAACTCCCCGTACGGCATGATCTGGTTCAGTTCGCGGGCGCCGACGTATCCGGTGCGCATGGCCGTGATGAAGGTCGATTCGCTGTAGTAACCGATGCCGGATGCGTCGGGAGTGAGGTTGGCACTGGTCACATCGCCCCACGGGCCGCGTAGATTCTCCCCGCCAGCGAATGGAAGTTTCTCTTGCGCCTGGTGGCAACCGCAACCCAGGTTGACCAGGTACTTCCCGCGCGCCAGCGCATCGGCGAGATTCGGGCCGTGGACTGGACCGGTGACGGGCTGCGGCACGCCGCGCACCAGATAATTGACCGGAAAATTGATCTTCGATGCCGACAGTGGATTTTTGACCGACGGGACACAACGCAGGTAAACGACCAGCGAGGCTAGATCCTCGTCGGAAAGATCTTTGTAGAGCATGTAGGGCATCATCGGAAAAAGCGTGGTGTCGTCGTGCTTGATGCCCTCTCGTATCGCGCGAGCGATCTGGTCATCCGTCCAGTTTCCGGCGCCGGTCTCTTTGTCCGACGTTAGGTTCGAAGCAACAAGGTGGCCGGGGAATCCGGGAAGCTCGATGGACTGCCCGGCAAAGTCCATGCCGGCGACTGGGGGCGCGCCGTGCTTGGTGAAGTCGCGTGGAGTGTGGCAAGTCGTGCAACCCAAAACCGATTGGGCGAGATATCGCCCACGCGCAACTCGCTCGGGGGTTGATTCGAATTGCCGGTCCGTCGTGGCGCGCTTCTTCGGCCCCAAGAATGGGCGCCATCCGATCGTGAAGTTGATGCCGAGAACGAGCAGCAGAAGAACAGAAGTGCAGATGACAAGCAGAGCTTTCCTGAGCTTTTTCATTCAACCCTTTTGAAGTGGGGGTGGTACGGCCCGTATTTCGAACTGCAATGATAGAGGGACGAGGAATCCGTAGCAACCGGTCGGAAAGGGTTTTGCAGAGCAATAATCGAGCATCTGGAGACTTCCGCAGCTGCGGGCAAGAGTCAACCTAAGAGGCGAGGCATACAATTGCCGCTCCGGCTTCTGACGGTGGAAGATACTCCATGATCCTATTGCTTGGTTTTCTACTCGGCTGCATCTGCGGCTTGCGCTCACTGACGGCTCCGGCAGTCGTATGCTGGGCCGCCCATTTTGGCTGGCTGCGATTCGACGGGACGCCACTTGCCTTCCTCGACCGTCCGGTGATGTTAATCGCCGTCACCGTGCTTGCTATCGGGGAATTGATCGGGGACAAGCTGCCCAAGACTCCATCGCGTACTGCGCCACTTGGACTGACGGCGCGCGTCGTGTTGGGCGGAGCCAGCGCCGCGGCCCTGGCGGTCAGCGCGCGCAGTGGGGTGCCGCTTGCGGCTTTGGCAGGAGCGATCGGCGGGGTGGCTGGCGCTTTCGGCGGATATAACGTGCGCCATTTTTTGGTGGCGAAGAAGCACTTGCCCGATTTCGTGGTGGCGCTGGCGGAAGATGCGGTCGCAATCGTTGGGGGATTGTTGGTTGTGGCGCGCGTGTGAAAGTACCGACACAATTCGTTCAGCTCAGTGCCACAAACCCAGTTTCTTGGCCCACGCTCCTTCTTCTGCGCGACGATATTGGCAAGCTTGGTAATCGGACATCGTGTGCGGCGGCGGCGGATTGAACCGAACATGCCCCTGTTGAATCAAGGCCAGCCCAAGGTCAACTTCCTTTTCTCCCTTTACGTAAACCACCCCGCTGACTTCATGTGGCCGCTCGTCGAGGATTATCCAGCTTGATGGATTTACCAGTACCTTCATCGATTTCTGGAGGGCCATGCGTTCGACGTTAGCCTTCGCCTCTTGCACGAAGGGCTCTCTTGATGCAACCGAGATTCCGGCGATGCGAACCTTCAATGGTGTGCCGGAGTCGGACAGAGTTAATAGTAGAGTGTCACCGCTCATAACCTTGGACACGTTGCCCTCAATTGGAAACCAAATCTGGCTTTCCACCAGCGGGTTGCCACAGGGATCTTGCGAGAAGTCAATTTGTCCGGAACTCAAACGGCCTTCGATCGATCTCTGTTGGCCCCAACAATGAATTGCGCAGACGACCAGTGAAGCCGTCATCAGAGTTTTCAGAATCATGCACTAGATCGTATCGCGTCCCCGCCTTTGGGTCTCGTCCTGTGTGTCGTTTGTTTCACCGGTCCGCGTAGTACCCGTTCCGGGCCTGAACCTTCAGGTCTTTCTGTTTCGTGGCCAGCGCGATTTTTCTGTAGCCCACGCCCTGATCGCTCTTGGCCGGCGTGTAGCCGAGACTGTACTGGTTACGCAGTTCTTCTTGCAGGTCGGCGTAGATTTTGTCGATGGGCTGCTTCTTCGACACTTCAAATAGACGGCCGCCCGTTTCCTGGCAGATGCGCTCCATGATCTTCTTGCCGTCCGGGCGTGACTCTTGCGGATAGCGGCGGCCTCCCCCGCGACCCATGCGTCCCATCCCTCCAAAGCCACCGCCACCGTTGTCGTAGGCTTCGTCGTCTTTGAACAAGATGGAATAAACGACTGTGTCGGCACGCTGGGCGGCTTCCATTGCAGCGTCGAGCGTTTCCTTGCTGCCCCGGTCGACTCCATCGGTTAGAACGATGAGAGCCTTGCGTCCTTTCTGCGGCTTCATCAATTCGTCGGATGCCAGATACGCGGCGTCGTAGAGAACCGTGCCGGCGCCTCCACCTCCGCCGTGGCCCCTTCCGTGCCCTCCGCCGCCGCCACCGGATCCGGGCCATCCGCCTCCCGATCTTCCGGAGCCTCCCGATCCGCCGCCACGCGACAGAGCCGGGCGCTCCGGCGCTTCGAGTTTGTCGAGTGCTGCCTGAAGTTTTTCATTGGAGGACGTGAGGTCTTGCAGAAGTTCAGCCTCGTGGTCAAAGTGAATTACGAAGGCCTGATCCCTTGGGCGAAGCATCTTTTCGAGGAAGGAGTAGCTTGCGCTGCGCTCCTCGCCGAGAACACGGCGCTGGCTCAGACTTGTGTCGACCAGCAAACCGAGCGTTAACGGGAGGTCCGATTCACGGCTGAAGTATTTGATGGTTTCGGCGCGCCCATCTTCCTGCAACGTGAAGTCATCTTTCGTCAGGCTATTGACGATCTGGCTGTGCTTGTCGCGGACTGTGGCGAGTACATTCACGACTTTCACGTCGACAGCAATAGTAGGCGCCTGGCCGTGGACAGGATGCCGACCGACCAACAGTACCGTCAGCACACTGAGGATCAGGGCCGGTAAGAGGCGAGGGGCAGACGGAATCCGGAGAGCAGACTTGCGCATGAGAACTTTTGATGTGCTTTTAGATCAGATTGCAATCGGCGAGCAAGAGTTGCCCGACGCTCGACGGAGGACGCCCGTCGATCCGTTGGTGGAAGGCATATGGATGGGTTCGCGAAATAAACAAGGCGCGGCCTATTCTGCGTCTTTTTTCTTTTTGGGTGCTTTGCCGGGCAGGCTCGCTGGATTTTCGTGGGTGCGCTCGCGGAAGACACCACGCATGCCGCCAGCCAGTCCGACGCTGCCTTCGCCAAAGCGGTCGCGAAGTTTGTCGGCGGCCGCTAGAGCTTGCTGCCAGCGCTGATGCCGTCCGTCTTCAAGAAGGCCGAGTTGTGTGGCCGGCTTCTCTTCGAACGAAGAAACGTGGACGCCGAGCAGACGAACCTCCGCCCCCCTCTTCCAGTTCTTGCGGAACAAGATTCGAATCTGCTCGAAGATCTCGGTGTCGAGTTGCGTGGGCTCTACCAGCGAGTGGGCCCGCGTGATCGTTGTGAAATCCTTGTAGCGCAGCTTGAGCTGAATCGTTCGGGCGTAGAAGGAATGTTCGCGCAGGCGGCGCGCGACCATTTCCGTCAGGCGCATCAAGGTGGACTCGAGCTGCGCCGGGTTGGCGGTGTCGTCGTTGAAGGTGTGTTCATGGCTGATGGACTTGGGATCTTCATGCTCGCCGACGTCGGCGTCGAACCATCCGCCCGCATCTTCGCCGCGCGCTTTGCCAGCGAGCGCCAATCCCCACTTGCCGAAGCGACGATCGAGATCGTTTTCGGGCAGCGCCGCCAGATCGGCGACCTGGTGAATACCGATCGCGTGGAGCTTCTGTTCCATCACCTTGCCGACGCCGGGAATGTCGCGCACGTCGAAGGGCGCGAGGAATCTGGCTTCCTGGCCGGGCACGACCCACAGAACTCCGTTGGGCTTAGCCTTTGCCGAGCTAACTTTGGCGATGAGGCGGGAGCTGCCGATCCCGATCGAGCAGTTCAGTTGGGTCTCGGCCTTCATTTTTCTGTGCAACGAATGTGCCGCCCGCAGAGGCGCGCCATGCAAGCGCTGCGTTCCCGTCATGTCGAGATAGGCCTCGTCGATGGATGCCATTTCGACTAACGGCGAGAAGGTGGTCAGAACCTTGTGCACTTTTTCAGAGCATTCCCGGTAGCGATCGGGATGGCCGTCAACGAAGATCGCATGCGGGCACATTTTCGCGGCGGTGCGTAAGGGCATGGCTGAATGCACGCCGAACTTGCGCGCCTCATACGATGCCGCTGACACCACGCCGCGCTCGTCCCGTTGCCCGCCCACCACGACGGCCTTGCCTTTCAGTGACGGATCGAACAACTCCTCGACCGACACGAAGAAGGCATCCATGTCGACGTGGAAGACCGTTCTGGGAAAGCCGTCCATAGAAGAGAAGGCGAAAGGCTGAGAAGATTCTAGCAGTGTTAAAGCTACGCGTTTCTCGAAATGTATGGCACACCTTAATGGGTAGGAAAATCTTAACCACAGAGGGGCACAGAGACCACACCGCGCACATTCTTTGCCTTCTGCTTTAGACGGCCGCGACTCTGGCGAGCCGGGCTCGGTCGTAGACCTTAACGTACTCCTTCGCCGATGCTGACCAGGAAAAATCGCGCGCCATGCCGTTGCGCATCAGGACTTGCCAGGACGATTCGTCGCGGAAAGCCTGCAGCGCGGCTTTGATGGTCAGCAGCAGAGACTCGCCGTTGTACTCGTAAAATTTGAAGCCGGTGCCCTTGCCGGTGCGAGCGTCCCACGGCTCGATGGTGTCGTCGAGACCGCCGGTGGCGCGGACGATTGGAACGGTGCCGTATTTCAGACTGTAGATCTGGTTCAGGCCGCAGGGTTCATAGCGGGACGGCATGAGGAACATGTCGGCGCCCGCTTCAATTTTGTGCGCGATGGCATTGTCGTACGCAACTTTGACGGCGATCTTGTGCGGGAATTGCTTTTGCAGGCGGAGAAACATTTCTTCGTAGTCTTTGTCGCCGGTACCGAGCACAACCAGCGTCATGTCTTCGCGAGCCAGGCGATCCATGATCTGCGAAATCAGGTCGAAGCCTTTTTGCGCCGCGAAGCGAGAGACGATGCCGATCACGGGAAGCTTCGGATCGGCGTTCGTGAAGCCGAAGGTGGCGAGCAGGTCGAGCTTGTCTTTGGTTTTGCCACTGAGGTCGGCGGGAGAAAACTTTGCGGCAACGAATTTGTCGGTGCCGGGACTCCACTCGTCATAGTCGACGCCATTCACAATTCCTGTGACTGTAGCGGCGCGGTTGCGCAGCACGCCTTCCAGGCCAAAACCGTATTCGGTGGTTTGAATTTCCTGGCTGTACTTGCGGCTCACGGTGGTGACGTAATCCGAAAAGGCCAACGCGCCTTTCAGGAAGTTCACTTGCCCGAAGAATTCCATTTTCGTGATGGTGAACAAATCCCAGGGCAGAGTCAGCAGGGGAAGGATTTCCGCTGGGAACAATCCTTGGTAACCCATGTTGTGAATCGTGAATACCGTCGCCGTCTCGCGGAATGCCGGGTCCTGCGAGTACTGCGTATGCAGCAGGACGGGGATCAGCGCGGCTTGCCAGTCGTGGCAGTGGAATACATCGGGGACACCGACGATCTTCGATGTCTCGATCACCGCCCTCGAGAACAAGGCGAAGCGCTCGGCGTTGTCGGGGTAATCGCCGACCGCGGTTCCGTACAGGGCTTCCCGATCGAAGAAGGGAGGGTACTCGACAAAAAAATAACGCACGCCCGCTTGCTCTCCCGCCGAGACTACCGAGCAGAAGCGGTAATGGTCGTCGAATGGAATGGTGACGCTGCGCGCCACGGTCTGCGTTTCGACGAGCTTGGTTTGACGGTAACGGGGCAGGTAAACAGTGACCTGGTGACCCAGGGCGGCGAGCGCGCGAGGCAAAGCTCCGACCACGTCGGCCAAGCCACCTGTCTTGGAATAGGGCACACCTTCCGAGGCCGCGAACGCGATATGCATGAAGCCGATCCTCCCTGGAAAAGCCGCGAACGCCGGGCGCAGGATATGATGAAGAAGACAAATTTTGGCGAGCCAAGGCCCGCACCACTCGACACCCAGATAAGCTGTGTCAGTCTAAACGGGCTCACGAAAGAGGGTCAACGTGCCAAGAGCGGTAGCTCACCGGCCAACGCGCAAGCCAAAACTCGGACAGCATTTTCTGACCGACGATTCTGCTGCGCGGCGCATCGTTGAGGCCTTGGGCGACGTGTCGCAAGGCACCGTGCTCGAGATCGGTCCCGGAAGAGGCGTGCTCACTTCCCTGCTGGCAAAGCGGGCGCGGCGACTGATTGCGATCGAATTGGATCGAGTGCTGGCGGCGCAGTTGCGCATGAAGTTCGGGCTTTATCCCAACGTGGAAATCATCGAGGGCGACGTGCTGGCGATCGACTTCAGCACGTTGTTCGGTCCCAAGCCCGGAGCTTCGCGGCCGGGACTCGTGCAAACCCCCGCACCGGTTCCCGTTGTCGGCAACCTGCCGTTCTACATCACGTCCGACATCCTGCTGCGCATGTTCGAATTCCGCCAGCTTTTCAGTACGATCGTAGTCATGGTCCAGAAGGAAGTGGCCGATCGCCTGGCAGCATCGCCCGGAAGCCGCGACTATGGCCTGCTTTCGGCGACGGCACAGTTGTATTCGCGGGTTGACCAGATTTTTACGCTTCCGCCGGGCGCGTTCTCTCCGCCGCCCAAAGTGCATTCGTCGGTGGTGCGGCTGACCATGTCGCCACGACTGGAGAAACTCAACGTCGAGGAAGAAGGCTTCATCAAGTTTCTAAAATTGTCGTTCGGGCAGAAACGCAAGACGCTGTGGAACAATCTGAAAACCGAATACCCCGCGAATCCGCTAAAGGAAGCTCTGCAAACCGCGGGGGTGAAGCCTACCGTGCGCGCGGAGGCCTTGTCGCTGGAGAAGACTGCCGCGATCTACCGGGCGCTGGCGTCAAACAATGGAGACCTCTCCGCAACCGGAAAGTAGTCACTTGCCAAGGGAATGATCATGGGCACACCGACAGTTCGTCCCGCTGCGGTTGCCGGAAAATTCTATCCGCAGGACCCGAAAAAGCTGGCGGCCAGCGTTCGCTCGTACATTATTTCCTCAGAGCAGCCTGAGCCCGCGCTGGGCTGCGTGGTACCCCATGCGGGCTACATGTACTCGGGGCCCGTGGCCGGTGCGGTGTATGCGCGCGTCCAGGTGAGCCGGCGGTGCATTGTTCTCTGCCCTAACCATACTGGATTTGGGACTCCACTATCGATCATGAGCCGGGGCTCCTGGCAGACACCGCTGGGAGATGTGGAAATCGATTCGGAGCTGGCGGATGTTCTACTGCGAGCATTTCCGCTGCTTACCGATGAATCGGCAGCACACCGCACCGAGCATGCCATCGAAGTGCAGCTGCCTTTTTTGCAGACATTGCGGTCTGGTATTCGTTTCGTTCCGATCGCTCTGGGGACCCGCCAGTTTGATGCGTTGGAAGGGTTGGGCTTTGCCATCGCTGACGTTCTGTCAGGCATTGACGAACCGGTCCTGGTGATCGCCTCCAGCGACATGAATCACTACGAGTCCGATCCGGTGACCCGGATCAAGGATGAAAAGGCCATCGAGCGCATTCTCGCACTCGATGCTCGCGGACTTTATGACGTGGTGATGGAGGAGGAGGTCAGCATGTGCGGCTTCGGCCCGACGGTGGCGATGATGACCGCCGCGCGGCAACGAGGCGCGACCCGTGCGGACCTAGTGAAGTACGCGACTTCCGGGGATGTGTCGGGGGATCGGCAGATGGTGGTTGGATATGCGGGGATCGTGGTGAGTTGAAGAATGTTGAAATCTTCGTTACGTAACTAATCACTACTTTACTAATTCCTTGTGAGCTACAGGGAGTGAGGCCATGAGAGAAATCGTCATAGTATCCGCTGTTCGTACACCGGTGGGACGCGCGTTCAAGGGCACGCTGCGCACGACCCGTCCTGACGAGTTGGCCGCGATTGCCATCAAGGGCGCGCTCGAGCGCGTACCCCAACTCGATCCTAAAGAAATTGAAGATGTGATCCTCGGTTGCGCGATGCCTGAGGGCGAGCAAGGGATGAACGTCGCACGCATTGCGTCGCTGCGAGCGGGACTTCCCGAGGAAGTTTCGGCACTGACCATCAATCGATTCTGCTCGTCGGGATTGCAATCCATCGCGATGGCTGCCGAGCGCATCATGGCCGGCGGAGCGGAAGTCATCGTCGCTGGCGGGACGGAGTCGATGTCGATGATTCCGATGGGCGGCAACAAGATTTCGCCCAATCCGTGGCTGGTCGAGAACCATCCCGGCGCTTACCTCTCGATGGGCTTGACCGCCGAACGCGTGGGGCAGCGCTTCGGAATCACCCGCGAGCAGAGTGACGAGTTCTCGCTGCGCAGTCATCAGAAAGCCACTGCGGCGATTCACGCGGGCAAATTCGCGGACGAAACCGTCGCCGTACCGGTCAGCGTTACCGCGAATGGAAACGGATCGGGCAAGACCGGAAGCAAATCCATGTCTCGACATGAAGTGGTCTTCAAGGTCGACGAGGGACCGCGCGCGGACACGTCGCTGGAGGCGCTGCTCGCACTGAAACCGGCCTTTCATGTGAAGGGCATCGTGACGGCCGGCAATTCGTCGCAGATGTCGGATGGAGCGGCCGCAGCGGTTGTGATGTCGGCTGAGCGTGCCAAGGCGCTGGGCATTGCGCCGCTCGTACGCTACGTTTCGTTTGCCACGGCCGGATACAAGCCCGAAGAAATGGGACTCGGGCCGGTTTTCGCCATTCCGAAGGCGCTGAAGATGGCCGGCTTGAAGCTCACGGACATCGATGTCATCGAGTTGAACGAGGCATTCGCGGCGCAATCGCTGGCTGTAATCAAGGAGGGCGGGCTTGATCCGGCGAAAGTAAATCCGAATGGGGGTGCGATCGCGTTGGGTCATCCGTTGGGATGTACTGGTGCGAAACTGACCGCGACCATCATTCGGGAACTGAAGCGCCGCAAGACTCGGTACGGAATGGTGACCATGTGCGTGGGCGGCGGCATGGGCGCTGCGGGGATTTTCGAGAATCTGAAATAGAAAACCCGAATTCACCACCGAGATCGCCGAGTACGCCGAGATATCTTTTCCTATTGCTTCCTCGGCGATCTCGGCGTGCTCGGCGGTAGATTGCTCTTTCACATTCTATCTGCCAGGGCTGCCAAAAAAACTCCTGTATACACTGCGATCACCAGCAGCACGAAAAATGCCCCGAACGACAACATGGTCAGCAGGGTGAAAGGTCGCGCCACGCAGCTCTGCACCAGTTTGTACACTCCGAAGAACTCGGCGACGATGAGAAGGGGAAACAGCACGAATGCCCACAGCGTGGCGTGCGGAATGCTTGGTTGGAACACGAGACTGGCGAATGCGGGAACAATTGTCAGCGCAGGGAGCAGCGAGAATGTGGAGCCCAAGTAGAGTAGTCGCTCACGCTCCCGCCAGGTCATGGTTTCAGTTTAGAGCGAAAGTGGGAGAAACCGCAGCGGGCACTCGACATTCAGCACTCAGGTAAGTAGCGTTGTCGATGCTTCACAATACCTCGGCGAGGAATAAGAGATCCGCATAACTCACTTGGGGGCTGAATGCCGAGTGCTGAGTGCCGACTGCAAACAATCACTTGGCTTCGTAAACCGTCTTGCCCGCCACGACCGTTCGCAGCACGTGCGTTTCCAGAAGCTTTTGGGGCACCACCGCGGTGACATCGCGATCGAGCACCACGAAGTCCGCGAACATGCCGGGAACGATTAGGCCCTTCTGCTTCTCGCCGAATTCGGCGAAGGCCGATCCGCTGGTGTAGGCGGCGATCGCCTGGTCCATCGAGATCTTCTGCTCGGGAAAGTACTCTTGCTTGCCGTCTTCGCTTTTGCGTGTGGTCGCGGCGTAGAGTCCGCGAAATGGAGAGATCGACTCCACCGGATAGTCGGTACCGAAAGCCAGCGTGACGCCCCGCTTCAGAAACTCGGACCATGCATAGGAGTGCGCGGCGCGCTTCTCGCCTAGGCGAGCCTGAGCCCATTTCATGTCGCTCAGCAGATGACAGGGTTGCATCGATGCGAGCACTTTCAGGTCGCGAAACTTCACGACCTGGAGTGGCGTCACTACTTGTGCGTGCTCGATGCGCAGGCGATAGTCTTCGCCTCCGTTTGCTGCCTTGACCTTTTTTTCCTTCGCGGCTTTCTCGGCCTCTGCAAACGCGTCGAGCGCCATCTGCGCCCCTTTGTCGCCGATGGCGTGGAAGCCCACCTGGAATCCGGCGAGCACGCGTTCCTTCGTCATCTCGTTCAGCTTCGGTGCGTCATAGCGAGGAAGGCCGGAATTCTTGGGATCGTCCGTGTAAGGCTCGATCAACGCCGCGGTATGCGAGCCCAGGGAGCCGTCCATGAAGCCCTTGAGCATGCCGGTGTGCAGCATCG
>Ga0209811_10000119_pt1 | contig 35096 bp, 31 predicted proteins | sample Coa_R1_6_FD_187161 | JGI IMG/M metagenome (GOLD analysis project Ga0209811, IMG submission 187161) | Surface soil microbial communities from Centralia Pennsylvania, which are recovering from an underground coalmine fire. - Coalmine... | ecosystem: Environmental > Terrestrial > Soil >... | reverse complement strand
AAAGCCCCTTCATACAACGCTCTTGTTTACAACCATTTCCACGACCTTGGAATTGGGCCTGCGACATCTCGTCTGTAAACTCCGCAGTAGCGACCCACAATCATCGATAGGCGCGCTCGCTCGGCTTGGCGAGACCGACGGTCCCTCGCTGGCGTAGTACTTCGTACTCTGCCTGAAGCCAGTCATCGAGCGCACGTCCGTCTAGCGCTCCGCGTCGTTCATAAATGTCGTACGCACGCATGCGAATTTCGTGCTCTAACATCGGCTCGACGGGCTTGCCGGTCGTGGATAATTTAGTGCTGGCCATGGAAGCCACCGATCGCAATGGATTGAGAACATCAGCAGAAAGCTTATTCTTTGTATCTGGAGCGTTGCAATACGGCGGATGCACGACGTAGGAACGGCGAATCCCGACTCTCAGCTAAGCTTTTCCGGAGGGCGAATAAACTGGATTTCACGCCGGTCAAATGAGCCCTGATTGCAACGGTCGAGAGACTTTCGTCTCGGACAGAAAGCAATGATTGCGCGCCCCCGATTATGGACGTCTGGGCTACAGGCAACCTCTTAGCCCGTTTGCACCAGAACCATTGACACGTACGAGCCATTTACTTCCTGCGCTGGGGTTTTATCCTCCCAAAAGAACCCTCATAGGCTCTTAACGGGAACCTTGCGACTTGCAAGTGCTGCGGCACTTGTGGAATTGCAATCCTCAAAATCGGGACCAGGCTTTCGATCCGTGAGCGTCAACCTCCGGTTCGTTGTTTGCTGTGGGCTGGGAGAATGGTCATGTCTGAAACGCGGACGAGTGAGTGGAAAGAAATTTGTCTACAAGCGATGCTCGAAGCGGAGGCAGATCGAAGGATGGCGATCCTTGAAAGACTTGGACGTATCCTCCGTAAGGACAGTCATAAATACGGCCCGCTCTGGGTCGATTTCGAGCACGCCGAAGTAAAACGAAACGGCAGCCCTGTTTATCTCAAAAACCTCGAGTTGCGGCTTCTCCGTTACCTCATTGAGAGGGCCGGGAACCTTGTTTCTCGTGATGAGCTGTTGCGCTCAGTCTGGGGCTATAACCGCAGAGCGTTCACGCGTACGGTGGATATGCACATTCACAGTCTCCGTCAGAAACTCGAGCAGAACCCCAGCCAGCCTGAATTGATCGTCACTGTGAAGGGGATGGGCTACAAATTCGTTGTGGGGAGAGCTGAGCATTGACGGTCGATTTTGCCGTCAGACCTTTGACAATCCCGAATCGATGATTTTGTGTTTCTTTGGGATCCGCGAATAAAGCGGGGGCCCTCATCAATGTCACTGCATAGGTTGGTTTCGTGGATAAGAACGAAGCGTCATGGCTCGACCCAGTCTGAGGACGACACTGGCGTCGTCATTTCCACACGGTTAAAAGAATTGTTGCACGTGAAGGATCACCATCGGACCGAAGAAACCTCAACAGAGTTTCCTAATGAAGATGACCAGAACCAATTGAATCGCGACAAATTCGGAACATAACCACTGGCTTTCGAACATCCCCAAGGAGATGGCCGAAATCCATGGATCGTATCTCCGCACGGACGGCCTTCCTGGTGCGATTCCAACTCGGGACTGAAGATTTAGTTGTCTTTGAGTGTTGATCGAGGACGGATGACTGTTAAAGTTCGTGAGGCGAAGCTAGCCCTGATTCTGAAGTCGTTCGATGGTCGGTTCCAAAAGGTGTAATTGTTCAAGGGCTACTTCGGCTTTTCTGCGCTGTTCCGTGATCTGCGCATCCTCGCGCTCGAGAAAGCGGAGGTTATTGAGTGCGTCTTCGATCGCACGCTGTTCGGTTTTGTGAAGCCCCGGAAGTTGGCGCAGGGCTTCCACGCGCTTGACGATTTCGGCGCGCGCATCTGCAATTCGGCCGGCCATGAAGGATTGTTCCAACTCAAAGACAGCAGTTTTGTACAACTCTACCCATTTTTGCCGATCGTGACCGGTCACTCTCCCCTCCCGTTGATTGCCGGATACTAGCAGCAAGGTCTTTGTCCGGTTAGTCGGATTCGCGACCAAGGCGCGATGCAGCTCAACAGACGGTCCTTCCCTGGAATTGCCAGCGCAGGCTAGTTCTGGCCGCATCCGTCTGCCAAGTTAAAGGCGCCTGTTAAGTACAGACAATACCTTAGATCTTAATATATTCTAGGCTGTGTATGGCCGATGAACCCCGCATCCGTGAACTGGTCGCGCTGATCGACTCCGAGAGAGATCCGCAACAGGTCAAAATCTTCGCCGCCGAGCTTGAGCGGCTGCTGACAGGCAACCGCATGCCTTCCCCCGGTGAGGAAAAACCAACGATCAGCTGAACATTACCCACAAGTTGATCGCTCCGACACTTCGGACGATCTACACTTTGACTGGGGTTGAGCCGATTCCGCCTGAATAACCTTCGCTCTCGGAGCCGTGCCTACCTTCTGCTCATCCAGCGCTGCTACCAGTTGCGCGGCCAGTTCCAACATCTTCGCAGGGTCCACTTCCTTCACCATCGCTTCGCAGATCTCGAGCCACTTTCCTCTCTCTTGAGTCATAAGCCCCCCAAGAACGAGTTTTTTCTCCCCATGCGAGAGCAATGCTCGGGCCAAATCACCAAGTGATTGATCCGCGATTGCTTAGCACGACTACGCCGGGTAACTTTGCGTCTGTGGAAGAGAGTTTTGTCGTACGGTGTCCCGATGTTGAAGTACCGGATTTACCCGATTTCCAACGCCTTCACTACTCTTCGACTTAGATGCCTCGTTTGGCTTAACGCCCAGGATTCCGTGAGATCGGCAGCGCGGCTTAGCGCAATCTCAACATTGCTGAGACTCAGAGAATTACTTTTAAGGCAGGCTTAAGGTTTACCTTGCTACCATGCGCGACGTTGTCATTTGCCCTTCCCCCGATACCCGCGTTTCTGACAACTGAGGGACGCGGGTATTGCGAATTCTCTGAGATTTATTTTCCTTCCTCGCAGTGCCGGGACCGGCTCTTCCTGCTAATAAACAACGAGCAGCAGCGCTAGACATCCCGCATAGGCGAGCGGGAAACCCCAACGGGCAGTTCCCGGATGGTTTCCGCCAGGGCGGTGCGCTTTTTCGCCTGCAACACGTACACGAACACAATCTCCACAATGCAGAAGAATATGAAGGTGAAGCTGGTCAGGAAGAGGGCGTCGAGGAAGGTTGTGTAGCCGACGCGTGGAAGATCCTTGGCAATGGAAAGCTGAAAACGCAATCATGGAGAGCATGACCGCCAGCGGCACACTCATCTGGCCGCTGAAATCGTGGACCTCATACCAGAACACGGCCCACGGGATCGAGGCCATCAGGATCATGGGCAGAAAGATTTTCCAGATGTAGAAACCGGAATACCGTCGAATCACCACTTGGAACAGCGCCTGGAAGCGGGTGGGCATACCCGCTTTCGCCTTCGACCTGGCGAGTTCTGTAATTCAGGCCTTTGATTTCCCATGCCGCCAGTCCTGCATCGGCCGCCGAATCGTGGCCAGTTGGGCTGGCTGGATGGCTGGATGGCTGGCGAAAGTGAATTCTTGAGAGGCCGGCATGAAAGGCTCGATCTGGAACTCAACAGTCTGCGTGTCGAAGGGAAACTTGCGGAGCGAGTAGTCGGCGGAAACCACAGTGTCTGTGCGCTCGACATAACGGAGATGACCGCTGTCGTCGACCGTCAGCTCAAAAGAATTCCGGCGATGCGAAATCATATTGGCGGTTTCGAGGGGCGGCGTCCAAAGGTCGTCGGGGTTGAGCTTACGCAGATGCCCGGCAACCCGTGATTCCTCTGGAAGAGCAAGGCGCGGATCGTCCCATTCGACGGTGAAGTATCCTTCGACCTCGAACTGCTCGCGCGTTTCTTCCACGACTGCGAGATTGCTGATGTAGAGGCCGACGCTCACCTCGATCTGCTTCTTTCCGTGAAAAGGGTGACCGTGAAGATCGATCGTGTTCTGACCGGCCGACTTGGACGCTTTATCAAGATGCGCTTCTGCGACTGAGGCTCGTGCCAACAATATGAGGCAGAGCGGCACGACCAACCGCAAGACTCTCCAGCGCAAGAACTACCTCCTGCCCCCGATCCGGGTGGACGGAAATCTTAGCAGGCGAGTCCGTGCGGGGTAAGAGTCTTTGAAACGATCCTGGGCTTCCGGAGACACGGGTGCAGCGGCGTCGAAGCAGGACTTGGTCGCTACTGAGGCGGCCGGGAGGCGCGTTGGATCACGCCTTTGGGAGTTCTGCTCGCGGACTTGATGCGGGCTCGCGCGAGCTCCGGGCGCTCGTTGCCTACCGACACTTCGATTAATTCCTTGAAATACCGGGTGGCGTCCTGTGTCTTGCCCGCGCTGTCAGCGGCCATGGCGGCTCCGTAGAGAGCGTTGAAGCGTTTGGGAGCAACCTGCAGCACGGCCTGAAATGCTTGCAACGCTTCCTCCGGATGCTTCTGTTCGATGTATAGCTGGCCAAGCATCTCGCGCGCTGGAACAACCGCGCCAGGGGTAACGGCGTGCTTGTCCATGCTTTCTTCCAGCTCGGCGGCGGTGGTCATCGCGGTGAGAGCTTTGGTCGGGTCGGCGTCCTGCTGGTACATCCAGGCGTCCACCTCACCAATCTGCACCTGGATTTGTTTGGCCCAATATGCGTTGTTACGCTTCGCGGTCTCATCGTACAAACGCTGGAGAGATTGCTTGGCCTCGGCAGCCCGCTGTTGATCGCCGGAGCGGGCAGCACCCACGCCGACTGCAGTCCATGTAATGGCTTGGGCCCAGGGGACGGCATTCTCGCGCACCGATAGCTTGCTGGCTTCTTCCCACTTGCCGAGTTCTATCGTGTAGCGCGCAGGAACGGCGGCTAGTGCATAGTCGCCTGTGAGGGTCAACCCGCCGACCTGTGACAAGGCATTCATATTCGCCAGGACGGCCTCGGCGTCGGTGACGCGTCCGCTCTGCAGGTAGGCGTACTCCATGTAGTCCATGGCATGCAGGCGCTGGTCACGGGCTTCGCCATTTTTGGAAGTCGGCTCGGCGGACGCGGCCAAGGCTTCAGAGCGTTTGTTGGACTGGACGGATTCTTCCCACGATCCGACGCGTGTGAAGATGTGCGACGGCATGTGGTTGGCATGTGCCGACGCTGGAGCAATTTTGGCGTAGGCTCGCGCCGCTTTCAGTCCTTGTTGCGCGAGCGCGGGATTGTCGTAGCAGTGAATGATGTAGTGTGCGACTCCTGGATGATTGGGCAGCTTCTCGAATATGGGCTCGAGGATCTCGCCGCACTTGCGCTGGTTGGCGAACGTCTTATCGGTCTTGGAAGCGGTGATGTCGAGCGTAAGGGCGTGGAAGATAGCGGCTTCCGTGTCGTCCGGATAGGCAGCTTGCACGGCGCCCATCTTCCGCTCAAAGGCAACGGAGTGCGCGTAAGAATCTTTGCCATCCTCGCGATAAATCTCGCCGAGCGCGTTGATGTAGGCCTTCTCGCGGGCACTTGTCTTCGAGTTCGTCGCGGCGAGGTCAGCGGCTTTCTTCTGGGCGAGACGGCCGGTGGCAGTGTCGCCGTTGTCCCACAGGCCATGGTAGTGCGACATTGCTACGCCCCACTGCGCCATCGCGCAGGTCGGATCCTTGCGGCTGATCTCTTCGAAAGCAACGCGCGTATCTTCGTACTGGAAGGAGTGCAGCAGCGCGACGGCACGGTTGAAGTCCTGCTCGACGGCCTTTGCGCAGGAAGTCGCGAAGTGCACCGAGCCGACTTCGTTTTCACTCAACTGGTGGTGATGCTGCTCGTCGGACCAGGCGGCGATTGAAAGCAAGCCTAGTGCGCAGACTATGACCCAGAATGATTTCATAAACGTATCCTCTAACGTGCCAACGATGTTACAACCGTCGGGGAAAGCTGGGGTAGTCGGAAACGGACTCGATCGGTCAGATCCCGCGAAGGAGGGAGTCGTAAACCTGCCCTTCTTCCGAAGGCGCGAATGCTTCTGGTATAACTACTTGCCGCTCGGGAGGTTACGGACTTCCGATTACTAAATTGAGCGCGCGGCGGGCAATCCGCCGGGTGTTCATGCGCCGTACTTAGAAAGGAAGAGGAGCGTGTCCAGCGCCGATGCCAAAGTTGTGTCGCCCGACCTGGCACTGGTGTCGGCGATTCGCGCCGGCGATGCTAGCGCGATGGCGTCGCTGTACGACCGCTACTCTTCGGTGGTGTACGCAGTGGCGCTGCGGGTGTTGGGGGACACGGGCGCGGCGGAGGACATCCAACAAGAAGTGTTCATGCAGTTGTGGCGGAACCCGAGTGCCTTCGACGCGAGCCGCGGAAATCTGGGAGCGTGGCTGGCGGTGATCACGCGGAATCGCTCGGTTGACGCGTTGCGGAAGCGGCGTCCGGAGACTGACCCCGAGGATGTTGTGCTGTCGGTGGTGCCCGACATGGCGGGACAAGCTGACCGATCGCGGGTAGCGGAGAAAGTTCGCGGAGTGCTGAGCGGGATGCCGGCGACACAACGGGCGGCACTGGAAATGGCGTACTACCAGGGCATGACGCACACGGAGATCGCTTCCAAGACGGGCGAACCGCTGGGCACGATCAAGACAAGAATCCGCGCGGGATTGATCGCCCTGCGCAAGGCATTCGAAGCATGAGCGCGCACGAACAATTCGCCGAGGATTTGGCTCTCCACGCGCTGGGCGCGTTGCAGGGCGAGGAGCGAGCTGCGCTCGAAAAGCACCTCGAGACTTGCTCCGCCTGCCGGCTGGAACTGGATCAGCTGCGTGGAGACATTGCGTTAATGGCCACTGCCACAGTGGGACCGAAACCTCCACAGCGCGCGCGGCAGCGGCTACTCGATGCGATTTCAAAAGCGCCGCGTGTGCCGACCGTTGTTCAGGCGCGTTCCCGTTTCAACTGGGCGGCTGCGCTGGGATGGGCTGCGGCGGCGCTCGTGTTTGTCGTGGTTGTGCAACTGCGCCGGGAGAACTTCGGGCTACGGGAGTCGGTGAACAAACTTGCGCAGCTTACGAGCCAGCAGACGATTGAAGTCGCGAACGCGCAGCGCGTGATGGATACGCTGACCGCGTCTGACACGCAAGCGGTGACGCTAGTCGTTGCGAAAGGGCGGCCGCAGCCGCAGGGGAAAGCTTTCTATCTCAAGAATAAGAGCGGGCTGGTGTTCGTTGCGAATAATCTGCCGCAGTTGCCGCCCGACAAGATTTACGAGCTGTGGCTGATTCCGCCTGGAGCCGCGCCGATTCCTGCGGGGTTGTTCAAGCCGGATGCTCGCGGGAACGCGACCGTGGTGAATCCGCCCGGATTACCGGCCGGCGTGGAGGCGAAGACTTTTGCGGTGACGCTGGAGTCGGCTTCCGGACCGCATGACGCGCCCCATGGAACTGGAGTCATGCAGGGCGGAGCTTAGGTATTGCAGATTTTGATTTTAAGTTGGGTGTGAACCATGCAGGGTTTGGAGGTCCGGCTCAGTATTGAGAAATCCGGTCGCGACCAACCGGCGGCGCGCGCAGGATCATCATAGTCTGGTGAAAATACCATCCCAATTCGTAAATCAATTCTCTTTGGGCGCGGTGATCTGGTTGCTTGCCATGAGCGTCGCCTGCATGCAGCCGCGCAACTCTCAAGACCTGAAAGAACGCACCGCCGAGACCACTGCTGCGGCGAAGCGTGACGCCAAAGCCATCGCCGCCGGCATTAAAGAGGGCTGGAGCCGCGATAAGCCGCTTGACCTGAATTCAGCCTCGAAGGAAGACCTGGTTGCGTTGCCGGGAATCGGCGCCGCGGATGCCGACCGGATCATTGATGGACGTCCTTACGATTCGCCGAATGATCTGTTGAGCCGGCGGATTCTTTCGAAAGGCAAGTTCGATCAGATTGCCGATCGGGTGAAGGCGAAGAAATAGTTTGTCCCCATGGCAGCGGTTCAATGCCCTCGAATTCGGCAGCAGTGGAATCCCACCCTAACGTCGCAAAAAAGCGCCGTTAGGATGGGGCACCACGTTGGCTGACGGGCTCGCGCCCGTTGCGCTTTAGTGCCGCCCCTTCGGGGCTCGCGCGTTCTCCGTCGATTTCCCAGGGCTTACGCCCTGGGCTATCCTATGTCGCCGCTGCGCGGCTTTTCCATGGTGATTATGTCTTTGATACGCGAGTGAACGGTGCCCTTCGTTCTCCGCGGCCTCCGGTATCGCGGTTGCGCTGAGGCATACCGTTGCCTAGGCTTCGTCGCTTTCTTTCAGCTTTGCGATCACGCCGAAATCTTCCAGGGTCGTCGTGTCACCCTTAACGTCTCCGCTGGTGGCGAGCTCGCGCAGCAGGCGGCGCATGATTTTGCCGCTGCGCGTTTTGGGAAGCATGTCGGTGAAGCGGATGTCGTCGGGTTTTGCGAGCGCGCCGATTTCTTTCGCCACCCACTTGCGCAATTCCTCTTTCAGTTCCGGGGTTGGCTCGCGGCCCTTCTCGAGGGTGACAAAGGCGGAGATCGCCTGACCTTTGAGTTCGTCGGGCCGGCCAACCACAGCAGCTTCTGCGACCGCTTCGTGCGCGACCAGTGCACTTTCGACTTCCATTGTGCTCAAGCGGTGGCCGCTAACGTTCAGGACGTCGTCGACGCGGCCCATGATCCAGAAATAGCCGTCCTTGTCCTTGCGGGCGCCGTCACCGGTGAAGTAGACACCAGGAATCTGCGACCAGTACTGGCGCACGTAGCGATCAGGGTCGCCATAGATGGTGCGCAGCATTCCGGGCCAGGGCTTGCTGATGATGAGAAAGCCCCCGGACCCGTCGGGCACAGGCTTGCCGTCCATGGTGACGATTTCGGGCACGACGCCGGGCATGGGTCGCGTCGCGGACCCGGGTTTGGTAGCGATCGCGCCGGGGATCGGCGAGATCATGATGTGGCCCGTTTCCGTCTGCCACCACGTATCGACGATCGGGCAGCGGTTGTGGCCGATGACATTGCGGTACCACATCCAGGCTTCAGGATTGATCGGCTCGCCGACAGTGCCGAGCAGGCGCAGGCTGTCCATCTTGTGCTTATTCGGCCACTCGTTGCCCCACTTGATGAAGGTGCGAATCGCGGTGGGCGCGGTGTAGAAGACGGTGACCTGGTGACGGTCGATGATGGACCAGAAGCGATCTGGCTCCGGAAAATTGGGCGCACCTTCATACATCAGGCTGGTGGCGCCGTTTTGCAGCGGTCCGTACACGATGTAGCTGTGGCCTGTCACCCACCCGATGTCGGCGGTACACCAGTAGGTGTCATCTTCCTTGAGATCGAACACCAGCTTGGTAGTGAGATACGTTCCCACCGAATATCCCCCAGTGGTGTGAACCACGCCTTTCGGCTTCCCCGTTGTTCCGGAGGTGTACAGGATGTACAGCGGGTGCTCGGCATCGAGCGGCTCGGCTGGGCATTCGTCAGAAGCTCTCGCCATTAATTCATGCCACCAGTGATCGCGGCCGGCCTGTAAATTGATCGGCGTATTCGTGCGCTTGTAGACAACAACATGTTTTACGCTCGGGCAAGACTTGAGCGCTTCCTCGACTGCCGGAAACAACTTCACTTCGGCGCCACGGCGGTAGGAGCCGTCTTGCGTGATGACGGCGACGGCCTGCGAATCGTGGATGCGATCGACCAGCGCGTGCGATGCGAAGCCACCGAAGACGATCGAGTGCGGCGCGCCGATACGCGCACAAGCCAGCATCGCGATTGGCAACTCAGGCGTCATGCCCATGTAGATGGCGACGCGATCGCCTTTCTTCACGCCCAGCCCTTTCAGGACATTGGCGAATTTCTGAACTTCCTTCCAAAGTTGCTGGTAGGTGTACGTGCGGACTTCGCCCGGCTCGCTCTCCCAGATAAGCGCGGCTTTGTTCTTGCGCCATGTCTTCACGTGGCGGTCGAGACAGTTGTAGGAGAGATTGATCTGTCCGCCGGAGAACCACTTGGCCCAGGGCGCATTCCACTCGAGCACGCGATTCCACTTCTTGAACCAGTGCAACTCTTCGGCTACGCGCCCCCAGTACTTCTCCGGCTGTTCCACCGATTCTTTGTAGAGATGTTCATACTCTTCGAGCGTTTTGACGTGGGCTTTTTCGGCAAATGCCGGAGGACACTCGAACTTACGGTCTTCGTGAAGAACGGAATCGATGGAATCACTGGGAAGGGTTGCCTTGTCTGCCATGCGCGCCTCGTCCGTACCGGTTTACTCGCGAAATTCTACTGTGGCGAGTGCTGAAAAGTCTTGTCGGTCGGGTGTTTCCTTCACTGGAGGAACTTATGGCGGACCTTCGGGTCCGGTAACGGACAGGCATCGAATTTGCCGAACATACGGTACCGGTTGCGAGCGATCGCGTTGTAAAGGGCGTCCCGCAGGGCTTTTGGGAGAACGCGGCCGAACATTGCGACGACACTCCAACCCCCGCCCAATTCGCGGAGGACGTATAGCGCGGCGTCTGAACGAGCCAGCAAATGCTCGGCCGGTTGGTCCATGCCCGTCACCACGTAGAACGTGTCGAGATCGCCCGGAGACTGCCCGTGGCGCTCAAGGATGCGCGCGGCTACCGGCCCCTGCAGAGCGGCGAAGTGAAAGGTGTCGTTATGGTCGTGCCGCAGCGTGAATTGTACAAGCCGGTTGCAGAGCCCGCAGACGCCGTCGTACAGCAGAACGGGTTGTGCCGATGGCGCCATGACTCGAACGACACATCCTATCGCGATGCAGCCCTATTTACGGGGAGAGGGACGGAATCCCGTGCCGGACCGGCGGGGACGCCCGTCGCTCCATCAATCATAGTCAAGCCCGTGTGATACATGTCACAACCTTCTGTGACGCAGGCACAAGACGTCTCTCCTCTTCCCCTTCATGCTGTAGACAACGGGTGGCTTCGGGCTACTCGATCCGGGGTCAGTTCCGATTACAGGCAGCCCCGCAAGCTGAGGCGAAGGGATCCTATGAAGCGCAAATTCAAGACCATGGACGCGAATGAGGCAGTTGCCTACGTTGCGTATCGCCTGAACGAGGTCATCGCGATCTATCCGATTACTCCGTCGTCTCCCATGGGAGAGTGGGCCGATCAGTGGGCTTCCGAGGGAGTTCCCAACATCTGGGGAACCGTTCCTCACGTGGCCGAGATGCAGAGCGAAGGCGGAGCGGCCGGAGCGGTGCACGGGGCTTTGCAGACCGGGGCGCTGGCAACTACGTTCACGGCTTCGCAGGGCTTGCTGCTAATGATCCCCAATATGAACAAGATTGCGGGCGAATTGACGCCGGCAACCTTTCACGTGACGGCGCGCACGCTGGCCACGCACGCTCTGTCGATCTTTGGCGACCACAGCGACGTCATGTTTTGTCGGGCGACCGGATGGGCCATGCTCTGCTCGAACTCGGTGCAGGAGGCCATGGACCTGGCGCTCATCGCGCATGCAGCGTCGCTCGAAACGCGGATTCCCTTCCTGCATTTCTTCGATGGATTCCGAACCTCGCACGAAGTCAACAAGATCGAGATGCTCAACGAAGATGACATGCGAACGCTGATCAACATGGATCGCGTATTCGAGCATCGCCAGCGAGCTCTGTCGCCGGATCATCCTGTGATTCGCGGTACAGCACAAAATCCCGATGTCTTTTTCCAGATGCGCGAGAGCGCAAACGCCTTTTACGACGTCTGCCCCGACAAGGTGCAAGCGGCGATGGACAAGTTCGCCGAAGTCGTGGGACGAAAGTACAAGCTGTTCGACTACGTTGGCGCGCCCGATGCCGAGCGCGTGATCGTAATGATGGGTTCCGGCGCGGAAGCGGCCGAGGAAACCGTGGAAGCACTGGTTGCGCGCGGAGAGAAAGTCGGGTTGGTCAAGGTACGCCTGTACCGGCCGTTCTCGGTGAAGCATCTATACGAGTCCCTGCCGATCACGGTGCGTTCAGTTGCTGTCCTAGATCGCACTAAGGAAGCTGGGGCGGGCGGCGAACCGCTGTACCTGGACGTGGTGAACGCGATCCAGGAAGGTCAGAGGCAGGGCTATGGGTCGGTGAAACTGTGGCCGATCGTGATCGGTGGACGCTATGGGCTTTCGTCCAAGGAATTCACTCCGGCGATGGTCAAGGCTGTCTATGACAACCTGACGCTCGGGAAACCAAAAGAGCATTTCACGGTCGGCATTCAGGACGACCTGAACCACACCAGCCTCGACTACGACGCGGATTATTCGACGGAGCCGGACTCGGTGGTACGCGCCATGTTCTACGGCCTGGGCGCCGACGGTACGGTTGGAGCGAACAAGAATTCCATCAAGATCATCGGCGAGAACACGGACAACTATGCGCAAGGATACTTCGTGTATGACTCGAAGAAGTCCGGCGCGATGACGGTTTCGCACCTGCGCTTCGGCCCGCAGCCGATTCATTCGACGTATCTGGTTTCGAAGTCCAACTTCATCGCCTGCCATCAATGGATATTCCTCGAGCGCTACGACATGTTGAGCGCGCTGGTGCCAGGAGGGACGTTCCTGCTCAATAGCCCGTTCGGGAAAGATGAGGTCTGGGAGCATCTGCCGCGCGTAGTGCAGGAACAACTGATCACGAAAAAGGCAAAGCTTTTTGTGATCGACGCCTACCAAGTCGCTCGCGACAGCGGCATGGGCAGCCGCATGAACACGATCCTGCAAGTATGTTTCTTCGCGATTTCGAAGGTCCTGCCACGCGACGAGGCGATTGAAGCGATTCGCGATTCCATCCGCTACACGTATGGCAAAAAGGGCGAAGAAGTCGTCCAGCAGAACATGAAGGCCGTGGACGAGACGCTGGCACACTTGTTTGAGGTAAAGGTTCCCGAGCAGACGACCAGCACGATCGAAATGCCGCCGCCCTTCTCGGGAAACGCTCCGGAATTTGAGCGCTCCATACTGGGTGCGATTTATGAGGGCCGTGGCGACGAACTGCCGGTGAGCGCATTCCCCTGCGACGGCACTTTCCCGACGGGTACGGCGAAGTGGGAGAAACGCAATCTCGCTCTTGAGATCCCTGTCTGGGATACCAAGACCTGCATTCAATGCGGCAAGTGCGCGATGGTGTGCCCGCACGCTGTGATTCGAATCAAGGTGTACGACTCGGCTGAATTGCAGAAAGCTCCGGCTACGTTCAAGTCGACGGAGGTTCGCGACAAGGAATGGGCTGGAATGAAATACAGCATCCAGGTCGCGCCTGAGGACTGCACCGGATGCGGAATCTGTGTCGAGATTTGCCCGGCGAAGAACAAGACCGAAACGCGGCTGAAGGCGCTCAATATGGCCCCGCAACCGCCCCTGCGCGTGCCGGAACGCGAGAACTGGGACTTCTTCCTGGAGATTCCGGAACTCGATCGCCGGAAGATCAAGCCAACAACGATTCGCCAACAGCAGGTTCAAGAACCGTTGTTCGAGTTCTCGGGAGCCTGTTCGGGTTGCGGTGAGACTCCTTACCTGAAGCTGTTGTCGCAGTTGTTCGGCGACCGGGCGCTCATCGCCAATGCCACGGGTTGTTCGTCAATTTACGGTGGCAATCTGCCGACTACGCCGTGGTCGAAGAACAGCGACGGCCGCGGGCCGGCTTGGGCCAATTCCCTGTTCGAAGACAACGCGGAGTTTGGACTGGGATTCCGGCTCTCGATCGACAAGCAAACCGAATTCGCTCGCGAGCTGGTGCTGCAACTGGGCACTCAGATCGGGGACGAGCTGGCATCGGCCATTCTCGCGGCTTCACAGAAAGACGAGGCTGACATCTACGAGCAGCGGCAGCGCGTCAGCCTTCTCAAGGAGCGACTGCAGGGCAAGACTTCGCTTGAAGCAAAACAGTTGCTCGCGCTCGCCGATCTGCTGGTGAAAAAGAGCGTGTGGATCGTGGGCGGCGACGGATGGGCCTATGACATCGGCTACGGTGGACTGGATCACGTGATCGCTAGCGGCAAGAACGTCAACCTGCTGGTGCTCGACACCGAGGTGTATTCGAACACGGGCGGGCAAGCATCGAAATCGACTCCGCGGGCAGCGGTCGCGAAGTTTGCTGCCGGAGGCAAGCCTGGGCCGAAAAAGGACCTCGGACTCATCGCGATGAGCTACGGGACGGTCTATGTCGCGAGCGTTGCGATGGGCGCCAAGGACGAGCATACCTTGAAAGCATTCCTCGAGGCCGAAGCCTACGACGGGCCGAGCATCATCATTGCCTATTCACACTGCATCGCGCATGGGATCGATATGACGACCGGCATGTCGAACCAGAAAGCGGCAGTGGAGAGCGGACAGTGGCTGCTGTATCGCTACCATCCGGACCGAGCGGCCGCGGGCGAGAATCCGCTGCAGCTGGATTCGCGGACACCGACGCGCAAGCTGCAGGACTTCATGCTCATGGAAACTCGCTTCAAGATGCTCACCAAAAGTAAGCCCGAAGATGCGAAGAAGCTCTGGGCAGAGGCGCAGCGCGACGTAGAAGCGCGGTACCGGCTGTACGAGTACCTCGCGCAACGTAGGACGGCACCCGAACCGACGGCAGCAGACTGACATAAGGCCGTTTAAGAGAAAGCATTTTAGGAGAACCCATGATCGACTTGACAACTCGCTATCTCGGACTCACCCTGCGCACTCCCCTCGTGCCTTCGGCTTCCCCGTTGTCGCAGGAGATCGCGAGCATTCGCCGACTCGAGGATGCCGGAGCGTCTGCGGTAGTGCTCTATTCGCTTTTCGAAGAGCAGTTGCGGCAGGAGTCGGCGGAACTCGACCACCATCTGTCGACCGGGACGGAGAGCTTTGCCGAGTCATTGACCTACTTTCCGCAAGCCAGCGAGTTCCGGCTGGGACCGGAAGGCTATCTGGAACACATTCGCAAGGCCAAGGAAGCCGTGGATATCCCGATCATCGCGAGCCTGAATGGGGCGACGGTTGGAGGCTGGACGAAATTTGCCCAGGAGATCGAGCAGGCTGGGGCCGATGCGCTGGAGTGCAACATCTACTACATTCCGACCGATCCGGAGCTTAAGGCTGCAGAGATCGAACAGACATACGTCGATATTGTGTGGGCGGTGAAGTCGGCAATTTCAATTCCGGTCGCGATCAAGATCAGCCCGTTCTTCACCAATGTCGCCAATGTGGCGAAGCGGCTGGATGACGCCGGAGCGGACGGACTAGTGTTGTTCAACCGCTTCTATCAGCCCGATATTGACCTGGAAGAGCTGGAGATTCGGCCCAATGTGTTGCTTAGCACGCCGCAGGCACTGCGTCTGCCGCTGACGTGGATTGGAATTCTGTACGGAAAATTGAAAGCCAGCCTGGCCGCCACCGGCGGGATCCACGATCCGCACGACGCCATCAAGATGCTCATGGTGGGCGCCAACGTGACGATGCTGTGTTCGTCCTTGCTGCGCAACGGCATCAATCAACTGCGCCATATGGAGCGCGGCATTGTGGACTGGATGGAGCAGCACGAGTACGAATCCGTGAAACAGATGCAAGGCAGCATGAGTCAGATGCGTTGTCCGGATCCGAGTGCCTTCGAGCGCGCGCAGTACATGCGCGCCGTGAAGAGCCTGCAGCATGTGATGGTGAGAGGATAAAGTCAAAATCTTTAACCACAGAGCGCACTGAGGAACACGGAAGAAACGCGAGTCCCCTTGTGTTCCTTCGTGTCCTCTGTGGTTAGGTCTTGGACTTACTTGATTTTGCTTTTTCCTTAGCCCGTCGCTCGAGTTCTTCGTCCCCGTACATGCTTCCGCGGCATTCTTTTGCGCCACAGTGGCAGATAGCCTCGTCGTCGTCATCGCCGTCGTACAGGTTGTAGTCGTAGGTCAGTTCCTCGCCGGGTGCGATGTCGCGCGTGGCGATGATCCAGATGTGCTCGCCAAACTCATCGGTCTCGCAATTGGAATCGCAGCAGTGATTGATAAACGCGGCGACCGAATCGCCGTCAATCACGTAGTCGCCTTCGCCGATGCAGAACAGGTAGGTGTCGGGGCGCTCGTTGTAGAGTTCGTCGGCCTGATCCTTGGAGAGCCGGTCGCCGGTGTACTCCACGATGTGCGTGCCTTCCGGGATGGCGACGGTCGTGTAGCAACCACATCCGTGAATGCCCGACCTGCGGATTAGCAGATCGCCGGGGTCAATCTTCGTCATGGTCGAAATGTCCCTCAAAGAAAGGACAGGTTAGCACGGGCGCATCGGATCGAGTCCGGATGATGTTGCCGAAACTGGCCTACCACTCCAGCGGCGACCGGTTAGAAAAGGTTGCCGAGCCTTTCGAGCCCAATGCCCCCGGTTATGCGGAAGTAGTTTTGGGTGCTGTTTGAGAACGGATGGATGTAGTCCCCGGTCCCGCGCACGAAGATGTGATGATAGACGCGATACTGCACGCCCACTCCAGCGAGCACTGCCGGGTCTGTGATGGTGGTTTTGAATTTCGGGACCAGGAAGTTGAGCGCTTTGCGGGTGGTGTCGTCCATGCCCAAAGCGCTGCGGGACGCGCCACCCAGGCCGCGCACAAAGATTTGCGCGCCGTGGATCTGCATAAGGTTGAACTGAGGCCCGCCAGTGATGCTGTAGACAGTCGAATGAAACGTGGAGAGCTGCGTGGTGCCCGGAGGAACGTAACCCAGAAGCTGGAAATATTGCGAGAGATCGGCGTCCTTCGTGCCCGACATTCCACCAATATCGAGGACGGCGGCCCAGCGTTTGCCAACGTTTTTCTGGATGCTGAAGACCCCTCCCGTCATGGTGAGGGTGTGGTCCAGGCTTACCGACTGGTTATAGATGTTGGCGATCGATGTGCCCACGTCCTGTATGGGTCCGTAGTCGGAATAGGTGTACTGGTAGCCTCCGAAGATCTCCCACTTGGGACGATCCTGAGCGAGGACAGAGACTGATAGCAGAAGAAGGACGACAGCAACGCAGGTTTTCTTCATCGATGAAAAACGAAAAGAAGCTATTCCCCTTTAGCGCAGACATGCCGCGCAGGTTGAGAACCAGGCTGAAGATCGAATCGATGATTCTAACGTGCGCCGAGATGGCCGGTGAACAAAAAATGCGTAAAGGAAAGTAAAGACGGGAATTGGCGCAGCAGAGAGAATGGCAGCCCCGTAGGGATTCGAACCCCAATACTCTGCTCCAGAGGCAGATGTCCTACCGTTGAACGACGGGGCTGGAAATAGTGTAACCCAAGACTTGAGCACGACGGAAGAGTGGCGCGGCCAGAGCGGTACAACGAGCTAAAAGTGCAATCGATACCGATGGCCCTTCGTGGTTTCGTTGCGCAGGAGAGCTCTTGATGCGAGGGCGAGGACGCTCTCGCGACTGCCGGCGGGACGCCGGCGCTACCAAAGGCATAATGTTTCGGGCACATGGCTCGCGCTGTTCTAGAATTCCTGAGTATCCTGCCCGGAGGCGCGCTCATGACCATGACCAGCAGTTTGAATCCGCCGGCGGCGGACTACGCCGAAATTGCGCGACGTCCGCTGGACCCTTCCCAATGTGCATTGGTCGTGATCGATATCCAGGAGAAACTGCTGCCGCCGATTTTTCAGAAGGAGCAGTTGGTCCGTAACTCGCAGTTGTTGATTCGCCTCGCCGGCATTCTGAAAATTCCAACGCTGCTCACGACGCAATATTCGACGGGGCTCGGAAACACGGTGCCGGAAGTAGCATCCTTGCTGTCCGACACTCAGGCGATCGAGAAGCAGATTTTCTCGTGCTTCGGCAGCGATGTATTTTGCTCGACTCTGAAGCGGCTACCCGGGAAGCGGAATACGGTAATTCTGTGCGGAATGGAAAGCCACATCTGCGTCGCGCAGACAGCTCTGGCAGCCTTGCGGGAGGGATACCTGGTACACGTTGCGTCCGACGCCGTGAGTTCCCGGACGGAATGGAACTGGAAAGTCGGCTTGCGGCGCATGGAAGCGGCGGGCGCCGTGGTCTCTTCGACGGAGATGATCATCTACGAAGCACTGAGATCATCCGACACCTCAGCATTTAAGGATATGCTTAAGTATCTAAAGTAGTTACCTCTTGGTCTAAGGCTTACGTCGGCCGGCCTCGCCGGCAACCCTCCAGCCTCGTTTCGCATCCCCCCAAACCTTGCCCGTACCGCAACTTATGACCTGCTGCCGGGTTTCCATGTTTGGCGGCAGAAGTAGCGAGCGCCCCCGCGCCGTCGCCCCTGATGCGAAGTTTTGGGGCTCAGCTAGTTAGGTTGAGCGGGCAAGGAGAGCCGGTTATGAAAAGTTTAAAGCGCGTGATGCTAGCGATGTTTCTGACGCTGTCTTTGACGGCGATTTCGGCACTAGCGCAGGACGAGGAAGCCTACCCGGATCAGGACCAAGTGCAGGATCAGGCTCCCGTACAGGATCAGCAGGCGAGCCAGCCCGCGCAATCGGATCAGAATGATCCCCCGGGGCGCGCAGCACGTTTGCAGTACATGTCGGGATCGGTTTCGATTCAGCCGCGCGGCACCGAGGATTGGGTGGCGGGAAGTTTGAACCGTCCCTTGACGATTGCCGACAACGTTTGGACGGACAAGGAATCGCGCGCCGAATTGAACGTGGGCACCGGCGTCATGCGCATGGGCGATGAGACCAGCCTAACCCTGACCAACGTCAGCGACAGCACGGTGCAGGTGGAATTGCACCAGGGCACGCTCGACGTTCATGTCCGCCACTTGTTTGGTGGCGAAATCTACGAGATCGACACGCCCAATGCGGCGTTCACGATTCAGAAGTCCGGCGTGTATCGCGTGGATGTGGATCCTAATGGCGATGCAACTGTCGTCACCGTGCGTAAGGGTGACGGCGACGCCACAGGGCAGGGACCTGCAGTGCGCGTCAAATCCAATCAGCAAGTGAGATTCACGGACGGCACTTCTCTGACGCATTCGGTTGCGGAAGCGCCTCCTTATGATGGCTTCGACGATTGGTGCGCGGTGCGCGACAAGCGCGAAGACAGTTCCCTCTCGGCACGTTACGTAGCCCCGGGGACCGTCGGTTATGAAGACCTCGATGACTACGGTGTGTGGCGTGAAGAACCGATGTATGGCCACGTGTGGGTTCCGGTAGTCGCGCCCGGCTGGGCTCCTTACCAGGCTGGACACTGGATCTGGGTTGAGCCGTGGGGATGGACGTGGGTGGACGATGCGCCCTGGGGCTACGCTCCCTTCCACTACGGACGCTGGGTTTACACGGGCGGCAACTGGGGCTGGGCTCCGGGTCCTATCTATGCTCGACCGGTATACGCACCCGCGTTGGTCGCGTGGTTTGGCGGCCCTGGCTGGGGCGTGAACTTTGGCTTCGGCGCAGGCGGCGGACTAGGTTGGTGCGCGCTGGGCTGGGGCGAACCGTTCTATCCCTGGTATCACGGCGGATACAACTACTTCCGCGGGGTGAACGTCAGCAACACGCGCATTGTGAACATCCACAATTATTGGGGACATCCGCCCAATCGCCTTGGCGGCGGAAACTTCCATTACGCAAACATGCGGGCGCCGGGCGGAATCACGACGGCTCCAGTCCGCACGCTGCAAAATGGAATGGCCGTTCGTGGAACCGCAGTGCGCATGTCGGCACGGGATTTCGCGGGCGCACCGATGGGCCGAGTTGGTGTGACGCCGACTCGCAATGCGATGCTCGGTGTCCACGCCGGCCAGCGCGCTGCTGCGCCGCCCTCTCGCAGCGGAATGCGGCCGGTAGTGGCGCGCATGAATCCGCCGGCAAGCTTCAATCGTGGCGGGACTGCTGTTGGCGGACAGAAGCCGTTCGCTGGCAGGAACGAGCCGTTGACGCCGTCGCGGATGATTCCGCATGGGCCGGAAAGCGCGTCGGGTCGAGTTCCTTCGCCCGCTGTGCGCGGAACCGTGGCTCGGCCTGCAGAAAACAAGGTGCAGCGGCCGGGGATGAATGGCGCCGAAGGCGGACGCTCCAATAGTCCTCAGCGGCCTGTGATGAACAACACGCAGGGCAATCGGGAAAACAATCCGCAGATCGCACACAACGTGCCACGTCCGCCGGTGGGTGGAATGCAGCCGTCGCGAACACCTGAGTCGCGTGGCCCCGCATCGAACGGACCGCAATCTCGCGGTGGATTCTCACCGAGCCCCGCGGAACGTTCCGTGCCACGTCCGCCAGCGAATTTCGGTGGCAGCGCTCGCGAAAATTCGCCGAGCATGACGTCTCGTGGCGAATCACGGCCTGGCATGGGTTCGTACGGGAACCGGCCGAGCACCGCAGTTCCGCGACCCACCGGACCAGTAAGACCGGCAAGCCAGTCGGAACGGTCGACCGGCAACGGCGGATGGGCGTCAAATCGCGGAGCGAGTGCGTCGCCAGAATATCGGGGATCGAATTCTTCCCCGGCATATCGAGGCGGAAGCAACTCGCCGAGCCGCGGCGATTCTTCTCGGAATAGCGCGCCGACGTCCTACCGGAATTCGGGTCCGTCGTATGGCGGCTCGGGATCGGGCAATCGTGGAGGCTCGCCTTATGGTGGCGGATCGCCATCCTACCGGTCGACTCCTTCGTATCGCTCGGTTCCGTCATACGGCGGAGGCTCACCGTCTTATCGGTCTGCCCCGTCCTACGGTGGTGGCTCACCTTCGTATCGCTCAGCGCCGTCCTATGGCGGTGGCGGCGGTAGTCGAGGAAGCGCAGCACCTTCCTATCACGGTGGTGGAGGCGGGGCGTCTTCATCGCGCGGCGGAGGTGGTAATAGCGGTGGAGGCGGAGGGGGACGTTCCTCTTCTGGCGGCGGCCACGGTGGTCATCGCTAACTAATCCACAAGAGACAAGAAGCGCCGCTCGGATTCGGGCGGCGCTTTGGTTTTTCGAAAGTACTTCATTATTACTTCAGCGGCGGGCGGGACGCCCGCCGGACTGCCGCCGGGACGGCGGCGCTACAAAATCGCTGCGCCCCAAAACAGAATGACCATCCGGATTGACTGAGCTAGGCTTCGCCTTCTTTCTTTTTCACACGAACTACGGTGACCTTTGAAAAGCCTTCCTCGAAAGTCGGGGGCTTCAGCTTGGCCGCCATCCGTCGCATGATCTCTTCGTCGACCACGCGGTCCCGGCGGCGGTTGCGCTCCAGGCAGACCTCCAATGGAACTTCGAAGAAGACGGCCTGGACCTCGTAGCCATAGTCTTTGGCCAGCTTGATCCAGTTGCTTCGTTCGTGGGGCGTGAGGTTGGTGGCGTCGACGTAGTTCAAAGGACGGCGCGCGATCAGGCGTGCTTTCAGCATGGACCGCAGGTTCGAGAAAACCAGGTCCTGGAAGCGCTGCTCTTGGGGATCGTCAAACAACAGCAGTCTCACCATGTCGCTGGAGAGCGGAGTGATGTTGTTGCGCTTGAACCAGGAACTTTTGCCGGAACCCGGAAGACCGATCGCAAGTACGACCGTCCCTTTAGGCGGACGCGGAGGCGCAGCGGGAATTGCGACTGGTGTCGCCGCAGCAGCGGCTGGCTCCGGAACACTTGGAGTCGCGGGCGATGGCTGAGGACTTGGACGAACACCAGATTTACGACCTCGTCCTCCGCGAGTGCGACGGCGACGGGGGCGCTGCTGACCTCCCGGGCGCGCTTCAACTGGGGCGGTGTCTTCGGCCACGGCGGCGCGTTCGGGTTCGGGAACCTCGATTAAACCGGAGTCATCGCTGGGTTCGGGCTCTGTAGCTTTGGCGGGTTCGGCGGGAGCCGCTTCCGCGTCGAAGTATGCGGGCTGCAGAGGAGCTTGCGCCGGTTCGCTAGGCTTCGACTCTTTGGGCTTTTTGCGACGCTTGAGGCGGTCGCTCATCCATTTACGCATGTAGGGCTTGTAACACACGGACGGCGCCACAGGCAATTCACCAGACTGAGGCGGCGTCTGCGGGAGAACGTGCAAGTCTTATGGCTTCCGGGCGAACTTTGGGGGCAGCGGATTGTCCGGCCGTTCGGAATCCCAGAAGATTGAGACGATCCACCATCGCTTGCCATCATTCAATACCTGAAACGAATTAATGCCGCGTTGAAAGGGCTTTTCGCTGGGACTGCGACGTGACTCGTAGCTACTGAGGATCTGCATCATGTTTCCGTAACCTTCGTCCTGGTTCACGATGCCGTTTTCGTAGAACGGCTCTTTCGAGAAGATGTCGGTTGCATCGCGTACGAAGTCGTCGATTCCCCACGAGATGACAAAAGCTGAACCGTCCTGCGCTTTACCCACCTGCGTGAAGCGAACCTGGGGCAGGCAGAGCGAGCGCAAGCGATCCCAGTTGCGCGGCCCCGCTGGACCGGAGATTACGTCATAGGCGGCTTTCACGATGGCATTGGCCGATTTCACATCGTCCGGCTTTGCAGCGGGAACTTTCGCGGACAGTTCGGACGGCGAAAGGGCAAGTGTCTCAGCAGGCGGTGGGCTGTCAGTCTTTTGCGCAAAAGTTGGATGCGTCGCAACTAGCAGGCTTAGCGTTAGAACCGCGTCTCGGCAACACACGTTCATTTTTGTCCCTCGCATTCAGGCTGCCCAATATAAAGGTCGTAGATCGAGAAGTGAAGCCTTCCCGGAGTTAACATAGGTGGATGGGCCAGATCCCAGCAGCACTCAAGAATCAGAAGTATGCGAGCCTGACCACCTTTCGAAAGAACGGCACGGTGGTACCCACTCCGGTGTGGTTCGCGGAAGACGGCGGCCTGATTTATGTGATGACCCGTGGCGACTCCGTAAAGGTCAAGCGGATTCGGAATAACCCGGACGTGCGAGTCGCACCGTGCACGATACGCGGCAAGGTTACTGGTCCTGAATTTGCTGGGCGGGCTCGCATTTTACCCAAGGAAGAATGGGGACCAGCGCGGAGCGCGATTCGAGCGAAATATTGGATAACGCGCATCAGCGCGTTGTGGAGCAGAAAGAACATTTATCTCGAAATTATGCTGTGATCCTCGTCACATGGCACACAATTTTCGTTGGGCGGTCACAAGTGGAGTGTGCGGTCCATCATTTACGCTGGCTCGCCTCGCCTGATACCATCAAGAGTTTACTAAAGGCATCCGGTAACTGCCGGGAAGTGTCTTCATAATCTTACGGAGGCAACATGGCAATTAAAGTAGGGATTAACGGCTTTGGACGTATCGGGCGCAACGTGCTGCGCACCGCGCTGAATGACTCGAACCTTGAATTCGTTGCCGTTAACGACCTGACCGATCCGAAGACGCTGGCCCACCTGCTGAAGTACGACTCGATTCTCGGAAACCTGCCGCACAAAATCACCGCGGGCGCTGACAGCATTTCGATCGACGGCAAGAGCATCAAAGTGTTCGCCGAAAAAGACCCTGCGAAGCTGCCGTGGGAATCGGTGGGCGCTCAAGTTGTCATCGAATCGACCGGACGCTTCACCGATGCGAACGATGCCAAGAAGCATCTGCGCGGGCCAGTAAAGAAGGTCATCATCTCGGCCCCGGCCAAGAATGAAGACATCACGCTAGTGCTGGGAGTGAATCACGAGAAGTACGACGCCTCGAAGCATCATGTGATCTCGAACGCGTCCTGTACCACCAATTGCCTGGCTCCGATCGCGAAGGTTCTTCACGACAACTTCAAGATCGTCAGCGGGACGATGACGACCATTCACTCCTACACCAACGATCAGGTGATCCTGGACTTCCCGCACAAAGACCTGCGCAGAGCCCGGGCCGCCGCGTTGTCAATGATTCCGACCTCCACCGGCGCTGCCAAGGCGTTGAAGCTGGTGATTCCCGAGCTGGCCGGCAAACTCGATGGATTCGCGATGCGCGTGCCGACGCCAAACGTTTCGGTAGTCGACCTGGTTGCCCTGGTTGAAAAACAGACCACGAAAGAAGAAGTCAACGCGGCGTTGAAGAAGGCGAGCGAGAGCGGATCGTTGAAGGGCTACCTGGCATATGAAGAGGAGGAACTTGTGTCTGCCGATTTCAAAGGCAATCCGTTCTCCTCGATCGTTGACGCGAAGATGACGCTGGTGGTGGGCGGCAACTGCGTGAAGGTGATCTCCTGGTACGACAACGAGTGGGGATACTCCTGCCGCGTACGTGACCTGATCAACTACATGGGCTCCAAGGGCCTGTAACGAACCAGACGCGCCTTTCACCCCAGTGGAGGCGCGTCATCCTGGAAGAATGATGAACTCCCCTTTGCATGATCGCCGGCAGGGTGCCGGTGCTACGTTCTACGAAGGACCAGCCATGTCCAAGCTTTCGATTCGTGACCTGCCATTGAACGATCGTCGGGTCTTCATGCGCGTTGACTTCAACGTGCCGTTGGAAGACGGCCGCGTGATGGACGACACTCGCATTCGCGAAACGCTGCCTACGATTGAATACGCTCTGCGCCATGGAGCGCGCCTGATCCTGGCTTCGCACCTCGGCCGGCCGAAGGGAAAGCCGAACCCGCGTCTGAGCCTGAAGCCGGTGGCCGAGCGGCTGCGCATGCTACTCGATAAGGAACTGGCGCGGGGCGAGAACGTTGGTTTCTGCCCGGATTGCGTCGGCCCCGAGGCCGAAGAGGTTGCCGGCAAGCTGGAAAAGGGGCAGACGCTATTGCTCGAGAATCTGCGCTTCCACGCCGAAGAAGAAGCGAACGACGAGCAATTTTCCAAGCAGCTCGCTCGTCTGGCGGATTTCTACGTGAACGATGCGTTCGGAACGGCTCATCGCGCGCATGCCTCGACCGTCGGCATGACCAAGCACATGCAAAAAGCCGCTGCCGGGCTGTTGATGCAGAAAGAACTCGAATACCTGGGCCGCGCCCTACACCATCCGGAGGAGCCGTTCGTGGCTATTCTCGGCGGCGCCAAGGTGAGCGACAAGATTCCCGTGATTAGGCACCTGCTGGATAAAGTGGACTCGCTCATCATCGGCGGTGGGATGGCATACACATTCCTGAAAGCCCTCGGCGAGCAGGTCGGCAAGTCGCTGGTGGAGGAAGACAAGCTCGAACTTGCGAAGCAACTTTTGCAGGAAGCCAAGACCCGCAAGTTGAAGCTGCTGCTTCCGGTGGACCACGTCGCGGCCGACAAGGTGGACGCGAATGCTCACATCACCAAGATCGATCAAGGGCAGCCGATTCCGGCTAATCTGATGGCTTTGGATATTGGTCCGAAAACCATCGAAATGTTCGAAGAAGAGATAGCGCGAGCGCGCACGATTTTGTGGAACGGACCGATGGGCGTCTTCGAGATGCCCCCGTTCGCGAAGGGAACCTTCAAGGTTGCGCGCGCGGTCGCGGACAATCCCGGAGCGTTGTCGATTGTCGGCGGAGGGGACTCCGTGTCGGCAGTACGCGCCGCAGGAGTCGCCGACAAGATCACCCATATCTCCACCGGCGGCGGAGCGTCTCTTGAGTTCCTGGAAGGCAAGACGCTACCGGGCGTGGAAGCTTTGACCGACAAGAAATAGCGAAGGACAATCGCGTGCCTGACTTTGCTCTTCGGGTATCGTTTGCCCGGGGAAAGATCCTCGACTTTCACGGACCAGCCGACATCACGAAAGAAACCACCGAAGCCATCGTGAACGCCGCAAACTCCTTCCTTCTGGGCGGAGGTGGGGTGGATGGCGCGATTCAGCGCGCGGGCGGTCCTTCGATCCTGAAGGAGTGCACCCAGATCGCCGCGGAGATCGGGCAACTTCCCGCGGGCAGGGCCGTATTGACCGGCGGAGGGAGGCTGCCCTCGAAATATGTGATCCATACCGTCGGGCCGGTTTACCGCCACGGATTCAAGCCGCAGGCAGAGACGCTGGCCAGTTGTTATCGCGAGTCGATGCGGCTCGCAGATGATCACGGAATTTGCTCGCTGGCGTTCCCTTCCATTTCCACTGGCGCTTATGGATATCCCGTACACGAAGCTGCGGAAGTCGCCGTGGCCGCGGTTGCGGCGGCGCTCGATTCCGCGACCCACGTTACACAAGCCCGATTCATTCTGTTTGATAGCGCGACGCTGAACGCCTACATGCACGCCTTTGAGAAACTGCACAAATCTGGTTCCCTATCCCCGACCAACGTTGAGAGGAATACTCCGTGAGAAAAAAAGTCATAGCTGCTAATTGGAAAATGTTCAAGACGCCCGACCAAGCCCGCGACTTTTTTCGCGACTTCTTGCCTATGGTCGCCGGTCATGACCGCGATGAGATCGTGGTCTGCCCGCCGTTTTTGGATATTCCTACCTCTGTGGAAGCGGCGAAAGGCTCGAACGTCGCGATCGGTGCCCAGGACATGCACTGGGAGAAAGAAGGCGCTTACACGGGTGAAATCTGCTGCTCGATGCTGCATGCGGTCGGCGTGACGCATGTGATCATCGGGCACTCGGAGCGGCGGCAATTTTTCGGGGAGACGGATGACGTCGTCAATCTCAAGCTGAAGGCGGCGCTGGAAGCTGGCTTGACGCCAATTGCGTGTGTCGGTGAGGTACTCGAAGAGCGAGAGGCTGGGTTGACCGAGGACGTGCTGCGCCGACAGTGTCTGCGCGCCTTCCATGCGATCTCAGGCAAGAAGGCCTCGAAATTGATCGTTGCTTATGAACCGGTGTGGGCGATCGGGACGGGAAAAACGGCGACCCCACAGATGGCGGCGGATGCGCATACTTTGATCAGGACAGAAGCGGCAAAAGCATTCGGCGAAGAGTTCGCCGGCAACCTCCGGATTCTCTACGGAGGCTCGGTGAAACCCGAGAACGCGAAGGCCTTGATGAGCGAAAGCGAGATCGATGGGGCGCTGGTAGGCGGAGCGAGCCTGGATCCCAAGTCGTTTGCGGCGATCGTGAAGTACTGATCGGCGACGTAAGACTAAAAGCTCTTAACCGCAAAGAGCGCTAAGGGATGCGCGAAGGACGCAAAGAAAGTCCGCGTCACCAGCTAACCTCTCCGGGCTTCCAAGGAGCTTCAGGCCGTTTGCTATAATCTTGCTTGCTCTCTTGCGGAAGTGGTGGAACTGGCAGACACACCATCTTGAGGGGGTGGCGCCGAAAGGCGTGGGGGTTCAAATCCCCCCTTCCGCACCAACGTATTCATTCCATTTTAGATAGGAAGGGCCGGCCAAGCCGGCTTGGATGGTTATCACATGGCTTATTTGATTGGCTTGATCTACGCAGTTCACATCCTGGTGTGCTTTTTTCTGATCATCGTGGTGCTGCTGCAGAGTGGCAAGAGCGGCGACATCGCGGCGGCTTTTGGCGGCATGGGCAGCCAGACCGCGTTCGGCCCGCGCGGCGCGGCCACGGCGCTTTCCAAAGCGACGACCTGGTCGGCGGTTCTCTTTATGGTCACGTCAATCACGCTGTCGATTTTTGCCGTGCGTCGCAGCGGGACAACGCCCTCTTCGGGATCCGTGCTGTCGGGCGTGAAGCCAAGCACCACGAACACGCAGCCAGCAAATCCTACGCAGCCGCCCACGACGCCGGCATCGCAGCCCAATCCGACCAAGTAGTTTGATCCGGAATTCGAAGATCAAGGCCCTCCCGCTCGGAGGGCTTTCGCTTGCCTATTCGAATCAGACTGGATCGTCCACTAGAATGCTTCCATGATCCACGAGATCCTTCCCGTTGGGCCGCTGCAGTGCAACTGTTCGGTGATTGGCGACGAGTCGACTCGCGAAGCAATCGTCATCGACCCTGGCGACAACATCGACCAGATTCTCGGCCTGATCAGAAAGCACAACCTTCAGGTTAAGCAGATTGTGATCACCCACGCGCACATCGATCATGTCGGCGGAGCGGCGAAGCTACGCGCGGCCACTGGCGCACCCATTCTGCTGAATCAGAATGACTATGCGCTGCTGAAGATGCTCGATGTGCAAGCGGCGTGGATTGGGATGCCGTCGCCCGGGAAGGTCGAGATCGACAACAGTATCGGCAATGCGGACAGCGTTAAAGTGGGGCCGCTCGAGGGCCAGGTGATCCACACGCCCGGTCACAGCGAGGGCAGCATCTGCCTGTACTTCCCTCTTGAAAAGAAGCTCATCGCGGGAGACACACTTTTCGCAGGAAGCATTGGACGCACGGATCTTCCCGGTGGCTCGTACGAGAAGATTCTGCGGTCGCTGCACGATCGCGTACTCGCCTTACCCGACGACACGATCGTCATTCCCGGACACGGTCCGGCCACCACGATCGGCGAAGAACGCGAGAGCAATCCGTTTCTACAAGAGATGTAATGCGGGCCTGACTTTTGACTGGTTATGAGGCGATGGCCTTATCTCGGGGCGAAAGTCATTTCTGCGATCTCAATATTCGTCACTTCCCCTCCTCTTACTTGGCTCGTGAGGGCTCTCCGTCCATCTGCACTGCGGAATATATGCCGGCCAGCGGCCAGCGTCAGCGGGATGGAACCCGACACTGAGACCCGTCGACCGTCGACGAGCACGGCGCCAACTCCATGCAGCACAACCGTACCGTCGCCCCCGTTCAGCGGATTCACGACTACCGTGCTGGTTACGGTGAGGTCGGTGCTGCCCTGGACAGAACTGGACCCTTGCGCGAACGAAGCGGTGATGGTGGTTTTTCCGGCCGTCCCCCCCGTCGCCAGGCCAGGACTCGTCCCGATTTGTTGAATGGCGGCGGTGGCAGTGCTGCTGGATGTCCAATTCGACTGAGGGGTGATGTTCTGATCCGGACCATTGGAAAAATGCCCGGTCGCCGTGAATTGCTGCGTCGCGCCGACAGCGATGGAAGGACTGACCGGTGCAATGTCGATTCCGGTCAGGGTGCCACCAGAGGAAGAGCTATCGCCGCAACCGGAAGAGAGCAGGGTGAGTAGAAGCAGGAAGGTGTTGGAAAGGAGTGTGAACTGCTTGCGCAACATCGCAAAATCCTCCGGAAATTCGATACATGGGGCCGAAGTTGGTGACGCAATCAGGATGAGTGGCAGACACTCTACCGAAGGAAGGTGCGGTCGGCAATTCTTGACGCGGTTGAAACTAGAACGAAGTTGCTAGTCGTTCAGCACGCTCAGCACGCGCTTGACTCCCTCACGGAATTCGTCGGTTGGTGTGATCAGGCTGAGTACGAGATATCCGTCTTTCGGAAAATCGTAAAAGTGCCCCGGATGTACCAGCACCGCTACCTTGCGCAGTAGATCGATGGCGAGATCTTCGTCAGACTGCAGCGCCGGCACTCTCACTATTGCGTACCAGCCGCCATCGACACGCAGGCGCTCGCACGTCTTTTGCCGGGCGATCTGGTGATCAAGCTCCTGGAGGTTGTGCCGTATGCGATCTAGCAAGAGAGGCTGAAGATTCTTGCGCTGGTCGAGTAGCACCGACGTTGCCAACTGCAGCGGGGCGTTCATCGACAAATAGGTGTCGGCAATCACTTCAAGCCGAGCCAGCGCCTCCCGCGTGGCGTCTTGCGGGCCGTTCGCCGCCAACCAAGCGATCTTCATCTGGGGGAGGCCCGAAATTTTGGAAATGCCGCTCAGCGTGAAGGTCAGTACGGCTTGATTCGCGACGAAGGAATCACGCGACGCCCCATCCAGGGCATAGTCGAGAAAAACTTCGTCCACAATTAAAGCGAGGTTGTACTCGGCGCAGAATTTGTTCAACGCTTCAGTTTCAGCCGGCGATGCGTAGGACCCGGTTGGATTGTTGGGGTGCACCACCACCACAGCCCGTGTTCGGTGGTCTACGGCCTGGTAGAGCGACGGGAAATCGATTTGCCAACCGTCGTCGTAGATCAGCGGATACGAAGTAAGTTTTACGTCCTGCAGGTCGGCAAGGAACTCGAATAGCGGGTAGCTCGGTTTCGGCACCAGGATTTCGTCGTCCGGATTGCAGAGCAGCCGGAAGACGTAGGAGTACCCTTCACTGGTGCTGGTCGTCAGAATCAGCGATTCGGGATCGACGTCATAAATCCCATGTGCGTCTTTATAGTATCGAGCCACTGCCTCGCGGGCGTTCAGTAGTCCCTTCGGCTGTGGATCGTAGTCCAGCGTGTCGGGATGCGCGAGCGATCGCAGAATCGCGTCCCGGTCAAGTTGGAAACCGGCCCGCGTTGGATTGGAAATGCTCAGGTCGAGCACTTCGGTTCCGGAAGCCCGCAGCTCCGCCTGTGCTTGCGAGAAGCGATTCGGCGTGAGTTTCCAGTCCGTGCGCTTGGAATACATTTGGTAGTGTTCGACGTGCGTAGAACAATCCGACTTACTTCGAAAAAGCCTCTTTGTTCACGACGTATGGCATCTTTGTTACGTCGCCACCATAGTTGCCTTCCAGCACGTCGATCAGCCCTTGCACGCACCTTCCCGCCATTCCTTTATCGGGGTCGGTGGACAGTCGCGTGATTCTGCCTGCGCTGGCAAAGTGCGGTAGCAGGCGGCAGCGATCCTCTATGGCGGGATCCCGCAGCGGCGAGTCCGCGGGCAGGGGCTCGCGCTCGTAGACGTCGAGAGCCGCACCCGCAATCCAATTCTCCCGGAGAGCTTTGGCCAAGGCCGCCTCGTCGATGACCGGTCCGCGGGATGTGTTTACCAGGTACGCCGTGGGCTTCATCTTACGGAACGTCGGCTCATTGAAAAGATGGTAGGTGGGCGTCGGGCTTTCGCCTTCGCGCAGCAACGGGACGTGCACGCTCACGAAATCGGCGCTCGCCAGTGCCTCGTCCAACGGTGCATATTTGATCCAGGTCTTTTCGCGACAGATTCCCCGCGCATGTCGCAGATCGTTGGTTTCCTGGATGCCCTTGATGTATTCGTGATTCTGATACGCCGGGTCGTAGCAGAGAATGTTCATGTCGAAGCCGGCGCATTTTTTGATCATCGCCAGACCTATTCGGCCGGTGCCGATGATTGCGACCGTCTTGCCGGTGACTTCGTCGCCGAGGAACGGGAGATAGGGATGCCAGAATCCCCACTTGTTCTCGCGAGTGAGATGCTCGGCACTCCACAACTTGCGTGCCAGCGCGCCCATCATGAAGAAAGCAAACTCGGCAGTTGCTTCGGTCAGAACGTCGGCGGTATTCGTGAACGGGATGTGATGGCGATTTGCGTCCGCGCGGTTGATGTTGTCGAAACCGACGGCGTATTGGGCAACAACTCGCAAGCTGCCTTTGCCCGCCTCAAACAGTTCGGCATCGACCTGGTCGCGCAGGGTGGTGATCAGGCCGTCGATTCCCGACTTCAGCTTTTCGACGATCAGGCTCTTGGGGGGAGCTTGGGGATTTCCGTAGACCTCAACATCGTATCCACGTTCACGTAAAAGATTGATCGATTCACCGATATCGCAGGTGGCAAACACACGCAATGGCTTGGTCATTCGTTCTCTCAGGGGTGGTCGTTCAGAAGCTGCGACTGCTTGCGGACAAAGAAGAGACAGTGTACCCCAAAGAGCCGCAAGATTGCGGTACGTGGAGGTGGTCGGGACGCGCCGCGCGCACCAACTCGCAGAAGCTCTGGCCGATTTATGAAGCTCTACGAACAGCGATGGCTGCTTGTGAGTAAATCTTCGGCAACAGTCACTCGATGGTTCTTCTTGAGATCTACCAGTTCCACCGCCTTATGAGCGATGTGCTCGGCACTGACTTCAAACTCTTTGATCAGTTCCCAGGGAGCGCCCGAGTCGCCGAACCGGTCTTTGACGCCGATTGCCCCTGTGATTACGGGTTGGCCGTAGAGCACGGGACTGCTGGTGATGACATTGCTAACGCGCCACGCAAGCGCGCCGATCTGGTGTTCTTCAGCCGTAAGGATCACGCCTGTCTGTTTTGCTGCCCAGATGATCGCCATCTCGTCGATCGGCTTTAGAGTATGCATGTTGAGGACGCGGGTTTCATAACCGAACTCACGTTTCAGAATCCACGCGGCACGCATCGCTTCCGGGACCATCGGCCCACAGGCGATGATGGTGAGGTCTTCCCCTTCGTCCTCGTACTTGCTTTCCAGCATCGTTTCGAATGCGTCGAGGAAGCTGTCACCAGGCTTGCGCAGACGGATCACGTTCGCTCTTCCGAATACGAATGGCGTCTTGTCGTCGGTAACAACCGGCGTCGCTTCGCGGGCGAAACGAAGGTATTTCGGTCCTTTGTGCTGAAGCAGAAGATGGCTGGTCGCCTTGCGGGTCTCGACAGAGTCGCAGGGTACGACCACCGACATGTTCGGAAGGCCGCACATCGCGAATAGATCCTCGAGTGCCTGATGGGTTGCGCCGTCCGGGCCAACGGAAACGCCTCCGTGCGCACCCGCGATCATCACATTGAACTCTCCGTAGCAGATCGAAGTGCGAATCTGATCCAGATTCCTTGCTGCGGCGAACGTGGCGTAAGTGCCAAATACCGGAAGCTTCCCTTCCCGCGCCAGTCCCGCCGCGACCGACGTGGCTGATTGCTCGGCGATGCCCATACTCAGCCAGCGATTCTTGCGCTCTGGCTTGCCTGCGTAGAAGTCGCTGATGGTGATGGAGCCGGAGATGTCGAGACCGAGGCACACGACACGCTCATCGTCGCCGTGCTCGGCGAGCGCCTGTCCGAAGCCTTTGCGAGTCGGCTCCATTTTCACTTTCATGTTCAAGGCCCGGTTCCACCAGTAGTCGTGGTTGAACTCAGGCATCTTGTGGTGCAGCTTGCGATCGATCGCGCCCTGGTAGTTTCTAGCTTTCTCAAGCAACACCTCGACCGGAATGCGATGCGCGACCCCGAGTTCTTCCAACCCCTTTTTCAGCTCTTCTGCGTTGGGAGTCTTGCCATGCCATCCCGCCACGTTTTCCATGAAGCTGACGCCCTTACCTTTCACGGTATCGGCGAGCAGCACGAGCGGTTTTCCCTGATGATCTCTGGCGGCCTCGAGCGCTTCGACGACCTGTTGCATATTGTGGCCGTCGATGCGGCGAACGTCCCAACCGAAGCTGCGATATTTATCTTCCAGCGGCTCCACGTTCATCACCTCAGCGACGGGTCCATCAATCTGCAGGCGGTTGCAGTCAACAATGGCCACAAGGTTGTCGAGGCCGTGGTGGCTCGCCGCCATCGCCGCTTCCCATACCTGACCTTCCTGCTGCTCGCCGTCGCCCATGATGCAGAAGGTCTTGTAGTTCTTTCCGTTCAGCCTGCCCGCTAGGGCGATGCCCACGGCAATGCTGAGCCCCTGGCCCAGCGAACCTGTCGATGCTTCGACGCCCTCCAGCTTCAGCCAGTGCGGATGACCCTGGTACGGCGATCCGAGCTTGCGCAGCAGCACCACGTCTTCGATGGGGCTAAACCCTGCGAACGCAAGTCCCAGGTAGAGGCTGGGCGCCTTGTGCCCCGTCGACCAGATGACGCGATCACGATCGGCCCAGTCCGGGTTTTGCGGATCATGATTTGCGACTCTCAAGTAGAGGGCGGCAGTGATATCCATGATCGAGAGCGTTCCTCCCGCATGACCGCTGCCAGCGGCGTTCAAAGCCACCAGGTCATAGCCACGCATCAGTCTGGCGGCGTCTTCGAGCTCGGTGATGTTGTAGGAACGGCGAACTTCGCCGGTGACAGAGTTCTTCAGGGCCATGGGAAGCTCCTTGGCCAGCGCATAGACGTGGCTGGGTCCTGTGCACCTTGCGCCAGCGAACCGAGCTTATGCGGGAATGTCTCCAGCGACAGTGAGGGGTGTCACAGGGTGGGGTGATGGGTAGCTGTTTTTAGCTTTTAGCCCTTAGCCTATTGGACGAGCCGCTTTCCTGGAATTGGCTATTGGGGGTGTAGAGCTATGATGACCTTTATGAGCAAACTCGGGCTTCTGACCCTTATCTTTTGTGTGTTTTTGGCAAGCGGGTGTCGCTCGCGCGATCGTTCTAAATTATGTGCCCCAATCGGTTGTGCCAGTCGTGTCGTTGTTCGATTGGCACATGACACGACCGGTTCGAATCCCGTTATCACTGACCCCTCACGCGTCCAAGCCCTTGCCGCGCTCGCGGATGCGCGGAGAGAGAGTTCCCAACCATCTCTTTACACCATGCCTGCGCCAGAAATTAGTGCAGCTTTTTATGACGGGGACAAATTTTTGGGCGTTATAGGTGAAGGGCCAAATTTCCTGTTCGTCAGCTGTGGTGACTGGAAAGGAATTCGAGAGGCAACGCCCGCTGAGATCGAAACCTTCTAAACGTTGATCACGTCTGCGCCGCCGAGCACTAAGTCGGGTTCTTGAGATTCAGGCTAAGAGCCAACAGCTAGTGGCCAACAGCAGCCTCACAGATTCTTAGAGATCCAGCTGCCAATCCGGTCGAGCGCCTTGTTCAAATTCTCGAGGGAGTTTGCCACGCTGAAACGCAGGTAGCCTTCGCCGAAATCACCGAAAGCGGTGCCGGATAGGCAGGCCACGCCCGCCTCCTCAAGAATGGCGGTAGCAAGCTTCTTGGAGGGCCAATCCGTTTTCGTGATGTTGGGAAACGTGTAAAACGCGCCCTTGGGCATGCGGCAGGAGAAGCCCTTGATCTTGTTGAGACCAGCGACGAACGCATTGCGACGGCTCTTGAACTCGTCGCGCATGTGGTCAACCGAGGACTGATCACCGCGCAAGGCCTCGACGCCCGCAATTTGCGTGAAGCTGGCCGTACAGGAATTCGAGTTCGTCATCAGGCGCGTGATGTGCGCGGCCAGGTCTGGCCGCATGACTCCATAGCCCATGCGCCATCCAGTCATCGCGTACGTCTTGGAGAAACCATCAAGCAGGATCGTGCGGTCCTTGAAACCGGGAATCGACATGATCGAGAAATGGTCACCCTCGAAGATCAGGCGACTGTAGATTTCATCCGACAAGATCATCACGTTGCGATCGCCGATGGCAGAGGCGATGGCGTGAATGTCGTTCTTGCTGAGCACACCGCCGGTGGGATTCTGCGGCGAGTTGAGAATGATGAGTCGCGTCTTGTCGTTGATGAGGGACGCGAGTTCGTTGACGTCGAGTCCAAAGTCGCGGTCTTCGCGCAGCTGGATCGGGATAGGCCGGCCGCCTACGTAATCGATCATGGACTCGTAGATCGGGAAGCCGGGGTTCGGGTAGATGACTTCATCGCCCGCGTCAATGAGCGCAAGCATGGTGAAGAAGATGATCGGCTTGCCGCCCGGAACCACCACAACTTCGTCGCTGGTGACCGGGACGCCGCGGGTTTTCGCGACGTAG
>Ga0209811_10000118_pt1 | contig 35266 bp, 24 predicted proteins | sample Coa_R1_6_FD_187161 | JGI IMG/M metagenome (GOLD analysis project Ga0209811, IMG submission 187161) | Surface soil microbial communities from Centralia Pennsylvania, which are recovering from an underground coalmine fire. - Coalmine... | ecosystem: Environmental > Terrestrial > Soil >... | reverse complement strand
GCTCGCCAAGCGCGAATCGATGAATCCAAACGTTCCTGGTGTGCCAGCAATCGAGCCGTAATTCACGAAAGAATAACTTCCACTCACGCCCACCAAACTGCTGGCGCTGAATTGGTACGTGACGCCGAGTCCGGTGTTATTACTCGTGCTGTCGGCGAGAGGTGTAATCACGGATGAGTTGGACTGCTGCAGAGGACCGGGACCCGCCGTGCTGCCGAAAAGACCCGAGAAAAGGTTGTTGGTCTTCGCGAAATTGTCGCGCAGCTGCAAACTGACGTGCGGGCTGAGTCGGTAGTTGGTTGTAAAGCTAAGGCTGTGAGCGAATTGGTTCTGTTCACCCAGGTTCTGATTGATCGTGATCCCCGGGCTATAAGCGAAATCCAGACTCCAGCGCTCACGGTTCTGACGGATCTCAATCCTGGGGACGATCGCGACGCTGACATTGCTTATATGGTCCATGGGTGTAACCAGGGCATTGTCGTTGTAACCGCCGCCCACCTGAATGCCACCGCTCAGAATATTGCTGCGCTCGCCATCCGACGAGAACATAAGCGGCATCTGCACGCTGTTCACGGGCATCGGGGGCGTCAGAACTTCCGTATAAGGCAACTCCGGGCCAATGGCTGAGGCCGGGACGGTATGGGCGTCCTGACCCCAGCCGAGGGTCACCAGGAGAACAGCCGAGATTCCAATAAAAATGATGTGGCGTTTCACATGCCACCTCAAGGCACGACGAGCGTGTCGTTCGACTGCAAGGCTATGTTCTGTGCTGGACTGTGCCCTTTAACGACGTCCTTGTAGTTGAACGGCAGGCGGGTCTGGGTGCCATCCGCGCCACGTCGCAGCACATAGATGTCCTTCTGCTTGGCGAAATCGCGGAACCCACCCGCCATCGCGATCGCGTCGATAATTGTCGTCGGATTGGTTAGCACGTACGAACCCGGTTTCATCACCATGCCGAGCACGTTGAATTTCTGGCTCTTGATCTCCTTCACAATCACGGTGACTTCCGGCTCGGAAACGTAGTCCTTCAATTTCGCACTGATCTCTGCTTCCAGTTGCTTCGTCGTCCGTCCGCCCGCCTGAATCTCACCGACCAGAGGAAGGGAGATTCGTCCATCAGGGCGCACCGGCACATCGCGCGATACCTCCGGCTCTTTCCAAACGTTGATGGCCAGAACGTCTCCGGTTCCGATGATGAACTCTTCACTGACGGGATTCACTCCGGCTTGCACAATGCTGTTTGTTTGTTGTTCCGACGCTGCAGGTTTGTCGCTGGTCAACTTGCTCACGGACTTCGTGTCCGTCTGGGTTCGCGCGATCAGTGCGCAACTCAGGAAAAAGATCACCATCAACCCAACTCGAAGAATGTTTTTCATGGCAGCACTCTCGTTTCGCAAGCTCAAAGCTGAGCCTGCTGATCGGTCGTCTTGCCTCCCGCCGCGTCTTGCCCGATGCTGGAAGCCGACTTTCGTATCGGCACTACATCCGACGCCTCAACCTCTACCGCCATCGAACGCATGATCAGATCAACGGAAATCACAACCCGGCATTTGTTTTGCCGTCGCAGCAGGATTCCGGTCATCCCCTGCATCGGGCCGTTCCGGATCTCGACGCGTGTTCCCACGGTCAAGTAGGGATAGGGTTCAGCGAGCACGCCCTTGTTCAGCGCTTCTTTCATCCGGTTGATATCGGCTTCCGGCAACGGACACGGCAGACTGTTGAACCCGACTAGACGCACAAAACCTGGAACCTCGATTACGCGCAGCCGGTCTTTCAGTGCGATGCGCACGAAGATGTAGCCAGGAAAAAGGGGGAGGTGGACTCGATGACGACCGTTGTTCCAGCGGTGGATAGTTTCGTAAAGGGGAAGAAAATGTTCCACACCACGTTGCGCAAAATGCTCGGCAACCCGCTTTTCATGGCGGGAGGCGGTATATCCCGCGTACCAGAGCATCTGACTTTGGACGGTATTCTCAGCCAGCGAGTTCAGTTCGGAATCGATTGGGATCGGTTGTGTCATGGTGCTCTGGATGCAGCTTCGCCCCGTCAGTTCGATTTCCATTTCCCTGCAAACCTCTTAGAAACTTCTGCTTACATCGAAAAACGCAAATTTGCTCTGCGATGCACTTCGCTTGCTTCTTCCCTGCTTCCGTCCTGTTTGGCGTCGCCAGTCTTTGTGCGCGAACTTCGTGAAGACGCGATTTCAGGAAACTGCATCCGGAAACCCATTTCCGCGACGGCAGCGAAGCCAAGCTGCTCGGCGCGGACGATATGTCCGCGAGTTCGCAGTAAGGCCCCAGAAGGTGCGTTGCGCGGGGAAGGCAGGGTGACTTCCAGTTTCACCGTAGTTCCCAAGGGCAATCGTTCGTCGGTTAACACAAACACTCCGCTTGGGCTGATATCGCGCGTAACTCCCTCGCCTCGACAAATGCCGTTCTGTGGGCTTTCCCAAGAAAACTTCACAGCAGTTTTCAGTTGATAGCGTTTGTTCTGTCGCTGGTCCACGGTTTCGCCTTGAGAAGCTCGGTCGCCTCAAAGTATCGAGTTGACGAATTTGTCACAAGACCAACAAAGTACCTCCCTAAACGCGCATGTCTTTCCCTACGCACGCTATTCTTGGGGGGAACGATGAAGGTCGAGGCAACTGCTGGAAGTCGCAACTAGTTCGGCTAGCACTACCCGAAAGTGGACACGGCAACTATTTGGATGCAGCTACCCGTTGGGGGTCAGGTTGCCTGTCATATCCGACGCGTTAGCCGAATTTGTGATCCGGATCACTGCAATAGGAAGTTGGTTTCTGGGAGTATAGACATCGGCCCCTTCCCCAGGACTCTTATTGGAGATCGTTGGCAAATATGAAGTTTCCTTCCACGGCACGTGGACAGATTAGTGTTCTGATTGCGGATTCCAACCAAACTCAATCAGAGATATTGGACAGCGCTCTTCGCCGCCAGCCAGGGTTGAAGATTACAAGGTGCCGCGGCGAGGTCTCTGAGTGCCTGGGAATACTGCGTTCCACCCACATCGATGTACTGCTCTTGGGCGACAGTGCCGCAGGCCCTGAGTCACCGATCGATGTCCTGCACATGGTACACATAAGCCATCCACAAGTGCGTTTCGTTCTTTTGATGGATGGTTTCGATCGCAGCTTGGTGGTCAACGCCATGCGCACGGGAGCACGTGGCTTGTTTGACCGAGCCAATCTGCCCTTTCGCGCCCTCTGCCGCTGTATTTCAGTCGTTCATCAGGGCCAGATCTGGGTGAGTACTGAACAACTCGGCTACATCATTGAAGAGATCGCCTCGCCCACTCCGGTTCGGGTAGTTGATGCAAGGGGGGAGCGTCTGCTCACTGCGCGCGAGGAGCAAGTCGTGGGCATGGTTGCGGATGGAGCCGGCAACCGAGCCATCGCGCAGCAAATGGGTATCAAGGAAAACACCGTTAAGAAATCTCTCATGCGGATCTATGACAAGCTCGGGCTCGGCAATCGCGTGGAACTAGTGCTGTATGCACTGACCCACCGCGGCCCGGAAAAGCACCCTGAGCCGACTCCCTCACTGGTTGGCGTAGAGACCTTTGCGATTGACGGCTCGGAGTCAGAGATCAACATTCTGGCTGGTTCGAAAGCGAATTGAGTTGGCGAATTCTGAACAGCAGTGACATCCCTCACAGCCCCAATGCGTCTGAGACATCTCTTCACATCCCAATACACCTAGAGGCTGAGGCTGGAGCTATATGAAAACAAACATCAGGCTGCGCAGGCACGCCAAGTGTCAACACTCCACTACATGCGGGGCCAGAAACGCCCAAGTGTAAACATTCGCTACACCCAAAAGTAGACATGAGACCATTGTGGGCTGTGGCCCGTGCCCCTCTGCTCGAGCTCGCTGGTGCAACGAAGAATGTAGTGAATGCAGCCGTTTGCAATGTAAGGAGTAGTTTTTGAGTACGAGGGCGCTCGTGCTCAGCTTGCCTCACCGCGCATGCGTCGAATCATGTGAGTTCTAATGTCGGAATTGTTTTTACGCCATTTACCGACAATTTACGTTGCGAACAACGCGCACAGCCTACAATCTCTTCAGCCCTACCCCCGAGACTCTCTGCTGGAGGACGATTGTATGAATGCCCCATCCGGTGGAAGTCGCGCACGCATCCGTGTTCTCGTAGCCGATTCCAATCAGACGCAGTCACAACTACTGAGCAGCGCTCTTCGCCGCTATGCGACGTTGAAAGTTACGTGTTGTCACGGAGAACTGGCGGACTGCCTGCAGGCCATTGCGATAGCACCCGTGGACGTGGTGCTTTTGGCTGCCGCCAACGACGAGCAATTGATGACAACACTCCGTGGGCTGCACAATATCCATCCTCGCATTGGGATTGTGATGTTGCTCGACACGTATGACCGGAATCTCGTTGTCAATGCGTTGCGCGCCGGGGCGCGTGGATTGTTTTGTCGCGCGCGGGAACCGTTCCGTGCGCTCTGCCGGTGCATCGCTGTCGTCCACGGCGGCCAGTTCTGGGCCAACACCGAGCAGATGGAGTACATGGTCCAAGCTTTGAGTTCGTCGGCTCCATCACGCGTGGTGAATGCCAAGGGGGAAGGTCTGCTCACCGCGCGCGAGAATCAGGTAGTCAACCTGGTCGCCGAAGGCGGCGGAAATCGGGAGATCGCGTCGCAACTCGGCATCACCGAAAATACAGTGAAAAAATCGCTGCTGCGAATCTACGACAAGCTGGGCGTCTCAAATCGGGTTGAGCTCGTCCTGTATGCGCTCACGCACCGCGATACGCAAGCAAACCCCGAGGCTGTTGCTCCCCGTGCGCACCTGGGCGAAAGAGACGCGATTCAGTGTGTGGATCCCAATCAGGTCAGTCTCGCCACCAGCCGCAGCGGTATCAACAGGACAAATTGAAGGTTGCAGTTACAACATTGGGTAAGAGTGGTTTCGGGTGGCAAAGCGCAGGTAGCCTCGATCCCTTCCACTGGCTCAGTTCTTCCCCAGAATGCTTCGGATCTGATCCACATGATTCATATCATGACCGGCCATGTGATGAGCCAGATCGCGCACGCTGAGGCGGCCGCGCTCGGCATGTACCCCGAAGCAATCCCATTCATCAGGGGAGAGATTTCTTAGCATACGCAGGTTGGCCTCGCGCAAAAGACGGAACATTTCGAGCGCATCCGAGGACTTCCACGAGCGGTAATCTCCCAGCCGCGACCACTGATCCTGATCGAACGAGGCGAGCGGGCAGCCGTTGTTCTCAATCATCTGCCGATAACGCCAGCTCGTGACCAGCTCGTCTTCCGCCAAATGAGCGATGATTTCCGTGACGGACCATTTGTCGGGAAGCGGTCGCTGGCTCAATTTCGCGTCCGGCACTCCCTCTACGAACTCTGCTATGAGGCGGGGAGTGTCAGCTTGCATTTGCAGAGGATCTTTTCCGGCCACGTACGCAGTCAGTTTTGCCTGGTAGTCGTCGGCGTGTGCCACTAAGTACCTCACTTTCATCATCGCACGACTGACGATCACGAATACGGAGGTGGAAGCTTCTAGCCTTCCGTTCCGTAGACCGGAATCACCGCGCCGTTCACATCGTTTCCGGCATCACTCGCGAGCCACACCATCAAGCTCGCTACCGATGCGGGACGCACCCACTTCGAAAAATCCACCTTGGGCATCGCTTCCCTGTTCGCGGGCGTATCCATCGTGCCCGGTAAAATCACATTAGCGCGCACACCTGCGTCTTTGTTCTCAGCGGCAACGGTTCTGATCAACGAAACCATGGCCGCCTTCGAAGCGCTGTATGCGCCGACGCCGGCACCAGGCTCGAGCGCGGCACGGCTGCCGATCGCGATGATGCGCCCACTCCCTGAGTGGCGAAGTGCCGGAAGTGCCGCCCGCACCATATGAAAGACGGAGTTGAGGTTCACGTCCATCATCTTCTGGAAGGTCGCGTCGTCTGTTTCGACTACGGATGAACCGCCCGCGAAGCCTCCAACGGTATGCGCCAGAACATCCAGCCTCCCGACGCGGGACGTTACCTGGCTGACAAGATTCTTCGCGCTTTCCAAGCTTGAGATTCTCGCCGGCATCGCCGTGAAGCGAGCGTTATTGAAAGCCGATTGCTGGATTTTCGGAGACGTGCCGACCACGGTTGCACCGGCATCCAGAAATGCCTGGGTAACAGATTTTCCGAGACCGCCGTCGGCTCCGGTGACGAGCACAACTTTGCCCTGCATTGTTGCCTCCCGAGCGTCTGATTCTTTAACGCGGGAAAGGAGACGATTGTACAGGCTTCCGGAGGGCCGGGACGTCGCCGGCAATGGGTTAGGAGATAGCGGCCGCGTAAGGTGCACCCTCCCATGTGATCCAACGAACGCATGAGCCTACCAAGAAGAACAGCTCTGAGGCTTCATCCGTGAGCAGGCCGTAGGAATGGCAGCTTTCCCTGCTGCCGCCTTACTGGATCGAACTAGCGCCTGCGAAAGGACAGTGTTTGGGGGGGAGTTTGTAGACGGCGTGTGCTACCGACGGTTTCTCCATCTGCCGCGCCCGGCCGGAGATGTTGGCTTGTCACCCAGTAGCGTGCCGCGCGTCACAGTGGTCAGAATTGAACAGCCCCGTGGCGAGTAAACGCGCACTATCTAGTCACGAAAGCCACCGAGAAACAAGCTCTAGTGGTTCGATGCTCCACCCATGGGGCCGCGCCAGGAGAGAAATGCGAGCTTGCCACCGGTCAACCACGCACCGAACCCATCGAGGTCGGCGCCTGGTGGCTTGGGACAGGCTCCGCGATTCCGGTCGCGTGACTTTCTCAGACTCCGAAGGGCCGTGTAGAAGCCGCCCGTCCGCGATCTGAAGATCCGGAAATCGGTTGCGAAAAGTGTGTACCCGGGTCTTGGAGGCGAATATGACCTTTACCAACGTGATTGAGGTCGTGGCAGCGCTGGTGATCCTTTACGCTGCCTATCGGTTTTTCCGGAAGCGGTCATGATCGCCGCGGTCGCCGCTGAGTACAAGTTCGGCGGAGATCACCGCATCTTGTGCATCTGCCCCATTTGCCAAAAGTGCGGTGGTGAACACGATTCTCGCTGCGCCTGCCCCATCTGCGGCGGACGCTCAGGCGAACACTTCGGCCACTGTGTCTGTCCTAGGTGTCAAAAGACGGGCGGGGAGCACTACAGTCATTGCTCATGCCCCGTATGTGAGATGCGTGGCTAGAGACCAGAATCGACCCCAGTCAATGAAAGCAAGGGGATATTTCGCCAGTTGTCCAACGACTGAATTGGCCAAATGCCATGCATAATCCCGAGTCAGCACTCCACAAACAATTTGCCTGAATGGACGCGCAGCGCGGCCGCCAACTTGAGGACATTCAGTAGCGAGAGATTACGCTCGCCTCGTTCGACATCGGCTGCATAACTTGGACGGATGTGTGCAAGTTTCGCCAGTTTCGCTAGTGTCATACCGCGCTTGTGGCGAAGATCTCGAATTGTTTGCCCGAAAATGATTTGTTTGCGCTCGTTCTGAGATTTCACGTACCTACTCTAGACTGAGCGGGGTCAATGACTGCATTCGCGATTGTGCAACAGCAACCTCCGGCTGCCCGCTCTGGCTCTTGGCCCTCTCCGCACACCAAGAGGTGAGCCTCTTCACTGACAGGAAACGCCTCCTTAGGGCACGATTGAAATGGGGCTCCGCCTCCCCGACCGGATGAGGGGGTTTGTGAACCTGAGACGCTGGCTCTGCTACCTGTTATCAGTCCTGAGAATCCACAGCCCAGACTGCGAGCGCTGCAACATCCATGATACGTGCTGGGTTGAGGTCAAAAAAAGACTGGAGGAGTTGCGGCGAGGATAGGCCGTTTTTCTGCTAACCAGCCTCCGCCAGATTCCTCAATCCCAATTACGTAGCAGTGACTGCAGCGTCGGTGGCAGCCAGTGCCCTTTCTTCTTTTGAGTTACCGACGCAATCTGGTGCTAACTGCCAAACACGTTCTTGTTCAGGTACTCATTACGGAACTTGCCCTGGGGGTCGTACTTCCTACTGAGCTCAATAAAGTCAGGCATCTTTTTGTAAAGGCCTTTTAGCTCCTTCGGAGACTTGGTAAACAGCTTTCCCCAGTGCGGCCGCGCATGAAATGGGGCTAATTCTTTCTCAATCACGGGCAACAACTTGCTCACGGCGGCCCAGTCCTGCTTCCAGGTAAAGTGAATCGTGACGCAAGGTTGTTCATAGCAGGGACTCAGCCAGAGTTCGTCGGCGGCGATTGCCCGGATCTCGGTGATCATCAGGTGTGGGCTCACTTGATCGCGCAGGCGCTCCACCGCCAGAATCGCTTCGACCGCGTTCTGTCGCGGAACGAAGTATTCGGACTGCAGCTCTTTGCCGGCGCTTGGCGTAAAACCCATGCGAAAGTGGGGCAGTCGTTCGTACCAAGGACCAGGCACCCCCATCTGCTCGGTGCAGTTTTCCGCTGACAGTTCTGCGATTGGATGGAGATTGCGGGTCGCCAGCTTGGCTCCGAAAAACTCTGGTGTAGCGTGAAACTTCTGGCCTTCTTCGAGGCGGCTCTTGATCCAAACTTCGTTGATGCGCTGCCTTTGCCAGTCCGTAAACAAGCTCACGCTATACGCGCTGGATTCGATCGCGTCAAAGTGATCCTTCAAATCGGTGAGTGGCATGTTCTCGTAAACATACTGCCGCATCAAGTACGTGGGCTGAATGTCAAGCGTGACCTTTGTGATCACACCCAACGCGCCCAACCCCACTACCGCCGCACGAAGTGTACCGCCGTCGTGCTCGCGCGTTAGGTTCACTACGTCGCCCGAAGCAATCACCAGTTCCAGCCCAGACACCGCCGTGGCCAGATTTCCATTCTTCTCACCAGAACCATGCGTTGCGGTGCTGCACGCACCCGCTACAGAAATATGCGGCAGCGACGCCAAGTTGTGTAGCGCAAAACCCTTACTGTCAAGATACGGACACAACTGCCCGTATGTTATGCCCGCATTCACCGTCACGGTACGCTTCGACGGGTCGAGGGCAATCACCTCGTTCATCGGCTTCAACGACAGGAAGGAGTCCTTGCTGTCGGCAATGTTGTTGAAGCAATGACGAGTGCCCAGCACCTTCAGCCTGGTTTCTTTCCTGACATAGTTCCGCACTTGTTCGAGCGACGTGGCGGAGTACAGGCGGTCCGTACTGTACTCGAGATTCCCCGCCCAGTTTTTGAGTCTTTCCCCTCCCGCCCACACCAACAGGCGAGACACAGCCGGGATTGCCATGGCAGCAGCGAAGATCTTGATAAAGGTTCTTTTATTCATAAGTAAAATCCACGGGTTTCATCTCAAGCAATCCCCACCTGCTTCTGCATCTCTTCGGGAGAAAGCGTTTGGTTTTCTCGATAAACAAATAAGACCCTGAAATTGATTTTTGACCCGTCTGCACCAATGACTTCCGGAGGAATTTACGCCCGCGCCGCCACTGGGCTTACCTGGGCCTTTTTCCCGAAAGCCGGCGCGCGTTATTATCCCTCATGTGGCGCGACGCGTGACTTTATTATCGAGTGGAAGGATCAGTTGCTTCGTGGGTCGAACCCTGCTCACCGTTCTTATGCTGGTGGCCAGTCATTGGGGCCAATCAACTGGACATACCACTCCCTCACGCGGTCCCGCGAGCGGCCGAATTCAAAATCACTTTGCTGCCGCACAACAGGCTCAACAGCACAATGACTATGCTACGGCAGAACGCGAATACCAGGCCGTGCTCATCGAAGCGCCGGGCTTTGCCGAAGCGCACATGAATCTCGGGCTTATCTACCAGCTCCAGGATCGTGCCCCGGAAGCAATGGCACAGTTCCGCCAGGCGCTCAAGATCAAACCCACGCTGGCCGGTGCCAACTTTTTTCTTGGGGTCGACTACTGCAAGAACGGCGAGGGTGCGAACGCAATTCCGTATCTGAAAGCAGCTTCTCGTCAGCAACCCAATCAGCCGGACATTTGGTCGTGGTTGGCCACCGCCCAGGAAATGTCGGGAGACACTGCAGCAGAAATCGCCACACTGAAGCATGCGATCAGCCTGCAACCTCGGAACGTGGACTCGCTCTACTTGCTGGGCCGCGCTTACGAGCACGTGGGCAAGGAAGAAGTTAACGGGTTGGAAAGAGCTTCCCCCGGCTCTTCCTGGTCTGAACAGTTGCTGGCGGAGAGTTATTCGACTTCCAACGAGTGGTCGTTCGCTGTTATTCGCTTTCAAAATGCGTTGGCGATTACTCCAAACCGGCCGGGACTCCATGTTGAAAATGGCGAGGTTTTTTTGCACGCAGGGAGGCTCGATCAAGCACTTGACGAATTCGAGCAGGAATTGAGGCTCGATCCTCACAGTCTGCGGGCGCTCGTTAGGCGCGGAGAGGTAAAGCTAGTCCAAGGCAGCATCGACGAGGCGCTCAAAGATTGGTCTCAGGCAATCGCAATGGACGAACCCCGAGCGGAGCAGGTCCTGGGCATCCGCGAAACAGGGCTCGGAGACGCAGTTTTCGAACAGCTTCCCGATCCGTTGCGCGAACAAGTGGAGGCACTTGCTCCTCAGCTCCGGCAACATCAGGACCCTGCGGGACGCTTGGCACTGGCTTTTCTTGCCGTGCAGAACGGAGGCTCCACTCGGGGAGCTGCGAAGCCTTCTCAGGAAGGCGACGCCGGCTCGGCCGAGTATTCGACAACGGCCTGCACTCAAAGCAACGTTAAAGAGTCGCTGAACCAAGGGCGGTTTTCACAGGCGTCGCATTGTTTCCCGCGGATTCTGACGCCCCGATCATCGGCGGACTTCCGGATACAGGTTGCCCAAGCGCTGTTTGAATTAGGAAACTACCAGGGATCACTCGATGTTCTCGCTGGATTATCTAAAGCTGATCAGCACTCTCCGCCTGCGTTCTATTGGCGTGCCCGGTGCTTCGAGAAGCTTGCGACCTCAGCCTATCTTCGACTCTACCAAGCAGAGCCAGACTCCTATCGCGTGCATCAGCTAATGGCAGATCTTGCGGCTGCGAGGAATAACGACGCAAAAGCGATTGAAGAGTACCGCGCGGCGGTGGCACTGAAGCCCTCATTACCAAATTTGCATTACAGCTTGGGGCACCTGCTCTGGAAAGAACTGAGTACCGATGCTGCGCGGACGGAATTCGAAGCTGAACTGGCGCTGAATCCTCGTCATTCCGGGGCCCTTCACGACCTGGGCGAAACCTATCTCATGGAGCACAAGACCGAACTGGCTTTAAGCTATCTAAAGCGTGCGCTGGAAGTAAACCCGAAAGATCCCGAGCTTCATCGAGACCTGGGAACCGGGTACGCGGACCTCCACGACTACGCAAAAGCGGTACCGGAGTTCAAAATTGCGCTGCAAGCAGATAAGGATGGTTCTCTGCATTACAAGCTAGGTCGAGCGTATCAGGCACTAGGGCGGAAAGAGGAGGCAACGCGCGAGTTTGCGTTATCCACTTCGCTCAACAGCGAATCGCGAAGTAAACTCGAGAAACAGACGGAGCGGCTGAATCAAATCGAGGGCTCACCGCAGCATCCCTGAACATCCAAAAGCCTCCAAAACGGCGAAAAACAGGCAAGGGGAATGCGAAGCACCTATCGGGGTCTGATGGACATCGTGAGCCTGTGTGTGTTGCGGGCCGTGAGAGACGTGGGGTGCCAATTCGCTATTCTGCTCTTCTTCCTTGCTCAAGCGTTGATCACTCTGGATGCTCGCTGTCTGGCGAGTCCGCATGGCTTACCTCTATCTTTGGCCTGGGCCGCACAAGATGATCCTCTCCAGCAAGGCCTCGCTGCGCTCAAGGAGAATCATCTCGATGTAGCGCTCGAACGTTTAACTGCTGCTAAACGTCAATCCCCAACCAACGCCAACATTCGAAACTTCCTCGGGATTGTGTTTGCCCAAATGGGGCGAAATTCCGAGGCGCTAAGCGAGTACCAGGAAGCGATTCGATTGGATCCCAAACTGGAAGATGCATACAGGAACCTCGGATTTCTGGAGTGGACCGATCACAATCTCGAGGCTGCGCGCACGCACCTCAACCAGGCCCTGGATATCGCTTCGGAGGATTCCTTCGCGCATTACTATCTGGGGCGTGTGCAGCTCGACGCCAAGCTCTATGAGAGTGCATTCAAGGAACTGGACCGCTCTCAGATTCCGTGGCCCGCAGACGTGGATTTTCTTGTCCAGGTTGCCACTGGATATCTCTCGCTGGGCCGAACGGATGAAGCACGCAGAACCCTAGATCGTCTTCGACCGATGCCGCTCCGTGATCGCCAGGCCGTCAGAGTTGCTGCACTGCTTATTTCAGCCCATGAAAATGACGCCGCGATAGACCTGCTGCGCAAATTGAAGACGCGCATGAACAGCGCGAATGCAGGTTGGGCTCAATTTGATTTGGCTCTCGCATATTTACTCTCTGCCGATTATGCGAAGGCTGCTGACCAGGCGCATGGCCTTTTGAAAGCACAAGCTGCGAAGGCCGCGATGGCCCCAGAAGCCGGATCGGCTTGGTCTCTGATTGGCATTGCGAGTGCTCGCCTTCAGCAGCGGGACGCCGCGGTCGACGCGTTTCGCCAGGCATGTAAGCTGAATGCCTCTCGAGAAGAGCATTGGCTCAATCTAACACGTGAGCTGATGGATCTGAATCGATATGCCGACGCGATCTCCGCCGTGCAGAAAGGACTGACGTCGCTTCCGACTTCTTATGCCTTGCATCTACGACTGGGTGCTGCCTATTTGGCTAGCGATCGTTACTCTGATGCGGAAAGCGTTTTTCGCCAGCTCACTGCTGCAGGGGACCCTCTGCCCACGAGTTATGTTGGACTGGCCCAGGTACTCCTGCGGACTGGGCGCGCAGAGGAAGCTGTCTCCGAACTCACTACCGCTCAGCAGAACCTTGGGTCAAGCTTTCTCATCAGTTATTTTCGAGGACTGGCCCTCAACCGCGCCGGTCGAGCACAAGAGGCGGTATCAGCGTTCGAAGAGGCTAGTCAACTTGATCCCAACAGTTCCGAGGCCCACTTGGAACTGGGGAAAACCGAGTTGGCAACTGGTCGGGTACGCGATGCAGTAACCGAGCTTCAGAAAAGCCTGCGGCTTGATCCAGGCAATCTGCAGGCACAGCGTTTGCTTAGCAAAGCATACCGCCGGGCTGGGGACGAACGTGCCGCCTCTCAAGCAGTACAAGCAAGTGCAGCAAACAAGCCAAGTCCGGAAGCAGAGCTGTTGGGAGATTTCTTGCCTCCTGAGTGGGAGTTTCCACCAGATTAAGTTGAGAATTGAAGGCGGCCAGTTTTCCTAGCCAGCGTCGCAAGGTTGCAGATCGGTCCTTTTGTACGCTAATGTCAGGAACACTTTGACAGGAGCGGTCTCGCTCCAGAAGTCAGACCCTTGTCCTCCATGGATCGTTTTGATTCCCCTATTTCGCGGCGGCGTTTGTCGGAACGACAACCCCTGTTGTTATCTCTTATTTCTATGTTGATCCTGGGAAGCAATTCCCTGGTTGCTCAAGCGGGAGTTGGCCCTTCCAACCTAAAGAACGCAAACATCGCACAGTTTGAAGATATCGCGGGGCGAGCGGGCGTTACAGCGACCACTATCTTTGGCGGAGTAGACACCAAGAAATACATTCTGGAAACCACGGGGACTGGACTAGCCATCTTCGATTACGACAACGACGGCTGGCCCGATATTTTCATTGTGAACGGAATCATGCTCGAGGCTTCCAGCGGAGAAAACGCGCCCACGAACCACTTGTATCGCAATAATCATGATGGCACCTTTACCGACGTTACCGTGAAAGCCGGCCTGGTTTCGACGGGATGGGGACAGGGCGTATGCGTCGGTGATTATGACAACGATGGCTGGGACGATCTCTATGTGACGTATTACGGCAGGAACCGTCTCTTTCGCAATAAAGGCGGCGTTTTTGAAGAAGTGGCGGAAAAGTCGGGGGTGGCGGGCACGGGAAAGGCCTGGGGTACAGGATGCGCTTTCATCGATTACAACCGCGATGGCTATCTTGATCTTGTGGTTGCCAACTACGTTGATTTTGATCTTGCCACTGCGCCCAAGCCAGGTGAACGCGCCGCATGCACGTGGAAGGGAGTGCCCGTCATGTGCGGGCCGCGAGGCCTGGCGGGATCGAAAAATGTTCTTTACCGGAACCGCGGTGATGGAACATTTGAGAACGTAACCGTCAAAGCTCACATCGATCGAACGGAAGGGCACTACGGGATGGGGGTCGCGACATTCGACTTCGATGACGACGGATGGCCTGATATTTACGTGGCTTGCGACAGCGCTCCGAGCATCCTATATCGCAACAATCACGATGGGACCTTCACCGATGTTGCCGTTTCTGCCGGTGTTGCCTTCAACGAGGACGGACGCGAACAGGCCGGCATGGGAGTGACAATCGGGGACTTTGATGGCGATGGCCGTCCGGACATCTTCAAGACCAATTTCTCTGACGACACGCCGACCTTGTACCACAATGACGGCGGCGGAGTGTTCTCGGACGTGACCTATGACTCCGGCTTAGGACTGCACACGCAGTACCTCGGTTGGGGAACGATGTTTCTTGATTTTGATAACGATGGCTGGCCAGACCTCATTCTCGCCAACGGTCATGTCTATCCAGAAGTCGACAAATTTCATTTAGGGAGTGCGTACCGCGAAGCACGCCTTTTGTACCACAACAATGGCAATAAAACCTTCAGCGACATATCCGGAATGGCGGGACCCGGTATCAGCGCGGCCACATCCTCGCGGGGGCTGGCGGTGGGCGATCTGTGGAACGATGGTCGGCTTTCCGTGGTCATCAACAACATGAATGACAAACCGAGCTTGTTGGTGAACTCGACGCAATCAGACAATCATTGGATAGGTTTGAAGACTGTGGGAACTCGTTCCAACCGTGACGGAATCGGCGCAAAAATCACGATCACGGTTGGCAAGCGAAAGATGACCGACGAGGTGCGCAGCGGTTCGAGTTACATCTCACAGAATGATCTTCGTCTGCATTTCGGGATCGGCTCGGCCACGAAAATAGGCGCAGTTGAGATAAGCTGGCCCAGCGGACTTCTAGAACGCTTCGACAACCTGTCCATCGATGCCATCCACAGTCTGAAGGAAGGTTCCGGAACGGCATTCAATTCCAGCACGGAGAAATCTCGGGCAGGCGCCCGTTAGTTTCGAGGACGCTCGTTTGCAGTCGCCGATGGTTCGTCCACCTGCAATATCTGATCGGCACGTATGTTCTCGAGGATCTGGCGAGTACCGCTGGGCCAGCGAATTTCAATGGTCTTGGCAGTGCTGTCGAGGCCCAAGCCAAAATGCACTCGCTTATCGCTCGAAGACAAATAGCTGCTGGCGGTCGTAACGGTTGCGAACTGCACGCCCTGTGCGGTCACGATTTTGACCAGCGCCCCAATCGCGTCGCGATTACTCCTGTGTCCGACAAGCTTCAGCGTCAGCCAGTGGTTGGGGCTCGTGGTGTCGTTGTGCAGGATGTGCAGGGGACCATCGTTCGTGGTCACAACGGCATCCATTCGCCCATCGTTGTCAATGTCTCCGATGGCAAGGCCCCGACCCACCCAGGGTTCCTGAAACACGGGCCCAGCATCGCCAGACACATCGACAAAGCCTTTGCCGGTATTCCTCGCCAGCAACATGGGTTCGCGATATCGAATGTTTGGGAAGGTCAACTGAATTGTGTCCAGGTCGTGTCCTTGGGCGATCAGAAGATCCTTCCAGCCGTCATTGTCGTAGTCGAAAAAGCGGACACCCCAGCCCGAGTGGGTCATTGTCATGCGTCCGATGCCAGAAGGATAACTCTCGTAGGTAAACGAGCCGTCTCCATTGTTCTGGTACACCGCATAGACTTGGGTGGCTAGATCGGTAATCAGTAGAGAGGGAAGGCCATCGTTGCGGTAGTCCGTAAAATCCACTCCCATTCCGGCGAACGAACGGCCTTCTCCGTCAACCGCAACTCCCGAGGGGAGAGCCACTTCTTCAAAGATTCCGTTGCCGCGGTTGTGGTAAAGAAATTCCGGGACCGAGTCATTGGCAACGAAGACATCGATGTGGCCATCCCGATCGTAGTCCGCGATGGCGATGCCCAATCCTTTGCCCGCTTGGGCAATACCGATCTTCTGCGACACTTCTGTGAAGTGACCATTGCCATCGTTGTGGTAGACGAGCGGGCTGATCGGATGAAATACATCCGGCGTGCAGTACGCGCGAGATCCCTCCTTGCGCTCTCCGCACCAGATGTCCTCGAAATCCCACTGCATGTAGCGGAGCACGACGATGTCAAGCAGACCGTCGTTGTCCAGATCAACCCATGCAGCGCCGGTCGACCAACCGCCGCCTCCCACTGAAGCCCGATCAGTAACGTCTGTAAATGTGCCATTGCCGTTATTGTGGTAAAGCCGGTTCCCACCGTAGGCGGTTACGTACAAGTCCTCGTAGCCATCATTATCGTAATCACCAACTGCAACGCCCATTCCGTAGCCGATACCTTGTAACCCGGCCTTCTCGGTTACGTCTTCAAACGTCCCCTCCGGCTTCTGATGGAACAAACGGTTCCAATATTCGGGGCCGGCTTTTTGTGGAATCGATCCGCGAGGTGTAGGGTCGTTCAACAGTGCTCCATTCACGGCAAAGATATCCAGACGACCATCGTTGTCGTAATCAAACAGAGCTACCCCTGAGCCCATGGTTTCTATCAGGTACTTCCGGAAAGTGTGCGACGCGCGGTACTGGAAGCGCACCCCGAGAGCTGAAGTTATTTCGGTAAACTTCGGCTGAACCGGCTGCGCAGGCACAACAGTAGAGCGCTGCTGGCAAACGACACTTGGAACAACAACGGATGCTGAAACCATCAGCACCGCAGCTTTGAAGGCGACCATTCCCCGAAATCGATTTGCTTTGCCCGCCAAAAGACCTACTTTGAATCCCGATAAGAATTGTTACGAGATTCGAAGGCTTTGTCAGCGTCTGATTTCAAAAGGCTTTGGTATTCGTTGAGTTCGCGGGCACTGGCTTCGGGATTGCTCAGCTCGCGGTAGACCTGCGCGAGCAGATAGTGGGGTGGCGCTGCGCCAGGATCAGCGTGGATGGCTGCAAGAAGCTCAGCCTTGGCGTTCTCCAGGTCGTGCAGCGCCTGATAGCAGTTTCCCAACAGCACATGCATTTGCGGAACCTCCAGGTGTGCCTTCTGCGCTACGAGCAAATAAGTCAGCGCCTCTTGGAAGCGTTGCTCCTGCACCGCGATGTCCCCCAAATACAAATTAGTCATCGCATCGCCGGGGTTCTCTTTCAACGCCAGACTCAACTCCTTCTGGGCATCCGCCGGTTGTCGTTGAGCCCAGTACGCCACTCCAATCGAAAAATGTATTCCCTGAGCATTCGGCCGTTTGTCGAGCGCTGAGCGATACTCCCTGATGGCCTCAAGGTAGCGCTTCTCCTCGGCATAGACTTCGCCCATCAAGGCGTGCAACTGAAATGAGTCCGGGTCGATAGTCTTGAGCCGCTCGATGGCTTGCAGCGAGGCATTCTTGTGCATTCGCGCCAGTTCATAAAGCGCGTCTGCGTCGTTGGGATTATTCGCGATCGTCTGGTTGAGTTGCGAGATCGCATCCTGAAGGCGGCCGGTGGATTGCAGCGCCAACGCAAGGTAATAACGGCAGCGAGGATGTGGCTTCGCATTTTCCAGCTCTAGTTCGAAGCTCTGGATTGCGAGCTGAGATTCGCCCTTCCCGAAGTACGACATGCCGAGGAAAAAATTGACCTCGGAGTACTGCGACTCACGGGCAAGCACTTGCTGAAGATGGGAAATCGAGCTGTCAAATTTCAGCTCCGTTTGTTCCAGCACTCCAAAACGTTTGAGGACCTCAAGATTTCCCGGGGACAAAACTAACGCCTGCTCGTAGACCCGGGTCGCGGTCGCGTAATCGTTGATTTTCTCGGCGTCGCGCGCCCGCTCCAGCAGAGTGCCTACTCCACCCTGGGCCCACGCAACCGAAACGATTGCCAGTGCGCCGATGATGACTGCAAGGGTACAGCGGTAGCGAGCATGAAATGAAAGAGCGGGAGAAGGATACGGCCGCGAACCCATTTGCATCGAGTCTCTGGTCAGGCAATTGAGAAGCAGCAACAGTGTACTGCAGCGAGTCGATGTCTCTAAGCGGCGTGAAAAAGTCCCTCAAGTGTCCAATTAGCGAATTCGACGGACGGCAACCAGTGTGGTTGAATTCGGCGAGCCGGACACGCTACGGGAGCGAATGAGAGCTTCAAACCAGATGTTTTCGGGAATGGTATCTGAAGCGGGAACGCCCAAGGAGCGCTGCAGCTGGCGGCAGTTTTCCGGATCTGCCAAAAACCTGCCCGCCGCTTCCGTGCCCTCTTGCTGCAGTCCTTGCAATATCAAAACGCTCCCATCGTGTGTGAGGTTGGGAACCAGGTCAATGGTCGCATAGTCGGCCCCTTCCCCTCCTGTCCAGCGGAGGCCTTCATAACGCGCCTGTTCCCCGGCAAGCGGAGTAGTATTCACAAACGCCTTTACGCTTTTTCCGACCGACTCCTCGTCCTCGCGAAAGTTGAGCTTGTCCTGGAAGAGCGACACCCAAGGATTGGACGCCGGGGAGCCGACGAAAACATAGTTCTCATGATCCAAATCTCGTATTTTCAGATCCTTGGCGGAGCGCACAGAGACTTGTTTCTGCAGCGGACCGGCTAATTTCACCAGAGATACGGCATTCGCCACATCCGCAAATGAGGTAAGAGTCGAGTCTGAAATGTATTCCGCAAAACGAGAGCCTGCCGTGCCGAATTTGAGTGCGTCAGATTTCTGGAGAAAATCTCGATTCAAGTATTGTTCGAGCGAACCTCGTTGCCCTGTCAGGATGCGCGACATTCCATAGTTGCCGTCCGCGACCACAATAACGGTTTTGTGCCGTGTGTCTAGAACCTGGGACACAGGCCATGGCGGATTGATCCCCACGACACTTGCGGAACGAACAGAGTGGTTCAGCCAGAGGATAGCCGCGCAGAGAACCGCCAGCACTCCGCACAAGGCCCACGGTAGTAGTGCGCTATTAGACCGAGCCTCAACGCGTTCAATCTGCACCGGTGTAGAGCCGACGGCTTCAAGTCGGGCTGCCCGGAATACGGGAGCATACGCTCCCTTGGGTATTTCAATTACCAGCGCCTCATCTCGTCCGACCCCGTCGAAATATTCGTGGAGTTTCAGCCGCAACTGCCGGGCGTGGACGCGTACGGAGCTATCTTCGAGAGGACGGTACCCTTCCGGCTTGTGAAAGAGCACTTCACCGATGTGTTGTTCCGTCAGTTCATGAGCAAACCCGCGGATTGTCTGCTCCGTAATGTATTGAAGCAGATCGCGTAATCGAGAACTCTTCTGAAATGGGGGGCTCGATATTATCCGCTGTACCAGCAGCCAACGCTCGTCGCTGAGTGAATGGTCGAGGATAGGCGGTTGCGGGGCCGGGATACTCATGAGGGGTGAGGTGCTACCAGGCTGAAAAAAGTGCAAGCATAATACCACACCGAAAAATGGAATCAATGCCCAACCGATCCCCCTCCGGGCAAGGTGAATCACCATGAATTCACAAGCTACTTCCTTTCTTAGGCCTCCCCTAATAGTGGTTTTATATTACGGGCACAAGTGTTGGGACCGCTCGGTGGGGTATGGATTTCCGTAGATGGTTATGGAATAGCCAGGAACTCTTGCCAAAGGAGGCCAGAGTGAAACACTTCTTGCGTGTGTGTTCTGTTCTCGGGTTGCTCGTCGTGGTTTCAACTGTGATGTGGGGGCAAAGTACGGGCGGGGCGATACAAGGAACGGTTGTCGATCCCAGTGGAGCAGTACTTTCGGGAGCAACCGTGACCGCCAGGAACATGGGGACTGGTGCTACCTCCACGGCCACGACCACGAGCGCCGGAGTGTATGCACTGCCCAATCTTCCTCCCGGCTCGTACGCAGTAACGGCTCAAGCGACTGGCATGAAGAAGTATGTGCAAGAGGGCATTACAGTGTCGACGAACAGCACCGTCGGGCTGGATTTGCAACTGCAACTGGGGTCAGCCACAGAGACGGTAACCGTCACCTCCGACGCCACTCAATTGGAAACCGAGACTTCAGATGTAGGATCGACTGTACAGAACACTCTGATCAGGAACCTTCCGCTGGAGGTTTCGGGGACGATCCGGAACCCAGTGCAGTTCATCACGCTCATACCCGGTTTCGTCGGCAACGTAGGCAATGACCCGGGTAGCAACTCAACCGACGATTTCAAGGTAAATGGCGGTCAGATGGGCGCCACGGATGTACTTGTAGACGGCGTCTCGATTTCCCTCGTCTCGCCTAACACTCAATGGAATAAAGGTGTGTCTTCTGACGGTGTGCAGGAATTCAAGGTGCTGCAGAGCAACTTTTCGCCGGAGTTTGGTGAGTCCGGAGATGGCATCGTGAATTTAACGATGAAGTCCGGCACCAATGATTTGCACGGCTCCGCTTATGATTACCTGCGCAACCGTGCTTTGGATGCTAGTGCGTGGACGCTCAACACACAGAACGCCTATAATCGCGCCACTGGCGCACCGCTTCAACCCAAGCCTCCCGATACTCAAAACGACTTCGGATTTACGGTTGGCGGTCCTGTTTATCTCCCGCACATCTATAACGGCAAAGGCAAAACGTTTTTCTTTTTCGACTACGAGGGATTCCGATTTCATACTGGAAGCTCTGGTCCAACCAGCTACATCCCGGAAACATTTCGTAACGGCGACTTCTCAGCCCTTTGTGTGGCGAGCGAGGGAGAGACATTTACGGGCGGAGTTTGTAGCAACCCGGGTCATCAACTTTACGATCCGACTACTCATGCCGCCATTCCTAACAATGTCTTAAGCAACGACCCGAATTACACTCCCAGTACGGTTATGACCAACGTGTTTGCGCTGCTGCCTCCCACCAATGGGGGGTTGACCAATAACGTTTTCGACCAGTCGATTTCCAGGACGACCGCGAATTTGTGGGACCTCAAGATCGACCAGACCATCTCCAGCAAGCAGGGATTCTCTTTTGGTTTCGATTACGCTAATACTAAAACTGGCGGGACGTCGATACTGGGGCCCTTCCTCGGGTCGCAAACACCGCAAGACACGCGGTATGTCCGCTTCAACCACAATTATGTCTTCACTCCAAACGTGGTAAACCAATTTCTTGCGGGATTCAGTCGCCGGTTTCGAACGGAGGCATCCAACGGTTTAGGTGAGGGATGGCCGGAAAAACTGGGGCTGACTGGCGTTTCGAACGACACATTTCCCTGCATCAAGTTTATCGGAACCGACTATCAGGACAGGCTGAACAACTGCGGCAATTCGCAGTTCGCCGACAATGTGTACCAGGCAAACGATTCTGTGTCGTGGGTTCGCGGCAAGCATTCTTTCAAATTCGGCGGTGGACTTCGCCTCCTGCAATTCAACACACGCCGGCACACGCAATCTTCCGGCGAATTCCATTTTCAATCGGACGAAACCAGCTTGAACGGTACCGGCGGCTATGCCGTCGCCAGCGCCCTATTCGGCCTGGTCAACAACGGAACGTTGAATTACGGTCACACCATCGGCATACGCTACAAGAGCTTCAATTTCTTCGCCCAGGATACCTACAAGGTCACCTCGCGCCTCACCTTGAATTACGGTTTGCGGTACGACTTGGACCTGCCTGCCCGGGAATCACAGGACCGATTTTCAGAGGTTGATCCTACCCTTCCCAATCCTGGCGCAGGAAACATTCTCGGCGCCTACACCTACTATGGCAGCGGCACAGGCCGCAATGGCAAAACCCGCCTCCAGGACACTTTCAAGAAAGGCTTTGGTCCCCGAGTGGGCTTCGCTTACAGCATCAATGACAAAACCGTCCTGCGCGGCGGATACGGCATTTTTTACCAACCCTTGAAGGAGGGCTCGTTTGCGGACCAGGACGCTTTAGGCTTTTTCAACATTGAAAACCTGAGCGTCGGCAACGGAGCGCCTTTCCAGATCGATAATGGATTTCCTCACATCCTGCCGCCGTCGGGTCCGTTTACGCCTGAGGGGCAAAATGGGAATGGGGGCGTGATCCTGATACCTCGAAACAGCGGGCGGCCCGGCGATATTCAATCCTGGAATCTGGACATTCAGCGGCAGATCACAAAGAACTTGCAGGTCAGCGTCGCGTATGTGGGTTCAAAAGGAACTCATCTGCCGGCGCTGAACATTATTCCAAATCAGGTCAACCCGACACAGTTGGCGTTGGGAAGTGAACTGACAATGGATTCGAACTGCCTGGCGGCGGCTACCTGCCCGAACGCTATCGCTGCCGGTGTACATCTGCCTTACGCAAGTTTCACGGGACCTCTTAATCAAGCCCTGCGGCCCTTCCCGCAGTATGGCGATTTCAACCAGGAAGACAATTCCTTTACGCCCGATCGTACCGGGAACTCAACCTACCATGCCATGCAGGCGCAGTTGAACAAGCGCTTCGCGCAAGGACTGAATTTCCTGGTGTCTTACACCGTGTCGAAGAACATTACCGACGCGGATTCGCAGGGGCCAGGGGTTGCCGGTTTCATGGGGGCCAACGCCTGGATTGGACAGAACTCCTATGACCGCCGGGCGGAGAAAGCAGTAAGCGAACTCGATACACCCCAGCGCCTGGTTATGAGCTTCTTCTATGAACTCCCGATGGGGCGCGGTAAACGAGTGTTGAATACGAATGGCTGGGCAAATCGCGTCGTCGGAGGCTGGTACACTTCCGGAGTATTGCACTATCAATCCGGCATCCCGACGGCCGTCTATTCTAGTTGCAGCGGTACGGCCGGTGATGTTTTATTCGCCGGGTGTCACTTCACTGGCAGCGCACGGGTCAATGTGATTCCCGGGGTAACTCAGAGGAATGGCCGGGACCTGAATCCATTCACCACTCCTTTCTTCAACCCGGCTGCGTTTTCTGCTCCGGATCCCTTGACCTTTGGCAATGAGCCTCGCACTCTTGGTAGTGCTCGGACTTTCGGCGACCGCGGCGAGGACATCACGTTCGGAAAGAAAACGAACATCATTGGTGAGCGCATGGTGATCGATTTTCGAGCAGAATTTTTCAACATTTTCAATCGCCATATTCTGCAGCAGCCTGGAGGACCCGGCGGCTTCGGCCCGCAATTGAATTCGCCATTTACCCTACCTGACCCCAACAACTCTAGTTGTCCTGGTCCGTTTGCTTGTGGCTTTGGTTCGATCAGCAGTGCAAGCGGACCACGCACCATTCAGTTCGGACTGAAAATCGAGTATTAAGACGGCACGCCCTGCTGAGCACGACGGCGCGGCAGGGCTTTCGTCCGCGCCATCCCCTAATAGCCACATGAGGCTTATTCATCGACGTGGCTTCATGAAATCGCTCATCGCGACAGCCGTAGGAACTTCCCCGCTCTGCGCGAGGTCGTCCCAAGCGGCTGCACTGTTAGCAACTGACAAGGAGTCGGCTTCCGCATCAGATAGTCTTCAGAATGGAGATCAGCGACTGCAGGTGTCGTTGGGTAGAGGTTCGTTGACATTTCAAAATTTTGTGCGTGTCGTGAACGAATGGCACCCCGCCACGCTGCTACAGAATCCGCTTGTGACTGGCCCCTCATTTCCGTTAACAGCATCGAGAGCCTCCAGGACAGCAGCCGCTCTGGCCTACGAAGGCTCTGGCATCGCGGAAGGTCTGGATGGCAAGTCCCTCAGGTACAACTGGAGCGCAGAGATTTCCGCGTTCGGAGATGTAGCGTTTCCGTGGTTTCGATTCCGCACCACGATCAACCTGCCTCGCCCGGTCCGCCTTCAACAAGGAGCTCAGGTTGAGCCTCAGATCATCCTCTGGTTGTCTTCCAACTCGACACTCATGGAAGGGCAGTCTGGAAGTTGGAGGCGTGTTCTGCTGCAGCAGCCCACGCGGAATTCATTGGGCGCATGGGGAAACGATTTACCCGCCCTCTATCTGCTCGATCAGAACGTCGGCATCGAAACTCTGATGTATTTCGATGTCGGCGATATGGAGTGGATGTCGATTGAAAACATCCCACGCTTCCTGTCTTATCGATGTTCGAGCGTGTCTCGACTGAACCGGGACGGGACCCAGCGTCTTGGCGTCGGTCTCCTCTCTGATGAAGCGACGGGCAATGTGCTTCCCGCCGGTGAAGTTAGATTCACGTACTGGCTGCTGCAGCGTCCATGCACTGAACTGCTGACGGAGCAACAGGCGGTCGCCCGCTGGATGCAAGCGCTGCTTCCTCTTTTCGACGAAAAGCTTGTTTGGCCCCCCTGCGCGAGCACTTGGAGCGATTTTGCAGCCGGGACTATCAAGGAGCTCCAGCGAAAAGCACAAACGCAAGTCGAGGTCGACGGGCACGCCGGCCTTCGCGCCTACGTGACGGAAAGCTCACAATTATGGAAACAGCCGGCTAACAACTTCGAGCTGATGTCGGTGGCCGACGTCCTGTGGCCTTCCCTCCTCTATTTACGTCTTCATCCGTCGCCTGATCTACAGCATCAATGTGACGACCTGATTGCCGACCTCCCTGGTTTTTATCATGCGGACACTCACAGCATCAGTAACGATTTTGTGCGCGTTTCGAATGAGAGGGCGGACTCGTGGTATCCGTTTGAGAACGGACTCGTCAAATATCCGATGCTGGGAAGCCTTGCGGGGTCGAAACAGATCATCGCCAATTTTCTCGATGCCTTTCAGACCGCAGAACGAATGGCGCACGAATACGATTATCTGTTTCCAATCTATTACGAGGTCTCGACGCTTCGCGCCCAGGGTGCGGGAACAAACTACGCTATCGGCGGCCTTTATGCATGGGCAGCTTTGATTGCCAACCGTTTGACTGGAGATGCTCGCTATCGCGACGAGGCGCGAAAGGCAATCCACGCTCTGTGCACGGTACCGTCGGAACGACTCTTTCACGAGCCCCAGGAACTTGCTTACGGCGCACTGGCCGCAGCCGACCTGGGCATGCGCGAGGAGGCAGAATACCTGCTTTACGAACAACTGCGCATGTTCTACTGGTACTCCGACCCGAGCCAGAAAACGCATGACATCCGCGGCATGGTGCAAGCCGCAGCTTCCATCCTGTATCCCGCCTTCAAGGAGAACATTGAGGCCATTCTGCCCTGGACTGGAATCATGAAACGGGGAATTGTCTTTGCGGGTCTGTTGCGATTCATGGACCAGCAACGGCGCAGCAACTTCTTTTTCTTCGACAAGTGCTCCGCAGATCGCCAGAACGCCGAGATGGGGTTCATCCCTTTCGAGAATCTCGGGACCCTGGAACTAGGCGGACAAACGGGTAACGTCGGAAAAGAAATCTATGGAGCCGGTGAATGTATCTGGATGTATCTGATGTTTGAGGCTCTCGGGCGCGTCACTGACCGTGAACTAATGCTGGTGAATCTCGATCTGCTCGATGTTCTCGATGCAGAGAAATTTCCGCCGCACCAGCTCAACTTCCTGCTTTACAACCCGACCACGGAAACGCGTGCAGCATCGATCGCAATTCCGACAGCGCAAGGCGCTAAGGTGCGAATCACTGAGCAGGGAAATGCTGTCGCGGAAACGTTGAATGTTCCCGGACGCGCGCTATTACGCCTGGTTGCCGAGTTCTGAGGCTGCGCGCTTGTTCTCTGGCGGCGACACAACTGGGAGCTCACAGGTAGCATGGAAAGAAGGCATCAACCTCAATGACCAGCCTGATAGTTCGCACGCGCATGCGCGTTCTGTCTTTACTAATTCTTGTGATCGTCGCAGCCGCTACCACCACACCGTTCAAAGTACCGTTCGGAACCTGGGATCGGCTGTCGAACACTCCTATCATTTCTCCCAAAGGGCATGGATTTGAATCAGCGGGAACATTCAATCCTGCCGTAATCAAGTACGACGGAAAGTTTGTGATGCTTTATCGGGCCCAAGATCAGAAAGGCAAATCGTCGCTTGGTTACGCTACTAGTACCGATGGCGTTCATTTCGTCCAGCGAACTGAACCTGTGATGGTCGCTGAAGCGCCGTACGAGACTGACGGCGGCGTAGAAGATCCTCGCCTGGTGAAGATCGGCGATACGTTTTATTTGACCTACACGGGATACAACAAACTGGGTGGCAGCGGAATCCATGCCAACGGTCCGCTCCACGGAGATGCCCAGCTGTGTCTGGCAACGTCCTCGGATCTCATTCATTGGAAGCGGAAGGGCGTCATCATGCCTGCCTACAAAGGGAAGTGGAATATCGGATGGACTAAATCGGGTGCGATCGTCCCGGAGAAGATCCACGGCAAGTATTGGATGTACTACCTTGGCGACGCGGCTGACCGGGAAACACAGATGTCGATCGCCTCTTCGGAAGATTTGCTCCACTGGACGGACGCGCTGGACCACCCGGTTTTGTCCAGCCGGTCGAACAAGTTCGATTCCCACGTCGTAGAACCTGGACCGCCTCCCTTAATAACAGAAGATGGCATTTTTCTCGTTTATAACGGGGCCGACGACAAGAACGTGTATCGTACCGGATGGGTCTTGTTCGACAAGAACGATCCCACGAAGGTCGTGGGGCGCGCACAGGAACCAGTCTTCGAGCCGGCGCACGATTGGGAAAAAGTGGGCCAGGTTCCCAACGTTGTATTTGTGGAAGGCATGGCTCGCGACGGTGACCGCTGGCTTTTCTATTATGGCGGCGCCGATAAATACGTGGGTGTAGCGTCCGCACCAGTTCGCCAGTGATATAAGGATCATCTGCTTGACATTCCTGGCTCGTGGTTTCTCTTCGGATTGAAACCGTGCTTGTCGAACTTTTCGCGAGCCAAGATGACTTCGACGTTTGTAGTTTCCCAACTGCGTAGCACTTCCTATGCGGATTTCACGTCGCCAATTCATCGCAACGACAGCTGCTGCCAGCCTCGCCAGGATGGTCGAAGGCCATGATTCAAGTTTTCGTGCGCAAGTTCGTTCCTCCAACCAAGATCTGACCTTAGCGCCGGCTGGAAATGCGCAACAGGGCTACGGGTCCGTTATTCACTTCAGGGGAAAGCCGATTGCCCGGCACAATGACGGTGGAGAATTCTCTGCGGTTTTCCAAAATGCCGATCGCAGTCTGCAAGATCAAATAAGGAACTGGCGGGCAGATTCCTGCGAAGGCGCAGCTGATCAATTGCTCCTTAAGGGCAAGTGCAAGCTCCCCAACCTCAATGCGACTGTTCTTGTGGAAGTGCAGTATCAAGCTGTTGCACCGCAGATCATCCGCAAGCGGATCCGTCTCCATCAAATTGATGTATACGATTTGCTCTTTCAAGTGAGTAATTCTCTCGAGCCGTTCGAAGCACCTGCATCGTTCTGGAGCTTCGATCAAGCCAACTGCAAAGGGGGAGCGTTGCGCGAGTACTTCCCCGCGGCTGGATTTCGAACGAACGCAGGAATCACCGTCGGCTTGCTCACCGATTCCGGTTATCGCAATCAATGGAGCCGGGTCATTCGCAGGGACGCGAAACCTGCAAAGCCAGCACCGCACCACGTTCCTGACGCCCACCTCTATGACGTGTGCCGCGAAGGCGATCGCGCCCAGCATCGTTTCTTCGTGAAGCAAACCTTTGGTGAAGTGCTCGTGCGAGATGCAGATAGGAACTCAAGCTCTCTGATCGCGTTGCCTCCTGCCGCAGCCTGGCACAGGCTGGGCGACTCGCATTTGCAAGAAGAAAACGGAACCATAAGCTTGTCAGTCCGCGGACCCAATGGCAGCGCAATCATTCCTTTTGACGCAAAAGATGCTGAACTCTATTCCTTGCGCTTAAAGTACCGCTCGCCTCAGGCTTTCTCTGTGCAATTCTGGGACGTCGACCAGCAGCTTGCCCCGCTCGGAAACATAACGCTCTACAACGATCGGATTCCTGCATCATCAGAATGGTCGGAGTTTCAGACTGAGGTGTACTTTCCGTCGTTACTAGGGCAAGGTGGCGCTATATCCATTTCAAATGCGGAATCCGACCAGGGTATTAATCCGCAATCTTCGGGAGATCCGCTAAGAATTGAGCTGAGAGAACTGGAACTTCACCGTTTGGCGACGCGCTTGGAACCCTATCACCGCCTGGCAATGGATCGTCCGAATGAAAAGACGTCGTTCATTTTTGTCGACGAGCACGTTCCCGACACGCTTCGCGGGTACCGGTCTGCCAGCCAGCAGTATCTTGCGGACGGTCTCGGCTTCCGCGGAGGCGACACGGAGAAGGCCATTTACTCTGATCTGATGATGCTCTGCTGGTCAGCCAGTCCCCAGAATCCTGAACCGATGGTGGCACCCAGCATCTGGTACTCAGCCGCTGGCGAAATGTACATGCGTGACAGTTTCTACAGCCTGAACGGAATCCACAATCGTGAGTTGAACGAACAAGTCTTCAATGCGTGGGCCAAGAATCAAGGCGAAGACGGAGCAATCAATACGCTGATTGAGCCTTTTAGGGCGAATCTGGAGCGCAAGTCAAACGATTCCACCCCGCTATGGCTCATGTGGGCGCTACAGAATCGCGCGCGCTTTGGGACAACTTTGCCCATGGCGAAGATTCGCAAGGCCGCTGAATATTGCTTGCGAACCTACGATCGCCAGCATGACGGTACATGCTGGGCTCAATTCGTGATGGGGCAACTCGATGTGATCGACTATCCGGAAGGCACTACGGATATCTGCGAGAACCAAGGAATGCTGGCAGTCACGCTACGAGTGATCAAAGAGCTGAAAATCCCCGGCGTGAGTGAGCAGATTTCCGATGCTTACATCGAGCAAGCAGAAAACATTTACCGATCTCACTACGATCCCGCGCTGGGATTTTTCCTGCCTGCTCGTAACATTAAGGACGCGATCGGGTTTGGCGAAATATTTCCCGAGTTCCTGTCACTGTGGCTGTTCGGACGCAAAATCCTCAGCGATGAGATGTTGATCCATCACCTGGAGCGCATTCCTGTGCTCCTGCCTCATGGGGATTCTCCGCATCCCGCCTCCGGCGGCACAGTGCGTCCGATCTTTATCGGCTTGATACCGGAAGGCAAAGGCTGGGGTTACTTCACGGAACGGTGGCATCCGATGATCAGCAAAGAGCACGGTGCGAATTACGCTAATCACAACATGGACGGCATCTACTACAACGGTGGGAGTTGGATGCGACTTGAGACCTGTGGGTACGTCGCCGGAAAACTCCACGGATGGACGAAAGCCGACCACGCGATCCAAAATCGACTCTGGGCGGAAACAAAAATCTCTCCTGAGTTCCCCACCAGCCAGGAATATCTTGCGACCAGCCTGAAACGTCCGTTCTTCGGCTACCACCGCGTGTTTGCGTGGAACGCTTTTGTTTTGGGGGCACTGGAAATGGTGGGATTGCGTGCACCTGAGATGGATCCCGACCACGCCGCCCAATCCGAACCATTTACCTTTTAATTCTCTACTTGATGATCGTGAGCCTGGGACTTGCTGGCTATGTGGTTAGTGTCCTCTGAGTGTCCTGACTGTCCAAGGAGCTAACGGAGTCTTCCGTCGGCAACGCGCAAATCAGCTCTTGCAGCCCAAAACCTCTCAATTGGTGTAATCGCGATTTTGCAACGTATGTAGCCAATTCAAGAAGGGCTTATTTCCGCGCGCGGCTGGGACCTTGAGACTCGATCACTGCTCGCCCTTTTCAGCTGCGTGCATTCCCGACAAGCAATTCTCGATGTCTCGGGCGAGTGGGACGCTGTCGTGGAGGGGGGTGTTGGCGCGCGCCGAGTTGGCACATGCCATGAAGACGTTCGCCGCGATCCTCTGTGCCGTGACTTCCCTTCTTCCTATCAGACGACCTGACTGAAATACGACAGCAAGTACTGCGATAGCTATAAGAGCTTTCCCTACTGTTCCCATGTGAGCCTCACTTCGATTCGAGCACTTTGATCTGGTTCAGCGCTTGTTCGTGAAGGCATAGCGGCAATTATGTGCTCTCATTTTAGCTTTTGCACAAGCTTTCGCCGTTGGTTCGGCGGAAACCGGGGTCAATGAGTGTAATGGCGATGTTGCGCTAACTATCCTGAGAGCGTCGTTTCCCCCAAGGCAACTATTTCTGATAGTTGTTCTCTGCCTTCCTTGCCCTCGGTTGCGGTTGACAAGGTCGTCCAGCCACGCTATACCTCACTTCATGCGTGTGGTTGAACTCAGATTCCTGCTGGCACTAATTCTGGTGCTTTTGGGAGCGACGTTCATTTTCGGCCTCAATCTTGAGGATGATGCCGACACGATGACCTTGCAGGGGGGGACGCAACCTCTGCCTGCGAACCTCGAGGAAAAAACTCTCACTTCTGAAGGGCTACCATCTTCGCCTCTACACCCGTCACGCAGAGATTCAGAGGTTGCGCCGCGCTCGTGTGCGGCGGTGATTGACCTCGGCTGCGTCCTTCGCTGCTAAACCCGTTGCCTTAGTTCTCCGCGTTCAGCTTGGGAAATTCCACTTGATACAGCTCCCTTTCGAGCGAGCTGCGAATTTCAGTTCCGAACAAACCAGGCGGGAATACCCCTGTTGGAGGATGTTGCAATGGAAGAAATCAACAAGAAAGCGCGTTGGGCAGAACTATACCGAATGGCGTTGTTTGAGGAGGATCGCAACAAATTGCCTCTGTTACTGGAACAGGCACACCAGGCCGTCCAGCAAAGAATCCTCGAATTGTGGTATTCGCCCACCCGTGGCCAGAACGTCTCCCACAAGGAGCGCAGCGAACTTCATACCGCGGCCTATTATCTCGATCTCCTGAGGTCTCTTGAATCCAGAAAGACCTTCGGGGAAGACCAGATTGTGACAAACAAGACCACTGCCGCCCGGCTGTGGACTTCAGAAACGTAGAGGACAACTAATTCAAACTCAAGGATATCAACGGAGGAGGTGGTTATGGAGGTTGCAGCCGATCGCGGAGGATGATTGAGTAATCACGGGATTGCAAATGGGAGCAGGCCCAGACTTCGTGGTAATGGCGCGATCACATCCTCTCTCCACCACGTCCTAGAAGTCAAACAAACAATCGGAAACCTCGAGGCAATCATGGTCTGTAAGCAGTGCAGTTCCGATAGTCTGAGCTTTACCAGCGAAGTTGCGATCCATTTTCCCGGACTGAAGGGTCTGGACAAGCCCGTTGTGTGGGTATTCCCAAAGCTCGTGGTCTGTTTGAAGTGTGGTTACACGCAGTTCACCATTCCTGAAAAGCAATTGAGGGTACTCATACAGGGCACTGCTGAGCGCGTAGCCTGAAAGCTTAGCGACGTTTGATTGTTGTAACCAGGCGATTACAACAGCTTGCCCCTTCTATTCGCCTTTGTTGAGGTTAGTGAGTGAAATTGATTCCATGACAATGTCGGCTCCTAGGTCCAAGTAAAGTTGGTGGTGCCTTAAACCAACCAACAGGCTCGGAGAAAAGGAGCCGAACGATGATCATTATAGGAGTCGATTTTCACCCCGAGTATCAAGAAATTGCTTCGGTAGAAACTGACACCGGAGAGTACCAAGAAAAGCGTTTAGCACATCCCCAGGAAGCGGAAGAGTTCTATCGTTGCTTGTCCTGTGTGGGTCAAGTGGTACGCGTGGGCATGGAGGCCAGCGGACACGGACGATGGTGTGAGCGGCTGCTGGAAGGGTTGGGAGTGGAGCTGTGGAGGGGAGATGCGGAGGTGATCCGAGCGAAACGAGGGCGAAAGCAGAAGACGGATCGCGAGGATGCTCGGCACATTCTCAAACTGCTGCTGAAGGATGATTTTCCGCGAATCTGGGTACCCAACTGGGAGAACCGCGATCTGCGGCAACTGCTATGGCACCGCCACCGCATGGTGCAAGCGCGGACGCGAGTCATGAATCAACTGCAGGCGGTCGCGTTGAACGAAGGGCTACGCTGTAAGAAGCGGTTATTCCGGGCAGATGGACGCCAGCAACTGGAGTCCTTCCAGCTGGCGCCGTGGGCTAGCCGGCGACGAGGCGAGCTGCTGGAGTTGCTGGATCGATTGAATCCCACGATCGCAGAGTTAAGCCAGGCGGTGGAGCGCGCAGCGGAGAAGTGTCCGGAGGCCCGGCGTCTGATGACCCATCCCGGAGTGGGTGCACTGACCGCACTGGCCTTCGTGCTGATCATCGGAGAAACGAAACGGTTTCAGTGTGGCAAGCAGATCGCGGCCTATCTCGGCCTGGTGCCGTTGGAAAAATCCAGCGGGAATCGGCGACGACTTGGCCACATCACGAAACAAGGGAACTCTCTGTTACGTTTCCTGCTGGTGGAAGCGGGGCAAGTGACGGTGCGCAGTCTTCCGGAATGGCGGAGCAAGTATGTCCACCTGACAAACCCGGCGCTAAAAATCCGTGGGCAACCTGAGGCCAGCTCAGGTTGCCCACTCATATTTTCACATAGGCCTAACACTAATTTATGTCAAACGAGACCCACGTAAAATTGTGATCCGACGGCCGGACACCCTTGTCGTCGGCAGTGTTAATTTTAACTGTCACCTGTGCCGCAGTACCGGCTGCTCTCTGATCCGGGGTACCTCCACCTGTGACTGAAACGCCGGTGGCTCCCTTGGAGTAAAAGACGTGGTCAATTCGGCTTCTGCGAGTCCTCGTGTTCAGGCTGGCAGGGTTGTCCGGATATGCCGCCGCCGTACCTTCGCTAACCGCTTTGTCCCATCCCCCCGAATATTGCTGGAGAATGGTAGCCACTTCCGGAGTGCCGACTTGGGCGTTGAAATCGCCAGCGATAATTCTCGGCTCCGCAAAGTTTGCGGCGAAACTGACCAGTTCATGCGCCTCTACTTGTCGTTGAGCGCTGGAGGTCTTCGGCCATTGAAAGTGTGTAGCGAAGAAGCTGATCAGCTTCCCGTTGACGTTTAGAGTCGACTCCACGATCGGCATTTGGTAGCTCATGAAATACTGTGCCGTACTAACGATAGGCCATTTCGAAAGGACCATAACCCCTTCGGGACAACCGTCGTACTTTGGAGCGTAGGCGCTGTACCATGTGAGACCAGTTTTTTGCTCCATCAGAGATGTAATCAGCGCCGGATCGTTCCAGCCGCCAATGACCTCAGTGAGAGAGGCCACATCGGGGTCCATGTTTACGAGCCAACTGGCGGTTCGGTCCAGATTAAGGACGTTATCCGTGCCATGCCCGCCGTATGAAATATTGGCTTGTACTACTCGTAGTTTCGTAGTCGAGGCAGTCCCAGTCACACTTACAATCGTCGCGGCACTGGCCAAAGTTCCCGCGCTATCAAGGATCGCGAGTTTGGGGTTGAAATTACCTGAACTTTGATAAACGTGAGTTGGCTGTTGTTCCGTTGAGCCTTGGCCGTCTCCGAAGCTCCAGTTGTACGAGCTAACGGAACCGCTGGCTAACGTGACCTGCGGAGTGAAGGAGACTGCCAGAGGGGCCGCGCCGCTGGTGGAACTCACCTGAATGCCGACTTGCGCCGACGAGAGCACCGGCAGATTGGCAGCCAGCACGGTCGCATCCGTTACTCGTTGGCCTGGAGCATTCGAGAGAAAGGTCTGTGGAGAGAGCACAATCTGGTCGATGGAAAGGCCGTCTTCCCGCACCTGAACTCGAAGGGTATGCGTGCCGGTAGTTTGAAAGTACAGCGGTTTTCCCGACTTACACCAACCGTTATCAGACCAGCCCCATCCCGACTCGGGAGCTCCCGTGCACGCTTGCAGGACCACCGCCTCCGCGGAGGTGGATCCAATCCGATCGATGGCCAAACCTGCATCGTTCACGCTATCGGAAAACTGCACATAAACGGAATCGTTGGTTGTGGAGTTATTGAGTGACTTGGATCGAATCCAAAGGTGATATTGCAGACCAGCGTAGGCAGGAAAGGTGATTTCAAAATAGTTTAGCGGTTTCGCAAGAGGGACCAAAAGTCTGGGGGCGCCTGCGTCTGGGTTTTGAATGAGGTACCCTCCAGCCGCGGTAGAATCCGCCGTGACAACCCAAGTTCCTGCCCGGACCGGCGCTTTCGATGCGTATAAAACGACGTCGTTACTGTTCGCTTGGGCGGTCGCCGCCAATGCACAACTCAGCAAGATCGCGAACGAGTAGGACATGAATTTCGGCCAATGTGCCATCTTTTGGGGCCTCCATCAGAGCTTGACTGGACGCACCGACGTGATTCCCACGAAGGCGCAAAAGTGTCCCTTTTCTGTGCTTTAGTGTTCTAACGCATAGTTTGTGGCTACTCGTGCCGTCGGTCGAGATCACCGAAGGTCTAGGCGCTCGCTCTCCATCAGCGTGGGGTTACCCTGATCCTTTAGTGGCGGTTACCGCCAGACACAAGGTCCAGCGCCACTCGGCAGGCCCGGATTTGAATTCATGAAGCGATGTAGAGCGGGAGAGGACGCGGCAGCGCACGCAATCGGTAATCCGAGGGAGCCGTCATCGAAGGCAAGTGGAAAATCATGGGCGTGACAAACCTCCGGGCCAAACGACGCTTTTGTCGACGTGGAGGCCCCTGTTTGCAGAGGTGGATGGTGTACGTACTTTGCGCGCGCTTCTCAAACATGCTACCGCAGTTGCATCGCCGGAAGGAATTTCAAGAGGTTCTCGGCCCCGCCGGTTTGTTCAGACCCATAGTCGACTACAAGCCCTAGATCAGTTGGCGAGACACCGCCATCACAAACCGCTTTCGTGCGACGAGGTCAGGGGTTATTGCTGTAATCGCTGATTGCAGCAACGTCCGCGACAGACTTTGCCGCAGGGGCCTGGACGGGCAAAATAATGGCTGACGATGTGGTCGATGTCCGGATCTACCAAGGAATTCACGTTCGCACCGCGGACGTAGTAGCGCGAAGGCACGGCACGCGAATCGCGGACATGGCCTTCACCCACTTTCTCCGGCCGGCCCACAATCATGATGATGATGACGGGCGGTAATTGTGGCAAGCGGCAGGACCACTGAAAAGCCGTTCTCATCGTTTCGACGAGAACCTCGCCGTTGAGGTGATAGGTCGTAGCGAAAGAAAGCCGCCCGAGGCCCGGGTGGCTTTCTTTCATCAAGCGGAGGATTGCAGCGGAATTAACTGTAACAAACAGTCGTGTCTGTTGAAAAAGTCCCTCAGTTGATGCTTGTGACGGAGCAACGTTCG
>Ga0209811_10000117_pt1 | contig 35340 bp, 35 predicted proteins | sample Coa_R1_6_FD_187161 | JGI IMG/M metagenome (GOLD analysis project Ga0209811, IMG submission 187161) | Surface soil microbial communities from Centralia Pennsylvania, which are recovering from an underground coalmine fire. - Coalmine... | ecosystem: Environmental > Terrestrial > Soil >... | reverse complement strand
CGCCAACGCTGCGATCGCTCCAGCCCGTCCCCTTGGTCCTTTTTGCTTGCGGCCAATTTCCTGATCGATTAATCCGAAGAGCCCGGGCACGACAAGACCGAGCGTCAGTGCGACCAGCAGTACCGGTTCGACGATGAAGACGATGTCCCACTCGTACCACCGCTCCCAGAATGGCCAGAACGGGCGCACGCCGTAGTTATTTGTGAAGTCGAGCAGAATGTGGCTTAGCCCCGCCAGATACGCGAGAACAAACAGCAAGCCCCAGCGTGGCGGAAGGTCCGGATCATTTGTCTTGCGGCCACGCAAACGCCACACGCAATACACAAAGCCGACCACGACGGCAGAAACGATCAGCAATCCCAGGAAGGAATGCGTGAATCCGCGATGGTGTGCGAATCCAAATACTGGGCCGCGGAATCTACCAAACACATCGAGGTCGGGCGCCTCCGCGGCCAGCGTCATGGTGGCGGTCGCGAGCGCAGTTTTGCGGTTGAATCCGGTGCGTCCCAGGCAGGCGCCGGTGAGAAAGTGAGTGACAGGTTCCAAATTTCGATCCGCCTCTTAAAATCTTACGATTTGAAAATATAAACGTGACCAGTACCCCAGCCGAAAAGCAGTACAGTTAAGAATAAGAATCCATGGCAAAACGAACTCTGGCGAACTCTTCCGACAAGCAACAGATTGCGCAGCGTCTGCAGAAGATTCAGCCTTCGAGCGCACGGCTCTGGGGCCGCATGACTGCGCCCCAAATGATTTGCCACCTAGCCGATTCGTTTCGGGTCACGATGGGGCTGAAGCCATGGTCGACTGAGCGAATCTCCGTCACACCGATTCCCTTGCCCGACTGGTTTGTGAAGTGGGTCGCTTTTGAACTGCCGATGAAGTGGCCGAAGGGAACGCCGACCCGGCCCGAGGTCGAACCTGGGAAAGAAGGTACTCCGCCCGGTGATTTCGCCGCCGACCGCAATGATGTCCTGGCACTACTGGAGCGCTTCACGCGGCAACCACGTGATTTCCAGTGGCAGGCTCATCCGATTTTCGGGCCCATGACCGAGGCGGAGTGGATGCGGTGGGGTTATTTGCACATGGACCATCACCTGCGGCAGTTTGGAGCATAAGTCGCGGTCAGCGAACCAAAGACTGCTTGGGAGCAAGAATTGTCAGGGCATCCGGGACGATTTCAATCTTCGCAGGCAAAGTCCCGATAAGTTCGCCGTCGGCCTCAACGTAGATCTTGTTGACAGTGCCGTGGCGGTAGGGTTCGTAGTCGCAGGATATCTCTTTGGTGTCCGCGAGGCTCACACCGGGAACTGTCCAACTTCCGCGAACGAAGCTGCGGGTGACATAGTTCAGGTACGCGATCCGGCTTGCGGTGTGGCATACGACCAGGCGAAGTTCCTCGCGGTCGAGCGAGGCTCCGGGCGCGAGTTCCCGCAGGACTCCGCCGAAATTACCGATCCGCACGGCTAGGACCTGCGTTGCTCCGTGCCGCGACTTTGGTTGCCCCGCCTCCCAATCGACCCGAAACCGGCCCATGCGGTGCGTGAACCAGAGCTGCCAGGCTTTCAGGTAGTAGGCGGCCATGCCGATTCGCTGCTTCACGCCGGCATTCAGCTTGTAGAACAGATGTGCATCGACTCCAACGCCCACCACAACGGTGAAGTACCGCGTACAGGGTTTGCCGTCGAAGCCCCGAACCGTGACCTGCCCGACAGCAACCCGGCGAGGCGCGCCTTCCAGAGCCGCGTGCGCGGCTTTCGCCGGATCCATGGGTATTTGCAAATCGTGAGCCAGGGCGTTAGCGGTGCCCATGGGAATGATTCCCAGCGCGACGCGGCAGCCGGCGACCCCTTGCAGAACGTCATGCACCGTCCCATCGCCGCCGCAGGCGAACACGGTGTCAGATCCCTCGAGAATGGCGGTGCGCGCCAGTTCGGCGGCATCCAGGCTTGACTGCGTGCGCGTGAGGCTGACCTCGACGCCGGCCGCGTTCAGAATCTTGAGGGCCGCCAGCAAATCTTCTTCGCGCTGCTTCCGGCGGCCGCCCGAGCGCGCGTTGTAGAGGAGGGTTGCTTTCCGCATGCTGTGAACGATGATTCTAAATTACCAGGACTCAGCGATCCTATTGCCCCGCGCAGCCCATTTTTAATAAGCTGGTCGCATCCTTAGGGGCAGTTTGGCAAAAATAATCGCGCCCATTCCAGTTCGGCGCGAAGCTCGACATCAAGAAAACATCCAGTAGGAGATTCGAAATGATGAGGAAGATGGGCTTCGTTCTGCTTGTTATTTTCGGTTGCGTTTTCGCCCTCGCACAAGAGCACGCAGCTCACATGGCCGCGCCCGCGAAACCCGCAACGCTCATGACGGGCGTCGGGACACTTCATCACCCCGTGTCGACCAAGAACGTGCAGGCGCAACAGTTTTTCGATCAGGGCCTGCGCTTGATCTACGCCTTCAATCACGATGAGGCCGGCCGCTCCTTCAAGCGAGCCACGGAACTCGACCCTAAGTTGGCGATTGCCTGGTGGGGCGTCGCCGAAGCCGTCGGGCCGAACTACAACGACCCGGCCAGCGATGAGCGCTTTCAGCAGGCCCATGACGCGATTCAGAAAGCCGCCGATCTTTCGGAAGGCGCGTCGCCTAGCGAAAAAGCCTACATCGAGGCAATGGCCAAACGGTTTCCCGCTGATCAGAAGGCAGACCGGAGAAAAGCTGCGGAGGATTACCGCGACGCCATGCGCGAGGTCGTGAAGAACTTTCCCGACGACCTGGATGCGGCGACTTTATTTGCGGAGTCGGGCATGAACCTGCATCCCTGGGGACTGTGGCACGTGGATGGCACTCCCGAAGAGGGTACCGAGGAAGTTGTCGCCACGCTGGAATCCGTCTTGAAGCGCGATCCCGACCACATGGGCGCGGTGCACTATTACATTCACGCCGTGGAGGCTTCGCGGAGTCCGCAGCGCGCGTTGGCTTCCGCAAACAAACTGGCGGCGATGGCTCCAGCAGCGGGACATCTGGTGCACATGCCGGCGCACGTTTACATTCGCACTGGCGATTACGAAGCCGCGGTGAAGACCAACCAGATGGCGGCAACCGCCGACCGAGCTTACATCAAGGCGAGCGGAGTGCAGGGCATCTACCCGATGATGTACTACAGCCACAACCTGCACTTCATCGCGATGTGTGCGGCCATGAACGGCAACTACGCCGAGGCAAAGAAGAACGCCGATATGCTCGCGACCCACGTGGCACCGGGTGTGAAGCAGATGCCGCCGCTCGAAGGCTTCATGACCATTCCGATCGCGGTGGATGTCCGCTTTCACAAGTGGGATTCCATCATGGCGATGAAGCAACCCGACCAATCGATGCAGATCACGACCGTGTTCTGGCACTTCGCTCGCGGAATGGCGCAGGCCGGCAAAGGAAAGTTGAGCGAAGCGGAGGCCGAGTACAAATTGGTGGCCGACGCCGAGAAAGCGACTCCGGAAGATCTTCCGTTCGCGATGCCCGTGAACAACAAAGCCAAGGACGTATTGAAGATCGCCGAAAACGTTCTGGCGGCAAAGATCGCGATGGCGAAAAAGGACACGGACGGCGCCATCTCGCACTTGCAGGAAGCGGTGGCAATCCAGGACACGCTAAAGTACGACGAGCCTTCGGACTGGTTTTTCCCGGTGCGCGAATCGCTGGGCGCGGCGCTGATGATGAAGGGCGACGTTGCCAGCGCGGAGAAAACTTTTCGGGATGATCTTGATCGCAATCCGCGCAACCCGCGATCTCTCTACGGACTGCAGCAGGTCCTCAAGAAACAAGGGCGCGAGTACGACGCTGGATTCGTGGAGAAGCAGTTCAAGTCGTCATGGAAGGGCGCGCCAGCCGGTCTAAAGATGGAGGATTTGGTTTAGGCTGTTCGGGATCCGCCGCACAACTTAAGAGATTTGCGAAAGATTCTGCTACAGACGAGTTCTGGGAAGGGCACGACTTCAGTCGTGCCGTTAAGGTCGCTGGAAATTTGGGCGCGCTTTAGCGCCACGAGCAGGGGTTGCGCGCCCTACGCTCGCCCGCCCGAAACAAAGCGGTTTCCCCTCACGATATAACGCAAAGGCAGTTCCGCAGCTTTGGTGATGCCGATGCGCGGCGTGACCTCAACCGGTGTCCGCCGCGCTCCATCATCGGCAATCCACAAGTCCGACTTCGAAGACGTCAAGTCCTTCTCGTTATCGCGTAAGCGCGTAATTCCGAAAGCCTCCGCCAGTCGCCCTGGGCCTGAAGTCAGCATACGCAGATCGTGAAAATCTGCGAGCACTCCGCCACGTCCGGACGCCATCGCATCCATTCCGGCGATTGGCTCGAGGGCACGAAACAGAACTCCGCCCGGCACACCGTCCGGCAAGCACGAGACGTTGAAGCAGAAATGATTTCCGTAAATGAAGTAGACATAAGAAATCCCAGGTGGCCCCCACAACACCGCGTTCCTTGCCGTGCGCCCAGCGAACGAGTGCGCGGCCGGGTCGTCCCCTAGGTATGCCTCCACTTCAACGATCCGCCCAGCCAGCAACTTCCGGCCTTCACGCCGGAGCAGGACCTTGCCGAGCAGGTCTCGAGCGACGCGACGCGGGTCGCGGTCATAGAAACTTCGTGGCAGCGGGGGCAGGCCGCGAAGCGCAGAACTCACAACCGTCAACCGCGCTGGCGTAGATGAATGTGTACGTAAGGGCATGTTCTAAGGGCGACCTAAACTCGGCCTTTGGTGTTGCCAAATCCGGCTCACTGGCGTTTGCAAGTTGGCTCCGAACTGTAAAATGACTTCACACTCGCGCCGCTTCCATCCATTTAATTTTGTTAAGGAGATTTCATGCTCGGGAAGATTACCGTATCCGCCGCCCTGCTTACCGTGCTCGCGTTCGCGCAGACCATTCCCGCCGGGACGCACATCGCCATTCGCACTGCCCAAGAACTCAGTTCCGGATCGGCGAAGGTCGGCGATCATTTTGACGTGACGCTCACCCATGCGCTGGTTGTGGGCGGCAAGACCCTGGCGAAAGCGGGTGCTCCCGCGCGTGGGAAAGTCACGCTCGCGAAGTCCAGCGGGCGCCTCCATGCTCCCGGACAACTGTCTGTTCGCCTGACCTCGGTTCAAGTTGGCGGCAAGATGGTTCCGATTTCGACCGGCAGCTATCACATCGAAGGCAAGAGCCACACCAAGAGCAATGCCACCAAGATAGGCGGAGGAGCAGCGGTCGGCGCGCTGATTGGCGGCCTGGCGGGCGGTGGAAAAGGCGCAGCCATCGGAGCGGGCGCGGGCGGTGCAGCCGGCACCGGAGTAGCCGCGGCCACCGGCAAGGAAGAAGCCATCATCCCGGCAGAAAAAACGCTGAGCTTCAGCACCACCACAGCCGCAACCGTGAAGTAAGCGGCAAGCCGTGAGTACCTCACTCGAACCGTAGCAGAATTCGTAGCCATACACCGGTAGCGCCCGCATCCTGCCGACAGTCGCGAGGGCGTCCCGCCCTCGCACGTTTTCCTCGGTGAAGCGCCCTACGCAGCCTGCTTCAAATAAGCCAGCACTTCCTCGGAATGCCCCTCGGGCTTCACCTTGTGAAACACGTGCTTGATCTTTCCGTCGGGCCTGATAATGAACGTCGTTCTCGCGACCCCCATCACCTTCTTGCCGTACATGTTCTTTTCCTGGATCACGCCAAAGGCATTGCAAAGTTTCTTGTCGGCATCGGCCAACAGCGTGAAGGGCAGATGGAATTTCTCCTGAAACTTCTTCTGCGCCTTGGGGGTATCGGGCGACGCACCCAGCAGCACCGCCCCTGTTTTCTGCATGCGCTTGTAAGTGTCGCGGAACTCGCAGGCTTCTTTAGTGCATCCGGGAGTATCGGCGCGGGGGTAGAAATACAGCACCACGGTCTTGCCCTTAAAATCCTTCAAGGAAACCTCTTGGCCGTTCTCGTCCTCTAATTTGATGTCTGGGGCTTTATCATTGACGTCAAGCATGGTCAGCTCTCCAATCCGCTCAACGTTATACCGCAGGGCGCGGCGCGTCGTCATCTGCGCGCTCGTCGCCTTGGGCGTTGTGCAGATCGCATCGACGCAAGTCGCCAAAAAGAACAAGGAAACCAAGGGGCCGCGTGCGCTCGGTCTAGTCGAGCTCTCCTCCGACGGCAGGGCCCGCCTCATCCCCATCGCCATCATGGTCGACGGCAAGTTTTACGACGCAGGCGCCTACAAAGCCTCGCCCGTGCCGCTGGCGCTGTGGAGCGAGACCGTTTACGAAGGAGAAAAAACCGGCGTCCCGCAGGGCTTGTTCACCGTGGGCGGAGCTCTGCAGACAACCCCCGGCAACTGGCTCGCGGACGGCAAATGGCGTCCGGCGGGCTCCGAACCAAAGACGAAAAAGTCCATGTCCACCAAGCCGAAGATGGGCGACGAAGATGAGGGTCCGCCGAAGCTTCGACGCGGCGACTCCGACAAGCCTGACGCGGCCAAGACGGCGCCCCCGGCTAGCACTCAACCTGCCGGCGATAAAAAGACTCCGGCACCGTCTACGACTCCTGCCCCGCCCGCTGTCTCGTCGACGTCGCCACAACCGCCCAAGGACAGCGCGCCCACCGAAAAGCCGCCCGTCGTTGCTCCTCCCAACGCAAACGATGACGATCCAAATCGCCCGATCCTCAAGCGCGGCAAGCCGGAGACCGAAGGCGCGGCGCATCCCGAAGTCGGGGCTTCTACCGGCGTGCCACGACGCCCTATGGGCGATGCTGTAAGAGCCGGAGCCAAGCCCGACGCAACCAAACCCGATGCGAAGAAAAATAACCTGCAGACGATCCCGGCCATCTCCGACGCCGGCGGCCCTGAGCCCCGGCCCTACTCCTACGACATCAAGCCCGACGAGGAGCAGAAATATCGCAAGGGAATGCTGGGGCTGGCAGCCGACGCGCTGGTCGCTCGCATCAAGGAAATCTCGCCCGCCACTCCGAGCGCCAAGCCCGCAACGCGCCCTGCCACACCTCGTCGCCAGCCACGGCCGCCGCAGCCGACATTCGACGACGTGCAATTTCGCGCCTTCGATCTTTGGAATACGAACGAGCCCGTATTCGTACTGAGTGCAACCGCACACATGCCACAAGCAGCGGGCGCTTCTGCCGAGCCACCTATCACCTACTACATCACCCTGGTCGCAAAGAAGAATATCTATGACGAACTCCGCAAGCTCTACGCGGGCGTGACCGATGACCACCACCTCGATGACACTCCGCGCCTGGAACTGATCGACGCCGTCGATGCCGATGGCGACGGCCGGGGCGAATTGCTCTTCCGCCGCATCTCTGACGCGGGAAAATCCTGGGGCGTGTATCGCGCCGGTGCTGACCAGTTGTTTCCTCTGTTCGAAGGCACGCCGGGGCAATAGCCCCGCCTACTCAATCCCCGGGCGACCATTTACAATCCCGTGCGAGTTTCTCAGCCCCCCTGGAGAATTCCTCATGCGTAACTTCGCCGCCGCTTTCTGTGCGTGTCTGCTGATAACCGGCTTCGCCATCGCGCAGGATCAGGACTTCAGCAAGGTCGAGATCAAAGTCACGAAGGTGTCGGGCAGTGTCTACATGCTGGAAGGCGCAGGAGGAAACATTGGCGCGTCCGTAGGCGAAGACGGCATTGTCGTGGTTGACGACCAGTACGCACCGCTGGCCGAAAAAATCCAGGCCGCCCTTAAAGGCGTCACCGACAAGCCGGTGCGCTTCATCATCAACACGCATTTCCATGGCGACCATACGGGCGGCAACGCATACTTCCAGAAGCAGGCGCCGGTCATCGCGCACGACAATGTTCGCAAGAGGCTGGAAGAAGGCGGCCACGCAGGAAACCTCGGCTCGATCTCCATGGAGCACAAGCCCGCCGCCAAAGAGGCCCTCCCCATCATTACTTTCGACCACGACGTGACCGTGCACTTAAACGGCGAGGACATTCGCGCGCTGCACTTCCCCAGCGGCCACACTGATGGCGACAGCATCATCTTCTTCCCCAAGTCGAACGTCGTACACATGGGCGACGACTTCGTGCGCTACGGATTTCCCTTCATTGATCTTGCTTCTGGCGGCAGCGTCGACGGCATGATCGCTGCCATGCAGGAAGTCATCCCCAAGTTGCCGCCCGACGTGAAGGTCATTCCCGGCCACGGCAACGTCTCAAACCTCGACGATGTTCGCGAATACGTGAAGATGTTGATCGAAACACGCGCCGCGGTCGAAAAGGGCGTCAAGCAGGGTAAAACGCTCGATCAACTGAAGCAGGAGAAGGTGCTCGATCCGTGGAAGAAGTGGAATGGCGATTTCATCACCACCGACAGCTTCACAGAAACGCTGTTCAACGACCTTACCGGCAAAAAAGACGCCAAGTTCATCAAACACAACTGACGGCGATTCCATCACATACTCCGATGAAAGCAGATCATCGAACCATGCCCACCGACCCCGGTTTCCTGACGCGCAGAAGGTTTCTCCATTCCTCGATCGGATTTGCTGCTGCTGGGGCAATCAGCGCTGCGTTGCCGTTCTCTCTGGCCGCCGCTCCCGTGTCGCAGTCACTCAGTTTCCCGACGAATTTCTGGTGGGGCACTGCCACTGCCTCGTACCAGGTCGAAGGCGCATGGAACGAAGACGGCAAGGGCGAGTCTATCTGGGACCGCTTCTCGCATACGCCGGGCAAGATCAAAAACAACGACAATGGCGACGTTGCCTGCGACCACTACCATCGCTACACCGAAGACGTGCGGATCATGCAGGCTTTGCAGATGAAGAGCTACCGCTTCTCGATAGCGTGGCCGCGCATCCAGCCCAACGGTTCCGGGAAGCCGAATCCGAAAGGGCTCGATTTTTATAGCCGGCTGGTCGATCAACTGCTTGCAGCCAAGATTCGTCCCTTCGCCACCCTCTACCACTGGGACCTTCCGCAAAAGCTCGAAGACACCGGCGGCTGGCCGAATCGAGACACTGCCCAGCGCTTCGCCGACTACGCCGACATCATGATGAGCGCGCTCGGCGATCGCGTGAATTCCTGGATGATTTTCAACGAGCCCTGGGTCTTTACGACGCTCGGGTATTTGCTTGGCAACCACGCACCGGGCCGCACTGACCTCGACGCCTACCTGCGCGCGACACACGTCGTGAACCTGGCGCAAGGAATGGCGTTTCGGGTTATGAAGGGCGTGCGCCCGAAAGCAACGGTGGGCACAGCGTTCAGCATGACACCCATGGAGCCGGCCTCTTCGTCCAAGGCGGACCGGGAAGCCGCCGAGCGCGCCCATCTGTGGCAGAACGTGTGGTTTCTCGAGCCTGCAATCAACGGAAAATATCCAGACGCGTTCGTTGGACTGAAGCCAGAAATGCTGGGCGTTCAACCCGGTGACATGGAGAAGGTGCGCGCACCGCTCGACTTCATCGGCATCAATAACTACTTCCGCCAGATGGTGACCGCCACCCGCCTTGGCGGCCTGAACTTGAACCCAATTTCAAAGATTTTTCCGGCCGACGTAAAACTCGGCGGCGACACTGGCCCAAAAACTGACATGGGATGGGAAGTCTATCCGCACGGCCTCTATGAAATCGTGATGCGCATTACCAAGGACTACAAGAAACCGGTCATCGAGATCACCGAAAACGGTTGCGCCTACGGCGACGCGCCCGGCAAGAACGGCATCGACACCGACATGCGCCGCATCGCCTACTACCGCGGCTATCTTCGAGAATTGGCGCAGGCTATCAAGCACGGCGCCGATGTCCGCGGTTATCACGCATGGAGTTTGATGGACAACTTTGAATGGGCCGAAGGTTATTCAAAACGCTTCGGTCTGGTCTACGTCGATTTCAAAACCCAGAAACGCACAGTAAAAGAATCAGGAAAATGGTACGCGAAAGTCGCGGCCAGTAACGCACTGCCTGCGGCAGAAAAGAAGGCAGCAGCAGCGGGCTAAGTACAGTTCGATCGTTCCTGGGCAGGCATTGATATGCTTACTGTCTGGAGGGTTGGTATCAGCATGTCGTGAAGAATCCGACCCGGAAGGTTCGTATCAGGGCCGCCTTGAGGCGCGCCATCAAGATCCGGGGTAGCGCCCCTTCAGGGCTAACTTGAGAACTAATCCCCACCATCCGGACCATGATTGCTCAAAGCTCGCCGCTCGAAGCTCACTTATTACTCACCACCACTTCCCCATTCTCCACCCGGATCCCGCCGACCTTGTCCGGCAACTTCAACCGGTCGCGCTGTTCCGCGAGCCGCTTCTGCAACTGATCGTTCACCAGCGACACCGGCACCTCAAGATCGCCAATCTTGATCTTGGTGGGATCGAAGGTCGCATACCCATCCTTCGATCCAAGCTTTCCTTCCAGCGTGACCCAGACATCCTTGCCCGCGATGTGCGTTAGGAATTGTCCCTTGGCGATATCGCCCTCGAAGTTCACTTGATAGTCCTTCACAGAAGGCTCGCCAGCGCCCAGATCGCCGGAGAGCGAGTCACCGGCAGTCCCTCCGCTAGCCGCATCGCCCGCGTTCAATCCGCCCGGCGATGACAGCGCCCCTGACGCCTGCGCAATTGCCGCCGATACTTCCTGCGCATTCAGCCGGACTTCAGCACCCGACTGCCCCTGTGCACGCGCCTGCTCAAGTTGTTCGATCTTGTTCTGGAATGATTGCGCGTTGGCGGCCACCGCGGGAGCGGGCAGAACCGGAGCCACAGGCTGCGGCCGCTTCAACACAAGCACCAGCGCGGCCACCGAAGCCGTGAGAGTCGCAATGCTGATAATGCGATCGAGCTTGATCTTCATGGTTGATGGAGCGACGGGCGTCCTCGCCCGTCGGCGCAGCGACGCCGCGCTACCCAACGCAACGATTCTATCCCTGCCGCGCCGGCACCCGAAGTCACGAAAGCCGCTGTACGCCGGCTACTCCCGAACGCTCCGCTCCCGAACCTGCTCCGACGTCAGCCCGTATAAAGGCGGCGTCGCCACTCCCAGCATGCTGAGATACAGATAAATCTGCCCCCGATGATGGACCTCATGCTCCACCATCGCCCGCAACCACTTCCAGGTCGTGATCGGCGCGCCGTCGGGCGTCGTGCACTTGTCGTTCAGTTGCTCCGGCGTCAGCTGCGAAAAGATCGCCACCGACTCCCGATGCATGCGCTCGGCAAATTCAAGCACCTGCTCGTATCCATCGGCCAGTTCCTTGCCACATCCGGCATACCGGCTCGGCCTTCCTGAAACCGTCTCCCCATACATATAGCGATTGATAGTCGCAATATGCCGCACCAGGTCTCCTAGCGTGAATTGCCCTTCGCGGTACGTCCACTCAACCTGGTCCCGAGGAATACACCGCGCCACGCGCATGGTGCGCTGGTGGATCTTGTCGTAGTAGTCGAGAAAAACGTTCGGGTCTTGAAACTGCATAGAGGGGTGTCTCACTAGGGGGCCAAGGCTCATATAATTCTACGCATGTCTACTAGAAGACTGTTGCTGCTTGCACTCCTTGCAATCGTTTCCTCAGCCGCTACATCAGCCATTGATACCTGGACGCTTCGCGATGACGGGATCGGGCCCATCAAATGGGCATGACGCTGCCTCAGGTGAACATGGCTCTCCACGAAAAGTTCGAACTACCAGAGGCCAAAGAGGATCAGGGATGCTTCTATGTGAAACCTGCCAGGCACCAAATGTCATTGATGATCGAGGACAAGCACCTTGTGCGCATCGACATCGACAAACCAGGTGTACTTACAGAGAAAGGCATCCAGGTTGGCGACTCAGAGAAGCATGCGCTAGATCTTTATGGGCCCGACGCCAAGATCGAGGAACACAAATACAACCCTGATGGGCACTATCTCACTGTTCGCTCTAAAGATCAGCGCTATGCGATTCGGTTCGAGACCGACAAGGGGAAGATAGAGGAATTCTATGCGGGCGCCTTTGAAGCGATTCAGTACGTAGAGGGATGTCAGTAAGTGGTGGCTGTCTCAAGCTATGCCTACCCCTCCAACTTCCTCATGAGCACCTCGTTCACCACCTGCGGATTCGCCTGCCCCTTCGATGCCTTCATTACCTGCCCCACAAAAAATCCGATCATCGTCTTCTTGCCCGCCCGGTACTGCTCCACCTGTTTGGGATTTGCGGAAATCAACTCGTCGATGATCTTCTCGAGCGCCGACGTATCCGAGGACTGCACCGGCTGTCCTTCTTCCTCGTACACCGCACCAAAGTCCTTCCCCCGTTCAAAGCTCAAATCGTAGAGATCCTTCAGCATCTTGCCTGAAATTGCTCCCGACTCGACCAGGTCGGCCGACATGGCCACGCCCTGCATGGTGATGGGCGATTGCCCGATCTCGAGGCCGCGAGCCTTCAGGCGTCCCATCAACTCGCCCTGCACCAGGTTCGCCACCCGCTTCGGATTTTTCGCCGCCTTCGCCGCCGCCTCGAACTGATCGGCGAACTCTTTCGAGGATGTCAGTACCCCCGCGTCGTACTCCGTAATTCCGTAGTCATTCACCAGTCGGGCACGCCGCGCTTCCGGCAGTTCCGGCAACTGCTTCGCGATTTCCGCCTTCCACTTCTCATCCACCACGAGCGGAAGCAAATCCGGCTCGGGGAAATAACGGTAATCGTGCGCCTGCTCTTTCGAGCGCATGCCGTACGTCTTGCCTTCGTTTGAGTTGTAGAGCCGCGTCTCCTGCTGAATCTTGCCGCCCGACTCGATCACATCGATCTGCCGCCCAATCTCGTACTCCAGCGCTTCGCGCACGAAGCGGAACGAGTTCACGTTCTTGATTTCGGTCTTGGTGCCGAATTCCGTCTGCCCGCGCGGCCGCACGCTGATGTTGGCATCGCAACGCAATGATCCTTCTTCCATGTTGCAATCGCTCACGCCGGTGTACAGGATGATTTCTTTCAAAAGCGTGAGGTACTCATGCGCTTCTTCGGGTGAAGACATATCCGGCTCGCTGACAATCTCGATCAGCGGCACCCCCGTGCGGTTCAAATCAATGCCGGTCTTCTCGCTCGCGTCGGCAAAGCCTTCGTGCAAGCTCCTGCCCGCGTCTTCTTCCAGGTGGATGCGCGTTATACCAATCTTCTTTCCGCCATTCTGCTTCAGATCGATCCGTCCGAACTCCGCCAACGGCTTGTCATACTGCGAAATCTGGTAGCCCTTGGGCAGGTCGGGGTAAAAGTAATTTTTCCGCGCGAAGATCGACGTCTCGTTGATCCGGCAATTCAGGGCCATGGCCGCGAGCACAGCAAACTCCACCGCTTTGCGGTTCATCACGGGCAGCACGCCAGGCATCCCCAAGCACACCGGGCAAACGTTGCTGTTGGGAGGAGCACCGAACCGGGTGGAACAAGAGCAGAAAATCTTGGTCGTAGTCAGGAGCTGGACGTGAACTTCCAGCCCAATCACCGCCTCGTACTTGGCATGTGCGGCAATTGAGGTGTCAGGCGCGGTCGCCATATCGAGCGATTATATCCGGACGTTCCAGTGTAGGAGTGGACACTCTTGTCCGCCAAAAGCATGCCGCAAAAATAATTCGTACCCGCACAATCAGTGCAGGGCGGGGTCGACTCACAGCAGTACTCTACTTCTGGAAGTAGATCTCGAAATACAGCAACTCAGTCCCCTTGGCGTTCCGCAGTCCAGTGAGATAGAACCGCCCACCCGCCAGAGGAGACGAAATCCCGCTCACATCGAAGAATACGAATCCGGACTGGGTCGAATGCGGTTCCACCGCTTTCGCACTAAATTGCGCCGCATCGATTTCATCCAGCGCCTTCTTGCCCACCGCGCCTTTGACTTTAGTACGCGGGAACGGCAAGGGATACTTCGGCCCACTCGCGTTCACGTGCGACAGGCGCCTGTACAGCTCGTCATTGCTGGCGGCCGGAATCTTCTCGCGGCGAGAAGTGATCAGCTGCGCCTCCATGTTCGCCAGCGACACAGGCTGATCCCCGTCATTGGTGATGACCAGAAAGATCGGCAGAAACCCCTGTTCCGCCCACTTCACGTTGAAGATCTGCGTCTTCTCTTCATCGTCGTAGGGATCGACGCCGGCAGCCACGGACTCATCGGAATGCTGATCGTGCAGCGGGTAGGTCGCGGCCGGCTTGGCCGGAGGCTTCGCGAAATCTTTCGCCAGCGGGAGGCCGACACCAAGCAGGCAGAGCACGCACGCTAGCATAACGCCTACGCGCACCTTGCGCGTCGGTTCACTCACAAACGGCCGCATGTCGTGATTATAGCTGGGCGGGCAACCACGGGGCGGCTACGAGTTTGAGCCGGCCGATGCTGAAGATGATGAATGGTGCCCCGTTGCAAATCCCACCAGAGTGCCACCCACAATTCCGGCGAGCACGGAGAGCAGGATCAGTGTCAGCATCTGACTGCGAAGGTTATTTCTTCGGCGAACAATGATTGGCATGATTGTCCCCCTGAGTTACAACGCGAACATCGGCGCCCCTATATTCTAGTAGAAATCGCCCCGCTCTCGTCAATCGGTGAAAAACGCCGGCGCCGTTTAGAATGGCGTTTTCCATGTACTTCCTTTACAGCGCGCTTCTGCTTCTTGTCCTGATTCTTGGATTGCCTTATTGGCTTTATCAGATGCTGCGCCATGGGAAATACCGGTCTGGATTTCTGGAGCGTCTCGGCGTTGTCCCCGGTCACCTGGTTACCCCCTCCCCCCAGCCAACCCTCTGGATACACGCGGTTTCTGTCGGCGAGGTCCTGGCAGTCAGCCGTCTGATAGAGGAGATGCGGGCGCGCTGGCCAGGTTACCGAGTCGTCATCTCCACCACCACCGATACCGGGCAGAAATTGGCGCGCACGCGCTTCGGAGGGGAGAGTGTCTTCTACTTCCCCATCGACCTCGGGTTTGCCATCCGCTCCTACCTGAAGTCGCTGCGGCCCCGGCTGGTCGTCATCGCCGAAACGGAATTCTGGCCGAACTTCCTGCGGCTCTCCAAGCGTAGCGGCGCTGCCGTCGCGATCGTCAACGCTCGCATTTCCGACCGTTCCATCCGCGGGTACATGCGTTTGCGCTGGTGGCTCAAGAGCGTTGTCGGCAATGTCGACCTCTTTCTCGCCCAGACCTATCAGGACCGTTCGCGGCTGACCGAGCTTGGAGCGCCCGAGTCGCGGGTGGAAGTCACGGGCAATCTGAAGTTCGAACTGGAGCCGGGATCTCCGCCGGCGCTGGTCGCCAATCTTCGCGATAGTTTTGAGACCACCAACGCGTGGCCCATCCTGGTCTGCGGCAGTACGGTCGACGACGAAGAGGAGCGCATGCTTCTGCAAGCGTTTCAAAGCATTCTTGCGAGCCATCCCCGCGCCGTCATGATTCTTGCGCCGCGCCACCCCGAACGCTTTGCCGCAGTAGCCGCGCTCCTGGAGAGTTTCGGCATTAAGTTCTCCCGCCGATCGCTGTGGAGCGGTGAGCCTCTGAACGGCGGGGTTCTGTTGCTCGATACGATTGGCGAGCTTTCCGCGATCTACGGCTTGGCTGATATCGCATTCGTGGGGGGCAGCCTGGTTCCAAAAGGCGGGCACAACATCATCGAGCCCGCCCGGCACGGCGTCGCAATCGTGGTCGGTAACCACACCGACAATTTCCGCGATATCATCTGGCTCTTTCAAACGCAGGATGCAGTGCGGATCGTGGGCCCTGCCGAGTTGCCACTCGTGCTGATGGAACTGATTTCCAACGAAGCCGAGCGCAAAGCGCTCGGACGCCGCGCCGCCGAGACGTTGCGCTCCCAGGCGGGAGCCACCGAGAAAACGTTGGCGGCGCTCGAACGCCTGCTGGCTCCAGCGGAGGCGGCCACGCCTGCCGCAAAATCGTGAGCCTGCTCTCCGCTATCTACGGGTCTGCTGTCCGCACCCGGAACGAGTTCTACGACCGCGGAATCTTTCGCGCCCGGCGTTTGCAGGGACCCGTGGTCAGCGTTGGCAATCTCTCGGTAGGCGGGTCAGGAAAGACGCCCTTCGTCATCTTGCTCGGAGAGTTACTGAAGTCGCGGGGAGTTAAGTTCGACGTGCTTTCACGCGGCTATGGTCGCAAGACGCGCGGCGTGTTGCTGGTCGATCCCGGCGGCTCTGCCCGCGAATTTGGAGACGAGCCGCTGCTCATGGCCCGGCGACTTGGGGTCCCCGTTGTTGTTGGAGAAGATCGCTTCCGGGCCGGGGTCTTCGCCGAAGCCAAGTTCGGTCCGCTCCTGCATCTTCTCGACGACGGCTTCCAGCACCGAGGGCTGGCACGCGATTTCGACGTAGTCTTGGTGAGCGCCGATGACGCGCGCGACGAACTCCTTCCTGCCGGACGATTGCGCGAGTCTCGCCTCGCATTACGTCGCGCCGATGCGGTAGTCCTAACATCGGGGGCATCGGCCGACGGCTTCCCCCTGGATGGAAAGCTCGTGTGGCGAGTGCGACGGGCCATCAAACCGGTGAAAACGCCAGACCACCCTGTGGCTTTCTGCGGTATCGCTCGGCCGCAGAACTTCATGCTGCAGCTGCGCAAGGCCGGCATCGAACCGGCCGCCGAAGCTCTGTACCGCGACCACCACGCCTACACTGAAAAAGATATCCGCGAATTAAAGGCCCTAAAGGACCGCAGCGAGGCTGGCGGGTTTGTCACCACCGAGAAAGACGCCATCAATCTCGGCGGATTCTTCTCCGCCCTCGAGCCGATCGCCGTCATTCCCGTTGCCATGGATCTTGCCGACGCCGCTAACGGGGTCGATACCATGCTGCGGATCGTTCGCGAAAGAGCCCCGCATGAGAGAATCGGTACCGGATGACCAAGCATCCCAAAGAATCCGATCGCCTCAAGAAGATTCTTGATGCGTTTCCCAAAATTACCGTCACCGCGCTCGCCGACCTGGTCGCCGACGAGTTTGTTTACGGTGAAATCTCGCGCGTCTCGCGCGAAGCGCCGGTGCTAATTCTCAAGCACCGCGAGCGAACCATTGTTCCGGGCGGGGGCGCCAACGCCATCAACAATCTCGCCGACCTCGACGTCAACGTTCTTCCGGTCGGCATCGTGGGCGACGACGAAGCAGGGCGCCTGCTGATCAAAGCGTTCCGGCACAAGCGCATCCCGGTAAGCGGGATTCTTAAAGACAAAAGTCACATCACCGTAACCAAAACGCGCATTCTCGCGGGCATGACGCACTCGGCGCGTCAACAAGTTGTGCGCGTGGACCGCGAGCCCGAGACCTGCCCCAACGCCCACTTCGTGCGTGAACTCATTCTCTCGGCGCGCGAATATGCGCGCGCTTCCGACGCGCTGCTGGTCTCCGATTACGGCTACGGGTCTGCAACCCCCGCAATCCTGAATGCGATTCGATCCAAGGCTCGCCTGCAGAGCGTGCCGGTAACTCTTGACTCGCGCTTCCGCATGCTGGAGTTTTCGGGAGTAACTGCCGCAACTCCCAACGAACCGGAAGTCGAGGCTTGTCTCGACCTCAAAATTGGACAGGATTGGACAAAGCTCGTCTCCGCCGGAGAGCAATTGATGGCGCGCATGAAGCTGCAGTCACTGATTGTTACCCGCGGGCGCGACGGTATGGCGGCCTTCACAGAACGACGTAAGCCGATCGACATTCCGATCTTCGGCTCCGACGAAGTCGCCGACGTAACCGGCGCAGGCGACACCGTCATCGCGACATTTACGGCAGCGCTGGCGGCAGGCGCGAGTGCCGAAGAAGCGGCTCAGTTGGCAAACTACGCCGGCGGAATCGTTGTAATGAAGCGCGGCACCGCCACCGTCACGCGGCAGGAGTTATTGGACGCGATCGATCAGGCGCCGCCCGCCACCAGACCACATTGAGCGACCAAGCCCAATCCAAGATTCTCGGTCGCGCCGCCTTGCGAAAACAGGTGGAAGCCTGGCGCACTGCTGGCGATCACATTACCCTCGCCAACGGATGCTTTGACCTCTTACATGTCGGGCACGTTCGCTATCTTCACGCGGCCAAGCAGATCGGCGGACGCCTCGTGGTGGCGATCAACTCCGACGAGTCGGTTCGCTCGCTCAAAGGCGAAGGGCGTCCCCTGATGCCAGCCGAAGAGCGAGCGGAGATCCTTGCTGCACTTACAGACGTCGACGCCGTCGTCGTCTTTCCGGAACGCGATGTCCGCGCGATCATTCGCGAAATCCATCCTGACGTGCAGGCGAAAGGTACCGACTACACCGCCGAGAGCGTTCCGGAAGCAGACACCGTAAGAGAATACGGTGGGCGCGTCGCGATCGTCGGCGACCCCAAAAATCACTCCGCCAGCGAAATCATTCGTACCCGGCTCACGCCGCGAAAGTCGTGAGCGCTCTCATGCCCGCGCACGCCTCGACATCTATGCCGAGTCCATCGCGAATTCTCATCGTGCGCCTCAGTTCCATGGGCGACGTGGTCCATGCTCTGCCGGCGGCGGTCATGTTGCGCCAAGCCTTTCCGCAAGCGACTATCGGATGGCTAGTCGAAGAACGCTGGGCGGAGTTACTGTGCGCGCTATCAACTCCACGTACGGGCCCGCGGTCCCCGGAGCGGCCGCTGGTCGATGTCGTCCACATCGTGAACCTGAAGAAGTGGCGGCGGTCTCTCTTTTCACCCGAAACCGTTGAGCGAATCGCAGCGGGGCTGAGCGATCTGCGCAGCCGCCGGTACGAGATCGCGATCGACCTGCAGGGGGCGGCACGCTCGGCCATTCTCACTCTTTGGTCGGGTGCACCAATGATTTACGGAGCCGCGCAGCCGCGCGAAAATCCCGCAAGCTTGTGGTACAGCCGCCGAGTCATCACGGAAAGCACGCACGTGGTCGAACAGTATGCCGAGATCGCCAAATCCGTGATCGGAGATCGTCTACCCATTCCCGACGCCGTGCTTCCTTGCGACCCCGCGGCCGACCAAGCCGTGGCTAATCGCCTGCGCGACCTCGGTCTGCACAATTTTGTGATCCTCAACCCGGGGGCCGGGTGGGGCGCCAAGCAATGGCCCGCCGAACGCTATGGCATGGTTGCGCAAGCACTCGCGCAACACGGGATTCAGTCGCTGATCAACTACGGGCCCCGAGAAGAATCGCTCGCGCAAGCCGCTGAGAGTGCGAGCGGCGGCATCGCCCGCGCTCTCTCTTTTTCAATCGGCGAGTTGATTGCTCTCACCCGGCGTACTCGCCTCTTCATTGCCGGCGATACCGGGCCCTTGCACTTGGCAGCCGCCCTCCATATACCAGTGGTCGCGCTTTTCGGACCAACCGATCCCGCGCGTAACGGGCCCTTCAGAACGAAGAGCGTCGTCTTGCGCAATCCCGCGAGTCCCACTTCTCTGACGCACCGCAACGACCCCGACGCGGGCCTGCTCACCATTTCTACCGACGAAGTGATCTCGGCGGCACTCAGACTTCTGGAGGGTGCCCGTGCCTGAATGGTCGCGCATCGCCCGCCGCATTCGCGTTCCGCTCGGATTTGCCTTCGCTGCCTTCTACATCTGGATCGCCAGGCCAACCTGGACTTCGCTCGCTGTAGGAACTCTGGTCGCGATCCCCGGCATTCTTCTTCGCGCATTAGCCTCGGGGCACGTGAAGAAGAACGAGGAACTCACCACCTCAGGCCCGTACGCCTACATGCGAAATCCCCTGTACCTGGGCTCTCTCGTCATGGCGATCGGCTTCGCGATTGCCGCACGCAGCCTGTGGGTGCTGCTGGTGATGCTTGTCATGTTCGTGGCCATTTATCTTCCCGTCATTCGCTCGGAAGAATCGTTCCTGCGGCAGAAGTTTTCAAATTTTGACGAGTACGCGCAGGCGGTCCCGCGATTACTGCCGCGCTTGTCTGCCTATCGAAACCAGACCGGCTCGTTTTCGCGGGATCTCTACTGGCAGCATCGCGAGTACAATGCGATTCTGGGCGCGGCGGCTGTGCTGGCTGTCCTGGCAGCCAAATTATTCTGGGCCTCCCGATAGCAGCCTGCATCGAACCAGAAGCGGCTCCACAGGGCGTGCAGCAAGCTTGATTCCACGACTCTCTCAATTCGCGCGCGCTCTCCCGCGCCTGTTTCTTTGCTGCCTCTGCGTGTCGATCTGGGCCGCCCACCTGCCGGCGTCCGCGAATGATCAAGGCTCCATCGCCACCATCGGGCCGTCAGTACAGATTCTGGCGCCCCCGCCCACGTACCATTTCCCGGACGGCCAGGCTTTCGTCTACACCGCTGAGTGGCATCTGTTCACGGCGGGTACTTCAACGGTGAAGGTAGAACCGGTGGGCAACGAACGCCGCGTGAGCGCCATCGCGGATTCAGCCGGCATGGCCAACGTGCTCTATGGAGTGCATGATCGCTTTGAAGCGCTATTTGACTCGAAGACCTTCTGCTCGAACAGCGTGTTCAAGCACATAGAAGAGGGATCCCATCGGCGCGAGACGAAGGTCAACTACGACTACCCGAAGCGCAAGAGCGTTCTGCACGAGACAAATTTGAAGACGAATGAAATCAAGTACGCGGAGAACGACATTCCCCCATGCGTCACTGACGTTGTCACCGGCTTCTACTACCTGTCGTCTCTTCCGTTGCAGATGGGCAACTCGTACACGTTTCCGGTGAACGATGGCGGCAAGACGGCGGAAGTCACCGCCCACGTGGAAGGCAAAGAGAAGGTCAAAGTTCCGGCGGGAACCTACGAAACGGTTCGCGTCGCCGCCGAAGCCACGTCGGGCAACCTCAAGGGCAGAGGAAAGATCTGGACGTGGTTCACCGACGACGCCAACCACACGCCGGTGCAAATGCGCGCCAAGCTGACTTGGGGAACACTGCTATTCCGATTGCAAAGAATAGAGCGGCAATAGGACTGATCTCAATTCTGGCGAGCCTCAAGTTCTAAGACGTGTGCTCCGTCACCCCTGACCCACTCCATCTACTTCGCCGCTACCAACCCCTTCGCCCGGCTCAATTCCGGCCGCTCGGAGTTCCCGCCGGCGCACACCTTCACCAGTTCGCCATAATACTGCGCCGCCTTCTCCTGCTTACCTGCGGCCTCAGCCGCCTGCGCCGCGCCATACAATCCGTTGAACCGGTTCGGATTGAACTTGAGATCGACTTCATACTCAGCCAACGCCTGCTCCGGACGTTTCGCCATCATGAGAATCTCGGCCACCATTTCGCGAGCCGGAACTCCCGCAGGCTCCTCACCCAGAGAATCTTCTTTGTCAGCCAGCGGACGCAAAATTGCCAGCGCCTCGTCGTGCTTGCCGCTCGCTACCAGCGCCCACGCAAGCACCTCCTGGTGAGCTCTGTCGACCAGATCAGCGAATCCTTTCTTCTTCGCCGCCACCAGCTTGCTGTGGATGGCGTCGATCTGCTCGGCATCCTTGCGCACCTGGTCGGCATTTCCGACATGCGCAGCGCCCACCGCACGTGCCCAGTATGTAATGTATTCATCCTCCGGACGCGCCAAGCCTGTCGGCGTTAATGCCGCCGCATCCTGCCAGTGACGCATCTCGACCGGATACATGGCTGTGAAGCCCACCAACGTAACCGCACGCGGGTTGTAATCCGTCCCATACATGTTGTGAACCGTGTCTGGCAAGGACTTCACTTCGTCGATCAGTGCCTTGGCATCGGCATCGCGGCCGCTCTGCAGGTAGGCGTAGAAGAGATAGTCCATCGCGTGAAACTGGTGCCCTTCGCCGCCCATGTGCAGGGCCGCAGTCTTGCGGGTTGCCGCCACCGACGCCAGGTTTGACTTGATGTCCTCATCCCACATACCTACGCGCGCAAAGATGTGCGAAGGCATGTGGAGAGCATGGGGTGCCGCCGGCGCAATTGCCGCATAGCGCCGCGCAGCCGGCAATCCCAGTTGCGCCAGTTGTGGCCGGTCGTACGCATGAATCAGATAGTGCGCCACGCCCGGATGATCGGGTTCCGTGGCGAAAAGCTTTTCGAGGATAGCCGCGGCCTTCTTGTCGTTCGCGAACGTGGGATCACCGCCCTCATCCGCCGCCAGGATCGACAGGGCGTAAAACACCGCCGCTTCATGATCCTCAGGATTGCGCTGGTACACCTTCTCCATGCCCTTCGAGTAAGCGGTTGCCCTCTTTTCGAAGACGCCTTTGGTGCCGTAGAACGCTTTCATGGCGGCAATGTAATCGCGCTCGCGGGGCGTTGCCGCGTGCAGCGAGGCCGCCTTCTTCATCTCCTCGCGGCCCTTCTTGGTCGTGTCTGCGTCCGGATTGTTCCACAACTGGTGCCACTGGCTCATCGCCAAGCCCCACTGCGCCATGGCGCACTTGGAATCGTCCTTCGCAATGTCGGTGAATTCCTTCTCGGCTTCCTCATACCAGAATGAGTGCAATAAAGCGACGCCGCGCTCAAACGGTTTCTGCGCCGCCTCTGCGCACGAGATCGGGAAGTGCACCGTGCCCAACTGCTTTTGTGTCAAATCTTCATGGTGATGCCCTTCATCGGCGAGCGCAGGCAAGGCACAACACAGCAACGCCATAGCGAGACAAAAGGATTTCATTGGAAGGACCTCGTATTCAGCGAGTCTAGCGTTGAAGCGCAGACCGGTCAATTTCGTTAGAACGTGAACGCCGCCCCGGTTGAAAACCGCTGTTGCCGTTATTTTGACGACGGGTCCACCTTGAATTCCCGGGCGTCGTAACCTTCGAACAGGAAGTAGAGCTTGGTGTAGCTCTTTTCAATAAACCGCGGATTCTTGCTCAATCCCTCGCGCAAATCCACGCGAACCGTGATGCGCCACGCATCAGCAGTACCGGCAGACGGCGACACTACTGGATCCGGAACCGCTCCGTCATCAATCGCTGCAGGCGGGGCTTGTACAGAATGTCGAAAGCCAATTCTTTGCCGGGGAACATCGCCAGCGCCGCGCGCCGCGCGTTGGCAGAAAGCTCGGAAGCCTCTTCGATGGTGAGATTGGGATCTTGGCTGATCACAGACATGACCATGCTGATCATGACTTGCAACCGCCTGATTTTCTTTGCTTCGTCCTGACGCTCCTGAAGATTACTTTCCTGCCCGCCCCGGTTCGCATCTTCCATACGGCCCTCGATAGGGAGCCTGCGGAAGTCGCCAAGGTGCGCGCTTTGGGTCGCGCCGCACTGCAGGCCTCACCCCTGTTGTGCCCATTTTCAGGGCATTTCGGGCCGGAAAGCAACTCCCCCAACGTGGGGGCCGCCTGCCAATAACCCTGTAGTCCGCAAGTTGCTGAGTTCTTTGCCTTATCCAAATGGCTTTGCGATAGGTTTACAATCCCTAGTGCTCGAATCCATGCGGATGCACATTGGATTCGCCGACTTTTGCCAGTGGAGGATGTATGCCAGAAAGCTCCGGCCCCAACGCTCCCTTGGAGCGTGTTCCTGATCCGAACGAAAAGCTCATCAAGGTGTTCGACAGCGAGCAGGAATCCGAAGCTCTGGTGGTGAAAGGACTGCTCGACTCGGCCGGCATTGACTCTGACCTCACTTCCGTCGATGCCGTGCAGGACATGTTCCCGGGCGTAGGTGGCATGGTCATCCTCGTCCGTGAAGAAGACGCTGACCAAGCCCGCCGCATGATCGAGGAATACCGCCAGTCTCCCGACGCCGACGAGACTTCCGAAATCGACCTCAACGAAGACACGCCGACTGTGGGCTGACCGACTTTCCGTCGAGATAGAACATCACTGCCCCATTCCGATCGGTGTGATCGACGCGCATGGGAACCGGCGCACCCTCGTCGTACTCCTGCTCCGACTCCTTGGCGTAGATGCTCACGCGCATTCCGCCGCAAGCCTTCTGCGTCTGCAGGTCCGTTGCGATCTCCTCCGCATCGACGTCGACCGACTGGCGCAATCTCCCGAAACCGGCCGTGCGTGTCTCGCTGCCATGAATGACATGCGCTGTCACGATGACTTCCTCCCCGGTGGCGAAGGCCGTTAGCTGGTCGTCGTGAGGAGGGCGCCCATTGCGTAACTGAATGGACAGCGCGCCAACCGCAGAGAGAGTGCCCAGCGCTAGAGGAAATCCCAGCCACCAGCGCCGGTGGGCGAAGTAGAGTGCAGCCAGCAAAAGTGCGCTCGCAGCCACGACCCACCATAAAGGAGGCCGCCAGGCGTAGACACCGCAGACGATGCCGGCTCCATAAGCAAGGGCCGCCCAGAGCATCGGCTGGCGCGGTGGTTTGCGGATGTTGGCGAAAAACGAGATGGCCTTCGGGAGGGACACTTCTTCCGTGGGAACGGAAGGCTAACGAACCAGTTCCACGACGCTTTCGATGTGATACGTCTGCGGAAACAGGTCCACCAGATGCAGGCTGTCGACGCGATAGCCGCCGCCGGTCAGCGTGATCAGATCGCGGGCCAGCGTCGCCGGATCGCATGAAACATACGTCACGCGCGGCGCGCCCAGCTTCGCAAGCGCACGGGCGAAGCGCTCTCCCAGGCCTGCGCGCGGCGGATCAACCACTACATAATCTGGCCGCACCTTCGCGCCCTGGCCTGCAAGGTAGGCGTCTACCGTAGACCGGACTGCCTTCACGTTCCGAGGAGAATTGTATTTGAGGTCCGCGGCCGAACCTTGTGACGACTCAACCGCCACGATGTGACGAAACGACGACGCCAGCGCCACGCTGAACAGCCCCACCCCAGCGTAAAGATCCAGAGCGATCTCTCCCGAACGTCCGCCGGTTACGATCCCGGTCAACTCCTCCACCAGGAACCGGTTCACCTGGAAGAAAGACCCTCCAGTCACGCGCAGTGCTCCCGCCTTGGTCTGATAGCGAAACTCTCCGGGACGATCTGTCCACAGCGGCTCTTCGGCGATGTACACCTGCTGTCCTCGTCCTGCCGCGACTGTCTGGGTGAATACGTAAAAGCTCGAGACCTCCGGCAGGGCCCCGCGCAGAAGTTCCGCGAATGCCTGCGGCTCTACCTTTCCTGCTTCCTGCCCTGAGTCCACATACAATTCCGCCAGCAACTGAGAGTCGTCATCATTCGCGAACAATTCAACCTCGCGCACCGACTGCGGCACTTGCCGGCCCCGACCTAGTCTCCATAGGGCATCGATTGCTCGATTCAGAAGCGGCGAACTGATGGGACACTGCTCGACGGGCAGAGGTTCGTGCGACGATGCCTTGAAGTATCCGAGCGCAAATCCGGAATCCACGCGTACCTGCAGCCGCGTGCGGTTGCGGTAGTTCCAGGGCGGCGAGGCGTGCACCTTCACGTCCGGCGGCGATTCCATCTTTGCCAGCCGCCGCAGGTTTTCCTTCAGGATGTCTTCCTTGATTTTTAGCTGTTCTTCGTAAGCCGTATGTTGGTAATGGCAGCCGCCGCAGCGCTGGAAGTAAGGACAAGCAGCGTCGATTCGCAGCGGCGAAGCTTCGACCAGCCGGGTGGTCGAGGCACGCACGAATCCCGCTTTCTCGTCTGTGACCTGCGCCTCGACTTTTTCGCCGGGCAGGGTGAAGGGCACGAATGCAGCCTTGCCTCGGCCCCTTTCATCCGCAGGAAGGCGGCCTAATCCGTCGCCGCCATAAATAAGTTTTTCGATGGTGAGTTCCAAGACTTGATTCTATGCTAAGGATAAGCAGGAGCATCGAACGCGCCTTTGGCACCTCCACGATGAAACTCTCCGTCATCATGCCGATCTACAACGAGCGGGCCACGCTCCGGCGCGCCGTTGAGAGCGTGTTATCAGCGAATCCGGACGTCGCCATCGAGCTACTATGCGTAGACGACGGTTCAACCGACGGCTCCCGTGAAATTCTGCAAGCTCTCGAGCGCGAATACGCACCGTCCGTTCGCGCGCTCTGGCAAACCAGCAACTTGGGCAAAGGCGCCGCCTTGCACCGCGGCATTCAGGAAGCCACCGGCGACTACGTCATCATTCAGGACGCCGACCTCGAATACGATCCGTCGGAATATTCCTTGCTGCTGGCGCCCCTGGCGCAGAACAAAGCCGACGTCGTCTACGGCTCCCGCTTCATGGGCGGCCGTCCTCATCGGGTCCTTTACTTCTGGCACTTTGTTGGAAATCGCCTGCTGACGCTGCTTTCCAACGCCCTCACCGACCTTAATCTTTCCGACATGGAGACCTGCTACAAGGCCTTTCGCCGCGACGTGATCCAGTCGATGCATCTTGAGGAACGTCGCTTCGGCTTCGAGCCCGAGATCACGGTGAAAGTCGCCAAGCGAAGGCTCCGCATGTACGAGGTAGGCATAAGCTACTCGGGTCGCACTTACGAGGAAGGCAAGAAGATCGGATGGAAGGACGGCGTGCGCGCCGTCTGGTGCCTGCTGAAGTACGCAGCGACAGAGCCGAGAGTAAAACTCGCAAAAGCCGCTGAGCATGCCCTCCCGGATGGCAACCACGCCGAGACCGAGTACTCCTTGCCAGATCGCGCTAACACAGAATCCCGTTAAGGTCGGCTTTGAAACTGAATCGTGATTTGAACGCTAATCGGAGAAAACAAGCTTCGAAGAAAACGCAACGACTGCGAGTTTCTCGAATCGAGCCGCGCAGCGGCGGCATAGGATAGCCCAGGGCGTAAGCCCTGGGTAAACCGGCCAACGACGCGAGCCCCGTAGGGGCGGCACTCAGGCGCAGCGGGCGTGAGCCCGCGAGCCCCAGCACCGTTACAACCGCGGATCCACCGGTTCGCTCTCGAGCGCCAGCACACCGAAAACGCACTCATGCACTTTGCGAAGAGGCTCCTTGTGAACGAACCTCTCCAGCGCTTCGATCCCCAACGCAAACTCGCGCGATGCCAGTGACCGCTTCCGCCCCAGTCCCCGTCGCCGCAGGCGCTCCAGGTTCTCCGAAACCGTGTACTCAGGCCCATAAATGATGCGTAGATATTCCTTGCCGCGCACCTTAACCGCGGACTGCACCGGCGCTTTCGTAGTCACCGGGGTGAAGTCGAACGGCTTTACGACCATTCCTTCTCCGCCAGCGCCCGTGAGTTCCTCCCACCAGGCAGGGCCGCGTTCCACTTCACCCTTCTGCCCCAGCTCAACCACCTGATAGGGCGTCGCCAGCAGGAGCTTCGCATCGCAAGCACAGATCCTCGCCAGCGTTTCCATGTGCCACACATGATCGCGGGCATTGTGCACCGCACCCTCACTCGCCAGCAGATGAAACGGCGCAAGCTTTACATCGTCCAGCGACCCCACTGTCCAGCAGTACCGTCGGTATGCATCCACGTACAGTTCGGCAGCCTCGGCTCGTTCTCGATAGCGTAGAAGCGTCGCCTCGAGATCCGTATTCTGTTTTGCTGCGCTTGCCAAGGCCTCAACCGCGGCTGCCAATCCGTGACGCGCCGCTGCGCCCGCCGGCGCATACTGGCGCTGCAACAATTCCTTCGCCTTCAACGACCATGGCATCACTTCGCAGTCGAGGCAGACCCAGTCTGTCTTCAACTCATCCCATAGGCCGGCCGCGCCGATCGCCGCCCGCACCCGTTCAAGGAACTGCCGCTCCAGTTCGAGGTCGGTGAAGAATCGACGCCCCGTGCGTGTGTAGCAAACGCCGGCTTCGCCCTCGAGCACTCCGAATCGCCGCCGGGCCGCATCCGCATCGCGGCAGGCCACCACCACCGCCCGCGACCCCATGTGCTTCTGCTCGCAAACAACTTTCGCGACGCCCTCGTGCTGGTAATACGCAAACGCTTCCTCTGGATGCTCAAGCAGTCCTTCGCGCTTGCTGGTCTCGCACGGAGACATGGTCGGCGGCAAATAGATCAGCCACTTTGGATTCACCGCGAACCGGCTCATCACCTCCAGCGCCGTGATCGCGTTTTCCTCGCGGATCGTGATGTTGCGCGCGAGCCGCGTGTGGATGATTCGCTTGCCCCGCACATCCTCGATGTCGAGTAATTCGTCGTGATGTTGCTGCGCCGTGAGAGCAGAGGACGCCGCAACTGCGGTTGCGGCTGCGCCAACCGGAAGCACACGCTTGGCCGGCTCGTAGTAGGTCCGCAGTGCCGGGACAGAAACGAGTTCTTTCTCCGGATAGCGCAGGGCCGTCAGCTTCCCACCGTACACACACCCGGTGTCGATATTGATGGTTCGATTCAGCCATTCTGGCTGCTCCACGGGCGTATGCCCGTACACGACCATCGCCTTGCCGCGATACTCCGCAGCCCAGTTGTAGCGGACGGGCAGCCCCCGCTCGTCGATCTCGCCAGTCGTTTCTCCGAAGAGGGCAAAGTCCCGCACCTTCGCCGATCCGCGCCCTTGCATTTCTTCTTTCATGCCGGCATGCGCTATCACGAGTTTGCCGTCATCGAGTACGTAATGGCTGACCATCTTGTTGATGAAATCGGCAGCGATCCTCGACAGGCCGTGCCAGTTTTTATCAGCCTCTTCAAACTGCTTCAGCGAATCGCCCAGCCCGTGCGTGATCTGCACATCCTTGCCCCAAATCGCGCGCATGAACTTGATGTCATGATTCCCGGGCACGCACAACGCGTCGTTGTCTTCCACCATGCGCTTCGCCAGAATCACTGTCTCAGGAATCTTCGGCCCGCGGTCCACCAGGTCGCCGACGAACACGGCTTTCCGTCCCTGCGGATGCTTGTACCCTCCGCCAGAAGTGCGTTGGTAGCCGAGTTGAGTCAGCAAAGCAACCAGTTCGGCGTAGCACCCATGCACGTCGCCGATGATGTCGAATGGGCCATGCTCTTCTTTTCTGTTATTCCAGAGCGGCTGCCGCGTGATGGTGGTGTCCGCGACTTCCTCCGGCGACGACAGCACGAACACATGCCGGAAGCCTTCCCGCTCCAGCCCGCGAATCGACCTGCGCAGTTGCTGCGACTGGTTGCGTACCACGTGTGGCCCGAACTGACGGTCGGGCCGCGACTGGTTCCGCTCGTGGCACAACTTCTCCGGCATGTTGAGGACAATGGCGACCGGCAGCACGTGATACTCGCGCGCCAGCGCCACCAGTGGCTTGCGCGCTTCCATCTGCACGTTGGTCGCATCGACCACCGTCAGTCGGCCGGCCGCCAGTCGTTTGCGTGCGATGTAGTGCAGAAGCTCGAAGGCGTCGTTGGTCGCTGACTGATCGTTTTCGTTGTCCGAAACCAGCCCGCGGCAGAAATCCGAGGAGAGAATCTCTGTTGGCTTGAAGTGTTGACGAGCAAACGTAGACTTCCCGCATCCCGACGCACCCACCAGCGTGACCAGAGACAGTTCCGGAATCGTGATCTTCACCGCGAGAAGACTCCCATCTGCGTAGGCGCGCCCACTTGCGCATCCTCCTCCCCCACCGGGAGAAATCGCACGCCGTATCCGAAGCGTGAAGCGACACCCTGTGACCACTGGTGGAACTGGTCGCGAGTCCACTCGAACCGATGATCCTTATGGCGGAACTGTCCCGCGGCGAGCGTCCCGAATTTCACGTTGTACTCGGCATTCGGTGTGGTCACAATCACATGCTGCGGCCGCGCAGCCTCGAACAGCACTCGCTCGAACGCTGCCAGGCGCGGCGGATCCAGGTGCTCGATGACCTCCACGACGGTTGCCGCGTCATATCCAGCAAGGCGTTGGTCGCGATACACGAGCGACCCGTGAATCAGTTTCAGCCGCTCTTTCTTCTTGGCCGGCAGTCGTTCCAACCGCAGACGCTGCGCTGCCACTTCCAGGCTGCGATGCGAGACATCCATGCCAACAATTTCCTGAATAGACTTCTCGTCGAGTAACTCACGCAGAAGTTTGCCCTCGCCGCACCCGAGATCGAGCACGCGACGCGCCCCCACCGAGCGAAGGACATCGACCACGGCTTGCATGCGCCGCTGCCAGAGCCGGATCGGTTCCTCGATCTTCGTTTCTTCCGCGGCCTGCTCTGCCTGCGTCGCATCCGGATCGGGATTGTCTTCTTCCGCCAGACGGGCCAGCGCTTCGCGAGCCAGTTGGCGCTGCCGCGGCAAATACCGCTTCACAATCGCTTCTTTATGCGGATGCCCTGCTAACCATCCCTCGCCCTTCCGGAGCAACTTCTCAACTTCATCTTTGCCCACCCAGTAGTGCTTCTCGGCGTCGAGCACAGGAATCAGCACGTACAGGTGACGAAGCAGATCGCGCAGTACCACTTCGCCTTCGAGCGTCACGGTGTAGTAGGGGCCGTCGCCCCAGTCGGGAAATTTGTCGTCGAGCGGATAGCGCTCGGCATGCACTCGATAGCCGAGTGGCTCAAACAACTCGCGCAACAGCCCATCGCCGCCCCGGCAAGCGATCACGTGCAGCGTCGCTGTCAGCGGAAGTTTCTGCGACGCAAGCTCCTGCCGTCCCTTGCTGCGCCCGGTCATCGCCGTGCCCAGCGCCCGCCCGATCGCCACGCTGGTAAACGACGAAAGCACGTACGGGCGATCGTTCACGTACTGTTCCAGCGTCGCACCCTCGCCGCGCGCACCCTTGCCGCGAACCAGGCCCACCGGATCCACATCCAGCAGCAGCGCTGCCGTGCAGCGCTCTTCGGTAGCTTCGGGATAAAACAGGTGAGCCTTGCCGAACGAAAGCTCGAATGAATGCACGTTCGCAGGATTCTTGTGCAGGAGAAAGCCGAGATCGGTCGCCGGCCGGTGCGTGGTCGAGATCGTCAACAGCATCGGCAAATTATACGGGTGTGTGGCGCGGACACTCCTGTCCGCGGTCCGATCGCAGCACCAACCTCAGTTCACATCACTTCCCAACGTAACTGACGCGCCAGATCGAGTTCGACCCATCGTCACTTACTAGCAACGACCCATCGGGCGCCACCGCGACCCCCACCGGACGTCCCCAGACCTGCCCGTCAGGCAACACGAAGCCGGTCAGAAAATCCTGATAGTCCCCGGTCGCCTTGCCGCTCTGATGAAGCGGAACGCGAATCACTTCGTATCCCGTGCGCGCGGCTTTGTTCCAGGAACCATGCTGACCAGCGAAAATATCTCCCTGGTACTCCGCCGGAAACTGCTTGCCCTGGTAAAACGTAATGCCGAGCGACGCGTTGTGCGGCTGCAACAAAACATCCGGAACAATCGCCTTGTCTTTCAGTTCCGGATGCTTCCCTTTATGCCGCGGGTCCTGATTCGCCCCCATGTACCACCACGGCCAGCCGTAGAATCCACCTTCCTGCACGTGCGTGATGTAGTCGGGCACGAGGTTGTCACCAAGTTCGTCGCGTTCGTTCACCGAGCACCACAGCTCCCCCGTTTTCGGATCGACGGCCAACCCGCCGCCCGCGTTTCGGATTCCGTACGCATAGACGCGCATGTTCTTTCCATCGGGATCGAACGCAAGAATATCCGCGCGATTTTTCTCCTCGGGCGTGGTGTCCGGATCGTCGACATTCGAGCGCGAGCCCACGGCCACGAACATCGTCTTGCCATCCGACGAGAACTCAATCGAGCGCGTCCAATGTCCATCCGTCGGTAAGAGGACCAAACGCTCCGACTGGCCGCGCGCCGCCATGTCGCCGTTCTTGTAGGGATAGCGGACGACTTCGTTCTCGCACCCGATGTACACCCACTGCGGATCGGGGCCGGGCGGATAAAACGCGATCCCGTAAGGACGCTTCATCTTGGTCGCGAACACCTGCATCTGCTCCGACTTGCCGTCGCTGCCCATGCCGCGAAACACGCGAATGCGCCCCGCGTCGCTTTCCGCGAGAAAAATGTCGCCATTGGGCGCCGTGCGCAGCAGTCGCGGATTCTCCAGTCCTGCCGCATACAGGTCGACCTTGAACCCGGCCGGAGCCTTCGGCCATGCATCGCGGGGCCGCGCCACCACGTCGGGCCCGTTGTCACTCGACTTCGTCATGAAGGGCTTCGGAAGATCGCTCACCGAAATTCTTCGCTCCAGGCCTGGCGCTTCGTAACGGAAATCGGTAAACGGGGCATTGGGGGAGCGCAGGTTCAACGCCGCCGATTGCACCGGCGAGGCCGCGCCGCTGGCAGGAGCGCCCTTTTGCAGATAGTCGCTCTTCACATAGCTGACGATCTTCCAGCGCTGGTCGGCCGGCAGTTTTCTCCACGATGGCATTTCGCGCTTGGGATCTCCCTTGGTGATGAACCAGAACATTTCTCCCGGCGTGATCTTGCGGATATCCTCCGCGCGCAATGGCGGGATGTTGCCCGACCCGCGCCCGTTTTCGCCGTGACAACGCGCGCAGCGCAGGTGATAGAGCGGTTTGCCAGCTTCTGCACCTGCAACGTCTGCCTCGTAGGGATTCTTCATTTCCTTTGCCGAATCCGGCGCGCCGCGAAAATTCTTCGTCTGAGAAAAAGCCATCGAACTGCTCAAGACGATTGCACCGGCTGCAACCAGCCACCCTGCTCGCATTTCGCTCTCCGTAAAAATCATCTTGGATTTGAAAACTCCCACAAAAGACCCGAACTTACACGCGGGCACTGTCGGCTACACGGTGAAGCTTTCGTAGTTCCTTTTGACAAAGAAAAGGCCCGACTGGATGCAAGAGAAACGAAGAAAGCCATCCTGACTGTTCGAGGAGAGAGTTTAGTAATCAGGGCGTGCCTTCAGGCGCGCCGTAAAAGGCGCTCCAAAAGAGGAGCGGCTTCAGCCGCCGTCCTACGCGATCAGCGCTTCTTCGCAAACGCCAGCCCGCGCTTCAATTCGGCCGTCAAATCACTTTCCGGCGTAGCGATGTGCACGGGCTTTTTCGACACGCGCGCCAGCCATTCGTTGATCTGATCGGGCGTGGTGGTCACGGATCGTCCCTCCCGAACCACCGGCATGCCCTCGGTCGCCCAGCGCTGCGCCACCGATACCGGCTCGCCCAAAAAACTTGCGATTTCCTTCCAGCCTTTGAGCACCTCAGGCTGACTTTTTATTATCGAAGCGCTTGCCTTCTTCGCCATATTCCGCCTGCCCGCCACTCGCCTCGGTCAGTTCCAGAAAATCAGAGACATTCATCAGCCCGAGCATCAACCGAACGATCCCGGGCATCGCTCGCCGCTTGTCATCGCGGTAGAGATAAGGACTTGTCAGCTGCACGCTTTTCCCTTCGGTTTCGAGCACGCACCCGTTCTGCACGATCACGTTACGAACCCATTCCGACTCGCGTCCGTAGGTCAACGCGATCACGAAGTGCTGGCCTTGTCGAAAAATCAGGACGGGCGTGCGATGCACCCGCCGCGTCTTTCGCCCCACATGCACGATGACTCCCATCCCAGGCATGTAAAGCGCCAGCGGACCGAGGATCCGGTTCGTCACGTGCAGGTTGAAGCGCGCGAGCCACCGCGGAGCAGGCATGTGAATCTCTGCCCATGGGATGCAGCGGCTCGTCGCATCGCTCCTCAAATCTCAAGATTTGTCACGGAGCGGACGGACCTTACATGTAGAACAGGCTTAGCCGCGGCAATCCGTACTTCTCCAGCAACCGCTTGTGAATATATTGCTTTAGCAGCTGATCGATCTGCGCACCCGGCATCTTGCTGCGATAGGGCGCCAGTTCCCGATCGGCCTGCGCGCGCACGTTCACCAGTTCTGCATCGGGCGTGGCCGCGAGTAGAGCTGCCAGCAGCTTTTCTTCCACGACCGTAAGCCTGCGCTCCACGTCTTCGAGCCGTGAGGTCGGCTTCGCGCTGATCTCTCCAGCCATGCCGCGCAGTGTCGCAGCTGTTTCCTTCGCCAGCGCTGCCGGAGAACTTGCGCCTTCGCCAGGCAACTTCGCCTGCTCCAAAAGTTCTGCGTTCTTGCGCAGGAAATTCACAATCTCTCCCGCATCGAATCCGCGAGCCGTGTCCGTCGGCGGACTCGCATCCCCACTGGCGCCCACTGCCGCTTCTTTCATATCCTCGGCCGCCGTCAGCACTTCCTGCGAGCAATAAGCCAGGCTGTTGACCCTGCGTGACTTCGACGGCCGCTGCTCGTAACGGTCGAAGGCCGCATCAATCCCGCGCAGAGCCGCTTCCAGTGGAATCCCCGCATTCTTCCAGGTTTCGATCAGAGCCCAGTCGAGTGTCGAGAGCAACAAGATTCTCCCGCGACGACGCTGGAAATGCTCTTCGATTTCCGTGAAGTAGTTAAAGTAGTTTTCCACGCGCTAGTGAGAGGAAGTGCGCTTGGCGCTGTTGGAGAGTTTGTTGCCGTCGGTTGCCTGTTTCGCAGCTTTGCTCTTCGCATCCGGGCGCCGCGACAGGTTGCGCTCGTAGATGATGCGCAGGCCTTCCAGGGTCAGATGATCGTCCACCGTTTTAATGTACTTCGACGCCGTCCCAATCATCGACCCGAGGCCGCCGGTCGCAATCACTTTCGTGTCCTTGCCCATTTCCGCGAGCAGTTCTTCGAGAATGCCATCGACCAGGCCTAGATATCCGTAGTACAACCCCGACTGGAGGCTGCCGACCGTGGTTGTGCCAAGTACGCGAGTGGGTTTGCGGATGTCGACCCGCGGCAAGCGCGCTGTGCGCTGAAACAACGCATCCGCGGAAATTCCGATCCCGGGGCAGATCACGCCGCCCATGTATTCGCCTTTGGCCGAAACGCAATCAAACGTCGTCGCCGTGCCGAAGTCGACCACCACGCAGGGGCCGCCGTATTTCTCAAAAGCGGCCACGCCGTTCACGATGCGATCCGCCCCAACTTCCGCCGGATTCTCGTACTGCACGGGCATTCCAGTCTTCACGCCCGGCTCTACAAACAACGGCTTCAGCTTGAAATATCGCTCGCACACTTGGCGCAGGGTGGAGTCGAGTGACGGGACCACCGACGAGATGATGATGCCGTGAATGCCTGAAGCGTCGAGATCGTCCATCGCAAACAGGCTGCGGAACAGCACGCCGTACTCGTCCACCGTGTGGTTCCAGATGGTCGAAACGCGCCACTGCGCCACTAGGCGCTCGTAGCGCGCTGCGAGGGGTCCAGCGGTGACCCCGTAGCGCGCGCCGCAGAGCACAGTCACGATCATCCCCTTCTTGTACTTCGCCGACTTGTCTCCGAGCCGGATGGTCGCCGTCTTGCGTCCGCTGCGCAGCTGATCGGCGACAGCCGGGTTGTAGAAGTTGAGAGCAAAGGTCGGCATCCGCGGCCGGGCAACTATAGAGGGTCGCCGCCGAGGATCTCTGCGGCCCTGACAGCCATTTCGCGCTCGCCCTTGTAGGCGAGAAGCGACGGAGCGTCAGTCAGCCGCAGCCACCGCGCTTCCGCGACCTCGAGGTCCATTCCGGGGGGCAGCACGCCGATCCGGCCGCGTCGCGCGTAGGCGAGGAAGAAGCTCACGACCTTGAAGATCCGCTCCCCGTCCCAGGTGTAGACGTAGCGTATGTCGCCCAGCTTTTCGCCGAGGCGGCCCGGAACCCCGGTCTCCTCGAACCC
>Ga0209811_10000116_pt1 | contig 35379 bp, 30 predicted proteins | sample Coa_R1_6_FD_187161 | JGI IMG/M metagenome (GOLD analysis project Ga0209811, IMG submission 187161) | Surface soil microbial communities from Centralia Pennsylvania, which are recovering from an underground coalmine fire. - Coalmine... | ecosystem: Environmental > Terrestrial > Soil >... | reverse complement strand
GCTGCCGGTGTTGTCGGTTCAGCGGCTGGCGGGTTTGCCGGTGTAGCCGAAGGCTGAGACGCTGCGTCACTCGCAGGAGCTGGAGGCTGAGTACTTGAACTCGCCGCCGGATTCGGTTGTTCGTCAGTCGCAGGAGGTTCGGCCGAAGAATCCGTCGGCGAAGTTGGCTTCGGTTGCGAACTGGACGTGAGGGCCTTCAGGTAAGGGAAGCCTCCATTTCGCCAGCGGACCCATCCCAGGCCTACGACCAGCGCCAATGCGATGATCGTCAGGAGAACCAAACCGGTATTCGATTTGTGTTCTTCGTCATCTTCGAGAAGATAATCAAGGTCGCGAGCCTTGTCAGAGGGCGCGCCCAGGTTGAACATCCCGCCCGTGTAAGCCGGCGCGGGATTAGGGGCGTCGGATTCCCGGGCGACGTGCGTAGCTGATGGTTCGGGCCGGGTCTCGACCAGGGGACGGCCGCACATTCCGCAGAAGCGGTGGTCGCCGGGGTTTTCATTTCCGCAATAGGGGCAGCGCAAGCATTCCTCAAAAGTCGAACGAGTTTTCTCGAAAGCGGCGGGCCAGCGCGTGCCGCTCCAGCACTTCTAGATTACGATAACGCGGGAAAGCGTTGTGCGGCCAGTGGTTTGGGGGATGCTCGCTGCTTTACACTTTTGTCGCTAACGTGTTACTCTCAATGGCGTTACAAAGAAAAATCGAAACTGAGAAGACAGGAGTGCACCAGGTTAAGTGCTAGCCAGAGAGCAAAAGAAATCCCTCATTGACGCCTATGCGACGCATGCCACGGATACCGGCAGCCCGGAAGTTCAGATTGCGCTGCTGAGCGAGCGCATTGGTCACCTGACGGAGCACTTCAAGATGCATAAAAAGGACCACGGCTCACGCCGCGGACTACTCATGCTCGTCAGCAAGCGTCGTCGCCTGCTCGACTACTTGAAAGCATACGATTCAGAGCGCTACAAGGGCGTCATCACGAAACTCGGCATCCGCAAGTAACGTGTGCTGAACTCTGCCCGGGGACGTGGATCCCCGAGGCGCCTCGCCTACTTTTCCGCCGCCTGGGGGCCGCGGAACTGAGATCAAGGAATTCTTGGAAAGTGCGTTCCGGCCACGGCTGCAACTTTATTGGCATTGGCTTACCCTGCGCGCAACGTCCTGTTACGCGACCGTTGCCCTCCTGCCTAGAAGGAATGAATCATGAAACCAGAAGCTACAGAAATTAGCGTCCAACTCTCCGGCGGTAAAACCCTTAAATTTGAAACCGGCAAGATTGCCAAACAGGCCCATGGCTCGGCCGTTGTTCGCGTGGGCGACAACGTGGTGCTGGCCACAGCGACCTCGAACCCGGATCCGCGGGAAGGCATCGACTTTTTCCCGCTGACGGTCGACTACCGCGAGTACACCTATGCCGGCGGGAGAATTCCCGGCGGATTCATCAAGCGCGAAGGGCGTCCCAGTGAGCGCGAAATTCTCACCAGTCGCATGATCGATCGTCCCGTGCGCCCGTTGTTCGCAGAAGGCTTCAAGTGCGAGACGCAGGTGATTGCGTTCGTGCTATCGGCGGACACGGAAAACGATCCGGATGTCGCCGCGATCAATGCAGCCTCAGCGGCGCTGACGATTTCCGATATTCCGTTCCTGGGCCCCATTGGCGCGGTGCGCGTGGGTTATGTAGACGGAAAATTCATCACCAATCCTACTTACTCAGAGATGCGCGACAGCCTCGTGAACATCATGGTGGTGGGTTCGGCCGACGCGATCGTGATGATCGAGTCGGGTGCGAAGGAAGTGCCCGAAGAGACGGTGGTCGAAGCCATCGAGTATGCGCATAGCGAGATCAAGAAAATCTGCTCCGCCATCAATGAACTGCGCAATAAGGTGGGCAAGCCGAAGCGGACGGTAACTCCTCCGGAGTTCGATCAGAAGTATTTCGACGATCTCAAAAAGAAGGTGGGAGCCCGCCTGGTGGATGCTCTGGATACTGAGAAGCACCCCAAGGCGGAGAGCTACGCCCTCGTCAAAGAGATCAAGAAGGAATTGGAAGCGGCGCTTCCGGAAGATGACGAAGACGCGAAGAAGAAGCTGAAGGAATACTACGAAGCCCTGCGCGAGCGGATTTTCCGCGAGCAGGTCATCGAGCAGAAGCGGCGTCCCGACGCGCGCGAGTTTGATCAGATCCGCGACATCTGGATTGAGGTCGGGGTGCTGCCCCGCACGCACGGTTCGGCGATCTTCACCCGTGGCGAGACGCAGGCTCTGGTCACGACCACGCTGGGCACGAGCGACGACAAGCAGCGGCTGGAAGCGTTCGAAGGCGAAGCCAAGAAACGCTTCATGTTGCACTATAACTTTCCTCCGTTCTCCGTTGGAGAGGTTCAATTTCTGCGTGGAGCTGGACGACGGGAAATTGGTCACGGCGCGCTTGCGGAGCGTGCGATTTCGGCCGTGCTTCCGACGGAAGAGAAGTGGCCTTACGCGATGCGCGTGGTGTCGGACATCCTGGAGTCGAATGGATCGTCGTCGATGGCCACGGTTTGCGGAGCCGCTCTGTCGCTGATGGATGCCGGCGTTCCGCTGGCGGCACCGGTCGCCGGAGTGGCGATGGGGCTCGTTAAGGAAGGCGAAAAATACGCGATCCTGAGCGACATCGCGGGCGCGGAAGATCACTACGGCGACATGGACTTCAAGGTCGCTGGCACTCGCAAGGGAATCACCGCCCTACAGATGGATATCAAGGTGGCCGGGATTACGCCGCAGATTATGCGTGAGGCTCTTGCGCAAGCCCAGCGCGGGCGCATGCACATCCTCGGGAAGATGGAGGAAGTGCTGTCAGAGCATCGCGAAGCAGTTTCTGCGTTTGCTCCTCGCTTCTACACGCTGCAGATTCCGGTCGACAAGATCCGCGACCTGATCGGACCGGGCGGTAAGATGATTCGTAGCATCATCGAGCAGACGGGCGTGAAGATCGACGTGGAAGATTCTGGCAAGGTCAATGTTTCGTCGAACGACCAGACTTCGGCGGCCAAGGCGCTCCAGATCATCGGAGACCTCACGGCGACTGCGGAAGTCGGCAAGACGTACCTGGGAACAGTCTCGCGGCTGGCAGATTTCGGTGCCTTCGTCGAGATCATTCCCGGAACGGATGGCTTACTGCACATCAGCGAAGTCGCTGAGCATCGCATTAAGGATGTGCGCGACGAACTGAAGGAAGGCGACCAGGTGCTGGTGAAGGTGCTGGCAGTGGAAGGCAACCGGATCCGGCTCTCGCGTAAGGCGATTCTTAAGGAACAGCGCGCGAAAATGGGCGGTGCAGCACCCGAGGCTCCGGTGGAGGACGCACCGGTGCCAGCAGGCGCATCCATGACGATTGAGGGCGGTGCGGACTTTGAAGAGGGCGACGAGCCAAACTTCAACCGTGACGATGCGGCGCACAACACCGTGGCTGTGACCGAACCGCGAGGCGATCGCGGACCTCGTCCAGGTGGAGGAGGAGGCGGCGGAGGCCGTCGGCGCGGTGGCCGAGGTGGTGGTGGAGGTGGCCGCGGGCACAACGGACGCGGTGGCGGACATGGCGGACATGGCGGCGGTCACGGAGGCCGGCGGTAGGTAAGCCTCCTACGTACGTCAGCAGAAACAACAACGTGTTTTCAAAGCCGCGACTGATGCCGCGGCTTTTTGTTGTGATTTTTTAGCGAAAGGTAAATGTTGTAACTGTAGTGCCAAGGGAACCTTACGTCTTTTTTACACTGCGTTCTGCGTAGATCGGCTCTAATCGCATGTCGGCATCCCCTGCCGATACGTCCACTCCCCTCCCAGAAGGGACGGATCTATGAGCACAAGCAGCGAGGAATCTTTCAATCTCACGCGCATTTTGCAACGCTGGAAGTGGCCGCCGAAAGCCAAGCCTGCCTTCGGCGACAGCGAGTACAGAGACCTGCTGCGGTATGCGTTGCAATTGGCAGCGGAAAGAGAGATCGCGGCGGGTGTGCTTGCGGAGTTGTCCGCGCTGCTCGAAAGGAATGCGCCTTCCTGGTATGCGGACGAGCAGCAGGAGCGAGTGGAATCTGCGTTAGAACTATTGCAGAGACTATGATCCCAAGGCCGGTAGTGCGATAATCCCATCCATTGTGCGGCGTCGTGATTGCGACACTGCCCGGGTTCCGAGCTTGTCCCGGGTCGTCCCCGAAGCGACCCCCCTTGCGGGCCGCTCAATGCGCGGCCCTTGATGCATCCAGGCCTGGACAGCACGTGAGTAACTTGCTCCCGAAGTCCTCCCCCAGCCAAGCTTTAGTAGCGTTTTGGTTGCGGTCGCCGCGTCCGCATACGCCGGCGACCGTAAAGTAACCGCAGGGCACTGAACCCGGATACGACAGGGGGATTCAGACTCAGGCGGAGATGTCTCACGGAGGTTGCTATGAAGTCCCACACAATTGCGCCGGCGGAGTGGTTTACCCGCCTCGGCTCAGGCTGGACCAAACGATTGCTTCCGATGGCGCTCGCTGTTTTAGCGAGCCCAACGTGTCTACTGGCGCAGGGAGCGGCGCCGGCGGCAGATGCTGACAAGCAGACGATCCAGATGCTGCTGCAGAGGATCGAGAAGCTCGAGGCGCGAGTGTCGCAATTAGAAGGGACTCAGGGCACGACAGCCGAGGCGCAGACCGTGAGCGCGAAGATCCAGGAAGTGCCGCGTCCCTTGTCGGGACCGGCTGCGAGTCCGGCGGAGGAACCCGCCACTTCAACCACGGCGCAGGCGCGGTCGTCGGACCCTGAGCAGGAGATGGAGCACCTCGAACCGGAACGCATGGACATGAGCAAGACTCTGCTCCGGATCCGCGGCTTTGGGGACATCAACTTTCGGGGAAGCAACCAGACAGGGAGTACCAACTCGTTTGCGCTGGGACAGCTGAACCTGTTTGTCACGTCCGATATCTCAGAGCGGTTCAAGTTTCTCAGCGAGATCGTTTTTGAATCAGGGCCCGATAACTTTTACAACGTTCCCGGTGGGAAGAAAAATGAGTTCGGCGTAGATGTAGAACGCTACCTGGTGCAGTACTCCTACAACGACTACTTCAACCTTGCGGCCGGCCGTTATCACACGGCGATCGGGTTCTACAACACCGCGTATCACCACAGCACGTGGTTCCAGACAACGACGGGAAGACCTCTCTTATTTGAGTTCGAGGACAGCGGTGGCATTCTGCCGATTCATAATGTTGGGTTGTCGGCGTCCGGGCGTATACCTTCCGGGCCGCTGGGTTTGCACTATGTCGCTGAGATCGGCAATGGACGGCAATCGCGTTCGCCCTTGAAGGAGGAGCCCGTCCAGAACGAGGTCGACGAAAACAATTTCAAAGCTGTGAACTTTGCATTATTCGCGCGTCCGGAATCCATCCGCGGGCTGCAGGTGGGATTCTCGGGCTATCACGACAAACTGATGCCATTGTCGTCGCCGAGGATCGACGAACTCATCTTGGCGGCACACGCGGTTTATATGGTGCCGAAATTCGAGTGGCTGAACGAAGTCGTTCTGGTGCGGCACGCACCGGAAGGAAGTTCCCAGGTGTTCAACACTCCGGGCTTCTACTCGCAGATAGCGAAACGGTTCGGCTCCTATCAGCCGTACTTCCGCTATCAGTACATTAATGCATCCGATCGCGAGCCGATCTTCCCGGACGTGGGACGAATGGATGGACCGTCCCTGGGTCTGAGATACGATGCAAGCGAGTCAGTTGCGCTCAAGGTGCAGTACGACTACAACATGGCGCGCCATCAGCAGAATTACAGCGGACTCAATCTGCAACTAGGCTTTACGTTTTAGCGGGCAAAGAATGCGCCGACTGCTGGGAATACTGATGATCGTGGCGTCTGCAGTGCTGCTGCTGGAGGTGTCTCCAGGCAGCGCCGCCGGGCCGCCGGCTTCCCCCGCGGTGCCAGACGATACGCTCGCCATTATCGTGAACCAATCGAACACGATTGACGACCTTTCGCTGAAGGATCTCAGGACGGTGTTTCTCGGCGAGCGCAGCCACTGGCCGAACGGGCGACGCATCACGCTGGTCATGATGGATCCGGGGCTCTCGGAAAGGAAAGCTGTGCTCCGTGACGTCTGCCACATGAACGAGACGGAATTCAGCCGGCACTTCCTGCAGGGATTGTTCACGGGCGAAGTGTTTGTATCTCCCAAGACGCTTTCGACCTCCGTGGGCGTCAGGAAGTTCGTGTTCAACGTGCCGGGCGCGATCGGGTACCTGCGCGCGTCGGACGTGGACGGTTCGGTGAAGGTGATTAAAGTGAACGGACATCGGCTGGATGAAGCCGATTACCCATTGAGGATTGAGATCCGAGCGTCAAAGTAAGCATGAGGGACGAAGGCCAAAACGCTGAGAGTATCGAACGGCGCGTCTTCGTGCGCTTGTGGAACTCGGTATGGAGGCTGGTGTCGCGCCACAGTTCCAGCCTCCTGCTCTTCATGGTGTTTTGCGTGGTGGTGGGAGTGGGCATCTTCATGATGGGGGATCTGCATACGGCCACGGAACAAGTGCAACGGATGTATGCAGGTTCGGTGCAGGGGCTGCGCAGAATTGGCGAACTTCAGTACGAGGCCCAAGAGACACGTCGCGCGACGTTGTACGCGTTGACCACGAACGACAGCAATTTGCAGGTGGAGTATGCCGACCAATCCCGCGGAGCCGACCGGATGGTGACCGAGGGAATCTCGCAGTATCTCGTGGAAGCGCGCTCTGCGAGCGAAGTGGAACTCGGCAAACGGTTGCAGCGCGACTGGGCCTCGTACCTGCGAGTGCGCGACGAGGTGTTGGCGGAAATTCTGGAAGGCAGCATTAAAGAGGCCGTGGACCTCGACCTCACCGGCGGTGTTCCGTCCTTTGATCGTGTCCGACAGGACCTAGAAGAAGTGAAGAGGCTCTACGATCAGCAGGCCTCGGAGCAGCTGACGGTGGTAGACACGTCCTCGCGGAAATCAATCATCCGCCTGATGGGTGTGCTGTGCTTTACGCTGCTGTTTGCCAGCGCCTCGGTCTGGGCCATTCAGCGCAGCAAGATGATGAGTGCGATGAAACTGGCGAAAATGCAGATGGACTTCGTGGCATCGGTCTCGCACGAATTGCGCACGCCGCTGGCGGTCATCTGCGCTTCGGCACAGAATATTGCCGATGGCGTCGTGGAAGAGAAAGATCAGCTCGCGAAGTACGGGTCCGTGATCCGGCATCACAGCAACCAGCTCACGGAACTGGTAAACCAGATCCTGCTGTTCGCCTCCACGCATGAAGGACGAAACCGGTACGTGGTCCGGGCCCTGAAGGTGCCAGAGATTATTTCCGCGGTCATGATGAATACGCGGGCGGTGGCAGAGCAGGCGGGCTTTGCGGTGGAAGAGCATCTGGGCGCGGACCTTCCGCCCGTGAACGGAGACTTTTCCGCGGTGTGCCAGTGCCTGCAAAACCTGGTGGTCAATGCCGTCAAGTACGGCGGAAACCACCGGCGTATCACTATCCGGGCGTTTAGGGGGCTGCGGGATGGCGATCGTGCGGAAGAGATGCGGATCAGCGTGGAGGATCATGGGATCGGCATCGACAGTTCGGAATTGCAGCAAATCTTTGAACCTTTTTATCGAAGTCCTGTAGTTGCGGCAGCGCAGATTCATGGCACAGGCTTGGGGCTACCACTAGCGAAGGGCATCGCGGAAGCGATGGGCGGCAGGATTACTGTAGTGAGCAAGGTGGGCGTGGGTAGCCGGTTTACTTTGCATCTCCCGTTGGCGAAGGCTTTGGAAACAGAGACTATAGGAGCACAGAGAGTCGCACAGGTATGAAGGAAAACATTCTGTTGGTAGAGGATGAAGAAGCGTTGTGCATGGCATTGAGTGATCGCATGCGCAAAGAGGGCTACGCCGTGGATTTTGTCACGGACGGGGAGAAGGGCTACGAGAAGGCAACCTCCCTACCGTTTGATCTGATCGTTCTCGACATCATGCTGCCCGGGCGCAGCGGGCTGGATTTGACCCGAGACATTCGGACGGCTGGCTTGGGAACGCCGATCCTCCTGTTGACGGCTCGCAGCGAGACCGTGGACAAGATCATCGGGCTGAAACTGGGCGCGGACGATTACGTAACGAAGCCGTTTGATATGCAGGAACTGATGGCGCGCATCGAGGCCTTGCTCAGGCGTGCGCCTATTCGTACCGGACAAGTGGTACGGCAGTTCGGCGCGATTCGTATCGAGACTCGCGGCATGTCGGACCACCGCGACGTGAAAGTGACGCGTGGGGGCGCCCCGATCTACCTTTCTGCAAGGGAGTTCGAACTGCTTCGCTACTTTGTCGAACACGCGGGTACGGTTTTGTCGCGCGAAGAACTGCTGCGGGCGGTGTGGGGCTACGAGGCCGGGACATTCACCCGTACGGTAGACGTTCATGTTGCCAGTCTGCGGCAGAAACTCGAAAAAGATCCCAAGAGGCCGGAGCTCATCGTGACCGTGCACAAGTCGGGATACCGATTCGTGGGGGGCGGCGACTTTTAAAGGAAGGATTGGCTCATACCGGAAGCTAGGCGAAGAACCTCATGCGTTCATGCCTTAGCTTCCTTATGATTGTAGCTGCGCATATGGCGAGCTCCCGTGAAGGGTCGATCAGGCTTTTGCATCTGGCGGGAGTAGACGTATTCCTACACTGGTCCTGGTTCCTGGTGGCGATCTATGAAATCCAGATGGGGAATAAGCGGTATTCCTCAGTCGGCTGGACCATCGCAGAGTATCTTGCCCTATTTCTGATCGTGACGCTGCATGAGTTTGGTCACGCAATGGCTTGCCGGCAAGTGGGAGGGACTGCCAACCAGATTGTGCTCTGGCCACTCGGGGGCACCGCGTACGTGGATCCGCCTCCTCGACCAGGCGCAACCTTATGGAGCATTGCTGCGGGACCTCTGGTTAATGTGGCGCTGCTCCCGCTCCTTTACGGCGCACTGCTATTGGGCCGATCGGCCGGCTGGCCTTCGGCCGTGCCCGATTTGTACAGACTCGTGCGGTCGGTTCTGTTTCTCGATGTCGTCCTGCTGGTGTTCAACATGCTGCCCATTTACCCGTTGGACGGCGGGCAGATTCTCCGGTCACTTCTCTGGTTTGTCATCGGGCGAGGCAGGAGTTTGCTCGTCGCTACCAGTCTTGGCTTTCTTGGAGTCGCTGGTTTCATCGGCTTGGCGGTCTGGCGTCATTCGCTCTGGTACGCTGCGCTCGCTTTTTTCATGCTGATGAATTGCTGGAGCGGATTGCAGCACGCGCGTGCGCTGCTGCAACTCGCGAAGTTGCCACGCCGGAGCGGGTATCAATGTCCTAACTGCCGGACTGCTCCTCCAGTCGGACTCTTTTGGAAATGCGGCCACTGCGGTCAAGCCTTTGACACATTTCAGAGTGGGGCAAGTTGCCCGAACTGCCGGGAGCACTACGCAGAGACGAAGTGTCTCGATTGCGGTAAGGCGTATCCGATGTATGCCTGGGCGAGCAGCACGCTGGCACCGACGAGTGCTTAACGAGGAGGGACAGCCAGGTCGTGACTGTCCCTCCGTGACTCGAAGCGCGCTACTTTACGCGCTCGGCCATCGTGACCGTCCAGCCTTCCGGATCCATGAAAGCGAACTCCCGCATGCCGTAGAACTGGGTTTTTAAAGGCATCACGATGCGCGCGCCGGATTTCTCGACGGCATGCAACACTTCTTCGATTCCTTCACATTCCAGAAACAGAGTCATGGTCCCGCCCAGAGGATCTTTTGCCAGAGGCGGATAGTCAGCGGCGACGGCCTTCTGGTCATTGAAAAAGATCTCGACATTGCCCGCAATGACCGAAGCAAACACGTAAGGAGCAGCGTCGGGGACCGTGATGCCTTGCTGAAAGCCGAGAACGGTTGTGTAGAAGTGAATGGCAGCCTGAACGTCGTGAACAACGAGATTGGGCGTCAGTTTCGTATATTTCATGGAGTCTCCTCTTTGGCTGAGGCGGGCGCGGACGCGGAGTCGGCACACCTCAAGTGTGCTCGCAACTCCTCCATCCACGTCCTATGCGAGGAGGAACGTAGGTAGGGTCCCTGATTGAACGACGGACAGCAGGCGGGACCCGCGAGGTACGCGCGAGATTGTAGCACGGAAAAGCGGAGGGGGTGGGGGAAGAAACCGTTCCGGCGTCGCAGCCCTGAATCAAAGGAGCTACGACGCAACGGCGGACAACGGCTTAACTGGCCTTCGCCAGATGAACGACCTGTGGACCACTGCAGGCCGGGCAAGCACCGGCACCGGTATACATGACCGGCACGTCAAAGTGCGTGTTGTAGGTTAAAGGTTGATCCTCGGACCAGCGCCACTCACAAAGGGCGCACTGGTAAACGAGGGGGAGGGTGCAGACTTCGTTTGCCATATAGACATTCGATGCTGAAACGCGAAGAAGGTGAAGTTACCGAAGTACAAGGGTGAGGGCTGTTACTGGGACATCAAGGGTTTCGTGTAGGACTAGCGACGGCCTGCAAGTATGGCAGGGTGCTCCAAAACCGCGATTTTACTGCTCAAACTTCTTTCCATCCCGCGCTTCGGGGTAGGTGTTCTCGATCATACTTTTCGCGAACCTACGAAATTTCTTGTCCAAGTCAGGATCGTCGGACGAGCAGGCAGAATAGCCAGCGCGGCGCAATGGCTCTGAGCACCGATCCTTCTCCTGGATGGACCGCGATTTTGAAGAAAGGACGAACTTAGACTCTGGCGGTCGCTATCGGATAGCGGGATGCAAGAGGCTGGGTCTTGTGGGTATCAAACTCTACAGCCTGGACATGAGGGGGAAAAGTCGTGCTGCGTACCCGATTCAAGGTATCCAGCAGGCGAGTGTCGGCGCGCTACGCTCCCATTAGTGGGTGCTCGGGGTTGTGGCCGCAAGCCACTCTTACGTTTGCACCTGAACAGAGCTTTCAGGAGGCGTATGCGACATCTTTTTTCCCTTACCGAGTTGTTGCCAAAATCCACTGTGGTTGCGGGTGTGATCGCTGGATTTCTAACCTTCGGCGGCATACCGCAATTGCGGGCGGACGATAACGATTGCCAGCGCCGGATTGAGCGGGCGGATCACCGCCTGCATGAAGCGGTTGAACATCATGGCCCGCAAAGCAAACAGGCCGACCGGGCACGCCACGACTTGCACGAGGCGCGCGAGCACTGCTGGAACAGTGGGCATCGCTGGTGGGACGAACACGAAAAAAAGTGGCGGACCGAGCGGGACTGGGATGATCGCGACCATGATCGCGATGACCGCCGGTAGATAGGCAATTGAGTTCGCGGGGCCGGTCGAGAGGGCGCGGCCCCGCAGTTGTTTTACTCTTCTTCCTCTCCCATCTGCATGGTGAGATAGCGCTCATAGCCCACTTCCTTGATCTGGTGCATCTGGGCCTCGAGCCAGTCGACGTGATCTTCCTCGTCTTTGAGAAGCTTGACTAACAAGTCGCGGCTTCCATTATCTTTTTCGTCAGTCGCAACTTGGACTGCCGCATTGTATTGCTTCACCGCCGAGACCTCGAGAGCGAGGTCGCTTTCGAGCATGCCTTTCACATTTCCGCCAACGTTCAATTCGAGTGGTTGCATTGAAGGAGAGCCGTCAAGAAAGAGAATCCGTTCGATCAGCACTTCGGCGTGTTTCATCTCGTCGATGGACTGTTTTTTGATGTAGGCAGAGAGTTTTTTGTATCCCCAGTTTTCGCACATCTCGGCGTGAAGAAAATATTGGTTGATGGCTGTCAGTTCTTCCTGCAGCGCAGAATTGAGTTCCTTGAGTACTTTTGTGTTTCCCTTCATAGAGCAGAGAGTATTCCAGAGGGTTGTGGCCTGTGCAAATGCTTTTAAAGCCAGGTGGGACTGCCGACAGGTTGTCAGCGTCCACTATCGGGTCCGTTTTCGGATGATATTGATGATATTTAAGTGGTTGCGCCTTTGCGCTTGGGGAAGATCTCGCCGATCCTGCGAATTTCTGCACCGATGCCTTTCAGTTTCTCCTCGATGTGTTCATATCCGCGGTCGATGTGATAAACGCGATCGATGATGGTCTCGCCGTCGGCAACCAGCGCGGCTAGCACCAGGGAGGCAGACGCGCGTAGGTCCGAGGCGAGCACCGCGGCGGCACTGAGCTGTGTTTTCCCTCGCACAATGGCGCGGCGGCCCTCGATGCGGATATTCGCACCCATGCGTACCAGTTCCTGCGCGTGCATGAAGCGATTCTCAAAAATATTTTCCGTGACGATGGAAGTTCCCTCGGCTTGGGTAGCGACGACCATGTATTGCGCCTGCATGTCGGTGGGGAAGCCGGGGTACTCCTCGGTGTTCACATCAGCGCCTGTGCGTGGATTGTCGCCCATCACGCGGATGGAATCCGAGGTCTGCGTGATTTTTACGCCTGCTTCCTTGAGCTTTTGCAGCACGGCCACCAGGTGAGCAGGATCGCAGTGGGTGATGTTCACGTCGCCACCGGTGAGGGCGGCCGCGGTCAGGAAGGTTCCGGCTTCAATGCGGTCGGGAATGATGCGGTGCTTGGCGCCTCGCAGTTTGCTGACGCCCTTGACGTGGATGGTGGATGAGCCGGCCCCTTTGATATGGGCTCCCATTTTGTTCAGCAGATCGGCCAGATCGGCAACCTCGGGCTCGCACGCGCAGTTCTTGATTACGGTCTCGCCTTCGGCAAGCGTGGCAGCCATGAGCAGGTCTTCGGTGCCGGTGACGGTGATCTTGTCGAAGACAATCTCAGCCCCGCGGAGGCGATCGGCGGAGGCTTCAACGTAGCCATGATCCTGAACGATTTTTGCCCCCAGGCGCTCCAAGCCCTTGATGTGCAGATCGATTGGGCGGGCGCCGATGGCGCAGCCTCCGGGCAGGGAAACACGGGCCCGGCCACAGCGGGCGACCAGCGGACCTAACACCAGGGTGGAAGCGCGCATGGTCTTGACGAGTTCGTAAGAAGCTTCTGGCGAAGCGAGATTGGCGGCCTGGATGGTGGTGCGGTGCTGGGCGCGGCCGTATCCAAGCTCTACTTCAGCTCCCATGGCGGATAGCAGCCTGCGGGTGGTCTCGATGTCGCGAACCTGGGGGATGTTTTCGAGGATTACGGTTTCGGCGGTGAGGAGAGCAGCTGCCATGCAGGGAAGCGCCGCGTTCTTGGCGCCGCTGGTGCGGACCGTTCCCAGCAGGGGGGTGCCGCCTCGGATTACTAGCTTGTCCATATCTTTTCAGGTCTCTAAAGCATTTACGCCGCAAAGGGCGCCAGGGAGCACGAAGGGCGCTGAGAAAGCCTTCCGGAGCCCTGCACAGCTGCCCTGTGCTGCACATGTAATCTACAGGAGAGTCCTCTAGGGCCGTTTACTCTTTTGGGCTAGGGCGATCGCTTTGCGGACATGTCCAGCGGTGGCTTGCAGGGCGCGCCTCGCTTGTGCGCGAGGCACCTCCGCTTTCAGCATGACTAGCGCCAGGGGCACATCGTGGCCGGCAGCTTGCAGCGTCTTGTGTGCTTTCTCTCGATCCACGTGGGCGGCGCGATGCAAGATGGTGATGCCGCGTTCGGACAGCTTGCTGTTCTTCAAACGCAGATTGACCATCAGGTTGCCGTACACATAGCCCAAGCGCGTCATGGCTCCTGTGGTAATCATGTTCAACACCATTTTCTGCGCGGTGCCGGCCTTCATACGGCTTGACCCGGTCAGAACTTCGGGTCCCACGTCGGTGACGATGGCGAAATGAGCGGCGCGCTCCAGTAGAGACTTGGGATTGCAGGTAACGGCGATGGTCTCCGCCCCTCGGCTGCGCGCATACTCCACGGCGGCAATCGTGAAGGGGGTGCGGCCGCTGGCGGCAATCCCGATGACGACGTCTTTCTTGCTAGGCTTGCGCTTGACCATCTCGGCGCGACCAAGTTCGCGCGAGTCTTCGCTGGCTTCGGCCTCGGCTCCGAGTGCCTTGGTACCGCCGGCAATTATGAATTGCACCAGGTCCGGCGAGGTCGCGAAAGTTGGTGGAATTTCGGAAGCGTCCAGCGCGCCCATACGCCCACTGGTGCCAGTGCCGACGTAGAGCAATCGACCTCCCTTGCGGAAGTGGGCGGCGACCAGGTCGATGGCGCGCGCGATTTGTGGAAGAGCGCGTTGGACGGCAGCGGCGACCTTCGCATCTTCGGCGTTGATGATGCGCGCGATTTCCAACGCAGATTTCAGGTCAAGGTCGGTGGAGATTGGGTTCGCGCTTTCGGTGGTGAGGTCTTGCAGTGGGCGTAGCTTCATGCGAGGAAGGAATATTGTACGGCACGGCGGCGAGCGGGTGCCGTCCCCTGAAGGGGACTCGTCGTTAGGGCGGCGACTCCCCGCACTTACTGGCGGGCTTAATTTCTGGCGTCGCTGCGCTACTAGAGATGACGAGTCAGCGTTGGCGGTTCTGCAGGGTGTTGAGCAGGTTTCGGGCAGATTTGTAATCAGGCTTAATTTCGATGGCCTGAGTCAAGCATCCGATCGCCTCGTCGCGTTTTCCTAACTCGCTCAGAGCCTGCCCAAGGAGGTAGAGCGATCGGTAAGGCCTGTTTCCGGGTTCGACCGCCTTGCGCAGTGAAAGCAAAGCGCCCTCAACTTGTCCGGTTCTGAGAAGGCACTCCCCAAGAAGTTCCAGCGTCTTGAAGTGAGGGAAGGCCTCGGCTGACCGTTCCAGAAACACAATGGCAGATTGAAAATCCTTAGCCGCCATTGCTTGTCGTCCCTCCTGGTATAGGGTCGAACTTCTTTCGATTTCTCTTTCGTGTGCCATAACAGCAATGCTGAACGAGTGTGCCTCAGGTTAGAGAAATTACCTGGTCGACGGAAAAACTTGCGATTATGTCAACTTCATTGCTTCAGCTACGGCGTCATGGAATTTCGGCCGAACCTGTTTGATGGCCTGATTCTTACAGTCAGGCCAGGTGCGATTCGTGAGCAGCGTCACGGAAAGTTCGCGCTCGGGATCGATCCAGAGCGAGGTGCCGGTGTATCCCAGGTGACCGAAGGAGCGTGACGAGAAGAAGCGGCCGGATTGTGATGGGGAAGAGGGCGTATCCCATCCCAACGCACGGGATGTACCTTCGGGTGAGGTTTCGCGTGTGGTGAACGCGGAGATGGTTTCCGGTCGGAATAGTGGATTCACAGAACTTGATCCGTTCTCGGGGTCCCGACGGGCGAGGACGCCCGTCCCTCCATTGTCGACACGGAGCATGGCGTGGGCGAAGGTGGCGACATCCTGGGCTGTGGCGAAAAGTCCCGCGTGGCCGGCTATTCCGCCCATGACGCTGGCATTCTCGTCCTGAACTTCCCCTTGAATAATGCGATGGCGAAATGTCTGGTCGTCTGCGGTCGGCGGGATGTCGGGGCGCAATGCTGCTGCCGGATTGAAGGTGGTGTGGGTCAAGGCGAGAGGTCCTAGGATCTCTCGCTGGCAGAAGCGGTCCAATGATTCATCGGCGAGTCGCTCCAAGGCGACGCCCAAAAGAATGAATCCGATGTCGCTGTACTCCGCGTGCGCCCCAGGATCATTTGCAAGGGTTGTCGTGAAAGCCGCTTCGAGTAGTTCGTCGCGAGTGTGTGCGCGCAAGAAAAGCTTCTCGTATGCGGGAAGGCCAGAACTATGTGCGAGCAACATGCGCAGCGTCACTTCGTCGCGGCGCGGGTCTTCGCCCGCAAATTCGCCCACGATGGAAATCAGAGGTGTATCGAGGTCCAGTAGGCCACGTTCGTACAGAATCATCGCCATGGTTGTGGTGGCGAGAACCTTGGTGACGGATGCGATATCGAAGAGAGTTGCGGTCGTTGGCTGGGGCGAGTTGGCATTGTAAGTGAAACGACCGAAGGCACGAAGAGTGACCAGTTTGCCCTGGTGGGCCACCGCGACCGAGGCAGCCGGGAAGGCGCGGGCAGCGATGGCATCTTCCAGAATGCGAAAGGCGACCGCGAACTGTTGGTCCTGATTGTCGAAAGCAGCGACCGGAGCGGGATTGGGCAAGTGCAAATTCAGAGGAATGGTCCGCGATTGCGGTTATAGCAAAGAGTCACGTTCCGGGTAAAGCGAACGGACGGTGGCGGATATGGCACCTCCGTGTGCCGAGTTCCATTGAGGCGGTTCAGCGAGTTGTGTAGAGTCGAAATATTGAATTCCATCAGGGCGGAGAAAGTTCGGGTGAATGTGAGTGCGCGGGTGTGGTTGCGGGCGTCCTCCAAAAGGCGTCTTGCCGGGTCATACAAGAATTCTTGGCGCTTAGGTGCCAGGGTCATGGATTTCACGTCGGCTCTGCCGGGATCGGCAATCGTCGCAGCCGCTTTTGTCGGTCTGTTTCTAATACTACCCGCATCTGCCTTCGCAACCAGTCAGAAACCTGTCACGTCGCTTGGGCGGCTGAGCGTGGTCGATTCCATCGTGCAGCGCGCAATCGACGAGCACCAGATTCCCGGGGCCGTCGTGCTGATCGGTCACGACGGGAAAGTTGTGTATCGCAAAGCTTTTGGCAACCGGTCCCTCGAGCCGCGCCGGGAATTGATGACGGTCGATACGATCTTCGACTTGGCTTCGCTGACCAAGGTCATTGCGACCACAACCTCGGTGATGCAGTTGGTCGAGCGCGGGAAGGTGCGCGTCAGCGACACGGTGGTGAAGTATCTGCCTGATTTCGGGCAGAACGGCAAGGACGACATCACAGTCCGGCAGCTGCTTACGCATTATTCCGGATTGGCGCCCGACCTCGACTTGCAGGCTTCCTGGGAAGGAAAAGACACTGCCTACAAGATGGCGTTTGCGGAGAAGCCCGACGCTCCGGCGGGCTCCGGTTTCGTCTACAGCGATATCAACTTCATCGTGCTCGGGGCACTGGTGGAGAAGGTTTCCGGCGAGAGCTTAGACCACTATTGCGCGGAGCATGTCTTCGCGCCGCTGAAGATGACGCATACCCGTTATCTTCCGCCGAAAGCCTGGCGTTCCAAGATCGCGCCCACACAATATGACGATCATGATCACATGCTGCGCGGGGAAGTACATGATCCGACCGCGCTTCGCATGGGGGGCGTGGCGGGTCATGCAGGGCTGTTCTCGACCGCTGACGACCTGAGCAAGTTTGCGCAGACACTGCTCAATGGCGGCAGTCCGATTCTTTCTTCGCTCACGGTGGAAAAGATGAGCATCGCCGAACAACCTCCGACCGCGACCGCCGTGCGGGGCTTCGGGTGGGACATCGATACTCCGTTTTCCACGAATCGGGGAGAACTGTTGCCGGTCGGATCGTTCGGGCATACGGGCTTCACAGGGACATCGATCTGGATCGATCCCACCACCAAGAGTTACATCATCTTGCTTACGAACTCCGTCCACCCGCGCGGGAAGGGAAATGCGATTGGCCTGCGGACTAAGGTAGCGACCGCCGTGGCTGCGGCCTTGCCCCTCACGGTCGAGGAAAAAGAGAAGCTGCGCTGGGAAAGCGTCACCGGATACAGCGAGGCGCAGAGCGGCGGGCGCAGGCTTGCGGTGCGGAACGGCGTTGTTAAAACCGGCATCGACGTGCTTGAGGAGCATGGATTCGATGCTCTGAAGGCGGGCGAAGCGAAGCGCAAGATCGGGTTGGTGACGAATCAGTCCGGAGTGGATTCCGAAGGGCGTCGAACCATTGATGTGCTGGCGAGCGCGCCGGGAATTTCGCTAGAGGCCATATTCAGTCCGGAGCACGGCGTCACCGGCACGCTCGACACGACCGATGTCGGGAACTCGAAAGATGCCGCGACTGGCGTGCCGGTTTATAGCGTTTACGGAGCAACAGATGCGAATCGTCGCCCCTCGATCGATGTTCTGAAGGGACTGGATGCCGTCGTCTTCGACATTCAGGATGCAGGCGTTCGTTTCTACACGTACGAGACGACGCTGGGCTACTTTCTGGAAGGCGCCGCCAAAGCCGGCATCGAGATCATTGTGCTCGACCGGCCCAATCCGATTACCGGATCGTTCGTGCAGGGGCCAGTGGCCGATCCGGGGCAGGAGCGATTTACCAACTACTTCTCCGTTCCCGTGCGTCACGGCATGACGATGGGCGAGTTGGCGCAGATGTTCAATACCGAACGCAACATCGGCGCGAAGCTCAAGGTTGTCCCGATGGACGGATGGATGCGCGGCGACTGGTACGACTCGACCGGACTAACCTGGATCAATCCTTCCCCGAATTTGCGAAGCCTGCGCGAGGCCGAGTTGTACCCGGGAGTGGCGCTCATCGAGGGAACGAATGTCTCCGTAGGTCGTGGCACTGATACTCCGTTTGAGTGGATCGGTGCGCCCTGGATCAAGGGTCGGGAGTTGGCGGAATACCTAAATGCTCGCGCACTGGCTGGCCTGCGCTTTGTGCCGGTGAGCTTTACGCCGACGTCCAGCGTGTATTCGGGACAGTTGTGCCAGGGAGTGAACATCGTCGTGCTGGACCGGAATACGGTCGACGCTCCCGAGTTGGGAGTGGAATTGGCTTCGGCGTTACGCAAGCTTTACCCAAGGGACTTCAAGATTGAGCGGATGGCGGAGCTGTTAGTGAACCAGGCGGCGTTCGACGCGCTCGGGGCCGGGCAGGATCCGCGAAGGATTGCCGAAGGTTGGCGGGAATCTTTGGAGAAGTTTGGCGAGATGCGGGCGAAGTATTTGCTTTACAAGTAGCCGGCGTGTCGTTCCCTGAAGGGGACTTTGGCTCTCAGGCCGCCTACCCCGCACTTACGTGCGGGGCTAGCCTCTGACATCGCTGCGCGACTCTTGCCTTGGGATCTCTCTTCCAATCGCTCACCAGTACCCGTTAGCCTATGGCCGCATGGGCCGGATTCTAACGAACTTCCGCGGCGTGTCGGCGAGCTGGGGTTTCGCTAGAATGGGTTCGGCAGATCCGGCTTCTGGAGCGAAGGTTTGACGAACGGTACATCCAAAGGTCCGACGAACCCCTTTTACCGCTGTGCCGGTCCCAACTGCGGGACGCTCAAGGGCTCGAGCGACCGCTGGTGGCTGATGTGGACGTCGTTTGCGGACCTCAGTATTCCCGTCCTTTACCTTTGTCCCTGGGACGAGGAGATAGCGCAAAAGGAAGGCACGCTGCATGTCTGCGGCGAACTCTGCGCCCAGAAGCTCCAATCGCAGTTCATGGGGAACGTGCGCGAGAACTTGATGCGGCGGGGCGGCTAATGGCCCGCGTTATCCCGCCATACTGTGAGTCGTAGCTTTCTCTGTGGTGAATCCCACCTCGGTTCGGGGCCCTGTCCAGTCAACTCGGCAAACGCAGGTTGCATCCTAGGAAGCAGTTACGGCGCCCCCCTTCGAAAAAATCATGGGAGGACGGTGCGAATTGGGGCTACCATGTCTGGCTCGGGAGATGACTTTATGCGTTGGATAACAGCTTCAATTGTGCTCTTGGCACTCGCGGCAGCTACTTTTGCGCAGACAGCCGACAGCAAGCCCGCCGTAAGCTCTGCAAGAGTTACGACCGTGGAGATTCCGGCCGGCACCAAGGTAGCGTTGCGCCTGAAGCAGGCCATCTCGACTAAGACCGCGCGCGAGGGCGATGCTGTATACGCAGAGACCACGTTTCCCATTGCCATCGACGACAGGATTCTGATTCCGGTGGGAACGTATGTGCAGGGCAAGATCAGCCACATTCAGCGGGGTGGGCACGTCAAGGGTCGCGCCGAATTGCTGATTCACTTCACATCGCTGATCTATCCGAGCGGCTATACGGTGATGCTGCCGGGCGCGCTGGAGAATGTTCCGGGCGCGGAGCACGCCACGATGAAGGACTCGGAAGGCACCATCCGGCAGGACAGCGACACTGGCAAGAAGCTGGAGACGGTGGCCAAGACCGCCGGTACTGGAGCGGCGATCGGCGGATTGAGCTCAGGCGGTTGGAAGGGTGCGGGAATCGGCGGCGGGATCGGCGCAGGTGTAGGGGCGGCGATTGGCATGCTGTCGCGCGGCGGAGATGTTCGGCTGGAGCCAGGGACGTCGGTGGAGATGGTGATTCAGCGGTCGGTGCCCTTGGATGGGAGCCGGCTCCCGCGATCGTAGTGCAAGATTCTCAGCACGTCGCGTTCTTTGGGAGTAGCGCCACTTAACGGCGTTAGGTTTGCTCGCGCGGTTCTTGTTATCGGGGCCCCTTATTCGCATTTTGGGGGTGACATGTGAAGCCTTCAATGCCCGTTAGCTTTTTTGTACTTCTTCTAATCCACGCCAGTTTCGCGTTTTCGCAGACCAACAATGGAGCCAAGTCTGGGCGTCTTACAATCGCCAACGGCACCGTGTCGGCGGTAGCAACCTTTGACACCCCTCGCCTATTGCACGAAAGGATCGTTGCGGGCCACCCGTACTCTGCGGACCGCGTAATAGAACACACGCAGACCCTTATTGACGGAACGCATATCGACCAGAAGCACGAGACAGCGCGGGAGTACCGCGATTCAGAAGGCCGGATACGCACCGAGCAGAAATTGTTCAAGGGCCCACGCGCTCCAGAGAGTGCAAAGGATGAATTACCGAGTCTGGTGCAGATCTTCGATCTGGTGGCGGGCTATTCGTACACGCTTGATCCACGCAAGCTTATTGCTCACCGGGTGGCCCTACCTCCCCAGTCAAGTGAATGGAGACCGGTGCCACTTGGTAGCGCCGCGCTGCCTCCCCAGACCTCCAGTAAAACAGTTGGCCAAAGAAGTTTCCTACAGCGCAAGATCAAGAAGGATTCTTTAGGAACTGAGTTGATTGATGGGGTTCTTGCAGAAGGAACTCGCATCGCGGTCACGACACCTACCGGTGCCGAGGGGAACGACCGACCCCTCACGCGAACTTGCGAACATTGGCGATCTGAAGAGATGGATCTGATGCTGCTGTCGAAGTGTACGGATCCGCGCACTGGGAAAACCACCATGCGCCTGGACAATTTTGATCCCACAGAGCCGGATCCGGTGCTGTTTCAGGTCCCGCCCGAATATACGGTTGTGGATGATCATGGGTCGTTCGCAGTTGGCTTTAAGACTCCCTGACGGGAATGATGATGAATTCTCTGGCTGGTGTGCTCGCGCGGTTGTTCCTCTTTACGTTCCTAGTGCCGGGCATAGTGCTCGCCCAGGAGCAGGATGACGGGATTGGGATGGAGGGGCACATGCGGAATGGGTCTCTGGTCTTCGAGACCGCCTTCGTGGACGGTCCGCGGTCGGGAGATCCTGTTATTGTCGGCCAGCCGTATTCCGCCGTTCAAGTTTCAGAGCATTCCGAGACGCTGGCGGATGGCACGAAGATACACAGCAAGTGGGAAAGTGCACGTTTGTATCGGGACGCACAGGGAAGGACGCGAACGGAGCGCTTCACGTGGGCGGGAGCCCTGCCGGTCCACACGGTAGAGCCTGGACGTCGCATTGCTCGCATCTCGGATCCCGTAGCTGGGTATGTGCACGTGCTGGACTTAAGAAGGCACATTGCGCATCGCCTGAAGATTCTGACCGAAGCGGAGTTTGCCGAGCGGATCCGGAATGAGGAAAACGTGGAAGCGACTACGGAGGCCCAACAGGCCGCCCCAGATCCGAGATTGGGTGCGTCGTCGCCCGGCCCCGAAGTAAAACAACAAAAGCTGGCCAAAAACTTGTTTGAAGGGGGCGAGCTAGCCGTCAGGCAAATGACAATCACTACCCCCAAAGGTCTTGAAGGCAACGACCGGCCGTTGGTCCTAGCTTGCGAGAATCAATACTCGGAAGAATTGAAGTCGACGATTCTCTCCAAATGTTCAGATCCGCGAGCCGGAGACAACATAACCCGCCTTGAGATCCTTGAGCGCACGGATCCTGACCCGGCACTCTTCCAAGTGCCCACTGACTATATTGTGGTCGACGAAGTGGATCAGTTCAGGATCGACCTCGGTATTGCCGACGCTCCCAAGCAACGTTAGCAAAGCGTGCAATTTGCTCCTTTTTGTAACGCTCGAATTCCGCAATCTTATTTGAGGGTGAACAGCGCATTCACGTGCGCCGTCACGGTCACCGTCTGAGGAGAGAATTCCTCGGTCGGGGCAGGTGCAGAAGACTCGGCCTTCATGGCCATGACGCGCGGCATGGGCACCATCGGGCGGACGTTCTCAAACGTGTCCACCGAGGCGTACGACAATTCTCCGACGGTGCGGCCGGCGGCCTTCGCGAGGGCGGTTGCAGAGTCGTGGGCGCGGCGGTATGCGTCGGCGACTGCTTTGCTTTTGGCATCGTCCATGGTGTCGAGCGTATAGGTGATGGACTGGCTTTCGCTGACGGCGGCGTCGGCGAGTTGTTGGGTGATGGGCCCGATCTTGGCGAAGTCTTTAAGCTTCAAGGTCACGCTGGTGCTGGCGCGATAACCGATCAGTTTGCGCTTCGCCGTTTTCCAGTCGTACACGGGTTCGATCGAATAGGAATTGATCTGCGCCGTTTTCGGATCGATACCGTTGTCGCGCATGATCTGGCGGACTTGCTCAGTTTCTTTCGACGCCTGATCGTATGCGGCCTTCGCGTTATCCGCTTGGGCGGACACGTTGAACTGCACCAGGACTGTGTCGGGCGCGCTTTCAAACTTCCCATCTGCGCCCGTGAAGAGCGTGTTGGGGGCCGCATTCACTGAAGGTACTTGTGCGGCCAGCAGGGAGGCAGAAAGCACGAGTAACAACAGCAGGATTATTCGTTTCATGGTGGCATCTCCGCGAAAATGAGTCGGAGAAAGTGTATACGGTTGAGGGCCTCCGAGTGCAAAGACAATCCTTCAAGGCGAACGATACAAATCCGGGAGTGGAGTTTATTCAGTGCCTCGGACGGAAGATGCTAAGTGCTGATGTCGAGATAAGAAACTGTCCTTCGGCAGGGTCAACGGGATCGAGCACGACAGCAGCGGGGTGCTTGTCGCGTACGTCAATCGTGGCGCGGAAGTAGTAGGTTTTTCCGGCTTCAGAAGTGAGGGTGGCGGCGGAGCCAAGATCGGAAAGTTCAGGCAAACTGGATTGCCAATCGACGCACAGATGATGTTCGCCAGGATCTGCGGAGAATGAGAAATAACTCTGCCCGTGGTTGGCCCCTTGCCACTTTCCGTCGAGACCAATCCTGGTAGTGACAGCTCCAAAGTGAAGGACTCCGTCGTCTCGCTTTTCGTGTTGGATGACGTAAACGATTGCCTTACCTGCTTCCGGAGCAACAATCGAGTGGGAACCCTTGTCGGCCTTGACGTCATACTCGACGCTCGCCGGACCACAACCGGCGGATGTTCTCGCTGAATTCTGATCTTGTGCGATAGCCGAGAATGTAAGAGTCAGAATCGCCAGCAGTCCCTTTAGCACGACGCACCTCCGGATTGGACATGATACTGACAAGCCCAACTTTGTGGTGAGGTCTGGATACACCTCAGCGATAGGGAATCTGCAAGGGGTGATCGAGGCGCACTTCCAGCACGGTGCCTTTTTCCAACCGCAGATCGTGGTCAGTGAGCAATCCGGCAATGGCCCCCACTCCTGCACCCGCGCCTGCTCCGATGCCCGCGCCCTTGCCGCCGCCCTTCGCCGCGCCAGCGGCTGCACCGATGCCTGCGCCAACTGCAACTGCTTCGATCTCATGCTGCTTGCTCATCCCTTTGCGCTGCAATTCACCTTCCTCACCGGGTTCTTTCACAGCGTGGTCGCCGGGCACGCCGGTGATGGTTGCGATCAGCGGCATGGACCCGTGGCCAGTGTCGATTTCGTCGAAACTCAGCATCATGCGCGCGTGAAGGCCTTGCTCGATGGAACTCACGTGTCCCTTGACGGTCTTCCCGCGCGGAATCACCGCCCCATTGGCGGCGACCAGGTCCTCAGAGAGTTTCGCTTTAAAACGCTTGCCCGGCTTCAAGTCACGAGTGTCGAGCTTGTCGTTGAGGCGGATCAGAAAACGCGTCCCCTCGGGAATCGCGTTGGGAGGGGCCTGCGGAGCCACGGCTGGATCTTGCGCAAATAACGGAGCGGCGATCAGGATAGCGAGAATCGACCACAGCGTTCGGGACCGAAAGCTGGACATAGCGGACCTCAGTGAGAAAGAGTCGGGGATGGCTCAGCAATTTGGATGTGCGGAAGACGGAAAGGGCTGCCTGTGAAAGGCTGGGACAGGAACAGAGCCTGGTCTGGGGTTAGGTTTAGGTGGCGTTATTAACTGGCGGATTCGAACGGAAAAGGGCTTACTGGCCGCTCTTGGCACCACTCGCATAGGTAGGAAAGTTGTGAATCTGGGCGTCGATCTGGCGGCGGAGATCAGCCCAGAGCTTCTCAGGCATTTCGTTATAGATTTTTACAATCTCGGGGTCGAATTGCCGTCCCGACCAATCCTGAATTTCTTTCTTCGCAGCATGGAACGGGCGGGCGGGGCGGTACGGACGATCCGATGTGATCGCATCGAGGGTGTCGGCGATCGAAAAGATACGCGCCCCGAGAGGGATCTGGTCGCCCTTCAAGCCGCGCGGATATCCCGAACCGTCGTATTTTTCCTGATGGGCGTAAACAATCTCCGACGCTTCCTGCAGAAATGGAATCTTCAGGAGCATCTTGTACCCAAGGAAGGCGTGCTCCTTCATGATGGTGACTTCGTCAGGCGATAGGGCGCCGGGCTTCCGGAGAATCGCGTCGGGAATCGCCATCTTGCCAATGTCGTGCAGGAACGCACCGCGCGCGATCACGGCGATGTGCTCTTTTGGAATCTGCATGGCACGCGCAATCGCGATGGTATAGGCCGTCACGCGCTTGGAGTGGCCTTCGGTTTCCGCATCGCGAAGATCGAGCGCGTCCCCTAAGGCTTCCAGAGTTATGTCGTAAGACTTTTCCAGCTCGCCTAGAGCTTGTCGTAATTGTTCCGTGCGCTGCGCGACCAGAGCTTCCAGATTCGTCTGGTAAGCACGGTTCTCGAGTTTCAAGCGGCGATTCTCTAGCGCCCGGCGCACCGTGTTCAGAAGCTGCTCCCGCTCAAACGGCTTGAGGAGATAGTCGTAAGCGCCGTTACGGATGGCCGTAAGCGCGACGGAAATGTCGTGCACAGCGGTAACCATCACAACCGGCATATCGGGATAGCGTTCCTTGGTCTTCTCGAGCAGACCGATACCGTCCATGCCGGCCATCATCAGGTCCGAAAGCATCAACTCGAACTCCTCGCCGGAATCCAGCAAGGCGAGGGCTTCGAGGCCGGAAGCTGCTTGACGGCATTGGTAGTTAGCGGAGGCGAGCATGGAAGACACAATTTCACGAATTGAGTCTTCGTCGTCGACGACTAGGATGCGTTCCGAGGGCATGATTCCGAGTTTGGAGTCTACTGCATAATACCCCACTTGCTATGTTCCGAAAGTAACCAAAGGGAGGCGGAAAACCGATTGGTAACGGGTCGCCGCGTGATATTTACAAAACGAGCGCTCACGCAAGCGAACTGCGATGATTCTTTCAATGTGTACGTTATTTGCGGCCGGGACGCTGGCCGTACCGAAGCTGTCAGCCCAGGAATCGGCGGCGTTTATCATGCTGGCCGCCAGCATCCTGGTATTCCGCACGTTCCGCGAACGTTTCTTGCTTATCTGGATTCTCGGTTGGCTGGCTTACGGACTTTCCTTGTGGTTTGGCGTGGATTCGACCGCCTTCACTACTTCTCTTGAACTCCAGGCTGTTTCGCAGGCCGCTTTTGTTCTCGCGATCAGTCTCTTCGCAGCTTCCATTCTTATCTACACCCGAGCCGAGAAATACATTTTCACGTTGTTGATGATCACCGGTTCGGTGATGACATTTTCGGTGGCGCGAGTTCTGTATTGGCCTGCTGAAATTGTGGCTCGGGTGCCGCTCGAAATGGCCTATCGGATCTTGGCCATCGCGGCGGCCGTTCAGTTGTTGCGTTACCGCTGGGGACGCTTTGAGATCGGTCCCTGGTTAATGGCGTGTGGACTGTTCTTCCTGCATCTGGACTGGCAGGGCGTGACCAGTGGCGTTCCGAGCGGCGTATTTCTGATGACGGACTTGCTGCTCGGTCTGGGAATGCTCTTTATGGTCTTCGATGACTCGCGCGCGCGCACGCAACGCCTGGCAGTCATCAACAGCCTGACCGGCGCGATTGCGCGCACCCAACAGCATGGCCCGATGATGCAGTCGGCGCTCGACGAGTTCAAGAAAGTCATGAACGCCAAGGCGGCCTGGTTCCGGCCAGGAGAGACCGATCAGGCAGTTGCCATCACGAACTACGTGGGCGTCTCGTCCGAATTTCTGAAAGGCGCGAATCTTATCCACCTGGATGAAGCGGTCGAAAAGGCGCTTGCGGAACAGAAGCCGACCGTGGTGAAAGCCAGCACCATGCTGCCTTCGGTACAGGCATACATGCTGGATGAGAAACTGGATCACCTTGTGCTCGTGCCCCTGCTCGGGAAAAAGGGCCCCGTTGGCACGATTGCTCTCGGCAAGGCACACGCTTACACCTATTCGCTGGAGGAGATGGATTTTCTCCAGACCAGCGCCAGCCAAGTTGGTATCGCAGTCGAAAACCTGAGACTCCTGGAACAAGTACTGCGTTCGCAGCGCCAGTGGATGAATACGTTCGACTCGATCCAGGACGCGATTCTGGCGCATGATTCCGAATTCGTCATCACCAAGGCCAACGAAGCCCTCTTGCAGCACCTTGGCCTCGCTCCTGCCGACGTCATGGGCAACACCTGCGACGACGCACTGCCTCATGATTCCGCGAAGTGGACCAGCTGTCCTTACTGCTCACGCGGTGACGTGGACTTTGTGGAAGGGCCGGACCCCTGCTTTGGCGGGTACTCGATGGTGTCGACGTCGTCATACTCGGAACAGGGCGGCAAGCAGAAGGGAACCATTCACGTCATTCGCGACACGACGGACCGTCGCAGCGCAGAAGAGCGCTACCGGCTCTTGTTCGACCAGGTCCAGCAAGGAGTTTTTGTTGCGACGCCGGAAGGGAAGTTGCTCGACTGCAACGATGCCTTCGTGCAGATGCTCGGCTACGAAACCCGCGAAGAGCTGATGTCACTGAACATCAACAAGGAATTGTATGTCTCGCCTGATCAGCGCGAAGGATTCCGTAAGGAGATCGATGCGCACAACTATGTGCGTAATTTTGAAGTGACGCTGCTCCGCAAGGACGGCGCGCAGATGACAGTTTCGCAAAGTAGTTTTGCCACGCGAGATGGGTCCGGGCATATCGAGCGGTATCAGGGCTTCGTCCTCGATATGACGGAAAAGAAGCGCGTGGAAGACGAGATGCGCCGGCGTAATCGCGAGTTGAACGCCCTGAACGCGATGGCCGTGATCGCCACGCAGTCATTTGATCTCGATGAAATCCTGAACTTGACCCTCCGTCAGGTGATTTCGTTATTCGGTGCAGAAACCGGCTCGATCTACCTTTCGGACTCAGATGAGACCACGTTCCGTCGGCGCGCCGGATGGGGACAGCGCAGCGAGCAGCGCGCGCATTTTAACGCGGTCGAGTTCAAAAACGGATTCGGCGACTTGGTCATGCGGTCGCGCACAGAGGTCCTCACCGCTGAGTTCCTGCCGCATCTTCCACCGCTGGTGGCAGATTTCGTGAAAGCCGACGGACCCGGGTCCTGGATCTGGGTGCTGTTATGGAGCAAGGACAGCCCGATCGGCATCATGGGAATTAGCAGTCCGGAAGCTCGCGTTTACAGCAGCAACGACGAAAACATGATGGTCGCGGTTGGCCGCCAGCTGGCGACCACGATCGAGAAGGTACGGCTGTACGAAGAGACCTGCCGCGCTTATGAAGACCTGCGAAAGACGCAGGAACAATTGTTGCAGAGCGAGAAGATGTCAGCCGTCGGACAACTGATTGCAGGCGTCGCGCACGAACTGAATAATCCGCTGACGGCGATTCTCGGCTACGCGCAGTTGCTCGAGAGTGAGGGCCTGAACGATCGCGCCTCGGACTTCGTCCGGAAGTTGTTCAAGCAGGCGCAACGGACGCATCGTGTCGTGCAGAACCTGCTTTCGTTCGCACGCCAGCGCACTCCGCAGAAGCAGGAAGTCGATATCCGCAAGATTGTCGATGAGACGTTGGCTCTGCGCGAGTACGATCTTAAGGTCAACAATATCCTGCTGGAACGCGAGACGATGGTCGACGCGCCTTCGGTGACGGCTGATCCGCATCAGCTTGAACAAGTCTTCCTCAACATCATCAATAACGCAGTGGACGCGATACTCGAGGGTGGCAAGGGCGGTAAGTTGAAGGTTCGCATTCACGGGGCGGACGGACAGGTACGAATCGAATTTCTCGACTCCGGAGTCGGCATTAAAGATGCCAACCGTATTTTCGACCCCTTTTACACGACGAAAAGCGTGGGCAAGGGAACTGGGCTCGGCTTAAGCATCTGCTACGGAATCATCAAAGAGCACGGAGGCGACATTACCGCGCATAACCGTCCAGAGGGTGGTGCTTCGGTGGAGATCCGGTTGCCGGCGTCGGGACACGTGATTGAGAGCGAGCCTGTGACTGCCACGACTCGGCGAGAGATGGCAATCGAGGGTCGCGTGCTTCTCCTGGAGGACGAAGAAGCCGTTCTCGAGTTCGAGCGCGATGTTCTGGTGGGGGCCGGGGCGCAGGTCGTGGCCCTGATGAATGTGGAGGAGGCAAAGAACCGTCTTCGGGCGGAAAGCTTTGACGCCGTCATCATGAATGGAAGAATGCCCGGCGGGTGGAGCGCGCAGGACGCGCATCGCTGGATTGGAGTGGCTTGTCCGGGTCTCGAGAAGAAGATGATGTTCACATTCTCGAGCATTGCCGAGCAAGAAATCCGCAATTACCTGCAGGGAAATGGAATTGCATCCCTGGTGAAACCGTTTGAAGTCGTCGACCTCATCTCTCAGGCCCGTCGGCTCTTGCAGCGAAGCCAGGCAGCAGTAGCAAAATAAGATAGCCTCGAGAAAGCAAAAGCCCACGGCGCAGGCTGTGGGCTTTGCTGTAGGCATGCAACTCTCCTAGGCGTCCTCGGCTTTGTCCGTGGCTTGGCGCAAACCAGCCTTCTCTAGAACGGCTTTGGAAAACGACGCGAAAAGATTCGTCGACTTAGCGGCAGGACTGGAAGCGAAGGCATTCGTGCCCCGCGCCGTGCAGGCCAGAACGGCACGGTAGTGGTCGGCATCGTATTGTGCGACGTTGGCCGCAGGAATGCCGTACCCGCGTCCCTGGTCCCACGCATCTGGAGCCGCACCTAAGAAGACGAACGTCCACGTACCCTCACCTTCCTTCTGACTGATTAGTCCTTTCACCGCATCATGGGTCCATTCGCGCGAAGAGTTCTCTTCACCATCGGTCATGATGACCGTTACCACCTTGTCCACCTTCGGCGCATCGGCGTCGATCTTCCGTACCGTGATACCGATCGCATCGTTGAGGGCGGTGTTTCCTCCCGGCTGGTACGATTTCGCGTCGAGCTTGTTCACCTGGGCCAGCGGAATAGCGACATGCCGGTACGCCACTTGTGTGTCGAACAAGGTGAGGGAAAACAGGTAGTCGACTTTGTCCTCTTGCGCCAGGCCGTCCACGTACGCATTAAACCCTTCAATCACATCTTTCAGCTTGCTGGCCATGGAGCCCGATTTATCGAGAATCACGTTTACGAGAACGCGTTGCTTTGGATTTTGGGATTGCACTGAGCATCTCCTCTTTGGCGGCGGTCGCTGACGGGACATACTGCGTGGTCACGCGAGTCGTAAAACCGAGCGCGCCCGAAACGGTGTCGCTTGGGATCTTGCGGCCATTGTAGATATCGGTCAGATACTGCTTCGAGATCCCGATCTCGGCTGCGAATTGCGTATTGGTCTTCTCACCCTGGATCTTCTTCATCAGATCCAGGAGTTCCTGAACGGTCAGTGCCTTGTACGCCATATCAGCGTACACAGTACGCCGGAATGGCGTACTTGTCAAGCGAGGCCAAAAATGAACGCAAGGGTTCCGGGTTTGCCTGTAGTACCTGTACTGGTTTCTGGGATGGCAGATTTTCTTTTGCGCTGTTTTCGATCGGGCAGGTATGATTTTCAATAGACTGATCGGGGGCTGGCTCTGCATTCGTTTTCGTCCAAAAATTCGCACTCGCGACAATTGCGGGCGCTTCGTGCTGTCGCGTCCGTCGAATTCCTCAAAGGCTTGGTGGTGTTGCTGGCTGGATTTGGCGTTCTATCGCTGGTGCACCGCGACGCCTGGGACGTAGCCGAAAACTTTCTGGAATGGCTGCACATCAGCCCGGACGGCCATTATGCGCAGGTCTTCCTGAATTTGGCGGATCAGGTCACGGATCGCAAGGTGTGGGCGGTGGCGATCGGCGCGCTCGCCTATTCGAGCTTGCGCTTTGCCGAGGCCTACGGACTGTGGGGGGAGCGGCCGTGGGCGGAGTGGCTGGCTCTAGTTTCGGGCGCGATCTATTTACCATTCGAAATTTTCGAACTCGCAAGGAAACCCGATTTGGTTCGCCTGGCAATCTTGGTCATAAATTTGGCAGTTGTGCTGTACATGGCATTCCTGCGCGTCCAGGCCCGCGAACGGACGAATGTTGCGGCCACGGCCGCCGACAGCGCGGATTGAACTCCGTTGTCCTCAATGGCCCGAAGTGTACCCAAAGGTCATGACCTGACGGAGCCTGTCTGAAATTCGGCAGTCGTTTTACGCTACTAGGCGTGCCCCTCACAGACGGAACCCGAACTGAGCGACCGCGTCCGGCCTCAACCGCTGGTAGCGCCGTGCGGGCCGCCGTACCGCGTTCCTCATCGTCTGCTGCTTCCGGCGCTGTCGACCACTGGAGCGCCATTCTGTTCTACAGCCTGGGATTTGGAACGACGGCAGTTGGCATCTTACTGTTCGCTGTGCTGCTGGTGGTTTCACTTTACGGGCAGTTCGTGTGGACCTTTACACAGTGGGACGGCGCAAGCATCCGCCTGACCCCTTTTAAATCTCTTGCCTATTTGATCATTATCGGGACCTTTGTCGGCGGGGTGTGTGTGGGCCTGTGGTGTTTTAGCGGAGCAGCCTGGCGAAACCAGAAGGCATCGCGGTCTTCGGCTCGGCGCGGAAGGCTGTAGAAATCCCGTCAGAAGTTGATTCCGAATCGATCAATCCACTCGCAGGTTCTCCAAGAGGGACACTTTTACCCGTTGTTGTTGCTCGGGGCTGAGTTTCGCGCCATTCGCCGTGAGGTAGAAAACGTCAATGGCCATCTGGCCTTCGGTATCGATCAGCGCAATCTCGATGTTGCACTTTTGATGCGCCAGGCAGGAACCAACCGTGTGCAACAGTCCCAGCCGATCTTGAGCAATGACCTGCACGAGTGTGCTGCGCGCGGAACAGGTGTCGTCAAAATCGATCTTGGTATCCACTTTCACCTTCGCGGTTCCGGGTTTCTCTGCGCGCAAGCGCTCGCGCAACATGCGATCGAGGTCGCTTTCTCCCAACAGGACGCCAATAATGCTGCGCTTGAAACGCTCCCACTCCTGCAAATTCAGTTCGAGCGTGCGGAATCGGTCGGTGAAGTAGAACGTGTCCACCACGGTACCGGCTTGGTTCGAAAAAGCGTTTGCTTTAACGATATTCATGCCCCAGGCGGCTAAGACACCCGCAACCGATGCGAACAGAAACGGGCGGTCACTGGTGACGAGAGTCAGCTCGAACCAGTGCCGGCCGCGCTCCAGCTGGAGCTGAACTGGATCCTTACCGAGCCGGCCGGCCATTTCGACATGGGCGAGGACGTCAGTGGCCGAATATGCGGCCAGGTAGCGCTTGGGCAAACCCTCGAGGAATGTCTTCAGCTTTCTCCCCGCAGTGGGCACGAGGGCGCGGATTTGCGCCAGGTGATCGTCTTCACTGTCAGCACGCAAACGCTCGTCGACGCTGTGATTCAGGTAGTTGAACGCCGCGATGTAGAGCTGAAAGACGTTCTCTGCTTTCCATGGAGTCAGTGCGTCAGGATTTACGGCCTTGATGTCCGCATAGGTCAGCAGGGTAAGCATCTTGAGACGTTCAGGCGTCTCCATTTTTTCGGCGAAGATGCGCACCGTCTCAGGCTCGTAGATGTCACGCCGCAGCGTAGTGGAGATTTCGAGGTGGTTGCCGATCAGGAAGAGAACAGTTTCGCGCTCGGAAGGGTCGAGATCGAGTCGCTCCATGCAACTCTCGGCCACCCGCATGCTGGCGTCCACGTGATTGACATTGGGAGTCCCCTTGCCTACGTCATGCAGCAGCAGCGCGAGATACAGCAATTCCGGGCGCTCTAGCTCAGCGAACAACTCGGCATAGCGCTGATCCCATTCCGCTTCCGACTGGCGGAGACGATGGAGACTCTCGATGGCAACGAAGGAGTGCTCATCGACTGTAAAACGATGATAAAAGTCGCGCACCACCAGGGCGTCGATCGCCTTGAGTTCAGGCAGCAGCAACGTAAGGAGCTTCAACGCGTGCATAGCGCGTAGAGCGTCAGCGGCGTAGGGTTGCGTCAGAATGTCGCCCAGGTAGAGCCAAAGCTCCGCGCCGCGGGGTGGAGTAGCCGCCAGCGAAGGAAGCACCTGCTCGATGCGATATTCCGTGGTCGTACTCAAGCGCAGGCCGTGTGTCGCCATGAAATGGAACGTGCGCAACAGCATTTCCGGGTCGTGCAGGGCATTGGGCTGTTGCAAATAGATGAGCCCGTCCACAACCGAGAAGTCTGCGTTCGATAGTCGCGAGCGCCAGTGCTGAAACTGGCGGTAGAGCGATGACCAGGCGGCAGGAATTTCTTCCAGCAACTGTTCGCACACCCGGTATACGGAGCGCGCCTGACCGAAATAGATTCGCATCCATCCCGCAGCGTCAGTGACTTCCAAATCGGGTGTTCCGATGCCTCGCGCTGCGGCCTCATCCTGCGCCTCCCACAATAGAAGATTGTCGTCACGTCCCTGGCGCAGATGAAGAAAGCAGCGCACCGACATCAGGAAGTCCAAAGCTGAATCGAGTTGCTTACGGGTGGAAAGCGGAAACAAGGTACCAGGCTCGGGCCAGTCGCGCAGTTTATCCATTGCCGAGATCAAGGCCAGCCACGATGCCACGTTGTAATCTCGCAGACCGCCAGGTCCATCTTTCACGTTGGGCTCAAGATGGAAGACCGTGTTGCCATACTTGGCATGTCGCGAGCGCGTAACCTCGGCCAGGCTCTGCACCAATGATTGAGCCTCCCGCATGACCAGCTTGGGGATCACCTTGTCGTGCAGGCGGTTGACCAGATCTCGATCGCCCAGTAGGTAGCGACAGTCCAGCAGCGACACGGTGAATTCCACGTTGGCGGGATCGAAGCGGTCACATTCAGCGAGCGTACGAGTGCTAGGGCTCACCTTCATCCGCAGGTCCCAAAGCTCCTGCGAGAAGCGCCGGATGGAATCGCGATACGTGGGCTCGGCGTCACTGCTTGCGTGCAGGAACAGGATATCGATGTCGGAATGAGGAAAGAGCCAACCTCGGCCGAATCCGCCGAGTGCCACCAACGCGAATCCCGAAGGCCCGTGCTCTTCCGGAGAAATGATTTCCTGCCAGAGACGTTGAAGGATGCCCTCGACCAACTGCGTGCGTTGCCGCACCGCCGCGCGCCCGTCCCCCGTGCTCGCGAACGCTTGTTGAATCCTGGTCGATTCTTCCAAGTAAAGGTCTCGCAGTTCGCTGATCAGTACGGCTGTCGACATACCCTAACCCGTGGACTCGGACTACCTTCCATGCAGCGTGCGGATCGGGGGAGCTGTTTCCGCGAATGATGGTTTAAAGAGCACTGTCGCCGCGCTCGTCGTTGCGAATCCGGATCGCTTCATCCACTTTCGTGAGAAAAATCTTACCGTCCCCGATCTTGCCACTGCGCGCCGCAGTGACGATCGCTTGGACGGCCTTCTCGACGATTGCGTCGGGAAGCACGGTCTCGAGTTTGATCTTGGGAATCAGGTCGACGGTATATTCGCGCCCGCGGTAGAACTCCGTGTGTCCTTTTTGCCGGCCGTGGCCCCGGACTTCCAGGACAGTCATGCCCTCGACCCCAATTTCATGCAAAGCGTCTTTGACCGCTTCCAGCTTCGAGGTTTGAATGATGGCTTCGATTTTGATCATGGAAGTTAGACGGACCTCCGTGCAGAGGCCTTGTGAGTACAGTAGGTCAAGCGGTGACCTCCCAGGAATAGCCTTCTTCTCCGTGTTGGCTTAGGTCGAGCCCTTGCACTTCCTCGTCCTGTGTCACGCGAAGGCCGATGGTGACGTCGACGAGTTTCAAGATGAGCAGCGTACCAACGATCGCCAGAACCCAGGCGATGATGACTCCCACGGCCTGGTTGAGCAACTGCCGCGCGTTTCCGTCGAGCAAGCCGGATGGTAATGGATTCCCCTGTCCATCTCTAAAGATAGGGTTGATGGCCGATGCGGCGAAAACTCCAGTTAGAATCGCGCCCAGCGTTCCGCCGGCACCGTGAACTCCAAAGGCGTCGAGGCTGTCATCATAGCCGAAGCGCGCTTTCACTGAGACCACCATGAAGAAGCAGAAGACTCCGGCCAGTAAGCCGATAGCGATCGCGGCCATGGGTCCAACAAAACCTGCGGCCGGCGTAATGGCGACCAGTCCGGCAACTGCGCCCGAGATCGCCCCTAAGGCGCTGGGCTTGCCGTTGCGCATCCATTCAGCGCCGCTCCAGCCCAGCACCGCAGCAGCTGCGCCGAAGTGCGTGGCGACGAAAGCGCTCGTAGCGAGACTACCGGCAGCCAGTGCACTCCCCGCATTGAAGCCGAACCAACCTACCCACAACAGGCAGGCGCCTATGAAACTGAGCACGACGCTGTGGGGCGTCATGGCTTCCTTAGGGTAGCCGACCCGCTTTCCGAGATACAGAGCGCACACTAACGCCGACACTCCGGAAGTGACATGAACCACCGTCCCGCCCGCGAAGTCGAGACAAGGAAACCTCCCGCCGAGGGCTGCGTTGAGCAGACCACCTTTTCCCCAGACCATGTGCGCCATGGGACTGTAGACGATGAGCGACCAGAGGATCATGAACGCCAGCATCGCGCTGAATTTCATGCGTTCAGCGAATGCCCCAGAGATCAACGCTGGCGTGATGATCGCGAACATCAACTGGTAGACCATGAACGTCTGCAGCGGGATGGTAGCGGCATAGTCGGCGTCGGGTTGTGCGCCGACGCCACGCAGAAACAGATGGTGGAATCCACCAATGAAACTACTACCCGATCCAAACGCCAGGCTGTAACTCACTAGCGCCCACAGGATTGTGATGACGGCCATCATGGTGAAGCTTTGCACCATCGT
>Ga0209811_10000115_pt1 | contig 35404 bp, 28 predicted proteins | sample Coa_R1_6_FD_187161 | JGI IMG/M metagenome (GOLD analysis project Ga0209811, IMG submission 187161) | Surface soil microbial communities from Centralia Pennsylvania, which are recovering from an underground coalmine fire. - Coalmine... | ecosystem: Environmental > Terrestrial > Soil >... | reverse complement strand
CCTAGCGGGCGTGCGGGGCGAGCAGCTCCTCGAGCTGGGGACCCATGTCGGGGCTCGCCACGAACAGCAGCTCGTCGCCGGCCTCCAGCGGGTCGTCCGGGGTCGGCGGGATCGGCCGGCCCTCCCGGATGATCGCGACCAGCGCTGTGTCCTGCGGCCAGGCGACGTCGCCGACCCGACTGGCGACCACGGGGGAGTCGGCCGGCAGGGTGAGCTCGAGCATGTCGGTGTTCGACTGCTGGAAGGTGAAGATCCGCACCAGGTCGCCGACGCTGACTGCCTCCTCGACCAACGCGGTCATCAGGCGCGGCATCGAGACCGCGACGTCGACCCCCCAGGCCTCGTCGAACATCCACTCGTTCTTGGGGTTGTTGACCCGGGCCACCGTGCGCGGGACGCCGAACTCGGTCTTGGCGAGGAGGGAGACGACGAGGTTGACCTTGTCGTCACCGGTGGCCGCAACGACGACGTCGCAGTTGGCCAGACCTGCCTCCTCCAGGGCGCTGATCTCGGCGGCGTCGGCCTGCAACCAGGAGGCGTCGGGGACCCGGGCCACCCGCTGGGCGTCCGCGTCGCGGTCCATGAGGAGTACCTGGTGGCCGTTGTGGAGCAGCTCGCGGGCGATCGACCGGCCGACGCTGCCGGCTCCGGCGATGATGACGCGCATGTCGTGAGTCCTTCGCTGGCGGTCAGTGGACGGGCGGGGGCGCGTCGAGGAGTCGCTCGACCTCGGCGAACCGGCGACGCGGCACGACGAGGTAGACGAGGTCACCCTCCTGGTAGACGGCGTCCGGCCCGGGGATCAGTCCCTCGCCCATCCGGACGACGAAGGCGACACGAGTGCGCGTCGTCGTCTCGATCTCGGCATACGGGCGACCGATCCAGCTCGCCGCGAGGGGCGTCTCGGCCATCACGATCGTGCCCGAGGGGTCGGTGAACTCCGGGACGTGACCGTGGGGGAGCAAGCGGCGCAGCATCTGGTCGGAGGTCCACTTGACCGTGGCGACGGTGGGAATGCCCAGCTTCTGGTAGACCTCGGCGCGGCCGGGGTCGTAGATACGCGCCACGACGTTCTCGACGCCGAAGGTCTCTCGGGCCACGCGGGCCGCGAGGATGTTGGAGTTGTCACCGCTGGACACGGCCGCGAACGCGTAGGCGTCCTCGATGCCGGCCTCGATGAGGGTGTCGCGGTCGAAGCCCACACCGGTCACGCAGCGGCCCTCGAAGGAGGTGCCGAGCCGGCGGAACGCGCTCTCCTCCTGGTCGATGACAGCGACCTCGTGGCCGGCCCGCTCCAGGGACCGCGCCAGGGAGGCGCCGACACGCCCGCAACCCATGATGACGAAATGCACGGGAGGGACGCTACACCGTCGGGCGCACGGCTGACCGGCACCCTTGAGGCGTGGAAGCCGCCACTAGAGTGACGCCGTGCCTTCCTCAGGACGCCTGCTCAAGCGGCTGCTCATCGGCCGCGCCATGCGCAGCGACCGGCTCGGCGACACGCTCCTGCCCAAGCGGCTGGCACTTCCCGTGTTCGCCTCCGACGCCCTGTCCTCGGTGGCCTACGCGCCGGACGAGGTGTTCATCACGCTGTCCGTGGCGGGGCTGTCGGCCTATGCGTTCTCGTGGAAGATCGGCATCGCCGTCGCCCTCGTGATGCTCACGATCGTCGCGTCCTACCGGCAGAACGTCCACGCCTATCCGTCCGGGGGAGGCGACTACGAGGTGGCGACGGTCAACGTCGGGTCCTTTGCCGGGCTCACGGTGGCCAGCGCGCTCCTCGTCGACTACGTCCTCACGGTCGCGGTGTCGGTGTCCTCGGGGGTCCAGAACGCCTCCTCGGCGCTCTCCTTCGTCAACGGGCACGAGGCGATCACCGCGGTCTGTCTCGTCATCCTGCTCGCCGCGATGAACCTCCGTGGTGTGCGCGAGTCAGGGACCGCGTTCGCGATCCCGACGTACTGCTTCATGGTGGCCATCGTCGGGATGACCATCTGGGGTCTCATCCGGGCGGCGACCGGCTCCCTGCCGATGGTCGAGAGCGCGAGGTTCGACGTCCCGGCGGAGCACACCTTCGTCGGCGGGCTCGGCACCGCGGCCGGGATGTTCCTGCTACTGCGGACGTTCTCCTCCGGCTGTGCCGCGCTCACCGGGGTGGAGGCCATCAGCAACGGCGTCCCGGCCTTCCAGAAGCCGAAGAGCAAGAACGCTGCGACGACGCTGCTGCTCATGGGGACCATCGCGGTGACGATGCTCCTCGGCATCATCACCCTGGCCAGCAAGGCCCACATGCGCTACGTCGACCCCGACAGCGACATGGCGCGGCTCACCCTGGGCGGACAGCACGGCACCCAGATCGGACCCGGGGCCGTGCGCTTCCCGAACGGCTACGAGTACGACCAGCAGACGATCATCGGCCAGCTGGCCAGGGCTGTCTTCGACCACTTCCCGCCCGCGTTCTACTTCACCATCGCCGCCACCGGGATCATCCTCATCCTCGCCGCGAACACCGCGTTCAACGGCTTCCCCGTCCTCGCCTCGATCCTCGCCAAGGACGGCTACCTGCCCCGGCAGCTGCACAACCGCGGCGACCGGCTCGCCTTCAGCAACGGCATCGTCATCCTCGCGGTCGGCGCGATCATCCTCATCGTCGCCTTCGACGCCCAGGTCAGCCGGTTGATCCAGCTGTACATCGTCGGGGTCTTCGTCTCCTTCACGACCAGCCAGGTCGGCATGATCCGCCACTGGAACCGGCTGTTGCGTGTCGAACGGGACAGCGCCACCCGCGGCCGGATGATGCGCAGCCGGCTGATCAACGGGCTCGGCGCGACGATGTCGGGGACCGTCCTCATCGTGGTCCTCGTGACCAAGTTCGCCAAGGGCGCCTGGATCGCGATCGCCGCGATGGCCTTCCTCTTCGTCATGATGCGCGCCATCCGGACCCACTACCTGCGGGTGTCCGACGAGATCCGCGCCGTCGAGGACACCGACCAGCTCCTGCCGTCCCGCGTGCACGCCATCGTCCTCGTCTCCAAGCTGCACAAGCCGGCGCTGCGGGCGCTCGCCTACGCACGGGCCACCCGACCCTCGATCCTCGAAGCCGTCACCGTCGACGTCGACCCCGAAGACACCGCTGCCCTGCAGGAGGAGTGGGACCGTCGCAACCTGCCCGTCCCGCTCAAGACCCTCGGGTCGCCGTTCCGCGAGATCACCCGGCCGGTCATCGCCTATGTCAAGTCGCTGCGCACCGACAACCCTCGCGACCTGGTCGTCGTCTACATCCCGCAGTACGTCCTCGGTCACTGGTGGGAGCAGATCCTGCACAACCAGAGTGCGCTGCGGATCCGGGCCCGCCTCATGTTCACCCCCGGGGTCATGGTGTCCACCGTCCCGTGGCAGCTGCAGTCGTCCGCCGGAGCCGAGCTGCGGTATGCCGGTCCGGCGCCGGGCGACGTCCGCCGGGGCGAGGACCGCAGGGGCGAGGAGTGAGCGGCGCCGATCTCGTGGTCGGTGACGAGGTCACCGTCGAGGTCGGCCCGGTCGCCCACGGCGGCCACTGCGTCGCCCGCCACGACGGTCGCGTGCTGTTCGTCCGGCACACGCTGCCCGGTGAGACGGTCCTCGCCCGCGTCACCGAGGGTGGCGAGGGCGACCGCTTCCTGCGCGCCGACGCCGTCTCGGTGCTGGTCGCCTCTCCCGACCGGCTGGACCCGGTATGCCGGTACGCCCACCCCGGCGGCTGCGGCGGCTGCGACTTCCAGCACGTGTCCCTCGCGCGGCAGCGGCTGCTCAAGGCCGACGTCGTCCGCGAGCAGTTCGCCCGGCTGGCCGGTCTCGACCTCGACGAGCTCGGTCTCTCGCCGACGGTCGAGCCGGTGCCCGGGGACGTCGACGGGCTCGGCTGGCGGACGCGTGTCGAGTTCGCCCTCTCGGCGGGCGGCCGGCTCGGGCTGCGTGAGCACCGCTCGCACGACGTCGTCGAGGTCGACCGCTGCGTCATCGCGACCGACGGCGTCAACGGCCTCGTGGCCACCCAAGGGGACTGGCTCGAGCTCGGCTCGGCCGGACCGGTCGAGGCCGTCGACGTCGTGGCACCCGGACTGGGGGACCCCGTCGCCGTCGAGATCGGGCCGCGGGGTGCGATGGCCGGCGATGCACCGGTGCCGATGGTCCGCGAGATCGTCCACGCCGGTGGCGCCTTCCACGAGTTCGAGGTGTCGGCGCGCGGGTTCTGGCAGGTCCATCCCGGGGCGGCCTCGACGTTCGCCGATGCCGTCCTCCAGGCGCTCCAGCCCCGACCGGGGGAACGCGCGCTGGACCTGTATGCCGGGGTGGGCCTGTTCGCGGTGGCGCTCGCCGATGCCGTGGGGCCGACCGGGCAGGTCATCGCCGTCGAGTCCGACGAGCTGGCCGTCCAGACCGCCCGGGTCAATGTCGGGGACCGTCGCAACGTCGTCGTCGCCCGCGCCCGGGTCGACGACGCCTTCGGGGTGGCCCGACGCACGCCGCGGGGGAGCCGTCGACGGCCGTCGACGCGCCGCCCGACCCGGCTGGCCTGGCTGCCCGAGCGGGCCGACCTGGTCGTCCTCGACCCGCCGCGGACCGGCGCCGGACGCGACGTGTGCGCGGCGGTCGCCGCCCTCCAGCCGCGGGCCGCGGCATACGTCGCCTGCGACCCGGCCGCCCTGGCGAGGGACACGGCATACCTCGCCGAACACGGCTACCGGCTGCGGGGGCTGCGTGCCTTCGACGCCTTCCCGATGACCCATCATCTGGAGTGCATCGCGCACTTCGAGGTGATATCTTGATGTCAAGATAAATTCTGACCATGGCGGCGCGAGCCGGCCGAGACGACAGGAGTGCCACGTGCCGAGCACGAACAGCTTTGACGCCCACGGCGAGCTGCAGGTGGGTGACAGGTCCTACGAGATCTACCGGCTCAGCGCGGTCGAGGGCAGCGCCACCCTCCCGTACAGCCTCAAGGTGCTCCTGGAGAACCTGCTGCGCACCGAGGACGGCGCCAACATCACCGACGCGCACATCCGCGCCGTCGGCGGGTGGGACGAGAACGCCGACCCCGACACCGAGATCCAGTTCACGCCGGCCCGCGTCATCATGCAGGACTTCACCGGCGTGCCCTGCGTCGTCGACCTGGCGACCATGCGAGAGGCCGTTGCGACGCTCGGTGGTGACGCGGCGCGGATCAACCCGCTCGCGCCGGCCGAGCTGGTCATCGACCACTCCGTGATCATCGACGTCTTCGGCCGCGCCGACGCCTTCGAGCGCAACGTCGAGATCGAGTACCAGCGCAACAACGAGCGCTACAAGTTCCTCCGCTGGGGCCAGACCGCGTTCGACGACTTCAAGGTCGTCCCGCCCGGCACCGGCATCGTCCACCAGGTCAACATCGAGCACCTCGCCCGCACGGTGATGGTCCGCGACGGCGTCGCCTACCCCGACACCTGCGTCGGCACCGACTCGCACACGACCATGGTCAACGGCCTGGGGGTGCTGGGCTGGGGCGTCGGTGGCATCGAGGCCGAGGCGGCCATGCTCGGCCAGCCGGTGTCGATGCTCATCCCGCGCGTCGTCGGCTTCAAGCTGACCGGCGCCATCCCGGCCGGCGCCACAGCGACCGATGTCGTGCTCACCATCACCGAGCAGCTGCGGGCGCACGGCGTCGTCGGCAAGTTCGTCGAGTTCTACGGCGAGGGTGTGGCGGCCGTGCCCCTTGCCAACCGCGCCACCATCGGCAACATGAGCCCGGAGTTCGGGTCCACCTGCGCGATCTTCCCCATCGACGAGGTGACGCTGGACTACCTGCGGCTCACCGGCCGCTCGGCCGAGTCGGTCGCGCTCGTCGAGGCCTACGCCAAGGAGCAGGGGATGTGGCACGACCCGTCGGTCGAGCCCCGCTTCTCCGAGCGCCTCGAGCTCGACCTGTCGACGGTCGTCCCCTCGATCGCCGGCCCGAAGCGGCCGCAGGACCGGATCGAGCTGGCCGTGGCCAAGGAGTCCTTCCGCAAGGTGCTGCCGACCTACGTCGCGCACGCCGAAGGAAGCCCGGGTGCGGCGTCCTCGTTCCCCGCGTCGGACCCGACGCCCCAAGGCAGCCCGGACGGCACCAACGGAGGCGAGCGCCCGGCATACGAGGGTGACGGACTCGGCCGTCCCTCGACGAAGGTGACGGTGACCTCGGCCGAGGGCGCTACCTTCGAGATCGACCACGGGATCGTGGCCATCGCCTCGATCACCTCGTGCACCAACACCTCCAACCCCTCGGTCATGATGGCCGCCGCGATGCTCGCGAAGAATGCCGTGGACCGCGGGCTCACCGTCGCGCCGTGGGTCAAGACGTCGATGGCGCCGGGGTCCAAGGTGGTCTCGGACTACTACGAGAAGGCCGGCATGTGGCCCTACCTGGAGAAGCTCGGCTTCTACCTCGTCGGCTACGGGTGCACCACCTGCATCGGCAACTCCGGGCCGCTCTCGGACCAGATCTCGGCCGCGATCAACGAGAACGACCTGGCCGTCGTGTCGGTGCTGTCCGGCAACCGCAACTTCGAGGGCCGGATCAACCCCGACGTCAAGATGAACTACCTGGCCAGCCCGCCGCTCGTCATCGCCTACGCCCTCGCCGGCACGATGGACTTCGACTTCGAGACCCAGCCGCTCGGCCAGTCACCCGACGGGACCGACGTCTTCCTCCGCGACATCTGGCCGGCACCCGTCGACGTCGAGGCGACGATCGCGACGTCCATCAACAAGGACATGTTCACCACCGACTACGCGGATGTCTTTGCGGGAGACCAGCGTTGGCAGTCATTGCCGACGCCGACCGGTGACACCTTCGAGTGGGACCCGGACTCCACCTATGTCCGCAAGCCCCCGTACTTCGACGGTATGCCGGCCGAGCCGGCCCCGGTGTCCGACATCGCCGGCGCCCGTGTCCTGGCCAAGCTCGGCGACTCGGTGACCACCGACCACATCAGCCCGGCCGGCTCGATCAAGGCCGACTCGCCGGCCGGTGTCTACCTCGCCGAGCACGGCGTGGAGCGCAAGGACTTCAACTCCTACGGCTCGCGGCGCGGCAACCACGAGATCATGATCCGCGGCACCTTCGCCAACATCCGGCTGCGCAACCAGCTGCTCGACGGCGTCGAGGGTGGCTTCACCCGCAACTTCCTCGCCGACGGGTCGCCGCAGACGACGATCTATGACGCGTCCGCGGCATACCAGGCCGCCGGGGTCCCGCTCGTCATCCTGGCGGGCAAGGAGTACGGCTCGGGTTCGTCGCGGGACTGGGCGGCCAAGGGCACGGCCCTGCTCGGGGTCAAGGCGGTCATCGCGGAGTCCTACGAGCGGATCCACCGCTCCAACCTGATCGGCATGGGCGTCCTGCCGCTGCAGTTCCCGAACGGCAAGACGGCGGCCGACTACGGGCTGGACGGCACCGAGACCTACTCCATCGCCGGGGTCACCGAGCTCAACGAGGGCCACACACCGGCGTTCGTCACCGTCACGGTCCAGAAGGAGGGCGTCCCGGACGCGACCTTCGACGCGGTCGTCCGGATCGACACTCCCGGAGAGGCCGACTACTACCGCAACGGCGGGATCCTCCAGTACGTCCTGCGCTCCCTCGTGGCGAGCTGAGCCTGCCGGACCGCTCGGCGACCCGTGGCCGAGCGGTCCTGGCTCGTCGTTGGTAACCTGACGCGCACCTCAGGCCGGGGGCTCTCGCCTCGCCGGAAGCCCCGCGAAGGGACCGGCCATGAAGCGCTCTCCGTCCGTGCTGTGCCGAGTAGCTCCGACCGGGAAGGCCTGACATGGCCGGGGCCGGGCCCGAGCTGAGAAGGCGCTGACCCAGCGCCAGCTGACGATGATCGCCATGGGCGGCATCATCGGCGCCGGCCTGTTCGTCGGGTCGGGTTCGGTGACCAAGGACTTCGGGCCGGGTGCGTTCATCACGTACGCCCTGTGCGGGGTCCTCATCATCCTGGTGATGCGGATGCTCGCCGAGATGGCGGTGGCCAACCCTACGACCGGGTCGTTCGCCGACTATGCCCGCAAGGCGCTGGGCAACTGGGCGGGCTTCTCGGTGGGTGGCTCTACTGGTACTTCTGGGTCATCGTCGTCGACTACCGTCCGCTGCGGGCCCTCCAGGCGGCGATCGCGCAGTTCCACCCGGACCAGGTCGTCGTCGCGGCGCTCCCGGCGTCGGAGTCGGTGTGGCAGCGCTTCGACGTCGTGGACCGCTGCCGAGCGCTCGGCATACCCGTCACGCACGTCGAGGCGAAGTCCCTCGCGGGCTCGGTCCTGGGCTGAGATGGCAGTCGTCGTCGGATACACGCCCCAGGAGAGCGGAACGACGGCCCTGGAGCTCGCAGCGGTCCTTGCGCGCTCGACGAGCCAGTCGCTCGTCGTCGCCGTCGTGGTCGCCACACCGCACCGCCCGAGGACGTCGGCGTCGACGGCGACTACGTCGCCCCGCTCGTCGAGTGGGGAAACGCCGTCCTGGACCGGGCGCGTGCCAGCCTTCCGGCGGACGTCGAGGCGACGTACGTGGTCCGGCGGGCGCCCTCCATCCCCGCTGGGCTGCTCGACCTCGTCGCCGAGATCGACGCCACCGCCCTCGTGCTCGGGTCGTCGAGCAAGGGTGCTCTGGGCAGGATCTCGTTCGGCAGCATCATCGACCGTGTCCTTCGTCGTCCGGCCGCACAAGCGGGTGTTCGGCAGCATCGAGGAGTCGGCCGACGACCTCGTGACCGATGCGTGGGTCGCCCGGACCAAGGACAGCCTGCGCGAGCAGGTGGACGACCGTGGGGACGACCTGGGCCGCCGGCTTGCTGCCTCGCTGGTCGTCGGTGAGGGCTTCTCGTGGAGCAGGGCGATCGAGAGCGTGCCCTGGACCGAGGGCGACCTGCTCGTCGTGGGCTCCGGCTCGCTGGCTGCGGCGGCCCGGCTGTTCCTCGGGTCGGGCGCCTCGAAAATCGTCCGGTCCGCCCCCGTGCCGGTCCTGCTCGTTCCGGCCAAGGACACCTCCGTCGCGTAGTCGGTGGAGGTGTTCGGACGCGTCCCGGCGCGCCGGCATACCTCCACCCGGTCGGCGGAGGCCGGCTCAGTCCTCCATGTCGATGACGTGCAGGACGGCGTTGATGAGGGCCAGGTGGGTGAACGCCTGGGGGAAGTTGCCCAGGTGCCGGCCCGACTTCGCCTCGATCTCCTCGGCGTAGAGCTCGAGCGGCCCGGCGAGCGAGAGCAGCTTGGCGCACAGGGCATGGGCCCGCTCCTTCTCACCGATGATGCACAGGGCGGAGACCAGCCAGAACGAGCAGATCGTGAACGAGCCCTCCTCGCCGGTGAAGCCGTCGTCGGTCTCCTCGACCCGGTAGCGCAGGACGAGCCCGTCGTCGGTCAGCTCGTCGGCGATCGCCAGGACGGTGGCCCGGATCCGCTCGTCGTCGGCGGGCAGGAACCCGACGAGCGGTGCGAGCAGCAGTGAGGCGTCCAGGGCGGTGGCGCCGTAGTACTGGGTGAGGACGCCGCGGTCGTCGACCCCGTGCTCGAGGATGTCGGCCTTGATCTCCTCGGCCGCCTCCGCCCAGCGGTCTGCCTCGGCGCCCTCGCCGATCATGGCGGCCAGCTTCGCCCCCCTGTCGACCGCGACCCAGCACATCAGCTTGGAGGAGGTGAAGTGCTGCAGCTCCCCGCGGACCTCCCAGATCCCGGCGTCCGGGTCGCGCCAGCTGGCCAGCGCCGCGGCCACCTGCTTGCCGAGGATCGGCCAGATCCGGCTGTCGACGTGGTCTGCGGTCTTGGCATGCAGGTAGACAGAGTCCAGCAGCGCACCCCAGACGTCGTGCTGGACCTGGCTGTATGCCGCGTTGCCGATCCGGACCGGCCGCGACCCGGCATACCCGCTCAGATGGTCCAGGGTGAGCTCGGTGAGGTCGCGCTCCCCGCCGATCCCGTACATGATCTGCAGGTCGCTGTCGCCCTCGGCGGCGTCGGCGATGAAGGAGAAGAAGTCCACCGCCTCCCAGTCGAAGCCGAGCGAGTACAGGCCCCACAGGGCAAAGGTCGCGTCGCGGATCCAGGCGAACCGGTAGTCATAGTTGCGGCCGCCGCCGATCGTCTCCGGCAGCGAGGTCGTCGAGGCGGCCGCGATGGCGCCGGTCGGTGCGTAGGTCAGGCCCTTGAGGGTGAGGGCACTGCGTTGGAGGTAGCTGCGCCACGGGTGGTCGGGGAACTTGCCCCGCCCGAGCCAGTGCTGCCAGTGGTGGGCGGTGTAGACCTGTCGTCGGTAGGCGTCCTCGTAGGTGAGCGGTGGCGGGTTCGTCGGCCCCCAGGAGAGCGCGACGAAGCGCAGGTCGCCCTCCTTGAGCAGGGTCCGGGCTCCTGCCTGGCCGCCCTCGAAGCCCAGCCGGAGGTCGGTCGTGAGGGTCAGCTGGATGTCGCTGCCCTCGGCCGTGGCCCGGGCCTGGTGGTAGACGTGGTCGGTGTAGGCCCAGGTGACCGGTTTGCGGCCGTAGTCGAGCACCGGCTCGCACTCCAGCACCGTCTGCACCTCCCCGGAGACGCAGCGGATGGTGCGCAGCAGGATGTGCTCGGCGTCGGTGTCGGTCGGCGTCCGGCGCATCACCTGGTCCAGGTCGTCCTCGTGCCGCCACGGTCCGATGAGCAGCGCGTCGCGGACGATGATCCATCCGGTGGGCGTGCCCCAGCTGGTCTCCAGGACCATCGTCCCCGGCAGGTAGCGACGGGCGGTCGGCACGAGGATCTCGGCGGGCGCGAGGCGGAAACGGCCGGCATGACGACCCAGCAGCTGCCCGAAGACACTGCCCGCGTCCATCCGCGGCAGGCACATCCAGTCCACGTCACCAGCGGGGGAGACGAGGGCGGTCACCTCCCCGTCGGAGAGAAAGCCATAGTCGGCGATGGGCACTGTCCGGGGCTGGGCCACAGTCGGCCGTCGGAAACCCTGGCCGTCGGTGGTGGCGCTCATGGCGTCAGCCTCCTCCTAGAGTCAAGCGCGAGCAAGACCGTGTGCTGGCGACCTCTGATGGGGTCTCCGTCCGGTGTCGAATGCCGCCCCGCCCTGGCTCGTCCTCGAGCCAGAGGCTCAGGGCCGGGGCGCAGCGCGCAGGTCCTCACCGATGACGCGGTCCTCGTCCAGGGCCGAGGTCTGGACGACGAGGACGTCGCACAGGGCGTTCCTCACGACCCCGGCGGGAACGGACCCGAGGACCTGGCCCTCGGCGGCACCGAGCCCACGGTTGCCCACGACGATGAGGTTGGCGGGGTTCGTCCCGACGGCGTCGAGCAGGGCGTTGACCGGGTCGCCGGGTACGAGCCGTTGCTCGATGAACCGGGCGCGTTGTTTGGTCAGGCCGGTCACCGAACTGTCGAGAGCCCGCCGGGCGGCGTCCTTGCCGTAGATGTCGCGGTGCTGCCCTTCCTGGGGCGCCGGAGCGGTACTCGCATCCTGCTCGTCGTACGCCGTGACGACGATCAGCTTCGCCTGAGCGGCCTGGGCCACCTCGGCGGCGCGGTCCACGGCATACAGGCTGGTCGGGGTTCCGTCCGAGCCGACCACGACGCGGTCGTAGACGGTGATGCTGCGCTTGCCCCCGAGGGGGACGATGGGGGACTCGTCAGCCTCGTCCGGGTCGTTGACCCAGAGCATCGCCAGGGCGCCGATGCCCATCAGGACGCCGGCGAGCATCATGGCGTTGCTGCCCTTGCTGTGGAGCAGATGCTTGAAGATCCAGCCGAACGTCACCGTCTCGACGAGCATGGGCACGACGATCATCATGTTGAGGATCCCCATGTAGACGCCGGTCCGCTTGGCCGGGACCATGCTGGCCACCATCAGGTACGGGACGCCGACCGCGCTGGCCCAGAAGATACCCATCCCGATCATCGGGACGAGGGCGAGGTACTGGTTCCCACTGTGCGCCAGCCAGATGAGCGCTCCGGCGGCCAGGGCGAGAGCCACCGAGTGCACCCGCTTGGCCCCGATCTTGACGCAGAACCCGACCAGCATCATCGCCGACACCATGGTGATGAAGTTGTAGGCGCCGTTCATCAGGCCGCTCCAGGCGATGGCGTTGTCCCATGCCTTGCCGGGGGTCTCCGGAGTGGTGTGGAACACCGTCTCGCCCAGGCTGACGGCCAGGAACTGCCAGTAGATGAACATCGCGTACCACTGGAAGACGAACACGAAACCGATCTTGTGCATGGCGACCGGCATCGTCCTGACCGCGTCCTTGATGTCGGCGATCGCGGGGCGCAGGCCCTTGGGCGCGTTGCGGATCTCGGCGAGGTCTTCTTCGGACGGGGTCAGCTCCTTGGTCCGCGCCATCGCCGTCAGGACCGTCACCAGGATGCAGATCGTGCCGAACATGAAGCAGACGTACATCCAGTAGGGCACCCCGTTCCCGGCGGTCTTGTCCAGCGACGACACCTTCTGGAGGACGAACAGCGAGAGGTTGGCGAGCACCGCGCCGGCGCCGGTGAACATGCTCTGGGTGAGGAAGCCGCGGGCCAGCTGTGACTTGGGCAGCCGGTCGGAGATGAAGGCCCGGTAGGGCTCCATGGAGGTGTTGTTGCCGGCATCAAGGAGCCAGAAGCAGAGCACGCCCAGCCAGAGGAGCCCGACGAACGGGAAGGCGAACAGGATGATCGCGCAGAGGACTGCGCCACCGGTGACAAAGGGGCGTCGTCGCCCCCATCGTGGGCTCCACGTCCGGTCGCTGATCGCTCCGATCAACGGCTGGATGAGCAGCCCGGTCACGGGACCGGCGAGGTTGAGGATCGGCAGCTGCTCAGGCTTGGCGCCGATCAGCAGGAACAGCGGGTTGACCGCCGACTGGGTCAGGCCGAAGCTGAACTGCACCCCGAAGAATCCGAGGTTCATCATGAGTAGCTCTCGGGTCGACATGAGCGGTCTGCGCTCGTCGTGCCCCATGTCAACGGGACTGGCGTCTGATGTGACGGTGCTCACGATGTACCCCTTCGGACGACGATGTCTCAGCCAGAGTTTGCGCGTGTAACGATACACGGCGGCGGCGTCCTCAGCCAGCGATCGTCAGGTCACGCTCGTGTACCGATACACTCTGTGACGATACCCAGATGTCAGAACGTCCAGCTGCGCACCGGCCGCGAGTCACGATGGCCGACGTGGCGCGCGCGTCCGGCGTGTCGGTCATGACCGTCTCGTACGCGCTCAACCGCCCGGAGCGCGTTGCCGCACATACCCGTCAGCGGGTGTTGGAGACTGCTCGGCGACTGGGCTACTCAGGGCCCGATCCGCGTGCCCGGTCGCTTCGCCGTCGCATCAGCGACTGCCTGGGGGTCGTGTTGGGTGAGCAGCTGCGGTATGCCTTCGACAACCCGATGGTGACCCGCTTCCTGGCCGGGATCAGTGATGAGCTTGTCCAGTCCGGTGAGGCACTGACCATCATCTCGACCGCCGGCGGCGACCGTGACCGGGATCGCGTCACCGCCGCTGCGGTGGACGCCTTCGTGGTGTGGTCGACAGCGACCGACGACCCAGCGCTGCTAGCGGCCATCGCGACCGGAAGGCCGGTGGTTGTGCAAGGTGGGCCACAGCTGCCAGGGACGCAATGTGTCAGTATCGACGACCGCGCCGCTGCCTACGCGATCACCGAGGCCGCGTTTGCCACGTCACGCCGACCGGCTGTCCTCAGCTTCCCCTTGACTCAGGAACGCACACCCGGCATCGGGTACGGGTTCGATCCCGGCAGCACGACGTACCCGGTGACCGAGGCCCGACTCCGGGGGATCGCGGACTACTGCCAGGCTCGCCAGATCTCCAACGATGAGGTGCTTGTCAGCGTCGCCGCCCGAAACGACGAGTCACACGGTCGTGAGGCTGCCCGGGCTCTGCTCGCGCAGCGCCCCGACGCGGTGATGGCGATGAGCGACGAGCTCGCCCGCTTCCTGCTGGAGGAAGCCTCCGCATCGGGGCTACGAGTGCCGGACGACATCGCGGTCACCGGCTGGGACGACGAACCATCGGCCGCTCGTCTGGGCCTGACCACGGTTGCCCAGGACCTGCGTGCACAGGGAGCGATCTGCGCCCGTCTGGCGCTCGGCCGCCAGACCGAGAATCCGTACGCGCCCTGGCACGTCATGCACCGGACCACGACCCGGGGCGCATGATCGATGCCGAGTCGAGACCCATGTCACCGCGTTGCCGTGTATCGTTACACGCGCAGGTCAACAAGACTGGCGTTGGGCCGATCGACGGAGATTGGGCAGTTATGAGCAGATGGAAGACCATCGTGGTTGGCGTCGATGGCTCGGCGGGCAGCCGAAAGGCCCTGACCTGGGCCGCCGCCGAGGCCGCGGATCACGGCGCCGACCTGGTCGTGGTCAACGTGTGGGAGCCGACCCTGCTGCCGCCATCTGGCAGTGGCAGTGTGTCCGAGCGGGCCCAGCCGGAGAGCAGCGACGACGGCGCGGATGACCTCCGGCAGCTGATCACCGAGGAGCTCGGGGCCTCGCCGCCGGTTCTCGTCCAGCCAAAGGTCACCAGGGGCCGTCCGGCCAAGGTGCTCATCCGGGAGTCCGCCGGCGCCGACCTGCTCGTCGTCGGCCACCGCGGACGAGGCGGTTTCAAGGGGCTCGTCCTGGGATCGGTCAGCCAGCACGTGGCGGCATACGCCAAGTGCCCGGTCACCGTCGTCCGTTGACCAACGGCTTCGGTGAGTCGGGAACCGTTGCCTCTCCAGCGGCCGCGCGCGGCATACGCTCGCTCAGATCGGCTCGAGCAGGCGGGTGAGGAAGGCCTGGGTCCGCGGATGCTGGGGGTTGGCGATGACCTCCGAGGGCGGCCCGGACTCCACGACGAGACCCCCGTCGATGAAGAGGACCTGGTCGGCGACCTGCTGCGCGAACCGGAGCTCGTGGGTGACGACGATCATCGTCCAGCCTTCTGCGGCAAGGCTCTTCATGACGCCCAGGACGTCGCCGACGAGCTCGGGGTCCAGTGCGGAGGTCGGCTCGTCGAAGAGCACGACGCTCGGCCGGCCGGCAAGGGCCCTGGCGATCCCGACGCGTTGCTGCTGGCCGCCGGACAGCTGGAACGGGTACTTGTCGGCGTGCGCCGAGAGGCCGACCCGCTCGAGCAGCTCCCGCCCACGGACCGTCGCCTCGGCGACGGCCTCGCCCTGGACCACGACCGGTCCCTCGATGACGTTCTCCAGGGCGGTCTTGTGGGGGAACAGGTTGTGTGACTGGTAGACCATCCCGCTCTTGGCGCGCAGCGCTGCCAGCAGCTCTCGCTGGGCCTTGGGCAGCCGGCCTCGCGGGCCCGGCGTGATGGTGGCGAAGTCGACCGTGCAGTCGCCGATCGTGACGATCCCGCGGTCGGGGATCTCGAGCGCGTTGAGCGACCGCAGGAGGGTCGTCTTGCCCGAGCCCGACGGGCCGATGATGCAGGTGACGGTGCCGGCCTCGGCGCCGAAGGAGATGTCCTGGAGGACCTGGTGGTCGCCGAAGGACTTGGCGAGGTGCTCGACGGTGACGAGAGTGCTCATGCGGCGACGAACCTGTTCAGACGGGTCTCGGTGCGGGACTGGACGGCGGACAGGGCCAGGCAGATGACCCAGTAGTAGAGGGCGGCTACCCCGTACATGGCGAAGAACTGGAAGGTTGGCGCCGCGGCGATCTGTGCCTGCCGCAGCAGCTCGACCACGAGGATCGTCGAAGCGAGTGAGGTGTCCTTGACGAGCGAGATGAGGGTGTTGGACAGGGGCGGGACCGCGGTCCGGGCGGCCTGCGGCAGGATCACCCGGCGCAGGGTCGTCGCGTAGTTCATGCCGATTGTCGAGGCCGCCTCCCACTGGCCGCGCGGCAGGCTCTGCACCGCGGACCGGATGATCTCCGCGGCATACCCGCCGACGTTGAGGCTGAAGGCGATGATCGCCGCCGGGAACGGGTTGATCTTGATCCCGAGCTGCGGCAGCGCGTAGAAGATGATGAAGAGCTGCACGAGCAGCGGCGTGCCCCGGATCACCGAGATGTACAGCCGGGCCAGGCCGGTCACGACCGGCTGGCTGGACATCCGGGCCAGGCCGACGACGAGGGCGATGACCAGGCCGATCGCGAAGCTGATGATGGTCAGCGGGATGGTGTTGGTGATCGTCGCCCGCAGCATCGGCCACGCGTTGTTCCTGACCAGCTCCCAGGTCGTCGGTGCCGCCACCTTGGCGGTGAAGTACTTGTCATAGATCGACGTCAGTGTCCCGTCGGCCTTGAGCGCGGCGATGGCCGAGTTCAGCTGCGGCAGATAGCCGCTGCCCTTGCGCGCGGCCAGGACGGATCGGCTCACGTCGTCGGTCTGCGCGACCACCTTGACCCCGGGGTTCTTGGTCGTCGCGAGGTAGTTCTGGATGGCGAGCTTGTCGTTGACGAGCGCGTCGACCCGCCCCTGTCGGAGGTTCGCCAGGGCCTCGGTCATCCCGTCGACCCCGACGATGGTGGCGCCGGCTCCCTTGGCCACCTCGGACCAGTTGCTCGTGAGGTTCTCGGCGGTCTTCTTCCCCTTGAGGTCGGCGAGGCTCTTGATCGTCGAGTTGTCGTCGGCCACGACGACGACGCCGGTCGTCTCGACATACGGGTCGGACAGGTCATAGAGACCGTTGCGCTCGTCGTTGAAGGTCACCTCGTTCGCGACCACGTCGAAGCGTTGCGCGCCGAGGGCCGCGAACATCGAGTCCCACGGCGTCTCGACGTACTGGACCTGCACGCCGAGCTTCTTGCCGATGGCGTTCATGACGTCGATGTCGAAGCCGGTCAGCTTGCCGCTCGGGTCGTGGTAGCTGAAGGGGGAGTAGACCCCCTCGGTGCCGACCTTGAGGACCGGTGGCAGGCCCGCGGCCGGAGAGCTCTTGTCGTATGCCGTGGCCGGTGCGGCGACCATGACGAGGGCGAGGATCGCCGTCAGGGCGGCGACCACTGTGCGTTTCACGGGCTGGTTCCTCTGGGTCGATCGGGCTGAGGGTCGGGCTGACGGGGTGTCACGCGTCGGTGGTGGCCAGCCGGTGGACGAGGTCGACGATGCTGGGGTGCACACCGAGCGGGTCGGTACATCGCACGCCCTGCTCGCTCGCGATTCGCGCGGCCCGGCCGTGGAAGTGCCCGGGCGCGAGTAGGTGGGCCGCGACGACCACGTCCTCGACCACTCCGCCGGCCCGGGCGGATGCCACCTCGATGGCCTCCGGAACCGTGGTCCCGGGGCCGCTGAGGAAGGCCGCCGAGACCGGGCAGCCGAGCCGTTCGGCCAGTCGTGCCGCGGCGACGTCCACGTCCGCTCGCGCGGCCGCCAGCGAGGACCCGGCTGCGGCGAGAACGACCGCGCGGGGGGACGGCTCGAGCGCCAGGACGCGGTCCGCCAGCGCCTCGACGACGAGCGGGTCCGGGCCCAGCGCGCTGGTCGCCCGGGCGCCGTCGGCACCGGCCACGGCATCTTGGACGTCGACCGTGACGTGGTGACCACCGGCCAGGAACAAGGGCACGAGCACCGCGCCACTCGTGCCGACGAGGACCTCGGCGGGCCTCGGGGCAATGACGTCGACGAACGCGAGCCGCACCTCGGCATCGGGCAGGCTGGCCGCCACGGCGTCGCGCAGCCCGTCCAGGACGGCACGGCCCAGCGGGTCGCCGGTGCCGTGGGCGACGAGGACGACGACCGGGCGACTCATGTCCAGTGCGGACTGAGCCGGACCACGTCGCCGACGACGACGACGGCCGGCGCCTCGACTCCAGCCGCCGTGGCCTCCGCGTCGATCGTCGCGAGGGTTCCGACGGTGGTCCGCTGGCTGGGGTGGAAGCCGCGCTCGACGACGGCGACCGGGCAGTCCGGGGAGTGACCGTGCTCGACCAGCAGCTCGGCGGTGCGGCCCAGGTGGGAGACCCCCATGAGCAGGACGAGGGTGTGGTCGCTGCTCGCCGGGACGTGCGCGATGTCCTCGTGCCCGGTGAGCACCGTGAACCCTCGGGCCACGCCGCGGTGGGTGACCGGTATACCCGCGGCGGCGGGGACGGCGATCGCGCTCGTCACACCGGGAACGACCTCGACCCGTATGCCATGTGCCTCGCAGGCGGTGCGCTCCTCGCCACCGCGACCGAGGACGTAGGGGTCGCCGCCCTTGAGCCGCACCACACCCAGCCCACGCTGGGCCTCCTCGACGAGGATGTCGTTGATCCGGGTCTGGGGGACCGGGTGGTGGCCGGGCGTCTTGCCCACGTCGATGACACGCACGGACTCGGGCAGTCGGTCGACTACTGCGCGCGGCGCGAGCCGGTCGACGACGACGACGTCGGCCGCTGCGAGCAGCTCGTGACCTCGCGCCGTGAGAAGACCATCGATGCCCGGGCCTCCACCGACGAGCGCCACCCAGCCTTCACCGTCGCGAGCTCGGTTGTGCTGCAAGGGAATCAGCCCCGAGGCAAGACCAGTGGCGATGGCGTCGCGAACCGAGGAGGCCAGCCGCGGGTCGCCCCCGGAGTGAGCGGCGATGGTGACCCGGCCGTCGGGCGTCGAGACCGAGGTGCGTGCCGGCACCGACGCCGAGGTCGTGGCTGCCGACGTCGCGTCGACACACCAGAGTCGCGCGGCGGCGGCGTCGGCCGCCACCTGCCGGTCGACCGACAGCTCCCCGACGGCGGTGTGGACGAGCCACGCGTCAGCCAGGTCGGCCGGGCCGAGGTAGTCCCGGTCCCGCCACTGGATGCGGTCGCCGTCGCTGCGGACCAGCTCAGCGATGTCCTCACAGACCCAGGGCGCGACGATGCGCACCTGGGCACCCTCGTCGAGGAAGGTCTGCAGGCGACGCGCCGCCACCGGTCCGCCGCCCACTAGGACGACGAGGCGCCCGGTGAGGTCGAGGACCAGCGGGAGGGTCATGGCGTCTGCACCATCCCCGCGGCGAGGGTCGAGCCCTCGTGCCCGTCGATGAGCAGGAAGGCACCGCCATGCCGCGAGGCGGCATACGGCTCGACCGGCAGGGGAGTGGCGACGCGCAGGCTGATCCGGCCGATGTCGTTGAGCCGCAACGCATCCGTCGGCACCGTCGTCAACGTGTCCAGGTCGAGACGACCCTCGACGGCACCGACGACCGCCTGCACGGTGCGGGCGCCGTGCTTGACGAGCAGCCGTGCCCCGGGGTGGAGAGGCGCGTCACCGAGCCAGGCGACGACGGCGTCGAACGCCTTGACCGGCACCGGGGCCGCTGCCGCGGCCGCGATGACGTCGCCGCGGGAGATGTCGACGTCGTGGGCGAGGCGCAGAGTGACCGACTGTGGCGCGAAGGCCGTGACGAGCGGCTCGGGCCCCAGGTCGATGCCCACGACGGTCGAGCGCTGCCCGGACGGGAGGACGACCACCTCGTCGCCGACGGTCACGACCCCGGAGCCGACCTGACCGGCATACCCCCGGTAGTCCCGCAGAGCAGGGTCCAGCGCGGCGCCCTGGGGGCGGATGACGAGCTGGACCGGCATCCGGAACGGCGCGGAGTGGGCGTCGTCGGCGGGCGGGAGCTGCTCGAGCAGCTCGAGGAGCGAGGGGCCGATGTACCAAGGAGTGCGGGCCGAACGGTCCACGATGTTGTCACCGTCGAGTGCCGAGACGGGGATGGCGTGGGCGTCTGGGATGCCCAGCTCCTGGGCCACCTGCTGGACCGATGCGTTGACCGACTCGAAGACGTCCTCGGAGAAGTCGACCAGGTCGATCTTGTTGACGGCGACGACGACGTGCGGAACACGGAGCAGGGCGACGACGGCCAGGTGTCGACGGGTCTGCTCGACGACGCCGTGGCGGGCGTCGACGAGGACGACGACGACGTCAGCGGTGCTGGACCCGGTCACCGTGTTGCGGGTGTACTGCACGTGGCCGGGGCAGTCGGCGAGGATGAAGGACCGACGAGCGGTGGCGAAGTAGCGGTAGGCGACGTCGATGGTGATGCCCTGCTCGCGCTCGGCGCGCAGCCCGTCCGTGAGCAGCGCAAGGTCGGCCGACGTGAGGCCGCGGTCGCGCGAGACGCGCTCGACGGCAGCGAGCTGGTCGGACAGCACCGACTTGGTGTCGTGGAGCAGCCGGCCGACGAGAGTCGACTTGCCGTCGTCGACCGACCCCGCGGTGGCGAGGCGTAGCAACGAGCTCGGTGTGAGCACCGGGGCCGCTTCGGGCGGGGCAACCGGGCTGGCGATGGCAGAGCCCATCAGAAGTACCCCTCCTTCTTGCGGTCCTCCATGGCGGCTTCGGAGAGCCGGTCGTCGGCACGGGTGGCGCCACGCTCGGTGAGGGTCGAGGCGGCGACCTCAGCCACGACATCGGAAACCGTTGCGGCAGAAGAGTCCACGGCTCCCGTGCACGACATGTCGCCGACCGTGCGGTAGCGGACGACACGTGTCTCCACGGTCTCCCCACCATGTGGCTGGGAGTACGGCCCGACAGCGAGCCACATCCCGTCGCGGGCAAAGACGTCCCGCTCGTGGGCGTAGTAGAGGGCAGGCAGCGCGATGGCCTCGCGCTCGATATACTGCCACACGTCCAGCTCGGTCCAGTTGGAGAGGGGAAAGACCCGGACGTGCTCACCCGGGCGGTGCCGCGGGTTGAACAGGTTCCACAGCTCGGGCCGCTGGTTCTTGGGGTCCCACTGGCCGAACTCGTCGCGGAGGCTGACGACGCGCTCCTTGGCGCGGGCCTTCTCCTCGTCGCGTCGCCCACCGCCGAAGACGCCGTCGAAGCGCCCGGCGGCGATGGCGTCGAGGAGGGGCTGGGTCTGCAGGGGGTTGCGGGTGCCGTCGGCCCGCTCGCGGAGGCGGCCGTCGTCGATGTAGTCCTGCACGGACGCCACGACCAGGCGCAGGCCGAGCCGCTCGACGGTCGCGTCGCGGTAGGCGAGGACCTCGGGGAAGTTGTGCCCGGTGTCGACGTGCAGCACGGGGAACGGGATGGGCGCCGGCCAGAACGCCTTGGCTGCCAGGTGCAGCATGACGACCGAGTCCTTGCCGCCGCTGAAGAGCAGCACCGGTCGCTCGAGCTCAGCCGCGATCTCGCGGATGACGAGGATCGCCTCGGACTCCAGGACGTCGAGCTGGCTGAGGCGCAGCGGCTCGCCGGTCGTCCCCTGGTCCGCTGTCGTCACAGCGGCGCTCACGTGTGGATCCCGCACTCGGTCTTGGCGAAGCCCGCCCAGCGTCCGGCCCGCGGGTCCTCGCCCTCGGCCACCGGGCGGGTGCAGGGCTCGCACCCGATCGACGGGTAGCCATTGGTGACAAGGAGGTTGACCGGGACCCGGTGCTCCGCGGCATACGAGAGCAGCTCTTCGAAGGTCCAGGCCGCGAGCGGGTTGATCTTGACCAGGCCGTGCACCTCGTCGAAGGTGACGACCGGGGTGTCGGCGCGGGTCGGTCCCTCGTCGCGGCGGACACCGGTCACCCACGCTTCGTACCCGGCGAGGGAGTCCGCGAGCGGCTCGACCTTGCGCATGCGGCAGCAGGCAGCCGGGTCGCGACCGAACAGGTCCTTGCCGTATGCCGCGTCCTGCTCGGTGACCGTCAGCTTGGGGGTGACGTCGACGATGGTCACGTCGAGCTCCTCGGCGACGATGTCGCGCGTGACGAGGGTGTCGGTGAAGTGGTAGCCGGTGTCGAGGAACAGCACGTCGACACCGGGCGCGTGCTGCGAGATCACGTGCGGCAGAACGGCATCGGCCATGCTGCAGGCGACGGCGAGGCTGCCGGGGAAGTTCTCGGCGGCCCAGCGGGCGATGGTGTCGGCGTCGGCGTCGGCCAGCTCGCGGGACCCGGTCTCGGCGAGGGCGCGGAGCTCCTCGAGGCTGCGCCTGGTGGTCGTGCTCACTGGAGCGCTCCTTCCTCGGCCCGGTGTGCCCAGGTGGCGAACGGCTCGCCGATGGTCCGGTCGGCGAGGTAGCGGCGGACGACCCGCTCGACGTAGTCGGGGAGCCCGTCGGCGGTCACCTTGAGGCCACGGACCGTGCGGCCGAGACCGGCGTCGAGGCGGTCGCTGCCGGCGAGGCCGCCACCGAGGTGGACTTGGAACCCGGGCTGCTGGACGCCGTCGTCGGTCGTGACGATCTGACCCTTGAGGCCGATGTCGGCGGTCTGGATCCGCGCGCAGGAGTTCGGGCAACCGTTGACGTGCAACGAGATCGGCGTGTCGAGCTCGACTCCGGCGAGCCGCTTCTCCAGCTCGGCGATCGCGGTCGCCGCAGTCTGCTTGGTCTCGACGATGGCCAGCTTGCAGAACTCGATGCCCGTGCAGGCGATCGTCGAACGCCGGAACGGTGACGGGGCGGTCGACAGACCCAGCGCGTCGAGATCGGCGACGAGGGTGTCGACGGCGGCGGCGGGCACGTCGAGGACGACGAGCTTCTGGTGCGGCGTGAGACGCAGCCGGTCTGAGCCGGCGCGCTCGACGGCGTCAGCAAGACCCTCGAGGATCGCGCCGCTCACGCGCCCGACGGTGGGCGTGGCGCCGACATAGCGCAGCCCGTCGTTCTGCACGTGGACGCCGACGTGGTCGCCGGGCCCGGTCGACGGGGGCGGGGGTGGGCCGTCGGGCAGGCGGTGGCCGAGGTACTCGGTCTCGAGCACGTCGCGGAACTTCTCCGGTCCCCACTCTGCGAGGAGGAACTTCAGCCGGGCCTTGTTGCGCAGCCGCCGGTAGCCGTAGTCGCGGAAGATCGAGATGACGCCGAGCCACACGTCCGCGGCGGCCTCGGGGGCGACGAAGACACCCAGCCGCTCGGCCAGCCGCGGCGACGTCGAGAGACCGCCACCGACCCAGAGGTCGTAGCCGACGCCGAGCTCGGGGTGGACGACGCCGACGAGGGAGATGTCGTTGATCTCGTGGACGACGTCCAGGCTCGGGTGCCCGGTGATCGCCGTCTTGAACTTGCGGGGCAGGTTGGCCAGCGACGGGTCGCCGATGAAGCGGGTCGTGATCTCCTCGATGACCGGGGTGGGGTCGATGATCTCGTCCGCGGCGATGCCGGCCAGCGGTGAGCCGAGGATGACACGAGGAGTGTCGCCACACGCCTCCGTGGTCTGCAGGCCGACCGCCTCCAGACGTCGCCAGATCTCGGGCACGTCCTCGACCGCGATCCAGTGCAGCTGGATGTTCTGCCGGTCGGTGATGTCGGCGGTGTCGCGACCGAAGTCGCGGGAGATGCCCGCGATGACCCGCAGCTGCTCGACCGTCAGGGCCCCGCCGTCGATCCGGACCCGGAGCATGAAGTACTTGTCCTCCAGCTCGTGGGTCTCCAGCTGGGCGGTGCGTCCGCCGTCGATGCCGGGCCGACGCTGGGTGTACAGGCCCCACCACCGGAACCGACCGTGCAGGTCGTCGCCCGTGATCGAGTCGAAGCCCTCGACGGAGTAGACCTGCTCGATCCGCTCGCGGACGTTGAGCCCGTTGTCCTCGGCCTTGAACACCTCGTTGGCGTTGAGCGGCTCGGTGCCGTCGATCGCCCACTGGCCGTTGGACCGTCCCGCGCGGGGCGGGCGGACCTGGGCCGAGGAGGCGGAACGGTGGTCGGTCACGGACACGCGAAACCTTTCCGGTGATTACAGGACTTGATGAAAACCATAATCTCGCATTATTCACCCGCATTCCCGAGGTCCACGATCCGGACGTGGCGGACGGTGCCCGGACCCCGCCCGGACGGCGCCGGGACGTCGTCCGGGCGGGCTGTCGGCGGGGCCGCGCACACTGTTCTCGTGAGCGCAACGTCCCCTCCCGGCTGGCCGGCCGCCGTGCCGCCCCCCGAGGCGCCCGGCTGGCAGGTCCCGGCCGTGTCGTGGCTGCTCGACCACTGCCCGCCGGACTACCGCGCGTATGCCGGGTGGCGGCGGCACCCCGTCGCCCTCGCCTGGGTGGCGCGGCGGCACATCGACGCCCAGCTGGTCGGCATGCGGCAGGCCTACCGCGACGTCCGGGTCGAGCTGGGTGACCACGTCGGCCCGGAGGGGCTGCAGCAGGTGATGGCCGACCTGGAGGCCGAGGGCGTGCGCCTGCTGGCCGCCCAGCGGTCGGCCGCGCTCCTCTTCGAGGCGTTCTCGGGCAAGCGGTTCGTGCCGCGGCTGTGAGGCGTGCGACGAGGGAGCGACGAGCGCGGGACCGGCTGGGAGCCGGCCACACGGCATACACTGGGCGGTCGATCATCCTGCCCGAGGAAGGACCCACCGCAACCGTGAGCGTGCTCGACACCATCCGCGGTCCCGGCGACCTGAAGGCCCTGCCGGTGGAGCAGCTCCCGGCGCTGGCCCAGGAGATCCGTGACTTCCTCGTCGAGCAGGTGTCGCGCACCGGTGGCCACCTCGGGCCCAACCTCGGTGTCGTCGAGCTGACCATCGCCCTGCACCGCGTCTTCACCACCCCACGCGACGCGATCGTCTTCGACACCGGGCACCAGTCCTACGTCCACAAGCTGCTCACCGGCCGGCACGACTTCTCGGGGCTGCGGACGCGGGGCGGGCTGTCCGGGTACCCGAGCCGGTCGGAGTCCGAGCACGACGTCGTGGAGAACTCGCACGCCTCGACGTCGCTGTCCTGGGCGGCGGGCATCGCGAGCGGCCGCCGGATCTCGGGGGAGCGCGACCGCTACACGGTTGCCGTCATCGGTGACGGTGCCCTGACCGGCGGGATGGCCTGGGAGGCGATCAACAACATCGCCGCCGACAAGGACCTGCCCCTCGTCATCGTCGTCAACGACAACGAACGCTCATATGCGCCGACGGCCGGCGGGCTCGCCGACCACCTCGCGACGCTGCGCACGACCCGCAGCTACGAGAAGGTCCTGGACTGGGGCAAGAACACCCTGAACCGGACGCCGGTCGTGGGCGGGGCGATGTACGAGACGTTGCACGGCATGAAGAAGGGCATCAAGGACATCGTCGCCCCGCAGGGGATGTTCGAGGACCTCGGCCTGAAGTACCTCGGCCCGGTCGACGGCCATGACGAGCAGGCGCTCGAGTCGGCCCTGCGCAAGGCTCGCGCGTTCGGTGGCCCGGTGCTCGTCCACGTGATCACCCAGAAGGGCCGCGGCTATACCCCGGCCATCCGCGACGAGGCCGACCAGTTCCACTCCGTCGGCGTCATCAACCCCGAGACCGGCCTGCCCATCGAGATCTCCGGACGCAGCTGGACCGACGAGTTCGGTGACGAGATGGTCCGGCTCGGTGCGCAGCGTCCCGACCTGGTGGCCATCACCGCGGCGATGATGATCCCGGTCGGGCTCAAGCCCTTCGCCGACGCCTACCCGGACCGCACCTTCGACGTCGGCATCGCCGAGCAGCACGCGGTCACGATGGCCGCGGGCCTCGCGTATGCCGGTCTGCACCCGGTCGTCGCCGTCTATGCGACCTTCCTCAACCGGGCCTTCGACCAGCTGCTCATGGACTGCGCCCTGCACAAGGCCGGCGTCACCTTCGTCCTCGACCGCTCCGGTGTGACCGGCCCCGACGGCGCGAGCCACCACGGCATGTGGGACATGGCGATCACCTCCATCGTCCCCGGGCTGCACCTGGCGGCGCCGCGCGACGGCGACCAGGTCGCTGCCGCGCTGCGCGTCGCCGTCGACATCGACGACGCCCCGAGCGTCATCCGGTTCCCCAAGGGGGCCGCCGGCACGAGCATCGACGCCGTGCGCCGGGCCGGCACGGTGGACGTGCTCGCCGAGCCCGACGCCGATGCCGAGTGTGACGTCGACGTGCTCGTCATCGGCCTGGGCTCGATGGCGGGCACCGCGTTGACGGTGGGGGACAAGCTCACCGCGGGCGGCCGCCGGGTCCGGGTCGTCGACCCGGTCTGGGCGCTGCCGGTGAGCGACGACCTCATCGCGCTGGCCCGGGCGGCCGACGCCGTGGCCGTCCTCGAGGACAATGTCGCACCTGGCGCCGTCGGCAGCCAGATCCACCGGGCTCTCTCGGACGCCGGGCTGACCGTGCCGGTCCACGGCTACGGCCTGCCCAAGGCCTTCATCGACCACGCCAACCGCGGTCAGGTGCTCGACGCCGTCGGGCTCACCCCCGACCACATCGTCGCCGACCTCGAGCCCCGCCTCTGACCCTTGCGTCTGCGGATCTGAGGGTCGGGGCCCCCAACGACGCAGACGCTAGCCGGGGCCTGACCCTTGCGTCTGCGGATCTGAGGGTCGGGGCCCCCAACGACGCAGACGCTAGCCGGGGCCTGTGCCTTGCGTCTGCGGATCTGAGGGTCGGGGCCCCCAACGACGCAGACGTCAGATGTCGCGGAAGGTCTGGATGCTCGCGCCGAGGGCGTTGAGCCGCTCGGCGAGGTCCTCGTAGCCCCGGTTGATCACGTAGACGTTGCGCAGCACCGAGGTGCCCGGCGCGGCCAGCATCGCGAGCAGCACGACGACGCCGGGGCGCAGCGCCGGCGGGCACATGACCTCGGCGGCGCGCCACTTGGGCGTCGGGCCCTCGATGAGCACGCGGTGCGGGTCGAGGAGCTGGACCTTGGCGCCGACCTTGGTGAGGTCGGTGAGGTAGATGGCCCGGTTCTCATAGACCCAGTCGTGGATCATCGTCGTGCCCTCGGCCTTGGCGGCGATGAGCGCGAAGAACGGCAGGTTGTCGATGTTGAGGCCGGGGAACGGCATCGGGTGGATCTTGTCGATCGGCGCGCGCAGCGGCCCGGGGAAGGTCGTGAGGTCGACCAGGCGGGTGTGCCCGTTGGCGGCGGGGTACTCGTCGGAGAGGGTGTACTGCATCCCCATGCCCTGCAGGGTCGCCAGCTCGATCTCGAGGAACTCGATCGGCACCCGGTTGATCGTGATGGAGGAGTCGGTGACGACGGCCGCGGCGAGCAGGCTCATCGCCTCGATCGGGTCCTCGGAGGGGGAGTACTCGACGTCGACGTCGATGTCGGCGACACCGGTGACGGCGAGGGTCGTCGTCCCGATGCCCTCGATCCGGACGCCCAGTGCCTGGAGGAAGAAGCACAGGTCCTGGACCATGTAGTTGGGGGAGGCGTTGCGGATGACCGTCGTGCCCGTATGCCGCGCGGCGGCGAGCAGGACGTTCTCGGTCACCGTGTCGCCGCGCTCGGTGAGGATGATCGGCCGGGTGGGCGTGACCGCCGCATCGACGAAGGACTCGTAGAAGCCGTGCGTCGCCTGCACGTCCAGGCCGAAGGACTTCAGGGCCGACAGGTGTGGCTCGACGGTGCGTGACCCGAGGTCGCAGCCACCGGCATACGGGAGGCGGAACTCGGCGAACTCGTGCAGGAGCGGGCCGAGGAACATGATGACGGTCCGGGTACGGCGGGCGGCGTCCTCGTCCATGGCGGCCAGGTCGAGGCGGGCGGGCGGGATGATCTCCAGGTCGCTGGAGTCGGGCAGCCAGCGGGTCCTGACCCCGATCGAGGTGAGCACCTCGAGGATCCGGTTGACCTCCTCGATCCTGGCCAGGTTGCGCAGCGTCGTGCGGCCCCGGTTGAGGAGCGAGGCACACAGCAGCGCGACGGCCGCGTTCTTGCTCGTCTTGACGTCGATCGACCCGGAGAGCTGGCGGCCACCCTCGATCCGCAGGTTCTGCGGCTGGGAGTGGCCGACCGAGACGAACTCGCTGTCGAGGGCCTCGCCGATGCGGGCGAGCATCTCCAGGGAGAGGTTCTGCTTGCCCTGCTCGATCCGGCCGATCGCGCTCTGGCTGGTGCCGAGCAGGTCGGCGAGGTCGTTCTGCGTCATGTCCTTGTGCCGTCGGGCATCGCGGATGAGGGTGCCGATGCGGGTCAGGTAGGTGTCAGTGCTTGCCGTGATGGTCACGCCGACACGATAACTCATATATGAGTTATTGCTTCATCGTCGTCCGCCGGGCGGACCAGACGAGGCCCACGACGGGCTCCCCGCCCTCCTCCCGGAGGACCACCTCGGTGTGGGTGAGGTCGACGAGTCCGGCGCCGGCGCAGGCCTTGTCGACGTGGTCGGCGGAGTGGGCGTACCGCCCGCTGCCGGTGAGCCTCCACCCGCTGTCGGCGGCCGCGCGCTCGACGGTCGCCACGAGCAGCCCGCCGGGTCGCAGCGCGCCTGCCACGGCTCGGGTGAAGTCGCCGAGATCACCGACGTAGCAGAGCGTGTCGACGCAGGCCACGACGTCGTATGCCGCGTGCTGGGTCTGGAGGAAACGGACCAGCTCGGCCTTGTCGAGGGCGTCGTAGCAGCCGCGCAGCTGGGCCTGACGCAGCATCCCGAGGGACAGGTCGCACCCGACCAGCCGCACGGCATACGGCCGCAGGGCAGCACCGGACAGGCCGGTCCCGCAGCCGATGTCGGCGACGACCAGCCCGCCGTTCGGCGGCCCGAGCCGCCGCCCCAGCTCGGCGGCGACGAGCTGCGGCGCCCGATATCCGAGGGCGGCGATGTGCGTGTCGAAGCTCGTCGCGGCCCCGTCGAACACCGTCACGACGTAGCCGTCGCTCGCCCGGGCCGGGACAGCCGCCTCGCCGAGGGCGGCAAGGCGGTGCAGTGCCACCGGGTTGCCCGGGTCGATGGCGAGCCATCGGCGGGTGAGGTCGGCGGCGTCCTCGGCCCGGCCGAGGGAGGCCAGGGTCTGCAGGACCAGCGAGAACGCGTGCCAGGCCGGCTCGCTGCTCCGGTCCAGCTCGATGGCGCGCAGGGCCGCCCGACCCGCGCCGGTCTCGTCGTGGCCGAGCCGCAGGGCCGTGGCCAGGTTGGTCCACGTGGGTCCGTCATCAGGGTCGAGGGCAAGGCTTGCCTCGTATGCCGCGACGGCCCGGTCGTGAGCACCGGTTTCCAGCAGGACGTTGCCCAGGTCGTTGTGGAGACTGGCCGCGGCCACCTCATCAGGGCCAGCGGCGATCGCGGACTCGAGCCATCGCACCGCCTCCCCGGGCCGGCCCTGGGTGTGGGCCGCGATCCCGAGCAGGTGGAGTACCTCGGGGTCGGCGCAGGCATCGGCGGGGCGGTCGGCAAGGGCAGCGGTGAGGAGGCGCTCGGCGCCCGCACCGTCGCCCTCCCGCAAGAGCGCCCGGGCGGCTTGGGTCACGAGACCTTGTTGGTCTTGATGTCCCAGGCGAGCGTCACCGGTGGCTCGGCGGTCCCCTTGGGCGACTGCTCGGCATACTCGATGCCGATGAAGGCCGGCCGGAGCGAGACCTCTGCGATGAGCTCCTCCTCGTCGGCGCTGACCTCGACGCTGCTCACGAAGACGTCCTTCATGGTCACCTTGAAGAAGTCCTTGAGCCCCGCTCCGTCCTTGGCCGCCGAGAGCAGGACCTCCTTGAAGTGCTTGCCGTCGGCCGCGGCCCTGGCGAGCGTCGTCGAGGCCTTGTCATAGACGTGCAGGAAGGTGAAGTCGTGCGGCCGCGCCTTGCCGACTCCGCCGCCGCTGCCCGAGCCCGCAGGCTGCTCGTTGGTCACGCCCCAGTTCCAGGCGAGGACGGCGGTCTCGCCCTTGTGCAGCTTGTGGGTCGCCGAGCCGGTGACGCCGTCGAACTTGATCCACGCGTGCATCGTGCCTCCGAAACGCTGGTGCCGGTCCCCGCGAAAAGGCTAGCCCTGACGGGGCACGCTGGCCACACCCGGCGGAAGGAACGGCCTGCCGTTGACGGCGACCGAGACGCCCTCGCGGTCGAGCAGCGGGGTGAGCCCGCCGTTCCAGAACGAGAACCCGGCGCCGGTGATGAGGGCCAGGTCGATGTCCATCGGGGCCTGGGCGACGCCGTCCTCGAGCATCCGGCCGACCTCGTCGGCGAGGGCGCCGAGGATCCGCTGCCTCGCCTCGGCGGCCGTCAGCGCGACCGGCGACTCGGGCTGGACGAGGAGCGCCTCGACCTCCGGGTCCATGACCGGGCGGCCGGTGGCCAGGGAGTAGTAGCCGGGCTTCTTGGCCGCCACGATGCGCCGGAGGTTCTCCGACACGGGGAACCGGTCGCCGAACGCCCGGTGGAGGGTCTGGCTGTTGTGCAGCGCGATGGCCGGGCCGACGAGCCCGACGAGGACGAGCGGCGGCATCGGAGCGAGCCCCGCGACCGCCTTGTCCGCGACCTCGATCGGCGTGCCGGCCTCGACGATCGCGGCGTACTCGCCCATGAACCGGCCGAGCAGCCGGTTGACGATGAACGAGGGCGCGTCCTTGACGAGGATCGTCGTCTTGCGCAAGGTCTTGCCGACAGCGAATGCCGTTGCGAGAGAATCGTCGTCGCTCTTGTCGCCGGGGATGATCTCGAGCAGTGGCATGACCGCGACGGGGTTGAAGAAGTGGAAGCCGACGACCCGCTCGGGGTGCGTGAGCTCCGCCGCCATCTCGGTGATCGACAGCGACGAGGTGTTCGAGGCGAGCACGCAGGTGTCGCCGACGACGGCCTCGACCTCGGCCCACACCTGCTGCTTGACCGACATCTCCTCGAACACCGCCTCGATGACGAAGTCGGCGTCGGCGAAGCCGTCCTTGCCCGTCGACCCGGTGACCAGCCCCTTGAGGAAGGTCGCCTTGTCCGAGCCGACCCGGCCCTTGGCGAGCAGCTTGTCGACCTCGTCGTGGACGTATGCCGTCCCGCGCGCCACCCGCTCCTCGTCGAGGTCGGTCATGACGACCGGGACGCCGAGGTTGCGTGCGAAGAGGAGGGCGAGCTGGCTGGCCATCAGGCCGGCGCCCACGATGCCGACCTTGGTGACCGGCCGGGCGAGGGCCTTGTCCGGGGCGCCGGCCGGCCGCTTGGCCCGACGCTGGACGAGGTCGAACGCATAGAGCCCGGCGCGGAGCTCGTCGCCCATGACGAGGTCGGCGAGCGCCTCGTCCTCGGCGGCAAAGCCCTCCTCGCGGGTGGCGGTACGGGCGGCGTCGACGAGGGCGATGGCCCGCAACGGCGCGGGGGACTGGCCGGCGGTCTTGACGAGCGCGACCTCGGTGGCGGCCTTGGTCGCGGCGGCCCAGGCGTCGGCGTCCGTCGTGTGGTCGGTCCGCTCGACGGTGATCGCACCCGAGACGACCTGCGCGGCCCAGGCAACGGACTCCTCGAGGAAGTCAGCCGGGGCGAACATGGCGTCCGCCATGCCGAGCCGGAACGCCGCCGGGCCGCTCAGCATGCTGTTCTGCGACAACGGGTTCTCGATGATCACCTTGAGTGCGGATTCCGGGCCGAGGAGGTGCGGCAGCATCCAGCAGCCACCCCAGCCGGGGACGAGACCGAGGAAGCACTCGGGCAGCGCGACGGCGGGGACACCAGCCGAGATGGTCCGGTAGTCGCAGGCCAGCGCGATCTCGACCCCGCCGCCCATCGCGGCGCCGTTGACGAACCCGAAGGTCGGGACGGGCAGGTCCATCAGCGTCGAGAACGCCCGGTGTCCGGCCCGGGCCACCTCGAGCGCCTGGTCGCGGGTCGTCACGTAGGGGATGCCGGTCAGGTCGGCGCCGACGGCGAAGATGAACGGCTTGCCGGTGAGGGCGACGGCCTGGATCTCGCCGGCCTCGGCGCGGGTCCGGAGCCCGTCGAAGGTCGCCTGCAGCCCGGCCACGGTCTGCACGCCGAATGTGTTGGGCTTGGTGTGGTCGTGCCCGTTGTCGAGGGTGACGAGGGCGAGCGTGCCGGAGGCACCCGGCATACGGACGTCCTGGACGAAGGCGCGGGTGACGACCTCGGGGGGCAGGGTCGGGGTGGTGGTCATGGCTCAGTGGTCCGTTCCGTATGCCGCGTGCTGCGGGTTCTCCCAGATGACGGCGCCGCCCATGCCGATGCCGATGCACATCGCGGTGAGGCCGTAGCGGACCTCGGGGTGCTGCTCGAACTGGCGGGCCAGCTGGGTCATCAGCCGGACGCCGGAGGAGGCGAGCGGGTGGCCGGTGGCGATGGCGCCGCCGTACTCGTTGACGCGTGGGTCGTCGTCGGCGATGCCGAAGTGGTCGAGGAAGGCGAGGACCTGGACGGCGAAGGCCTCGTTGAGCTCGAAGAGGCCGATGTCCTCGATGGTCAGGCCGGCCGAGTGGAGTGCCTTCTCGGTGGCCGGCACCGGCCCGACGCCCATGACCTCGGGCTCGACGCCCACGAACGCGTAGGAGACGAGGCGCATCCGGGCCGGCAGGCCGAGCTCGTGGGCCGCCCGCTCGGAGGCGAGCACGCACGCCGTCGCTCCGTCGTTGAGACCCGCGGCGTTGCCGGCGGTCACGTTGCCGTGCGGGCGGAACGGGGTCTTCAGCCCGGCCAGCTCCTCCATCGTCGTACCGGGGCGCGGCGGCTCGTCGACGGTCGCCAGGCCCCAGCCCTTCTCGGCATGCCGGGTTGCGACGGTCGTGAGGCCGGGCTGGATGTCGCCGCGCTCGTAGGCCGCGGCCAGCTTGGCCTGGCTGCGGACGGCGAAGGCGTCGCACCGCTCCTTGGTGAGCTGGGGGAAGCGGTCGTGCAGGTTCTCGGCGGTCTTGCCCATGACCAGGGCGCTCTCGTCGACCAGCTTCTCGGCGACGATGCGCGGGTTGGGGTCGACGCCCTCGCCCATCGGGTGACGGCCCATGTGCTCGACCCCGCCCGCGACGGCGACGTCGATGGCTCCGAAGGCGATCGACGAGGCGACGCTGGTCACCGCGGTCATCGCGCCGGCGCACATCCGGTCGATCGAGTAGCCGGGCGTCGTGTTCGGGAGGCCGGAGAGCAGCGCTGCCATCCGGCCGAGGGTCAGGCCCTGGTCGCCGATCTGGGTGGTCGCCGCGATGGCGACCTCCTCGACCCGCTCCGGCGGCAGGTTCGGGTTGCGCTTGAGCAGCTCACGGATGCAGCGGATGACGAGGTCGTCGGCGCGGGTCTGCGCATACATCCCCTTCTCGCCGGCCTTGCCGAACGGGGTGCGGACGCCGTCGACGAAGACGACGTCGTGGAGGGTGCGGGGCACGGAGGGCCTCCTGGACGGGGGTGGGTGGTGGGCTTCGGTCCCACGTTACTCACCGGTAGCGACCGGGTCGACGCCCGTATGCCGTGAGAGCCGTCACCCGGGGTGGGCGGCGAACGCGGCGACGAGCATCGGCGCGACGATCTCGCGCTGCCACGGTCGGCAACCCTGCGCAGCGAGGGCCGCCGCGAAGCCGTCCCGGTCGCGGTCCGCCGGCGGCGACCAGACGACCCGGCGGAGCGGGTCGGGGGAGCAGACGTTCTCGATGGGGACCTGGCGCTCCTCGCTGAAGGCGGTGAGCGCGGCTCGGGTGTCGGCGAGGCGGGCGGCGGCGGTCGGGTCCTTCTCGGCCCAGGCGCGGGGCGGCGGCGGGCCGTCGGTGCGCAGCGTCCGCTCGGGCAGGGCCGACTCCGGGACCGCGAGCCCCCGAGCGACGGCCGCGACCCACTGGCGGCCGCTGCGGGCGATGGCGCGGTGGCTCGTCGGCAGGTCGCTCGGCGTGCTCGGGCGGGCGCGGGCGATGTCGACGAGGTTCACGTCGGGAAGCACCCGGCCGGGGGAGGTGTCGCGCAGCTGGGCGATCCGGTCGCGCTCGTACCACAGCTCGCGCAGGACGGCCAGGTCGCGGCGGGTGCGCAGCGTGTTGATGCCGGTGGTCCGGCGCCACGGGTCCTGCCGCTCGACCGGCTGCCACGTCGTGAGGGCGGCGAACTCCTGACGGGCCCACTCGTCCTTGCCCTGCATCGCCAGGTCGACACCCATCAGGTTGCGCAGCTCGACGAGCACCTCGACGTCGAGCGCGGCATACCGCAGCCACGGCTCGGGCAGCGGCCGGGTCGACCAGTCGACGGCGGAGTGCTCCTTGGCCAGGGCGAGGCCGAGGTAGTGCTCGACGACGGCCGCGAGCCCGACCCGGGGCAGACCCAGCAGGCGAGCGGCGAGCTCGGTGTCGAACAGCTGCGTGGGCCGCAGGCCGACCTCGGCGAGGCACGGCAGGTCCTGGGTCGCGGCGTGCAGGATCCACTCGGCGTGCCCGATGGCGTCGTCGAGCGGGGAGAGGTCGGGACAGGCCATCGGGTCGACCAGCCAGGTCCCGGACCCCTCGCGCCGGAGCTGGACGAGGTAGGCCCGCTGGCCGTAGCGGTGGCCGGAGGCCCGCTCTGCGTCGAGGCCGACGGGACCGACCCCGGCGGCGACCGCTCGGGCAGCGGCTGCGAGGTCGCGCTCGGTCTCGACGACGTCGGGGACGCCGTCGACGGGGGTGTCGAGGGGTACCGGTGCCGGACGTGCAGGCTCTTGCGCCGCGTGCTGCGGCGGTTGCTGGTCGTCGGTCATTCAGCGGCGCTGACCCGGCAGCGGGATGACCCCTTCGGGCAACGGAGGCAGGCCGGCGATGGTGCAGAGCACGTCGGACCAGGCCACGAGGTGGTCGCCCATCGAGCCGCCGACCGGGGTCCACGACGCGCGGACCTCCATCTCGACCGTCGGCGCCCGGTCGGCCAGGCCCGCGTAGCTCTGCGAGACGACGCGCGTCACGGTGCCGGCCTCGGCCGTGTAGCCGACCCCGTGGGCATCGAGCGCGTCGACGAGCCAGGCCCAGCCGACATCGCCGAGCATCGGGTCGTTGGCCATCTCCGGCTCCAGCTCGGCCCGCGCGAAGGTCACCGCACGCCACTCACCGGCCCACGGCTCGGGGCAGGAGGGGTCGTGGAGCAGCACGAAACGGCCCGAGGCGAGCTCGTCCTCCCCACCTTCGGCGTGGCCCCACTCCGACGCGGAGGTGATGACCTCGGCGGTGAGGGCCACGGCATACGGGGCGATCCGACTCGGCGCGGGCACCTCGGTGACCCGCACCTCGGGCCGCAGCCGGGCAGCATGGAGGTCGCGCATCGCATCGGCGAAGGCCTGCGACGGCGACCCGATCGTGCCTCGGTTGCCCACGTCTCGAAGGGTAGGCGAACATCCGGGCGTTTTCCCGGACCACACGCCGGACGGTCTAGCGTGGCCGGGTGCTCGCCCTCCTCGCCCTGGCCTCCTCGGCGGTGTGGGGCTCCTCCGACTTCCTCGCCGGCTACACCGCCCGTCGCCTGCCGGCCCCGGCCGTCGTCGCCTGGTCCCAGGCGATCGCCCTCCTCGTGCTGTCGGTCGTCATCACGGTCCGCGGCGAGTGGGGTCTTGGGCCATGGGTGCCGTTTGCCGTGGCGGCCGGCCTCGTGGGGGCGACCGCTCTCGTCTGCTTCTACTCGGCCATGGCGTCGGGGACGATGGGCGTCGTCGCACCCATCGCCTCCCTGGGGGTCGTCGTCCCCGTCGTCGGCGGGCTGCTCAAGGGGGACCGCCCCTCGGTGCTGGCGCTCGCCGGCCGATTCCAGTACGCGATGCCGGCGCTTCTCGTCCTCAGCGTCGCCGCGTGCATCGATTGTTTCCGCGCCCGCCCCCGCGCGTGGGCGTCCTCGAGCAGCCTACGCGGTCTCCCTCTCGCGATC
>Ga0209811_10000113_pt1 | contig 35526 bp, 29 predicted proteins | sample Coa_R1_6_FD_187161 | JGI IMG/M metagenome (GOLD analysis project Ga0209811, IMG submission 187161) | Surface soil microbial communities from Centralia Pennsylvania, which are recovering from an underground coalmine fire. - Coalmine... | ecosystem: Environmental > Terrestrial > Soil >... | reverse complement strand
CGGCGCCCAGGCCGGTCGACCTGCCGGCCGACTGGCCGGCCCTGCGCATCCCTCGACGCCTGACGGCGGCCGAACCCGGGTGGTCGACCTCGGCCGATGTGATCGTCGTGGGGTCGGGGATCGCGGGCCTGACCTGTGCACTGCGGCTGCGACGGCGGGTGGACCGCGTCCTGCTCGTGACCAAGACCGTCCTGTCCGAAGGCTCGACACAGTGGGCCCAGGGCGGCATCGCCGCGGCACTCGCACCGGAGGACTCACCCGAGGACCACCTCCACGACACGCTCATCGCCGGCGCGGAGGTGTGCGACGTCGACGCCGTGCGGGTCCTCGTCACCGAGGGCGCCCAACGGGTGCGTGAGCTCGTCGCCCTCGGCGCCGAGTTCGACCGGACCGCGTCGGGCGAGATCTCGCTGACCCGCGAGGGCGGGCACCACCGTGACCGCATCGCGCACGCGGGCGGGGACGCGACCGGAGCCGAGATCTCCCGCGCCCTCATCGCCGCGCTCCGCCGGGTCATCGACGACCCCGGCATCGAGGTCGTCGAGCACGCGATGGTCGTGGACCTGTTGCAGGACAACGACTCCCGCGTTGTCGGCGTGACGCTCCACGTCCTCGGCGAGGGCCAGGTCGACGGCGTCGGCGCGGCATACGGACGGGCTGTCGTCCTGGCCACCGGCGGCCTGGGGCAGATCTACTCCTCGACGACGAACCCATCAGTAGCGACCGGCGACGGGATGGCGGCGGCGCTGCGCGCCGGGGCCGTCATGCGTGACGTCGAGTTCGTCCAGTTCCACCCGACCGTCCTGTGGCTCGGCGAGGGCTCGCACGGGCAGCAGCCGCTCATCTCCGAAGCAGTCCGTGGTGAGGGCGCGTTCCTCGTCGACGGGGACGGTGTGCGGTTCATGACCGGCATCCACCCACTGGCCGACCTCGCGCCGCGCGATGTCGTGGCGCGGGCCATCGTGGCCCGGATGCAGGCGACAGGCACCGACCACGTCTGCCTCGACGCCCGGCACCTCGGCGCCGAGTTCCTCGAGAGGCGCTTCCCGTCGATCGTCGCCAGCTGTCGAGACCTCGGCTTCGACCCCGCGACCGATCTGCTCCCGGTCGCGCCCGCTCAGCACTACGCCTCGGGCGGCGTGCACACCGATCTGGCCGGCCGGTCCTCGCTGCGTGGTCTCTATGCCTGTGGTGAAACGTCGTGCACGGGCGTCCACGGCGCCAACCGGCTCGCCTCGAACTCCCTTCTCGAGGGGCTCGTCTATGCCCACCGGATCGCCGATGACATCACCGACCGGCTCGGTGGTGGCGGGCTGCCCGCGGTGCCCGATCCCGTTGCGGTGGTTGTCGACTCGACGGACACCGCGCTGCTCGGGAGTGCGCAGCGGATCGACCTGCAGCGGGCGATGACCGCCGGCTCGGGCACCGTCCGCACCTCGGAGTCGACCCGGGCCACAGCGGCTGTCCTGGCCGACCTCGCCGAGGGCGCGAACCACGACGCGCCCGGACCGCAGTCCTGGGAGACCACCAACCTGCTCCAGCTCGGGCAGCTGCTCACGGCGATGGCGCACGTCCGTGAGGAGACCCGCGGTGGCCACATGCGCACGGACTTCCCCGCGCAGGACGATGCCAGCTGGCGCGGCAACACCTCGGCCGTGCGGGCTGCCGACGGCTCGGTCGGCCTGACCTTCGCGTATGCCGCTGAGGCCGCTGCCGTGCGGGAGACGAGCGACCCCACCGTGGCCGAGGCGGCCGACCTGATCGAGGAGGACGCGTGAGCGACCACGACTTCCCCGCGGCGGCGGCTCTCGCCGTCGTCCGCGGCGCCCTGGACGAGGACCTCGGCGGCAACCCGGGCGTCGACGTCACCGTCGACTCGACGATCCCGCGGGACCAGGTCGCGACGGCTCGGGTGGTGGCACGCGCCGACGGCGTCGTGGCTGGGATCCCTGTCATTGCAACGGTTTTCGACCAGGTGTCGCACCGTCTGGGCCTGCCGACGGTCACCGGTCACGCCCACGTCGCGGATGGTGACCGGGTCACGCGCGGTGATGTCATCGCCACCCTCCACGGCCCGGTGCAGAGCCTGCTGATCGGCGAGCGGACCATGCTCAACATCCTGTGCAGGCTCTCCGGCGAGGCCACGCACACCCGGCATTGGGCCGACGCGCTCGCCGGCTCGGGGGCGATGGTCCTGGACACCCGCAAGACGACACCCGGCCTGCGCGCCCTGGAGAAGTACGCCGTCCGGTGCGGCGGCGGCACCAACAAGCGGATGGGCCTCTTCGACGTCGCGATGATCAAGGACAACCACAAGATCGCCGCCGGAAGTCTCACCGCGGCATACGACGCCGTCCGGGCCAAGCACCCCCAGGTGCCGGTCCAGGTCGAGGTGACGACGACGGCCGAGGCGCTGGAGTCGGTGGCCTCCGGGGCGCGTTTCCTGTTGTGCGACAACATGTCCGTCGACCTGCTCCGCGCCACGGTCGAGGCGGTCCGGGCCACCGGCGAGCAGGTCGAGCTCGAGGCGACCGGGGGGCTGACCCTCGACGTGGCCGCGGCCTACGCCGCCACCGGCGTCGACTACCTCTCGGTCGGTGGGCTCACCCACTCCTCGCCGATCCTCGACATCGCCCTCGACCTCGACTCACCCTGACCCCAGCGGCCCGGCCTGCGGACCGGCAACGGCGCCATCCGCCCGTCGTCGGCCATGCTCCATCGTGGGCGAGCCAGCGGCTCATGCAGATTCCTCTCCGTGGAGCGGCAACTGCATGACGCGTTGCTTGGGCGGCTTGTCGTGATGGGATGAGCCGTATGCCGGTGGAGCAGCTGACCGCGCCCGAGGGGCTCCTCGTGGTGCCCGACGACCGCCCACCGCGGGGTGCCGTGCTCGTCCTGTCGGGCAGCAGCGGCCGCGTCCAGACCGACCGGTGCCGGGTGCTCGCCGACCACGGCCTGGCCGCCTTGTCCATCCGCTGGTTCGGCGCGGCGCCGCAGCCGGCCACGCTGGGGGAGGTGCCGGTCGAGTCCTTCGCCCCGCACCTGGACCGGCTCGCCGGGATCTCCGACCGGCTCGGCGTTGTGGGCACCTCCTTCGGCGCTCTCGCAGCGCTCCTGCTCGGCATCGCCGACGAACGCCTCCACACAGTCGTCGCCCTCGCCCCGAGCCACGTGGTCTGGGCCACCCCGACGCTGACCGAGGACGACCGGCCCATCGAGCGCAGCTCCTTCGCCTGGCGCGGCGACCCGCTCCACTTCATGCCGTTCGTCGACCAAACCTGTTGGCAGGGACCGGAGTTCACCACGCCGCGGCAGGTCTACGAGGCCAGCCTGCGGACCTTCCCGGCCCGCGAGCCGGCAGCCACGATCGCCGTCGAGCAGATCACCGCCGACCTGGTCCTCGCGTCCGGCGGTGACGACGCGGTCTGGCCGAGCGCGGCCTTCGCCCAGCTGATCAGGGCCAGGCGCGCGGCATACGGGATGGACACGACGGTCCTGCACGAACCCGCCGCGGGGCACCGCGTCATCCTGCCGGACGAGCCGCCCGCCCAGCCGACCCAGGGTTATGGGTACGGAGGCACCGAGGACGCTGACCGGAGGCTGGGAAACCGGGTACTCGACGCCCTGCTTGCCTCGTTACCCTTGGCCGGGTGAGCGACACCCCCACCGAGCCGCAGGCCGACGTCCCGGAGCAGATGCGGATCCGCCGCGCCAAGCGCGATCGGATCCTCGCCGAGGGCGGTCAGGCCTACCCGGTGACGGTCGGCCGGACCCACACTCTGGCGGAGGTGCGCGAGCAGTGGGGGCAGCTGGCCACCGGCGAGGAGACCGACGACGTTGTGACCGTCGCGGGTCGGGTCGTGTTCATCCGCAACACCGGCAGGCTGTGCTTCGCGACCCTCCAGGAGGGCATCGGCACGCGGTTGCAGGTCATGCTGAGCCTGGCCGAGGTGGGGGAGGACGCCCTCGCCGCGTGGAAGGCCGACGTCGACCTCGGAGACCACGTCGCCGTCACCGGCCGGGTCATCTCGAGCAGGCGCGGTGAGCTGTCCGTCATGGCCACGACCTGGCAGCTGGCGTCCAAGGCGCTCCGCCCGCTGCCCGTCCTGCACAAGGAGCTGTCCGAGGAGAGCCGGGTCCGGCAGCGGTATGCCGATCTCATCGTCCGCCAGGAAGCCCGCGACATGGTCCGGAACCGGGCCGCGATCCTCCGCTCGGTTCGCGACACCCTCCACGGGTTCGGCTTCGTCGAGGTCGAGACGCCCACCCTGCAGCTCATCCACGGCGGCGCCGCGGCCCGCCCGTTCGAGACGCACCTCAACGCCTTCGACCAGGACATGACGCTGCGGATCGCCATCGAGCTGTACCTCAAGCGGGCGGTCGTGGGCGGCATCGACCGGGTCTACGAGATCGGCAAGAACTTCCGCAACGAGGGCATCGACTCCACCCACTCCGCCGAGTTCACCATGCTGGAGTTCTACGAGGCCTACGGCGACCAGTTCAGCGTCGCGGACAAGACGCGCGCCATCGTCCAGAACGCGGCCGCCGCCATCGGTGTCGGCCCGGTCGTCACCGACTACAAGGGCCAGGAGATCGACCTCAGCGGCGAATGGACCTGGCTGCCGATCGTCGACGCCGTCGCCGACGCGCTCGGTGAGGCGGTCAGCGCCGAGGAGACGGCCGAGAACGCGGCGATCCTGCGCAAGCACGCCGACAGCCGCGGCATCGCGACCAACCCCGCGTGGGGCGCCGGCGCGCTCATCGTCGAGCTCTATGAGCAGCTCGTCGAGGACACCCTCGTCCAGCCCACCTTTGTCTGCGACTACCCCGAGTCGGTCAAGCCGCTCGCCCGGGCGCACCGCTCCAAGCCCGGCCTGGTCGAGGCGTGGGACCTCATCATCGGTGGCGTCGAGCTGGCCCCCAGCTACTCCGAGCTGGTCGACCCGGTCATCCAGCGCGACCGGCTGACGGCCCAGTCGCTGCTCGCGGCGGCCGGTGACGCCGAGGCGATGTCACTCGACGAGGACTTCCTCCGTGCCCTCGAGTACGGAGCCCCGCCCATGGGTGGCACCGGCCTGGGGATCGATCGGCTCGTCATGCTCCTCACCGGAGTCGGTATCCGCGAGACCATCCTGTTTCCCCTCCTCAAGCCCGAGGTGTCGTCATGATCCACACCATCTGGCCGTATGCCGCGGCGCTCATTCCGTTCCTCGGCGCGGCATTCATCTTCTACGTGATCATGAAGGGCGTACTCGAGGGGGATCGACGCGAACGACTCGCCCAGCGCAAGTGGGATGCCGAACACGGAGAGGCTGACCAATTGTCAAGCAAAGAGAATGGTTGACGCCTAATAGCCATTGAAGTTCTGCCATGGCGTAGTTTGGTTGAACACCGAACGACCAGCAAAGGAATTTCCATGGCAAAACGCGTCTCAGTCACTCTCGTCGACGACACCGACGGGACCGACGCCGACGAAACCGTGAGTTTCGCCCTCGACGGGGTCAGCTACGAGATCGACCTCTCCTCGAGCAATGCCGACCAGCTGCGCAACGGCCTGGCGACCTGGATCGGTTTCGCCACCCGTTCCGGTGGCCGCAAGGCGACCAAGGCGGTCCCCAGCAAGAGCGGCGGCCGTCGCGATGTCAGCGCGGTCCGCGAGTGGGCCCGGGCCAACGGCTATGCCGTCAGCGAGCGCGGCCGGATCGCGGCCGACGTGCAGGCGGCATACGACAAGGCCGGCGCCTGACCCCAGTGCGACCTGTCGTCCCCGGATCCCTGCCGATCCGGGGATGACCCGTTTGTGCGACGCCTCACAGCTCATGCGTCCCGGCCCTCACATGTCGCCGGTCACCGGCTCGCTCTTCAGGTCTTGTTCTTCTCGTGCTGAGGTCTGGCTTGCTGCGGCACTGCGCGGACGCAGGACGCCCCATCCGACCAGCGCTGTTGCCGCAACAGTGAGCGCGAGGCCCGCGACCATGACGGCCCGTTCGAACTCCGACGCTTGATGCCTGCTCCAGCTGGAGGCGGCGATGCTGCCGGTGAAGAACGCCGCCAGGATGGTGCCGGCCACGGCAATGCCCACGCCGGAGGCGACCTCGGTGGCAGTGTCGACGAGGGCTGCACCGATCGAGGTCCGGTTCTCGGGCAGGCCGCGAGCACGTTGGTGCCGGCGACGACACCGTTGACGCGCATCCCGGCCGCCACGAGGACGAGCGCGATGGCGACCCACGCGTAGCCGGAGCTGCCGAGCAGGCTGTAGATGGCCAGCCCGCACACGACCGCTGCCGCGCTGCTCCAGGCGGCGTTCTCGAACCCGACACGTTCCACGTACCGGTTGACGAAGGGGCCGGCTGCAAGCAGGACGACGACCTGGGGAAGCAGGCCGATGGCGGCGTGTGCGGGCGACGATCCCCAGTCGAGCTGCAGCTGCAGGGTCACCAGGTAGCCGAGCCCTGCGGTGGACAGGCCGGCTGCGGCCTTGTAGGCCAGGCCGCTGGAGACCAGGGGACCAGCCACCAGGGCGAGGTCGATGAGCGGCTGACGCGTCGAGCGCTCGCGCCGGACGAAGAGGATCGCCAGCACGATCGCTGCCGCAGCGGCCGACCATGGCACCCAGGAGCCGGAGCCTTCCTCGACGAACCCGGTGGGTGCGACGAGGGCGGTCACGATCGTCGCGGTGCCCAGGAGTGCGCCGATGACATCCAGGGGGTCGGTGTGGAGGTCGGTCGCGACGTCGGCGGCAATGCCGGTCCGCACGCCGATGAACGCAAGTGCCGCAATCGGCACGTTGACCAGCAGCAGGACCTGCCAGGGGGCAACGGCCAGCACAAAGCCACCCACGGTCGGGCCGATGGCCAGCCCGACCAGGCCCACGGTGGAGACCAGGGTCAGCGCCCGCACCCGCAGGCTGTCCTCGTCGAACAGCCGGAAGGACAGCGCCATCGACAGGGGAGTCGTCATGGCGGCCGCAAGGCCCATGGCCATCCGGACGGCAACGAGCTGTCCGGCGTTCGTGAAGAACGCGGTGGCAAGGCTCGACAGGCCGAGCAGGACCAACCCGATGAGCATGATCCGTCGCCGACCGTACCGGTCGGCGATCGCGCCGAACACCAGCATCACCCCGCCGAACGCCACGGCATACGCGCCCGTCACCCATTGCAGCGCGGTTGTCGAGGCGTGCAGATCCCTCCCGATCGTGGGAAGCGCGACGTTCAGGATCGAGTTGTCGAGCATCTCGAAGAGAAAGACCGCGCTGAGCCCGGACAGGGCAATCCACGCTTCTCGCAAGGTCTGAGGTGAAGAAGCTCGAGACCTGGGCCGGTTGTCGTCGGCTTTTCAATTCTGATTGTTGTCGTCCACGCGCGCACTCCTTCTGGTCAAAGAAGTGGCGGTGCAGGTGCATCCGCTTGCGCGCGTCCGGTTCTCCTGACACGTGTCTGGGAACTCGACGTTTTTCCTTCTGCTCCCAGCATATCGACAATCGAGAACCCGCGGCGCCGACGGCCTGTGACACCTGCTCGGCCCGGACGGCATGACCGAAGCCACACAACCTCCGCTTGCGTAACCTACCCTTCCGTAGGTTACGCTTCCGTAGGTGAGCACATCGACTCTGACCCGACCGACCCCGCCGTGGCGCCTGCGCGTCCGTGACGGCCTCGTCGGTCTCGCCGAGGCCCTCACCACACCCCTCGTCCCCGGCGACTACCTGGACCTGATCAGCCCGCTGCGCGCCGGCGCCGACCTCCGCGCCAGGATCGTCTCGATCACCTCCGAAACCGCCGACGCGGCAACCATCACCCTCCGCCCGAGCCGCGCCTGGCGCGGCCACCGCCCCGGCCAGTACATCCGGGTCGGCATCGACATCGACGGCGTCCGCAACTGGCGCGCCTACTCCCTCACCCATGCCCCGACCGCCGATGGCACGATCAGCATCACCACCAAGGCCATCCCGGAGGGCAAGGTGAGCAACCACCTCGTGCGCGACGCGCGCCCCGGCACCATGGTCATGCTCGACCAGGCGACCGGAGACTTCACCCTGCCGGCGCCGCTGCCGGAGAAGGTCCTCTTCCTCACGGCCGGGTCGGGCATCACGCCGGTCATGGGCATGCTGCGTCACTACCTCGGCGACCTCGCCGACGTCGTGCACGTCCACGCGGCGCCCACCCGCTCGGCCGTCATCTTCGGGGGCGAGCTGCGGTCGTATGCCGCAGCCGGCCGGATCCGCTTCCACGAGCACCACGACGACGTCGACGGCATCCTTGACCTGGCCGACCTGGACCGGATCGTCCCGGACTGGCACGAACGCGAGGTCTGGACCTGCGGGCCGACCGGTCTGCTCGACGCCGCCGAGGCGCACTGGGCCGCGGCCGGCCTGGCCGACCGCCACCACGTCGAGCGCTTCCGGCCCACCGTGATCGAGCCCGGCGAAGGCGGCACCGTCACCTTCGACCGCTCCGCCCGCACCATCGACGCCGATGGCGGCACCCCGATCCTCGACGCAGGCGAGGATGCCGGCCTCCTCATGCCCAGTGGCTGCCGGATGGGCATCTGCTTCGGCTGCGTCGTCACGCTGCGCGAGGGCGCCGTCCGCGACCTGCGGACCGGCGACCTCACCATCGCCGAGCCGGGCGACGACCTGCCCATCCAGACCTGTGTCAACGCCGCCGCCGGCGCCTGCCACCTCGACCTCTGACCGCCGCCCTCTGACTTCCGAAGGACCTGCCTCATGACCCTCGCACCCGAGCGCCCGGCCACCGCGCCCACCACCCCGACCCGCGCCGTCAACTCCCGCCTCTCGGTCGAGAGCGCCACCGACCGTCCCCAGCGCGCGCCGAAGACCTCCTCCAGCCTGCCCGCCAACCCGGCTGCCCACCTCACTCCCGAGCAGATCGAGGAGATCGGGCGCGAGCTCGACGCGATCCGCGCCGAGGTGATGGACTCCCGCGGAGCCAAGGACGCGGCATACATCCGCAAGGTCATCAAGACCCAGCGCTACCTGGAGATGGGCAGCCGGGCCGTGCTGCTCTTCTCGGGGGTCAAGGTGAAGGGCTTCCGGCCGGCGTGGTGGCTCGGCACGGCCGGCCTCTCGGCGGCCAAGATCCTGGAGAACATGGAGATCGGCCACAACGTCATGCACGGCCAGTGGGACTGGATGCGTGACCCCAAGATCCACTCGACCCAGTGGGAGTGGGACAACGCCAGCCCGAGCAAGCAGTGGAAGCACTCGCACAACGAGCTGCACCACACCTTCACCAACGTCCTCGGCCGCGACAACGACCTCGGCTACGGCATCCTGCGCGTCGACGAGGACCAGCCGTGGACCCTCTTCTACCTCTTCCAGCCGGTCTGGCACGTCGGCAACGCGCTGCTCTTCGAGTACGGCATCGCGGCATACGACCTCGAGCTGGGCGGCTACCTCGCCAAACGCAAGCGGATGAGCGCCGAGGACAAGGCGGCCTGGCGCACGGAGGCCATGGAGGTCGTCGCGAAGGTCAAGCGTCAGGTGACCCGTGACTACGTCGTCCATCCGGCGATGTCCCTGCCGACGGGCTCGGCGCGCACGACGATCACGGCCAACCTGGTCGCCAACCTGGTCCGCAACGTCTGGACCAACACGGTCATCATCTGCGGGCACTTCCCGCCCGGCATCGCCGTCTTCGAGAAGACCTCGATCGAGGGGGAGACCCGCGGCGAGTGGTACCTGCGCCAGATGCTCGGGTCGGGCAACCTGACCGGCTCCAAGGCGATGCACGTCATGACCGGCAACCTGTCCCACCAGATCGAGCACCACCTGTTCCCCGACATGCCGAGCAACCGGTATGCCGAGATCGCGCCGAGGATCCGCGACCTCATGGACCGCTACGACCTGCCCTACGTGACCGGGTCGCTCGCCAAGCAGTCGGCGTCGGTGTACTGGAAGGTCGTCCAGCTCTCGCTGCCCAACAAGGTCGAGGGCCGGCGTCGTCGTGACGTGGTGCTCAAGGCCGCGCGGCACTTCGCCAGGACCGGCAACCTCGGCCGCCGCTACTGACCGCCGCTGCGGACTCCGCTCCCCACCCCCACCCGTCACTGAGTGACCCAATTGTTCCGGTAGTCACGCGCCCCGGACGGTGACTACCGGAACAATTGGGTCAGCTCGTCACGGGAGGTCCGCGATGAGGTCCCCGTACTCATCGATCCGGTCCAGGACCGCGTCCCACTGGAACTGACCGATCGCGTCGGCGTCGTCGGCCCCGGCGGACACCTCGTCCCACGTCACGGGGGTCGCCACGGTCGGCAGCTCCTTGCCGCGCAGCGAGTACGGGCTGATCGTCGTCTTCGCGCCGACGTTCTGGCTCCAGTCGAGGAACACCTTGCCCGGCCGCAGCGACTTGGTCATCTTCCACAGGATCAGGTCGGGGTGCTTCTTGGTGAGCTCCTGCGCCAGCTGCTGGGCCAGGTCACGCACCTGGTCGCTGCTGAGGTCACCGCCGAGACCGGCATACAGCTGCATGCCTTTGCTCCCACTGGTGACCGGGAAGAGGTCCAGACCGAGCGCTGACAGCCGGTCGCGCACGATGAGGGCGACCTGGCAGCACTCGTGCAGTCCGGCGGGGGCGCCCGGGTCGAGGTCGATGACCAGCCGGTTGGGGTTGTGGAACCCGCCGTCGGACCAGGTCCATTGCGGCACGTGCAGCTCGAGGGAGTTGAGGTTGACCAGGAAGGTCAGGTCGGCAAGGTCCTCGATGAGCGGGTACGTCACGTCGTCGACCGCGACCCGCGGTAGCCAGCTGGGCGCCCCGGACGGCAGGTTCTTCTCGAAGAAGAAGCTCTGGTCGGCCGTGCCGTGCGGCCACCGCACCCTCGTCACCGGGCGGTTCGCCAGGTGCGGCAGCAGGATCGGCGCGACCCGCGCGTAGTAGTGGAGCACCTCTCCCTTGGTCGTCTCGGTCGCGGGGTACATCACCTTGGCCAGGCTGGTCAGCTTCAGCTTGCGGCCCGCCACCTCGACTCGGGTCACCTCCGGGACGTAGCGCTCAGGCATCGGCGTCCTGCGCCTCCAGCAGGTCCGACGGCCTCAGGTCGTGTCGTATGCCGAGGAACGCCGGGTGTCGCATCCGGGACTGCTCGGCCCCACCAAGGGTCTTCAGCTCGACGACGATCCGCGGCTCGACCCACGTCGTCCCGTCTGCGTCGATGGCCGGCACCTCGTCGACGAAGGGAGAGTCCTTGCGGTGCAACGGTTCCAGGGTCTTCTGGAGGTTGGTGGCCGCTCGCCCGGTGAGGCCCGAACCCATCCGGCCGGCATACCGCCAGCCACCACCCGGAGCCGGCAGCCCGACGAGCACGGCACCGAGCCGGTGCGTCGTCCCGGTCTCCGGGCGCCAGCCGCCGACGACCGCCGACAGGGTCGTGCGGTGCGAGGTCTTGCGCCAGTCCGCGGACCGCCGCGACACGGCATACGGGCTGGTCCGTCGCTTGCTGACGATCCCCTCGAGGCCGTTGTCGCGGGTGGCTTCCCAGAGCTCGAGCCCGTCGTCGTAGACCGGTGGGACCTGCCAGTGTCGCCCGCCGAGGTCGAGCCGGTCGAGCAGCTCGCGTCGGGCCTCCCACGGCTGGGTCGTGAGGTCGGCGCCGAACAGGCGGAGCAGGTCGAAGACCATGAAGGTCACCGGGCGGGTCGCGGCCAGCCGCTCCGCCTTGCGACGGTCCCGCACGTGCATCCGCTCGGCGAGCGCGCCGAAGCTCGGGCGGCCCCCGTCGAGGGCGACCACCTCACCGTCGAGCAGGACGTCGTCGTATGCCGTGCCGAGACCCTCGAGCTCGGGGAAGCTCACGGTGACGTCGTTCTCGGCCCGCGAGGTGAGCCGCAGGCGCCCGTCGCGGACGTCGGCGAGGACCCGCATCCCGTCCCACTTGACCTCGTGCACCCACTCCGGACCGACCGGGATCGTGCCGGCGACGGTGGCGAGCATCGGTTTCACGCCCCCATCCTCACCCACCGGTTCGGCCTGGGCACCGGACACGCCGCGCGAGCGGCGGGCCGGTCCCACCGGGCCTTACGCTCGGGCCCATGACGACCGACGGGACCACTTCGACCCTCACCCTGAGCGACGGGCGCGAGCTCGCGTATGCCGTCTCCGGGCCGCCGGGTGCCGTGCCCGTCCTCTTCCACCACGGCACGCCGGGCTGCCTGCTCCAGTGGCGGGCCATGGCGGTCGCCTGCGCCGAGCGGGGTCTTCGCCTGCTCACCTACACCAGGGCCGGGGCGCAGGGTTCGACCCGGCGCCCGGGCCGGTCGGTCGCGGACGTCGTCGGCGACATGGCCGAGCTGCTCGACCACCTCGACGTCCCGCGCGTGCTGGTCATCGGCCAGTCCGGTGGCGGCCCGCACGCGCTCGCGACGGCGGCCGGCCTGCCGCGCCGGGTCGTGGCCGCGGCCTCGGTCGCCGGTGTCATGCCGTATGCCGCAGACGGGTTCCTCGACGGGATGGGCGCGGACAACATCGAGGAGTTCGGCCTGGCCCTGCGCGGCGAGGCCGCGCTGCGCCCGTGGATCGAGCGCGAGGCGGTCGGCCTGCACGCAGCGGACGCGGCCGAGATGGTCGTCCAGCTGGCGTCGATCCTGCCGCCGGTCGACCGGGCCGTCCTCGTCGACCCGACCGTCGGGGTGGACCTCGTCGAGGGGCTGCGCGGGGGCGTCGCCGTCGTCGACGGGTGGGTCGACGACGACCTCGCCTTCACCAGGGACTGGGGTTTCGCCCTCGACGACATCAGCGTCCCGGTCTCGGTCTGGCAGGGCGACGCGGACCTGATGGTGCCGTTCCACCACGGTCAGTGGCTGGCCGACCACATCCCTGGTGCGGTTGCCCACCTCGAGCCGGGCGAGGGGCACATCTCGATTGCGGTGGCCCGGCTGGGTGACGTCCTCGACGAGCTCGCCGCCCGGCTCTGACCGTCGCGGGCCTCTGCCCGTGTTCGTTTGTCGCAGGAGTGTTCGACATGTCGGCCACTCCTGCGACAAACGAACACGGCGCGAGTTCAGTCCGCTCTGCCACCCACCCCAGGATCCGCTCCGACCCGGGGTCGGACGCGGGCACACGGCATACGCTGGAGTCATGCGCGCGATCTGGAAGGGTGCCGTCTCCTTCGGCCTGGTCAACGTCCCCGTGCGGCTCTACTCCGCGACCGAGAACCACGACGTGCAGTTCCGGCAGGTGCACCGGGAGGACGGCGGGCGGATCAAGTACAAGCGGACCTGTGCCATCGACGGCGCGGAGGTCAGCTTCGACGACATCGCCAAGGGCTACGAGACCGAGGACGGCGAGATGGTCGTCCTCACCGACGAGGACTTGGCCGACCTGCCGAGCAGGTCGTCCAAGGAGATCGGCGTCACCAAGTTCGTGCCGACGGACCAGATCGACCCGATGTGGCTGGACAAGTCCTACTACCTCGAACCCGACAAGTCGGCGACCAAGCCCTACATCCTGCTGCGCGACGCATTGGAGTCCGAGAAGCGGGTCGCCATCGTCACCGTCTCGATCCGGACCCGGATGACGATGGCCGTGCTGCGCGTCCGCGACGGCGTCATCGTCATGCAGACGATGCTGTGGCCCGACGAGATCCGCAACCCCGACTTCGCCAACCTGGGCGAGGAGTCGCACGCATCCAAGCAGGAGATGGCGATGGCCAAGATGCTCATCGACCAGCTGGCCGGCGACTACGACGCCGACGAGTACGAGGACGACTACTCCATCTCCCTCAAGGAGCTGGTCCGGGCCAAGGTCGAGGGCGGCGAGATCAAGCACGCACCCGAGGCCGCCGACGAGGCGGGCGAGGTGGTGGATCTGCTTGCGGCACTGGCGAAGTCGGTCGAGAAGGCCAAAGCCGCGCGCGGCGAGGAGTCCGGGTCCTCGGCGTCTGCGCCGGCCAAGAAGGCGGCCCCCGCCAAGAAGTCCGCTGCCAAGAAGAAGGCCAGCTGACCGGTATGCCGTCTCGTCTCGTTCCGTGGCTTCCGCATGCCTGAGGGCCATACGCTGCACCGGTTGGCGTCCGCGCTCGACCGCGCGTTCGCCGGGACGCGACCCTCGGTCTCCTCACCCCAGGGGCGCTTCGTCGAGGGCGCCGCGCTCCTGTCGGGGCGGCTCGTCGAGCGCGCCGAGGCATGGGGCAAGCACCTCTTCGTCACCTTCGAGGGCGACCGGATCCTCAACGTCCACCTCGGGTTGATCGGCGTCTTCGACGTCGCCCCGTATGCCGGTGGGCTGGGTTCCGAACCGCCGCCTGTCGGCGCGGTGCGGGTCCGGCTGCTCAACGAGACGCATGTCGCCGACCTACGCGGGGCGACCGTCTGTGACGTGATCTCGCCGGAGCAGCTGGACGCGATCGTGGCGCGGCTCGGGCCGGATCCGTTGCGGGCCGGGCAGATCGGCAACGACCCGGCCCGGGCCTGGGCCAAGCTGGCCAAGTCCGGGCGCCCGTTCGCCGAGCTGCTCATGGACCAGTCGGTCCTCGCCGGTGTCGGCAACGTCTATCGCTCCGAGGTCCTCTTCCGGCACCGTGTCGACCCGTTCCGGCCGGGTCGCGAGATCCGCCCGGCGACCTGGCGGGCGATCTGGGAGGACCTCGTCGAGCTCATGCCCATTGGTGTCGCGTTCGGGCAGATCATCACTCTTGACGAACAGCTCACGCTCGCACGGGAGCTGCGCGCGACAGGCGCCCCCGCGGCATACGCCGTCTCCTGGCAGGGCGGGCTCGAGGGTGAGTCCCGCCGCGCCCGGCGACCGGCATACGAGAGCGAGAGTTCGTTCCCTCGCGCCTACGCCGTGTACAAGCGGGCTGGCGAGGACTGCCCGACGTGCGGGTCGCGGGTGCGGACCCAGGTGGTGGCGGGGCGCAACCTGTTCTGGTGCGGCCGCTGCCAGCGCCGTCGGTGACCCTCGTCTGAGGTCCGCGCGAAAACCGTTGGCGCGCGTGGTTGTTCGTCGGGCATCCTTGTCCACGGACAGCGGCGGGGAAGCGGCCGGAGCGGCGTGCCGTATGCCGGTTCCGCGCATCGCCCCGTCGTCATGGCTCCAGCCCTGCAAAGGCACCAGGCAACGGACCTGTTCAGTCCTCGGAGTTCGACTCTCCAACCGGCGTCGTCGGGTGGGGCAAACGGCCTCGGTCGCTCTGTGGCCCGGCACCGCCAGCACGTGGGTGTCGACGCCCCGCGACCGGTGCCGTCCACCCGGCGGTGTCGCCACGCAGCGCCAAAACCATTGTCCACCAACCGAACCCACCACCAACGGCCTTGCGAAGGAGGTCAGATCATGTCCCTGTTCACCATCACCGTCGCGCCCCGGACGGCGTGTGTCGAGTACCGGCGTGGAGTGCTCGCGCGCGTCCTGACCTCCGGCCGACACCGGCGCGCGCGGGGCGCCCGCTACGTGGCTATCGACCTGCGCGAGGCACCGCTGGCCGTGGCTCCGCAGGAGGTCCTGACCGCCGACGGGGTCCAGGTGCGCACGTCGGCGACCGTCCGCTACGCGGTGTCCGACCCGGTCACGTGGCTGGAGCGCACTGCCGACCCCCTCGGGACGGTCTACCTCGCGACCCAGGTCGCGCTCCGGGACGCTCTCGGGGCGCTCCAGGTGACCGACCTGATCCGGCGCGGGGCGGGCCTGCCGGGTGCGGCGCTGACTGCATCGGTCGCCGCTGTGGCGGTCGAGGTCGGCGTCGAGGTCATCGAGGTCGTCGTCAAGGACGTCATCCTCCCGGCCGAGCTGCGGTCCGCGACGCTCGAGCTGGCGACGGCTCGGCAGCGTGGTGCGGCGCAGCTGGAGATGGCGCGGGCCGAGACGGCGGCGCTCCGGTCGCTCGCGAACGGCGCCAAGCTGCTCGACGAGCACCCGGCGCTCGCGGATCCGGCTGCTCCAGGCCGCCCCGATGGGTACGCGGCTCGTCCTCACCGTCAACGACGGCACCGGCGAGACAGCTACTCCGCGACGGTGACCATCGCGGAGTAGCTGCGCCCCCGCACCACCAGCCAGCACGTGCGGGGTTGTTCAGGTCAAATCGGCCAACGTGACCTGAACAACCCCGCACGTGCGGGGAAGCGCAGCTGGGTGGGTGCGGGGGGCCTGAACAACCCCGCACGTGCGGGGAAGCGAGGGTGGGCGGGTGCCGGGGCTCTGAACAACCCCGCACGTGCGGGGAAGCGCGGGTGGTGGGCGGCCGGGGCTCTGAACAACCCCGCACGTGCGGGGCCGGCGCGTGTTCGCCCACGGCATACGGGCCTTGTCGTCGACGTGTAATCGTGTAATCGTCGTTACATGACTACACAACGCACAACCGCGGAGGCCTGGCTGGCCGGCCGCATCCCGCAGGACTGGTTCACCGGACCCGTCGAGGTCCGCCGTGACAAGGACGAGCTGCTCATCGTCGGCGCCCTCAACGAGCCCGACCTCGGCGAGGACGCCGGCGCCGTCGCCCCCGAGGACCGCGCCATCGCGGCCCAAGGCCGGATCCGGCAGTTCCGCGAGGACACCCGCCAGCGCCGCATCGAGATCGCCCTCGAGCTCGAGCGCGGCTCCGGCAAGAAGGTGAGCTGGGGCGTCACCGTCGGTGACACCGAGGCGATCTTCACCCAGCTCGCTGCCCCCGTCATGACCCGGCTGCGGCAGCCCGAGCGCCAGGTCCTCGACACCCTCGTCGACGCCGGCGTGGCGCGCAGCCGCTCCGAGGCGGTCGCCTGGTGCGTCCGGCTCGTCGGCGAGCACTCCGAGACCTGGCTGGGCGACCTGCGCGAGGCGATGGCGCACGTCGACGAGGTCCGCAAGAAGGGCCCGGCGGCCTGAGGGAGACCCGGGCGCGCGGCATACGGGATCCGCTGTCGGCGAACATGAGCCCACCGGACTCAAAGCCGGGAACACCTCAGCCCGTATGCCGCGTTGGACGCCACGAAGAGATGTCGCCTGTCGCGACGGCCCGGTAACCGAAATGGAACATCCGGCTGACAGGCTCGACAAGTAGCATCGAGGTGACTCGACAAGTAGGGAGCCAAGTCAATGTTCGAACGGTTCACGGATCGCGCCCGTCGGGTGGTCGTGCTCGCCCAGGAAGAGGCGCGCATGCTCAACCACAACTACATCGGGACCGAGCACATCCTGCTCGGGTTGATCCACGAGGGGGAGGGTGTCGCCTCCAAGGCGCTGGAGAGCCTCGGCATCTCACTGGAGTCCGTGCGCGAGCAGGTCCAGGAGATCATCGGCCAGGGCCAGCAGGCGCCCTCCGGGCACATCCCGTTCACCCCGCGGGCCAAGAAGGTCCTCGAGCTGAGCCTGCGCGAGGCGCTGCAGCTCGGCCACAACTACATCGGCACCGAGCACATCCTGCTCGGGCTCATCCGCGAGGGTGAGGGCGTTGCCGCGCAGGTCCTCGTCAAGCTCGGGGCCGACCTCAACCGGGTGCGCCAGCAGGTCATCCAGCTGATCTCGGGCTACCAGGGCAAGGAGGGCGCCGCGGGTGCCCCAACCGGCAGCCAGGGCGCGCCCGCCGAGGGCACCCCCGCCGGGTCGCTCGTGCTCGACCAGTTCGGTCGAAATCTGACCCAGGCCGCCCGCGAGGGCAAGCTCGACCCGGTCATCGGGCGCGAGAAGGAGATCGAGCGGGTCATGCAGGTGCTGTCCCGCCGCACCAAGAACAACCCTGTCCTCATCGGCGAGCCCGGCGTCGGCAAGACCGCCGTCGTCGAGGGTCTGGCCCAGGACATCGTCAAGGGCGAGGTGCCCGAGACCCTCAAGGACAAGCAGCTCTACACCCTCGACCTCGGCGCGCTCGTGGCCGGCAGCCGCTACCGCGGTGACTTCGAGGAGCGGCTGAAGAAGGTCCTCAAGGAGATCCGCACCCGCGGCGACATCATCCTGTTCATCGACGAGATCCACACCCTCGTGGGTGCCGGTGCCGCCGAGGGTGCCATCGACGCCGCGAGCATCCTCAAGCCGATGCTGGCTCGTGGTGAGCTCCAGACGATCGGTGCGACGACTCTCGACGAGTACCGCAAGTACATCGAGAAGGACTCCGCGCTCGAGCGCCGCTTCCAGCCGATTCAGGTGATGGAGCCGACCCTGGCCCACACCATCGAGATCCTCAAGGGGCTGCGCGACCGCTACGAGGCCCACCACCGGGTCTCGATCACCGACGCCGCCCTGGTGTCTGCAGCCGCCCTCGCCGACCGTTACATCAACGACCGGTTCCTTCCGGACAAGGCGATCGACCTCATCGACGAGGCGGGCGCGCGACTGCGCATCCGCCGGATGACCGCGCCGCCGGACCTGCGCGAGTTCGACGAGAAGATCTCCGCGCTCGTGCGGGAGAAGGAGTCGGCCATCGACGGCCAGGACTTCGAGAAGGCCGCGCGCCTGCGCGACGACGAGAAGAGGCTGCGTGCCGACAAGGCCACCCGGGAGACCGAGTGGAAGTCCGGCGACATGGACGTCATCGCCGAGGTCGACGAGGAGCTCATTGCCGAGGTCCTCGCGGCGAGCACCGGCATCCCGGTCTTCAAGCTCACCGAGGAGGAGTCCAGCCGGCTGCTCCACATGGAGGACGAGCTGCACAAGCGGGTCGTCGGCATGGACGACGCCATCAAGGCCCTGTCCCAGGCGATCCGGCGCACCCGGGCCGGCCTGAAGGACCCGCGCCGTCCCGGTGGGTCGTTCATCTTCGCCGGGCCGACCGGCGTCGGCAAGACCGAGCTGGCCAAGACGCTGGCCGAGTTCCTCTTCGGAGACGAGGACGCGCTCATCCAGCTCGACATGTCCGAGTACTCCGAGAAGCACACGGTGTCGCGGCTCTTCGGTTCGCCTCCCGGCTACGTCGGCTACGAAGAGGGCGGTCAGCTGACCGAGAAGGTCCGCCGTCGCCCGTTCTCCGTGGTCCTCTTCGACGAGGTCGAGAAGGCCCACCCGGAGATCTTCAACAGCCTGCTGCAGGTTCTCGAGGACGGCCGGCTCACCGACTCCCAGGGTCGGATGGTCGACTTCAAGAACACCGTCATCATCATGACGACCAACCTCGGCACCCGCGACATCTCCAAGGGTGCCCTGGGCTTCACGTCAGGTCCGGACACCCGCAGCGGCTACGAGCGGATGAAGAACAAGGTCATCGACGAGCTCAAGCAGCACTTCCGGCCCGAGTTCCTCAACCGCGTCGACGACACCATCGTCTTCCCGCAGCTCACCCAGGAGGAGATCGTCCAGATCGTCGACCTCGAGATCGCCAAGCTCGACAAGCGGCTCAAGGACAAGGACATGGGCATCGAGCTCACCCTCGCGGCCAAGAACCTCCTGGCCACCCGTGGCTACGACCCGGTCCTCGGCGCGCGTCCGCTCCGTCGCACCATCCAGCGCGAGATCGAGGACGTCCTGTCCGAGAAGATCCTGTTCGGCGAGCTCAAGGCCGGCGAGATCGTCGCGGTCGGGGTCGACGGTGAGGGCAAGGAAGCCATCTTCACCTTCGAGGGCACACCGCACGCCCGCGCGATCGAGGTGCCGCTCGTCGGCACCGGGACCGCGACGGGCCCCGGCGAGACGGCGACCGCCTGACCGTTCGGGCACGACCATCCTGTATGCCGTGGGGCCGGGTCCCGGAGATCATCTCCGGACCCGGCCCCGCGGCATACGTGCGTCTGGTCCCGTCACTAGGCTTTCCGGCGTGACTCCCGCCAGCCCTCCCAGCCCGGGCGCCCCCGACGTGAGCGCGCCGACCGACGTCGTCGTGCGGTCTGCCCGGGCAGCGGACGTGCGGGCGATCCGCGAGCTGGTGCGGCCGCTTGCCGAGGCGAGAGTCCTGCTCAACAAGGAGGCGGTGGCGTTCTACGAGGCGCTACCGGAGTTCCGGGTCGCCGAGGTGGATGGCCGGATCGTCGGCTGTGGTGCCCTGCACGTGCTGTGGGAGGACCTCGGCGAGGTGCGCACCCTCGCCGTCGACGCCGACCACCACGGGCTGGGTGTCGGTGCGCGGATCCTCGACCGGCTGGTCGCCGACGCGCTCGCCCTCGGCCTGGAGCGGTTGTTCTGCCTGACCTTCGAGACCGACTTCTTCGGCCGGCACGGCTTCGCGCCCATCGAGGGGCAGGCCGTGGAGCCCGCGGTCTACGCCGAGCTGCTGCGGTCCTATGACGAGGGGGTCGCCGAGTTCCTCGACCTGGAGCGGGTCAAGCCCAACACCCTGGGCAACACCCGGATGCTGCGCGTCCTGCACCCCGACGGCTGACGCCCGGGTCGCACGCCGACGCCGCAGGCGGGCCACCACGCGCCGCGCGAGCAGCCCGAGGGCGGCGACCAGGAGCAGCCCGCCGACGAGGACCCCCAGGCCCACGAGGGTGGCCCGACCGGCGTTGTCCCGTGCGGCCTTCGCCGCGCGGGTCGCGGCGGCGTAGTGCCCGCCGGCCAGGTCCTGAGCGGCCGCGGCGGTCGAGCTGTCGAGGGAGGTCACCGAGGCGCCGAGTCGGGCCAGCGGGTTGGTAGCCCCCTTCGTGGCCGCCTCTGCAGCGCCCACGGCCGTGACCGCCGACGCCGCCTGTGGCAGGTCGGTGGCGAGCGTGGTCAAGGCGCCGACGTCGCTGGCGTCCTCGTAGGAGGACCGGATGACCGACGGCACCGGGACGTGGGCCGCCACGGCGGCTGACTGGATGGCGCGGGCCTGCCTGGCCAGCTGCTGGATCCTGGTGAACAGGGCACCCACGTCGTCGAAGGACCACCCGGACATGTCCCGCCGCAGGGCGACCGGCGGCTGCCATGCCCCGTCGGCCTCGTCGATCGCGGCATACGTCGCGCGAGCGGCACTGCGGGCGGGGAGCTGGGCGATGTCGGCGGCCGGGAGGACCCACTGCTTGAAGAGCGCATCGGCCGCGGGGTTGCCGCCTCGGTTGTCGAGCAGGTCGAGCAGGCTGTGCGTCGTCGTGAGGGCGCCGGAGACGTTCTCGCCCCCGGGCCGGTCGTAGGGGTCCTCGGACCGGACGATGCCACCCACGATGGCTCGGAACTGGTCCGGCGTCGTGCCGGCGAGAGCGGCAGTGAGCACCTTGTGGGAGGCCGGGTAGGCGTAGGCGTCATCGGCGCCCGACCGGCCGTCGGCCGGGTTGGTCCAGGTGTCGAGGACGATCGCGCCCTTGGCCGTGCGGGCAACCTTCGGGGCCGCGTCGACCTTGCCGCCGACGGCGGCTGTGGTGCGGTCGGCCAACACCTGGGCCAGGCCCTCGTAGACCCACCGCGGTTGGATGTGGGCCTGGGAGCTCCACGCGTGGGACAGCTCGTGGAACAGCAGGGTCTGGTCCAGGTCCTCACCGACGACGATCTCGGCGGAGGCCGCTTCGTACCAGCCGTCGTAGCCGTAGACGTTGACCTTGCTGTCCTCGCGGATGGTCAACAGGCCCCCCGGCCACGGCTGGCCGACGAGCTTCTCCAGCGCGGGGAAGCCGGCCTTGAGGTTCTTGTCGGCGAAGGTCGACCAGGCCGGGTCGTCGGGGAAGGGCACGACGGTGAAGGTCGTCCCGCCGGCCCGGACCGGATGACCCTTGGCGATGGCCTTGTCCCGGGCGGACACGATCGCCCAGATCTCGCCGTTGTAGTTGTTCTTCGTCGCGACCAGCCAGCGCTGCCCGTTCGAGGTGGTCTGGATGAAGTCGTCGCTCGTGCTGTCCCAGGTCATCGTCGAGGGCAGGTCGACCTCGACTCTTGTCCGCCCCGGGTCGCCGACCCCGTCGACGGCGAACGTCGCGTGCCCCGGTCCTATCCTCGTCTGGTTCTTGGACCGGGGCGCCGCACCGGACACGGTGAAGGTGACCGTGATGGACCGGGTCTGGCCGTAGTACAGGTGTGACGGGAAGGCCAGCCGGGCGAACTTCGTGCTCGGGTCCTTGCTGGCAAGGTAGGACACGCCCAGCCGCGAGCCGCCGGACATCGCGACCACGTCCTTGGCACCGGCCGGCACGGGCACGGTGAACCCGACGTAGTAGTAGCGGCGGGTGCCCTGGCTGCTCGACTGGTCGGGGGTGTCGTTGGACAGGGTGATCCGCAGCGTGCCCTTGACCCGTGAGTGCGCGGGGTCGACGACGTAGCGGTTGTCGGACCGGATGCCCAGCCCGTTGTCGGCGTATGCCGGTGTGCTGGCTCCGAGGACCACGGCGGCGGCGACCGTCGCGACTGTCATCGTGGCCGCGCGACCGGCCACGACGGCCCCAGGTGTCCCCCGCATGCGCATATTCTGCACGCGCCGCTCGGTGTGCCGCGGGAGGCGGGGAATGGGCGGTGCGTACCGGTCGCCGCCGGTGGGTCACCGGCATACAGTCGGATCATGACTGGTCCGACGCAGGGCAGGCACGAACCCGATGTCGTGATCGTGATGGGCGTCTCGGGGGTGGGCAAGTCGACCGTCGCCAAGGGCCTGTCGACGATCATGGGATGGCAGTTCGCGGAGGGCGACGCCTTCCATCCCGAGGCCAACATCGCCAAGATGCACGCCGGCACACCGCTCACCGACGAGGACCGTTGGCCCTGGCTGCGCCTCCTGCGCGACTGGATGGCCGAGGAGATCGCGGCCGGACACAGCTCGGTGGTGACCTGCTCGGCCTTGAAGGTCGTCTATCGCGACCTGCTCCGCGAAGCCGGGCCGGAGGTTCGGTTCCTCCACCTCATCGCGCCGGAGTCGCTCGTCGGCGACCGGATGGGCCACCGCGAGGGCCACTTCATGCCGAGCTCGTTGCTGCACAGCCAGTTCGAGACCCTTGAGCCTCTGGCTCCCGAAGAGCTGGCCCGGGGCAGCGTCGTCGTCTCGGTCGAGGGCAGCGCCCCCGAGGTCCTCGCCCGCGTCCTGGCGGCTCTCTCCCTCGCCGACCCCTCCGACGTCCAGGAAGGACATCGCGCATGAGCGCCCAACTCGCCCACCCGGTGGCGCAGCTCGCCGGGGACGCCCGTGCCGTCGGTGCCACCGGCGTTGCCGCTGCCGACAAGATCACCACGGCCGGCAACACCCAGTTGCTCCTCGCGGCCGTCATCGGCATCGCCGCCGTGGTCCTGCTCATCACCTGGGCCAAGTTCCACGCCTTCCTGGCCCTGATGATCGGCGCGGCGGTCATGGGGGCGGTGGCGGCCGTGGCGCCGGAGGCGATCCTGACCAGCTTCGTCAAGGGGTTCGGCAACACCTCGGGCTCGGTGGGTCTGCTCATCGCCCTCGGCGCGATGATCGGCAAGCTGCTCACCGACAGCGGCGGGGCCGAGCAGATCGTGGACAAGATCGTGGGCAGCGTCGGCAAGAACAAGCTGCCGTGGGCGATGGCGCTCATCGCCGCGATCATCGGCATCCCGCTCTTCTTCGAGATCGGCGTCGTCCTGCTCGTCCCGGTCGTCATCATGGTGGCCCGCAAGTTCGACATCTCGATCATGAAGGTCGGCATCCCGGCCCTCGCCGGTCTCTCGGTGCTCCACGGGTTCATCCCGCCCCACCCCGGCCCGCTCGCCGCGATCGCCAACCTCAACGCCGACGTCGGCCTCGTGCTCCTGTTCGGGCTGATCGTCGCCATCCCCACGCTGATCATCGCCGGCCCGCTGCTGGCCCGGTTCATCGACGTGTGGGTCCCGGTCCACGCTCCCGGCGCCGCCGGTTCGGCTCCGGCCGGGGGCCTCGTGGGCACCCAGGGCATCGCCTCGGACGCGCCGCGCCTTACCAAGCGGGCCGGCTTCGGCGCGGCGATCTTCTGCATCACGCTGCCGGTTCTGCTCATGCTGGCGCGCACCGTCGCCGAGCTCACGCTCGATGAGAAGAGCGGCGTCCGGACCTTCTTCACCTGGCTCGGCGAGCCGGCGATCGCGCTGCTTCTCGCGGTCCTCGTGGCCATGGCTCTGCTCGGTGCAGGGTCGGGCATGAAGAAGAACCAGATCGAGAAGACCGTGGGCGGCGCCCTGCCCGGCATCGCCGGCATCATGCTCATCGTCGCTGCCGGCGGTGGCTTCAAGCAGATGCTCGTCGACGCCGGTGTCGGCAACGTGATCGGCGACATGGCCAAGAGCGCGGGCATCTCGGCGCTCGTGCTCGGGTGGCTCGTCGCCGTCGGGATCCGGCTGGCGACGGGGTCGGCGACCGTCGCGACGATCACCGCGGCCGGCATCGTGGCGCCACTGTCGACCTCGCTCGACAAGCCGCACCTCGCCCTGCTGGTGCTCGCGATCGGCGCCGGGTCGCTGTTCTTCAGCCACGTCAACGACGCCGGCTTCTGGCTGGTCAAGGAGTACTTCGGGCTCACCGTGGGCCAGACGATCAAGTCGTGGTCGGTCATGGAGACGGTGATCTCGGTCGTCGGGCTGGCCTGCGTGCTGCTGCTCAACCTCGTCGTCTAGCCGGCCACCCGCCCGCCGGCGGCTGCCGGAGGGAGAGCTCAGGCCGGGAGGCGGAAGCGGGAGCGCGCGAGCGGCTCGACGAGCCCGTCGGCCACCAGCCCGTCGAGGCAGCGGTCGACGGTTCCCGACTCCGGCGCGCAGCCGTCGAACTCGCTGCGCGACAAGGGTTTCGTGGCCTCGCGAAGCAGGGCGAGGATCCGGCCGCGCACCTGCCGGTCGGTGCCTTCGTAGCCCTGTCCGCGTCGCGGTGGTCCGTCGTATGCCGGTCGCCCGGCTGCCAGCCACGCGCACCGGTCCGCGATCGGGCAGGCCTCGCACCGCGGCATACGGGCGGTGCAGACCAGGGCGCCGAGCTCCATGACGGCGACGTTCCAGACCGCGGAGGCGGCACGGCCGGACGGCACCGCCGACTCGGCGAGGTCGCGCTCGTACGCCGTCAGCGAGGGCGCCGCCTGGGCTTCGCCGTCCAGCGCCCGGACGAGGACGCGTCGGACGTTGGTGTCGACCACCGTCGTGCGCAGCCCGAACGCGAACGCGGCGACCGCGGCGGCGGTGTAGGCGCCCACCCCGGGCAGCGCGCGCAGGCCGGCCTCGGTATCGGGTACCTCGCCACCGTGGTCACGAACCATGGCCACCGCTGCGGCGTGCAGGCGCAATGCCCGTCTCGGGTAGCCGAGCCGGCCCCAGTGCCGGACCGCCTCACCGGGCGGGGCGGCCGCGAGCGCCGCCGGCGTCGGCCATCGCTCCATCCACTCACGCCACAGCGGCTCGACCCGGGAGAGCGGGGTCTGCTGGGCCATGATCTCGGAGACGAAGACGCCCCACGGTGAGCAGTCGGGTCGGCGCCACGGCAGGTCGCGCGCGTTCGCGGCATACCAGGCCAGGATCGGTTCGTGCAGGGTCGCCGGACCCGAGGGGTGGGACGAGCGGAGGGCGCGGCTCAGACGTACCGCTCCAGGATGCTCGTCTCGGCCAGGCGGGACAGGCCCTCGCGGACCAGACGGGCGCGCCCCTCACCGACGCCGTCGACGTCCATGAGGTCGTCGACGCCGGCTGCCAACAGCTTCTGGAGGCCGCCGAAGTGCTCCACGAGACGGTCCACGATGGCGCCCGGCAGCCGGGGAACCTTGGAGAGCAGCCGGTAGCCGAGAGGGGAGACCGTCGCGTCGAGGGCGTCGCCGATCACCGTGAAGCCGAGCGCCTTGGCGCCGGCCGCGAGGTCGAGCAGCTCGGCGGAGTCGAGCGCCTGGAGGCTGGCGATCGCGCCCTCGACCGTGACGCCGCGCCCCTCGGTGACGTAGTCGCGGATGACCCAGGCCAGGTCGTCGGTGAGCCCGCCGGTGAGCTCCTCGAGCTGGAGGCTGAGCAACCGGCCGTCGACGCCGAGCTGGAGGACGTAGTCGGCGATCTCCTCCTTGATCCGGCGGACCATCTCCAGCCGCTGCAGGACGCTCGCGACATCTCGGACGCTGACCAGGTCCTCGATCTCCAGGGCCGAGAGGGTGCCGGTCACCTCGTCGAGGCGGGCCTTGTAGCGCTCGAGGGTCTGCAGGGCCTGGTTGCCGCGCGACAGGATCTGGCTGGAGTCCTCCAGGACGACCCGGCGGCCGCCGACGTAGAGGGCGACGATCCGCATCGACTGGCTCACCGAGACGACGGGGTAGCCGGTCTGCTTGGCGACCCGCTCGGCGGTGCGGTGCCGGGTGCCGGACTCGCTCGTCTCGATGCTCGGGTCGGGGAGCAGCTGGGTCGCGGCGCGGACGATGCGGGTCACGTCGCGGTCGGTGACGACGGCGCCGTCCATCTTGGCCAGCTCGCGCAGCCGGGTCGCCGAGAACTCGATGTCGAGCGGGAAACCACCGGTGGCGATCTGGTCGACGAGCTTGTCCTGGCCGAGGACGATGAGGGCGCCGGTGCGGCCCCGGAGGATGCGTTCGAGCCCGTCGCGCAGCTCGGTGCCAGGGGCGACGGCTGCGAGGGTGTGCCGGAGCAACTCGTCGTCGCTGTGCTGCACTCGGTCCGCCTTGGTCGTCGTCGGGTGGTGGCCCGAGTCTAACGGGGGGAGTGCGCCCCGATCGCGTGCCGAACCGCGGTGGATACGTCGGGCACCTCGACCACCTCCATCCCGGTGGGGACCGGCCCGGCACCGAGAACGCCGACCGGCACGTATGCCGTGGTGAAGCCGAGCCGGGCGGCCTCACCGAGCCGCCGGTGCGGTCCGGTGACCGGCCGCACGTCTCCGGCGAGCCCGACCTCGCCGAAGGCGAACGACGTGGTGGCGACCGGCCGGTCGAGGATCGCCGAGGCGAGGGACAGGGCGATGGCCAGGTCGGCGGCCGGCTCGGTGACGCGGACCCCGCCGACTGTCGACAGGTAGGCCTCCTGCCCGGTGAGCGGGGCGTGGGCCCGGCGGGTGAGGACGGCGATCACCATCGCGACCCGGGACGCGTCCAGGCCGTGCGTGGCTCGCTTGGGGGTCTGGGCCGGGCTCGGGGCGACGAGGGCCTGGATCTCGGTCGGCAGCGGGCGGCGCCCCTCCAGGGTCACCGTCACGCAGGACCCGGCGACCTCGCGGGTCCGGCTGGAGAGGAACAGCCCGCTCGGGTCGTCGAGCCCGACGATGCCGATGTCGGACAGGTCGAAGCAGCCGACCTCGTCGGTCGGGCCGTAGCGGTTCTTGACGGCCCGGACGAGCCGCAGTCGCGAGTGCCGGTCGCCCTCGAAGGCGACGACGACGTCGACGAGGTGCTCCAGGACGCGCGGGCCGGCGATCGAGCCGTCCTTGGTCACGTGGCCGACGAGGAGCACCGCGATGCCGCGCGACTTGGCGACCTGGATGAGCGACGCCGCCACCTCGCGGACCTGGGTGACGTTGCCGGCGGAGCCGTCGACCTCGCCGCTGGCGATGGTCTGGACCGAGTCGACGATGACGAGCTCGGGTTGGATGGCCTCGATCTGGCCGAGCACGGTCGCCAGGTCGGTCTCGGCGGCAAGGTAGAGAGTGCGGGCCATGGCCTCGATCCGCTCAGCCCGGGCGCGGACCTGGGCGGCCGACTCCTCGCCGCTCACGTAGAGGACGCGCCGGCCCTCGCCGGAGCGCGCGGCCCGGGCGGCCACGTCGAGGAGCAGCGTGGACTTGCCGATGCCGGGCTCGCCGGCGACGAGGACGACGGCACCGGGCACGAGCCCGCCGCCGACCACCCGGTCGAACTCCGAGACGCCGGTCGAGCGGGCCACGGCGTGCGTGGCGTCGACCTCCCCGATCGGCACCGCGGGACGGGCCACCGCGGCCGCCGCGGTCGTGCGCGCCGCGGTGGGGCCGCCCACCTCACCGACGGTGCCCCAGGCCTGGCACTCACCGCAGCGGCCGACCCACTTGACCGTGGTCCAGCCGCACTCGGCGCACCGATAGCCGGTCGGTCGGGGTGTCTTGGTCGCCATGGCCAGAACAGTAGGTGCGTCCACCGACAGTTGGCCTCGGCCGCCCAGTCACCGTGTCGAGTGGCCAGAACGCGCCGCCTCAACCGACCGGCATACGGCGTGTTCTGGCCACTCGATGGACCAGCGCACCCTGTAACCCAGCATATCTGCCCGATTCCGGGCAGATGTTTGGATTTCGCAGGCCGGTCGCGCATCATGGACGAGTGCCCGACCCGGATCTTGTGGAACGCATCGTCGCCTCGACCGGCCTGTCGCCCGGCGTCGCGGCGCGCGTCATCGACGACGTCGTCGCCTTTCACCGCGAGCCGGTCGAGGACTACGTCCGGCGCCGGCACGCGCACCTGCAGACCCATGGGCGCCGCAACGAGGAGATCTTCGACCAGCTCGCCGCCGAACTGGCCGGCCGCGTCGTCGCCGCGCCCGACCTCACCGCCCGCCAGCTGCGCCGGATCGTCTACGGCTGACCCGGCCACCCGGCATACGAGCTCGTCCGAAGCACCCCACGAAGGAGACCACCACATGTGCGGAATCGTCGGCTACGTCGGCTCCCAACCCGCCGCCCCGATCGTCATCGAGGGCCTGCAACGACTGGAGTACCGCGGCTACGACTCCGCCGGTCTCGCCGTCCTCGGCCGCTCCGGGATCAAGGTCGTCCGGCAGGTCGGCCGGGTCCGTGACCTGGAGGCGGCCCTGCCCAAGCGCCTCGCCGGGACGGTCGGCATCGGCCACACCCGCTGGGCCACCCACGGGGTGCCGGCCGTGCGCAACGCGCACCCGCATGCCTCGGCCGACGGGCGGGTCCAGGTGGTGCACAACGGGATCATCGACAACGCAGCCGAGCTGCGGGCCCGGCTGACCGCTGCGGGCGTGGACCTCGCGAGCGACACCGACACCGAGGTCCTCGCCCATCTCGTCGCGCGAGCCGCTGCCGACTCGGGTGCCGAGTCGCTCGAGGACGCCGTCGTCTCGGCGCTGGGTCAGGTGACCGGGACGTATGCCGTGGCCGTCCTGTCCGCGGACCACCCGGACCGAATCGTGGTGGCGCGCAACGGCTCTCCGCTCATCCTCGGAGTCGGCGACCGTGAGATGTTCGTCGCGAGCGACGCCTCCGCCCTCGTCCGGCATACGTCGTCGGTCGTCCACCTCGACGACGGCGACCTCGCGACGGTGACGGCAACCGGGTACCGGACCTTCACCGCGGCGGGGGAGCGGACCGACCGGCCCCCGGTGACCGTGGACCTCACCGTCGAGGAGCTCGCGCTCGGCGGGCACGACCACTTCATGCACAAGGAGATCCACGAGCAGCCGGCGTCGGTCGAGCGGATGCTCACCGGGCGGCTCGACGACCGCTTCGGGACGGCCCGTCTGGACGGGCTCAACCTCGACCCGCGGGAGCTGCGTGGCTTCCGCCGGGTGAAGATCCTCGGCTGCGGATCGGCCTACTACGTGGGCGAGCTGGGCGCCGGGCTGATCGAGGACCTGGCCCGCGTGCCGGCGTCGGCGGAGGCTGCGTCGGAGTTCCGGTACCGCAACCCGGTCATCGAGCCGGACACCCTCTACGTTGCGGTGAGCCAGTCCGGCGAGACCGCTGACACCCTGTTCGCGGTCCGTGAGGTCAAGCGCAAGGGCGGCCGGGTGGTCGGGGTCGTCAACGTCGTGGGCTCCTCGATCGCCCGCGAGTGCGACGGTGGGATCTACCTGCACGCCGGCCCCGAGGTCGCCGTCGCCTCGACCAAGGCGCTGACCCACATGGGAGTTGCCTTCGCGCTCCTCGCACTCGCCCTCGGCCGGGTCCACGACCTGTCCCACGCCGACGGTTCGCGGCTCGTCGCGGGGCTGCGCAGCCTGCCGGGACTCATCGAGAAGGCGCTCGCCGACGAGGAGTCGTATGCCGCGGCCGGCCGCGCCCTGGCCCCGGCGGAGAGCCTGTTCTTCATCGGCCGGGTGCGGGGCTACCCCGTGGCGCGGGAAGGCGCGCAGAAGTTCAAGGAGATCACCTACCGGCACGCGGAGGCCTACCAGAGCAGCGAGCTCAAGCACGGCCCGCTCGCCCTGATCAACCCCTCGATGCCGACCGTCGCGATCGTCCCGGACGACGACCTCGTCGCCCGCAACATCGGCGCCGTCCACGAGGTCGCCGCCCGTGGTGGGCACGTCGTCGCGGTGACCCACCCCGACGTGGACCTGGGAGAGGTGGGCGAGGGCGGCATACTCACTCGCGTCGTCGCCCCGAAGGCCGAGCCCGAGCTGGACCCGATCATCCTCACGATCCCGTTGCAGCTGATGGCCTACCACGCGGCGGTGGCGCTCGGCGAGGACGTCGACCGCCCGCGCAACCTGGCCAAGTCGGTGACCGTCGAGTAGCCGGTCGGGCTTGGCAAGGGAAGCTCCAGCTTCGCCAGGGTTGGGTTCCCTTGCGAAGCCGACTTTCCCGGATGGGGCGGGAAAGCTGAGGTGGGCCGGGGTCAGCCGGTGATGGTGGGCTTGCGGGTCGGCTGGCGCCGGACGCTGGGCCGACCCGGCCCGCCGGCCGCCAGCGTCGCCGGGTGGACCAGCAGCGGCAGCAGCTGGCGCTTGCCGGCCCGGCGGGCGGACCGCACCGTCTCCAGGTGGGCCTCACAGCGGATCACCAGCTCGTCGTATGCCGGCTGGCCCATCAGCTCGACCAGTTCGCCCCGGCTGCTCCGGTAGACCGGCTCGCGGCCGACGTGGGCCTCGGGGTTGGAGGAGCAGTACCAGTCCAGGTCGTGGCCGCCCGGCCCCCAGCCGCGGCGGTCGTACTCGGTGACCGAGATCTCCAGGTAGCTGGTCTCGTCGGGCAGCTCCACCGTCCGGTAGGTGCGTCGGATGGGCAGCTGCCAGCAGACGTCGGGCTTGAGGGTGTGCGGCTCGACCCCGGTGAGGACGGCGTGCTGGTGCAGGGCGCACCCCGCGCCGGCGGGGAAGCCGGGCCGGTTGAGGAAGATGCAGGCGCCGTCGACGACCTTGGTCTTGGTGGCGTCGTCCTCCGGCTCGGTCCAGGCCTTGGTCTTGGTCGAGCCCGGGTGGTACTGCCACTCGTCGGGGCCGAGCTCCTTGACCGCCTTCTTGACCCGGTCGATGTCGTCCTGGTCGGTGAAGTGCGCACCGAGGGTGCAGCAGCCGTCGTCGGGCCGGTCGGCGTAGATCCCCTGGCAGCCGCTGCCGTAGATGCACGTCCAGCTCGACGTCAGCCAGGTGAGGTCGCAGCGGAACCGCTGCCCCTCGTCGGCCGGGTCGGTGAACTCGACCCAGATCCGCGGCGCGTCGAGCGGCGTCTCGGGAGAGTTCGCGGGCGGGGGGGTCGGCACCCGCCAACCCTAATAGGTTGTGCTCATGCGCCTCGGAGTCATCGATGTTGGTTCCAACACGGTCCACCTGCTGGTGGTTGATGCCCACCCGGGGGCCCGGCCCCTGCCAGCGAGCTCCCACAAGCGCCTGCTGCGCCTCTCCGAACATGTCGGGGACGACGGGGCGATCGCCGACGAGGGCGCACGTCAGCTCCAGCGGTTCGTCGGGGAGTGCCTCGAGATCGCCGAGGACCAGGGCGTCGAGGACCTGATGGCCTTTGTCACCAGTGCGATCCGCGAGGCCCCCAACGGCGACGCAGTCCTCGCCCGGGTCCGGGAGGCGACGGGGGTCTCCCTCACGGTCCTGTCCGGGGAGGAGGAGGCCCGCGCGACCTTCCTGGCAACCCGTCGCTGGTACGGCTGGTCGGCCGGCACCCTCCTGGTCGTGGACATCGGCGGCGGCTCGCTCGAGCTGGCCCAGGGGATGGACGAGGAGCCCGACGTTGCTCTGTCGCTGCCGCTCGGAGCCGGTCGCGTGACCCGGATGTACCTGCCCGGTGACCCGCCCAAGGCCAGTGACATCCGCGAGGCCCGTCGACGGGCGCGTGCCGACATCGCGTCCTCGGTGCGGCCCCTTGCCAAGGCGGGCACCCCGGACCACATCGTCGGTACCTCCAAGACGATCCGGTCCCTCGCTCGGCTCGCCGGGGCGGCGCCGAGCGCCGAGGGCCCGTATGCCGTGCGCCTCCTGCGCCGCGACGACCTCGCCGACATCGTCCAGCGGCTGGGGAAGAAGTCCGTCGCCGCGCGGGCGTCCCTCCCGGGAGTGTCCGCCTCCCGGGCCGGTCAGCTGCTCGGCGGTGCGATCGTCATCGAGGCGGTCATGGACCTGCTCGGCATCGAGGTCCTCGAAGTGTGCCCGTGGGCCCTGCGTGAGGGCCTCATCCTGCGCCGCCTGGACGGTTTGACCTGACCGGTCAGCGCCCGGTGAGGAAGGACACCGCCTCGTCCAGCGCCGCGTCGGTGAGTGCCGGGTCGTGCCGGGCGCCGACATCGCGCATGAACGCGTGCTCGCCACCGGCATAGATGTGCAGCTCCAGGTCCTCCGACCCGGCGGCATACAGGGCCGAGATGATCTGCAGCCGCGCCGCTGCGGGGACGTGCGGGTCTGCCGAGCCGAAGACCATCATCATCCGGCCGGCGACGTCTGCGGCTCTCTCCAGGGTGCCGCTGTCAGCGTCGGCGCCGAGCTTCCCGTCCTGCAGGCCGGTGGCGTAGAAGCACACGGTCGCGGCGACTCGCTCGTCCAGGGCGGCGCGGAAGGCGAGGTGACCGCCGATGCAGAAGCCGACGCAGTACAGCTCGCCCACGTCGGGACGACCGGCCAGGTGGTCCAGGACTGCGATCCGGTCGGAGTCGAACTGGGCGGTCGTGGTTGCCGCCGCTCCGGCCAGACCGGCCGCCTTCCCCTCGTCGTCGAACTCCAGCGCCACCCCGGCCAGCACGCGGGGGTAGATCTCCGGCACCCACACGGCGAAGCCCCGCGAGGCGAGTCGACGCGCGGTGCGGAGGGTGGACTCGGTGAGCTGGAAGATGTCGCTGTAGAAGAGCACGGCCGGCCACCGTCCGTCGCCGACCGGCCGGATCAGGGTCGAACGGATCTCACAGTCCGGCGCGGGGATCCGCACCTGCTCCTCGCGCAGCTTCATGGTGAAGGACCCTAGTCCGACTTCGGCTGATGACGTCCCGACCGGGACCGAGGGCAGGGCTCGTTAGTCTGGACGGCATGGTCAGGGTAGGCAGGCGGCGCGCTCCAGCGGCCGCCGACAGCCCCGCCCCGACCACCGTTCCGGTGGCGTTGTCGACCGCGTCGGTCTACCCCGAGTCCTGTGCGGCGGCCTTCGACATCGCCGCCCGCCTCGGCTACGACGGCGTCGAGGTCATGGTGTGGACCGACCCGGTGACCCAGGAGGCCGGCGCGCTGGCCCGGCTCGCCGAGCACCACGGCATACCGATCACCTCGATCCATGCACCGACGCTCCTGCTGACCCAGCGGGTCTGGGGCACCGACCCCTGGGACAAGATCGACCGCTCGATCGACGTCGCCCGGGAGGTGGGCGCCTCCACGGTGGTGCTGCATCCGCCGTTCCGCTGGCAGCGGGAGTATGCCGCGGGTTTCGCCGATGGCGTCGCGATGCGGGAGGCCGACTCGGGCATCACGCTCGCCGTCGAGAACATGTACCCCTGGCGCGCCCGCAACCGCGAGATCGAGGCCTACCTGCCGCACTGGGACCCGGTCGGCCAGCCGTACGAGCACGTGACCCTCGACCTGTCGCACACCGCGACCGCCGGCTCGGACGCGCTGGCCGGGGCGGGCGGTGATCTGCACGACGCCGGGCGCGTCCCGCTTGTAGATCTGCTCGGCCGTCAGCCCCTTCGTCGGCGGCGACTGGAGGGCGACATTGCCGAGCCCGGTCCCCTGGGCGAGGGGCGAAACCTGTTGAATCGTGGTGTCGTTCCCCAGCTTCCCGAAGAGCGCCGCACCTCCGAGCGCCAGGGCACCGCCCGCGAGCGCAACAACGAGCAGCTCAACGAGCCGCATCGGGTTCCTAGCCACGCACCCGTTATAACCGCTGCATGTTCAAAGACTTCGATCAAGGATTAAAGGGCGATTAAGGGCTGTGAGGGAACTCTTCCTCCTCGATCCCGAGATCGTCTACCTGAATCACGGCTCGTTCGGGGCCTGTCCTCGGCCTGTGTTCGAGGACTACCAGCGCTGGCAGCGCGAGCTCGAGCGCCAGCCCGTCGAGTTCCTCGGGCGCGAGCGGCGGCTGCCGGAGCTCCTCGAGCCGGCGCGGCTCCGGCTCGCGGCGTACGTGGGCTCGCCGCCGGGCGACCTGGCGTTTGCGACGAATGCCAGCTCGGCGCTGAACACGGCGATCCGCTGCCTGGAGCTGCACCGCGGGGACGAAGTGCTGCTCGGAGACGCCGAGTACGGCGGCCTGGAGATCCTCTGGCAATGGATCGCGGCGCGTACGGGCGCCACGCTGCGGCGCGTACCGTTCGCCGAGCTCGAACCCGGTCCGAAGACGCGCGTCGTCTTCTGCTCGCATATCGAGTGGACGACCGGTCAGATCAACGACGTCGCGACCGTGTGCGCCGCGGCGCGAGCGGCCGGCGCGCTGTCGGTCAAGGTGCTACGCGCCACCACCTCCGGCTCTGAGCCAGGCGTCATCCGCGCGCTCGACCTCAAGGGCCTCTCAGTCAGCGGTGGAAGCGCGTGCCAGTCAGGAGCCAGCGAGCCCTCGCACGTGCTCACTGCGATGGGGCTCACACCCACGCGCGCCCGTGCCACACTGCGTTTCTCGCTCTCGAAGATCACCACCGAGGCCGAGATCGACGAAGTGTTGAAAATTATCCCCGCCGCGGTCGCGCACCTGCGTGAGCTATCGCCGACATATAAGAAGACCGCGCCGGTCACGGCCTGACGCTCTCTTTCAACTGAGCTCTACAGATACCAGGGGATATTCACCACCACGATCCTTTGATTGCCTTTCACCAGCAACAGCAGCTTTAGCAGCTGCACGCGCTGGTTGTGCAACGCGTTCTCCCACCAGTGGCGAACGACAAGCTCCGGCAGGATCACGGCAACCTTCCTGCCCGGGTGCCTCTCTTCGAGTTCAAGGATGTATTCCATCAGCGGGTTAACGACGAACCGGTACGCTGACTGGATCGTGACCAGTTCCGGCTCGGCCAGGTGCTCGCGTCGGACCGGGGCAAGAACCTTCTCCTCCCACTCCTCCTCAATCCCTGTTGGCTCATCATCGGAGTGGACGTGCACCACTTTTACCTCCTTCGACATCAACAGGCCGAAGCGCAGCGCCTTCTCAGCGATGCGGTCCCAGCGCGCCATGGGAATGACGACGAGCGGCTCCTGAAGGTTTGCCAGGCTTAGCGGCGCCATGTCCTTCATCTCGCGCCGCACGCGGGTGTAGTGCCTCTTGACCACCATCATGATCCCGATGAGCAGAGGCACAAGCAGCGTCGTCACCCACGCGCCGGTGGCGAACTTTGCGATGAGCACGACGATGAGCGTAATGCCCGTCGCCACCGCGCCGAACGCGTTCACAAACATGTGCCACAGCCGGCCCGGGTGCTTCTCCATCTTCAGCCAGTGGACCACCATGCCTGCCTGCGAGAGCGTAAAAGCTAGAAACGCGCCGATGGCGTAGAGGGGGATGAGACGATCGGTCACGCCGCCGAACAGGATCAGGATGACGGCTGTGAATCCAGTGAGCGCGTAGACACCGTGCGAGTAAAGCAACCTGCGGCCGCGAATGATGAAGACATGCGGCAGGTAGTCATGCATGGAGATAGCACGGGCCAGTCGGGGGAAGTCGGCAAAGGCAGTGTTCGCGCTC
>Ga0209811_10000112_pt1 | contig 35607 bp, 27 predicted proteins | sample Coa_R1_6_FD_187161 | JGI IMG/M metagenome (GOLD analysis project Ga0209811, IMG submission 187161) | Surface soil microbial communities from Centralia Pennsylvania, which are recovering from an underground coalmine fire. - Coalmine... | ecosystem: Environmental > Terrestrial > Soil >... | reverse complement strand
GCCGGGGCCAGGTGGCTGTCGCCACGGGGGGCGGGACCGATGCCCCCGCACTTGCTGCCCACCACCGTCGCCACCCGCGAGAGGAGGTTGCCCAGGTTGTTGGCCAGGTCGGAGTTGTAGCGTTGCACCAGCGCGTCGAACGAAAACGAACCATCGGCACCGAACACTACTTCGCGCAGCAGGAAGTACCGCAGCGCATCACCGCCGAGTACATCGAGAATGGTCTCGGTCCGCACGATGTTTCCGCGCGACTTCGACATTTTGTTTTCTTCAAATAGCAGCCAGCCGTGCGCCATGATGCCTTTGGGCAGGGGCAATCCGGCCGCCATCAGAAACGCCGGCCAGTACACGCAATGGAAGCGCACGATTTCCTTGCCAATCATCTGCACGTCAGCCGGCCAATATTTTTCGTACTTGGTGCTGTCGGCGGAGCCGTAGCCGAGCGCCGTGATGTAGTTCGCCAGCGCATCGAGCCATACATAAATCACGTGCCTGGGATCGCCCGGCACCGGGATACCCCACGAGAACGTGCTGCGGCTGATGGAAAGATCCTTGAGCCCGCCCTTCACGAACGAAATGACTTCGTTGCGCCGCGTCTCCGGACGGATCCACTCCGGCTGATCGGCATAGAGCTTCAGGAGTTTGTCGGCGAAGGCCGAGAGCTTGAAGAAGTAATTTTCTTCCTGCACGGTCTCGGTGATGCGTCCGCACTCCGGACAAGGCGCACCCGGCGGGACATCGACGTACATTTCATCCGAAACGCAATACTGACCGGTGTAGCTGCCCTTGTAGATGTAGCCTCGGTCGCTGAGCTGCTGGAACAGGACCTGCACGCTTGTTTTGTGCCGCTCATCGGTGGTGCGGATGAAGTCGTCGTTGGTGAGGCCCATGCGCTTCCACAGCGCGCGGAATTCACCCGAGACTTCGTCGGCGAATTGTTGCGGAGTCTTGCCGGCGGCGGCCGCGGCGCGCTCAATCTTCTGCCCATGCTCGTCAGTGCCGGTCAGGAAATACGTGTCGTCGCCCAGCATGCGGTGGCGGCGCGCGATGGTGTCGCAGGCGATGGTCGTGTAGGCATGCCCGATGTGGGGCCGCGCGTTGACGTAATAGATTGGGGTCGTGATGTAGAACTTTTTCGTCATTCTGCTTTCGTGATCCAGGGACTCAACCACAGAGGACACAGGGGAGCACAGCGTTGCAATTCCTCAGTGTACCTCTGGGGTTAAGGTTTTTCCGACTTGCGCAGGTAAGCGGTCGTCGCTTCCTGCATGACCGTCTTGAGTGGAAGATGCCGTTCCGACGCGATCCGACGGCAGTCTTCATACTCGGGCGCATAGTTCGTGATCGTGCCGTTCAGGCTGGCAACCTTCATGCGGACGTCGCCCCAGGGTGTGGGGACCGAAACCCAGCGCCGGGCGAGCGTCTGCCGCTGCTCTTCGCGGCGCCGTACTCCGAGCGTGGTCGTCTCTGCAAAAATAATCTGCGTGAGCTTTGCCGCGTCCTCCGGCTTGCATAAGACAGTCAGCAATGTGCCCGGACGGTTCTTCTTCATCTGCACTGGCATGCCGAATACGTCGAGTGCCCCCTCAGAGAGCAGGCGATCCATCACGTAGCCGAACACCTGCGGATTCAGGTCGTCGAGGTTGGCTTCTACCACGGAGACGGTGTCCTGCGCCGTCTTCGCGGTAAGGGAAGCCGCAGATTCTCCGACCACCAGCCGCACGACATTTGGATTTCCCGGAAAGTCGCGCGTACCCGCGCCGTAGCCGCTCTTTTCAATTTTCATCTCCGGGAAGGCGCCGAAGCGCGTGGCGAGCGTCTTCACAATTGCCGCCCCGGTGGGCGTGAGCAACTCCACCTGCATGCCTGAGGAGTACACCGGCGCGCCGGCCAGCAGTTCGACGGTCGCCGGAGCCGGAACCGGAAAGACGCCATGGGCGCACTTCACCGTGCCGCCACCTACGTTCAAGGGTGAGCAGACAAATTCGCCGACGCCCAAAGCCTCAGCGCCGACCGCCGCGCCCACAATGTCAACCATAGCATCGACGGCGCCGACTTCGTGGAAGTGCACCGACCCGATGTCCATGTTGTGAATCTTGGATTCGGCTGCGCCGAGAGCTTCGAAAATCCGGATGGCCGTCTGCTTTGCGTGCTCGCTGAGCTGGGCCTTCCCGATGATCGCCTTGATCTCTTTGAGGCTGCGCCCATGCACATGTGGCGCGGACGCCCCCGCCCGCGAAGACGGCTGCGAGTGAGTATCGGAATGAGCGTGAGCCTCTACATGCGTGTGAGCATGATGTTCATCGTGCTCATGATGTTCGTGGGCATGCGAATGTTCGTGGCCGCTAGCCGCAACCATCTCGGACGGGATCTCCTTCTGGCCGTTCACCAGCACATCAACTTTAGTCGCCGTGATCCCGCTGCGATTGACCTTCGTAATTTCCAGGCGAGCCCCGACATCAAGGGCAGCTACGGCATTCTCTAGCACCTCCGGCGACACGCCCGCATCGATCAAGGCGCCCAGAAACATATCGCCGCTCATGCCGGAAAAACAATCGATGTAGGCAATGCGCATGGGAATGAACCGGTCTTTGGTCGTTAGTCGTTGGTCGTTGGCCAGTCCCATGCTGCCTGCAGCGTGACGAAGCGCTGCTGTTTTTCGAGAGGGAAGAGAGACGCGACCTTTCAGCAGAGCCGCGGCCCCTTGGGGTTCGCCAACGACCAACTACTAACGACCGGCGACGACCCTTCATCATAGGGAAGGCACGCGTTGAGCGTCAAACCGGGATACTCCTCGCCCTTTGCTACAATCACTATTTTATTCAACAAGTTAGGGGATTCCTTGTACCGTTCGCTCGAGCGCCGTCTTGCCCGCCATATGCGCGATTTTCTGCGCCGCACCTATGACCTCGACCTGGCGAAGATCGTCATCGAGCAGCCGCCCAAGGTCGAACTGGGCGAGTACGCCATGCCGCTCGCTTTTGAACTGGCGAAAAAGTTGCGCAAGGCGCCGCGCAAGATTGCCGAAGAGATCGTCAATGGGATCGGTCCGATCGACGGCTTCGAGAAGCTGGAGGTCGCCGGCGCGGGATACATCAATGCGCGGGTGAAGCGCGCCGTGATGGCAGCGGCCGTGCTCGCCGACGAGCGGCCGCAGGTCGAGACGCCAGCAGGGAAAATTCTGGTCGAGCACTCGAGCATCAATCCCAATAAGGCTGCGCATATCGGGCATCTGCGCAACGCCATCCTGGGCGACACGTTCGTTCGGTTGTTGCGGTACGCGGGCAGGGAAGTCGATGTGCAGAACTACATCGACAACACGGGCGTGCAAGTGGCGGATGTGGTGGTTGGGTTTTTGTATCAGGAGAAGCAATCCCGCGCGGAGATCGAGCAACTGGCTTCGCAGCCGCGCTTCGATTACTACTGCTGGGATCTCTATGCGCGCGCCTCGCAGTGGTACGAACAAGACAAGCAGAATCTGCAGGTCCGTCTGAAGACCTTGCACGAGATCGAGGCCGGGGGGAACGAGACTGCTGCCCTTGCCGATCTGATTTCCGTTGCTGTCCTGCGACGTCATCTCGAGACCATGGACCGTCTCGATATCGAGTATGACTTTCTGCCACGCGAGAGCGAGATTCTTCGACTGCATTTCTGGGATGCGGCGTTTGGAAAGTTGAAAGATTCAGGCGTACTTTTCTTCGAGAACGAAGGCAAGAACAAAGGCTGTTGGGTGATGCGGCGGGCGGGAACCGCAAAGGCGTCTACCACCGAGGGCACGGAGAGCACAGAGGCAACACAGAGCGAAATCTCCGAGGAAGACCAGAAGGTTATTGTGCGCTCCAACGGCACGGTCGGCTACGTGGGCAAGGACATCGCTTACCACATGTGGAAGTTTGGATTGCTGGGCCGCGACTTCGCATACCGCAAGTTCTACAGGTATCCCAATGACCATCAGGTGTGGATTTCCGCGATCGAGGGCGAGACGAACCATCCGCACTTCGGCGACGTGGCAGAAATCTACAACGTCATCGACGCGCGCCAGTCCGAAGCACAGAGCACGGTGATTGAAGCCCTGCGCGGTCTCGGCCACAACGAAGCCGCTGACCACTACACGCATTTCTCGTACGAGATGGTCGCGCTCACTCCGCGCTGCGCGGCCGAGTTAGGCTACCAACTTTCGGAAGAAGACAAGGCCAGGTCGTATATCGAGGTCTCGGGACGCAAGGGTTTTGGCGTGAAGGCGGATGACTTGCTCGATCGCCTGATCAGCTCGGCGAAAACTGAGGTCGATCAACGGCACCCCGAACTCTCTGATGATGAGCGCCGCTCGATTGCCACCCAGATCGCCATCGGCGCCCTGCGCTACTTCATGCTCAAGTACACCAAGCCTTCGGTGATTGCCTTCGACTTCAAGGAAGCGCTGAGTTTTGAGGGGGACACCGGGCCCTACGCGCAGTACGCGGTCGTGCGTGCCACCAACATTTTTCGCAAAGGCGGATTCGATCCTGACACGTATGGGAAGAACGCAACCGATCGGCCATCGGTCGCTGACTTTGAAAACTTTCTCGCGGGCGACTCCGGAAACGAGATCTGGGAATTATGGCTCACGTCGGCGAAGACGGCCTTCCTGGTCGATCAGTGCATTGCGACCACGGAACCCGCGTACCTCGCCAAGCATGCGTTCCAATTGGCGCAGCAGTTCAACTACTTCTACCACCGCCATCCCATCTTGAATGAAGCCGATGAGGATCGGAAACGGTTTCTGCTTGCGACGGCCGGAGTTGTTCGTCGCGAACTGATCCGCACACTCGAGGTTCTGGGCATCACCGTTCCTCCGGTGATGTAGTTTTCAACGATTTCAGACGTCATAACTTAAAGCTATCGACTCGGCGTCTGCGAGGTTTGCGTGCTCCAGGCGGCCGTTTGAATTCTGGCTGAGCACCGAGTGGTCGCGAGGTCCTGCCGTCGATCTTAGGGCTATATCCGGCCCAACAATCGCTATTCTACGAGTTCTCCGGAGTTCCTTTTACGCACTGAAAATACCATTTATCTTATTATCTTACAGCTACGGGAATTATCAATCACTTACGTGGCTTATGCCGAGCGGGCAGCAACCTCGATCTCTCCTGAGGCATCTAAACAAATCAGTCAGGCAAGCGGGGGGAGGCACCATGCGAACCTTTGGACGAATCATTAGTGCGATGTTGCTGTTGGCCACGATGGCCTTTGCCGCGCCGAAGCCGTCTACGCCCGATCGGCCCTTCCCGGCAGTTTTGAAGAACGCGCGCTTTGTGTATGTCGCTTCGTACGACGGCGACCAGTTCAATCCGAACTTGTTTCCGCAGGATCGCGAAGCAATTGCTTCGGTCGAGAAGTCGATTCGGGAGTGGGGCAAACTGATGGTAGTCACGCGCCCGTCGGATGCGGACATCATCATCCTGGTGCAGAGCCGCCCGTCGGAAGATGTGCTGGCGGTGTATGACGCGCATATGAGCGGTGGCCAGTACCTGTGGCGCACCATGGGCCGCGACGGACTACAGACGGGCGAGACCCCGATGGCTACGCAGTTTGAAAAAGGTTTCGAGTCAGTGCAGTCGAAGTAACGAAAGCTCGAACAAGGTTGCAGTAAGCGAACACGGACGTTGCATCTGCCGGGTTTCGAACCTGATCCTGGCAAATGTGCGGTCCGTGTTTTCGCCTTTTCGGGAGCGTCGGAAGCTAAGGCTCGACGGAGCACCGCGCCCGTCCAGCGGTACGCTTGCCGCTCCACTGTTAACTAGCCTTTTGACAAGATTGCGTTCTGAACATTACGGCTTGGTCGTGATTTGTTGCAGGACGATGGTGCTGCTGCGATCGGAGGTCAGCACCTGCTCGTAACAACGCTTGACCAGGATATACATGCCGGGATCAAAGATGAAGCCTTCCATCCGGGTTGTGCGCGTGAATTTCCGCTCTGGGCCAAAACGGCTCTGATAGCGGAAGAAATTGTTCTGGTAAGTATTCGGATTGGGCAGAGCCTCCGGTTGGAAACCCTCCGGAAAGGTCCACTGTATGTCGTCCTGGGTTTGGTAGGCGTAATCGAAATATATCGGATACACGCGTTTGTCGGATTTAAACGGATTGGTCTCGTTGGATTGAAAGAGTGCAACCGGAAACATCAGGCGCCGTCCGCTGACCGCGGCAAATTCAGGCACGGTAAAGGAACTCTCGACTTGTAGATCATCCTCGGAGCTCTCCCACGGCCCCGCTTGCTTGACTTCCACCGTGGCGCTCGCCGGGAGCCAGTGCTTGATCTCTTTCTCCAGCGCCTTGCGTCGGCCGTCTTCGTCTTCATCGTAGAGATCAAGCCGCCGGCTCAGGGCTTCCTGACCGGAGTACGTCACTTTTACCATTCCCTCAAGAGCGCCATCGGAAAGCACTTTCACGCTCGCGACGCGCTTCATGATGGCGGCCTCGCTGCCCCGCCCGGGAATGAGGGGGAAGTTCCGCCACCATTGGCTCACGTACAGACCATGGACGCCGGTTTCTTCCCAGGGGAGAAGCCCGAAAGGACAGAATCGAGTAGCCGGATCGAGGAAGAGATCCTTGTCGCCCACACGCACGATCACCACCGTCGCGTTCAGTTGCGTGACATCCGGCACGTTCGGATCCAGAATGGAATGGCTGCGGGACGCCAGTTGCGTAAGGGACGCGTCGAAGCCGGCGGCCCGGAGCAACGCTACGAACAGAATGTTGATCTCGTTTGCGCCGGCATAACCTCGTTCCCAGACTTCTTCGACATTCTTGTTGGGCTTGAGGTTCTCGCGTTTATTCTCTTGGGCGCTCTTCCGCGATTCGTAGCTCAGGTAGCGAAGCTGTTGGACACGCTTATAGATCTTTCGGACCTTCGTTTCCGGGTCGTCCTGAGGAGAAACGATCGCGGCGAGGGCTTGCTCGATTTTCTTGGAGTGGCCAATGAATTTATTGAGTTCATTACTCTGGCGGGTCGATTCGGAGCGCCAGAACGACTCTGGGATTGCCAAGCCTAGAAAGTAGAAGAAGTGAACGCGACTATTGATCATATCTTCTGGAGGAGAGAATTCTTCCTGTTCAAGAGGGGGAACATCATGCACTTCGAGCTCCGCGGTGCCGTCTCCTCTTCTCTGCACTGAGGCATTCTGCGGGGTGCGCACCAGAGTCCACTGCAAATTGGCTTTCGGAAGGTAGCGCACCCGGAAGCGCGCGTGGCGGGTGAACAATTCGTGCTGCAGTGTCCAATGCGCGCTCGGGAATGCGTAGGTACCGTCAATCAGAAAGCCGCCCGGATTCTTGAGAACATCCGGGATGTGCCGATGCCAGGCCAACTTGTAGGAATATTCGATGATGCTTCCAGGACCGACGTCTGACAGGTGGATCACCTTGGCCTGATAGCGCACGCGTTTTGATTTGGCGATGAGCGTATCGAGCACTTCGCCGTTGAACTCGACCGCCGTCCCGTCGGGACGAATGCTGCGCGCCCGGATGTCGCGCACCTCCTCAAGCTTCTCCACATAGGGAATTTCGATGTTGGCGAACTTTCGCCCTTCCTCCTTGAACACCTTTATACGGAAATATTCGCTTTGGACGGACTGAACGTCATCCTGCTCACTGTCTCGCTCGAGCAGAATCGCCGGGGCGTCGGGTCGCGCGGAATTGTCTTTCAACTCCAGGTCCGCGGGCGGAATCGGCGGCCAGGTGGTCGCCGTTTGTCCAAGGCCATGCAGGACAGGGAAGAGCAAAAGGATCGTGAGCAGAGTGCCCAGACGGGCGATGCGCATTCGTCGCTGGAACACTGGCTCCATAACGCCGAACGAAAGAGGACTTCCAGGTTGCACGGGAAGCTCCGCGAAATCCTGTCTAAAGCCCTGGCCTACTGCAAGCCCGGGCCCGGCAGGACAGCTCGGATTTTGCCCCTTTTGCCTCCTGTCGACAAGGGAAGAACGGCACTCCGCTACCTGCCAACAGAAGGTTTTGGGAGCGATTTCGAGAGTTTCTCCGGGTCATCCTTTGCGCCAGCTATAAAACCTGTTACCTCTGTAACTTACGCCAGGCGAATTGCCATCTTTCCTGGCCCCGCCGTTGCCACAATTGTTAAGAACCATCAGCAAAGGGGATCCAATGCGCGTAACGGTCATCGTTGGCATTCTGATCTGCTCGGTAATCGGCACGGCGGCGCAAGAACTGCCTCCTCGAACATTTGGCTGGGTGCGTGCCAACGACGAAGTCGTCCAGTTGGACCCGGCCGACTATCATGCGGGTCGCGTCTACCATGCCGGGCCGGATGGCGGGAACATGCACATCATTATTCAGGCGAAGCGGCCCGTGACATTGGCGATGGTCGATACCGACGGATGGAATGCGGCACAGCGCAATCCCGCAGCCTGGGCCAATCTTGAGTTCCGCTGCATGCGCGAGCACGTGAGCAGCACCACCTACGAGTGTCATCTTCCGCCCAACCAGCCCATGACGCTGCTGATTCACGACGAGCGTTCTCCCGACCGTGCCGCTCTGGAGGGAATTGGAGCAATTCTTACACGAGGTGCGAGCCGGGCATTCATCTCTCCTAACGACGTGCAGATCACCTATCACAGCTGGTCCTGTGTGGCGAATTGCGTTCAGCCCGAGTTTGACTGGGTGCGGCTGGTACAGGAGAAGTACAAGCTGTCAGGGGTGCCGAAGCTCTACACCATTCTCACTCCCGAGCAAGACGGTCAGAAGCTGTGGATGAAAATCAAGGCGCCCGTTCCGATGACGCTCGCCGTGTTGCCGACGGCTTCTGCGGACCAGGTCTACGACAAACCCGATCTCCTGAGTTCTGCGCTGGCTCAGACTTCGTGCAAGCAGCGCGGCGTGCAGACCATGGAGTTCGATTGTCTATTCAACCTGGCAGATGGACCGCAGTCGCTGTTGATTTATCCAAATGTGAAGTCAGGTAAGAAAGCAGAGATCGATGTGCAGACGTACAAGTGCGTGGCGAACTGCGAGTTGTTGAATCCCCCCGCTCAGCCGTAACACGCTCTCGTTGCCAATGACGCAATGGAGGGACGGGCATCTCGCCCGTCCGGCGGCGAGGACGCCCGCACGCTCCATAGTTCGAAAGCGTAGCGACTGGCGATTAAGCCTTGAAGTCCTTAACGAACTCCACCAGACTACGCACTGCAATTCCCGATGGGCCTTTCGCGATCCAGGGCTTGGCTTCTTCCGTCCACGCCGTGCCGGCGATGTCGAGATGCAGCCACGGGGTGTCTTCGGCGAACTCCTTCAGGAACATGGCGGCGGTGATGGCGCCGCCCCAGCGGCCCCCGGAGTTCACGATGTCGGCGATGCCAGACTTGATGACCTCTTTGTATTCGTCGTCGAGCGGCATGCGCCAGAATTTTTCTCCGGCCTGGTCTTCGGCCTTGCTGAAGCGCTCGTACATCTTTTCGTCGTTCGCGAAGATGCCGGCATTGATGTAGCCCAGCGCGACCACGACTGCTCCCGTGAGCGTTGCCGCGTCGACCAGGTGGGTGCAGCCCAGTTGCCGCGCGTAGAACAGGCCATCGGCCAGCACTAGGCGGCCTTCGGCGTCGGTATTGATGATCTCGATTGATTTGCCTGACATCGCGATCTGCACGTCGCCGGGCTTCTGCGCTTTGCCGGAGGGCATGTTCTCGGTAGCGCAGACGATGGCGGTGACTTTGATTTTGGGCTTCAGCAGAGCGATGGCACGCATTGCGCCCAGCATGGCGGCACCACCGGCCATGTCGTACTTCATCTTCTCCATGCCGTCGGCGGGCTTGATGGAAATGCCGCCCGTGTCGAACGTGATGCCTTTGCCGACCAGTCCCAGCACCGGCTTCTCCGGAGCGCCCGCGGGCTCGTATTTCAGAATGATGAGCGCCGGCGGCTCGTCCGAACCCTGGGCCACGCTCCAGAACGCGCCCATCTTCAGCTCTTTGATTTTGTCGGCGCCATAAACTTCGCACTTCAGCCCAACCTCTTGCGCCATCTTCTTGGCGCGATCCGCGAGCATGGTGGGCGTCATGCGGTTCGACGGTTCGTTGACCAGTTCGCGCGTAAAGTTCTGCGATTCGCCGATCACGCGCGCCTCTTCCAGCGCCTGCTGCAATTTTGCGTCGTCGGAGGTCGCGACTACCGTCAACTCATCGATCTTCTGATCCTTGCGGTCGCTCTTGTAGGTGTCGGCGTCGAAGTTGCCGACGAAGGCGCCCTCGACGATGGCTTTGATCGCTGGCTCGCCGGTAAGTCCCGAAGCAGGCACCACGAAGGCAAAGCGGCGCAGGCCTCGGGATTTGAGGGTACGCACGGCGGTTCCTGCGACGCGGCGCAATTCGAATCCGGTGAAGCTGGCGGCTTTGCCTCCGCCGAGCAAAAGCAGGCGACTCGCTTTCAGGCCCGTGGGATGGTGAATTAGCGTGACCTCGCAGTTCTTGCCGGTGGCTTCGCCGTTCGCGATGACCTCGGCGGCTGCTTTCTTCACCGCGTCGTTGTTGCTTTCGACGCTGACGTCGGGCTTGTCTTTGTTGCCGCGATCGAGCGCGACCACGACCAGGCATTCGGTGTCCAGCTGAGAAGGAGCAGAGGAAGACAATTTGGTTTTCATGAGTTCCTCCATTCTCGTCAGGCGCGGCAGAAACTGCAAGGTCGCCCGGACAGAAGGAATCGAGTTTCGAACCGAAGCGCTTTCAACCAGAGAGAACACAGAGGGCCACAGAGGAAGAGCTTTTGACCACGCAGGACGCTAAGGTGACGCGAAGGCCGTAAAGAACCCCCCGACGTTAGTCAGCGCCTGGCACGTGCCGATTCGGGACATGTCTGTTCGTTCCATTGACGCGCGCATGGGTGGTGGGTAGTCTGAGAGCATCTCGCACAGATAGGAAATCCAGTGGCCGTCAAATCCATTCAACTCGGGCAAGTGTGGCGTCAGGATACGAGCGGCCAGGATTATCTGGTCACCAAGGTGTACAGCGAAGTGTTCGCGCAGTTCGCGGTTCTGCGCCCCGCAGAAGTCACCGCGCCTGATGCACCGACCGTCAAAGTAAAAGTCGCCAAGTCTTCCGACGGAGCGTCGCTGCCGGGCTTCACCTTCACACAGGAAGGCTCGTTCTAGAGATTCGTTCGAGAGGTTTCCGCTACACTAATGAAGTGATGGAGCGACGGGCGTCCTCGCCCGTCGTTTTCGCACGTACGCCAATCTGATTTCCCGTTCTTTCTTCATGACCGAACATATCCTCGCCATTCTTTTCACGTTTATCCACGGAACGATTACCAGCACCGGCTACATCGGCATCGTGTTGCTCATGGCAATCGAGTCGGCATGTATTCCTTTGCCGTCGGAACTGATCATGCCGTTCGCGGGCTACCTCGTCTACGAAGGCTCGATGAGCCTGCTGTGGGCGGCAACGGCGGGCGCCATCGGATGCAATCTGGGATCGCTGGTCGCGTACGAGATCGGCCGGTACGGCGGACGCCCGTTGGTCGAGCGTTATGGTCGTTGGATCCTGATGGGGCGCCGCGAACTCGACTGGGCCGATCGATTCTTCTCCCGATGGGGGCAAGCCGCCGTGTTGGTCGGACGTTTGCTTCCCGTGATCCGCACATTCATCGCGCTGCCGGCGGGCGTGGCGCGCATGCCGCGCGGCAAATTTCATATCTATACGTTTCTCGGATCGTGGCCCTGGTGTTTCATGCTTGCCTACCTGGGCATGAAGCTGGGCGAAAACTGGCGCAGCCTTGGGAAATACTTCCATCAGTTCGATGCGGTGATTGGCGTCGCCCTGGTGACGGCGGTGGGTTGGTTCCTCTGGTCGCACTGGCAGGGTCGGGTGCGGGAGAGCGAGTAGGCACGGGGCAACGATTCTACGCGTTAGCGATACATCGGCTTGCGCGGGATCTTTCGTTTTCGCTCCGCCCATAGCTCGGGGAAAATCTGCCAAGCAATCCAGCCGTCCAACCCTTCAATTGGCAGGAGGTTGAAGATTGCGATAACAAGGCTGAGAAATCCGAGGATGGCAAAGATCATGTTCACCCCATCAAAGCGGGTGTAACCGAAGATCGTTCCCCATGCGATCAGAGGGACGAACAGGAGAGCTTGCGCAATGACCCCACCCCACGCGATTACACAGTGGTCGAGCTTCGACCAGGGCGTGTCGAAAGTCGTCAGTCCGAACACGGGATAGATTTCAATCGACAGCACGCGGCAACCTTTGCGCTGGGCAACGTAGAGGTGACCTGCTTCGTGCAGCAGCAGGATGCTGTAATAGCAACCGAGCCCGAGTATGGTCAAGCCAGGATGCGAAATCACCCCAGTCAGAATGAATGCTGAGACGGCGAATACAGACCAGTGGACATAAGTATCGACTCCACGAATCTGCATCACCTTTGTCAATTTGTCGATGTGAAGAGGGTTGGGAAACTTGATTAGCGGGGCGCGCATTGAACTATCGTTCCTCTGGCTTCGCCAACAGCGAGGCCACAATCTGCCAGCGCCCATTCCGCTTTGCGACAACATCCATATAGAGATAACGGGCAGGGAAGCGGCGTCCGTCAGCTTCGACGATGTCATTTTCTGATCCATGAACGATCGCAAAGTCGCCAAAAAGCCGAATACTTCGCCCCGTGGAAACAATCGATGGGTAGCGCACGGTGTTGGTGCGCAGATTGTCGAGTACTTGCTGTTTCGTGAAGGGTTGCCCCGACGGATCATATTGCACGTAGTCTTCGGCAAAGATCTGTGCCAGGGCATCAAGGTCGGCGGACATCAGCGCTTGGTCCCCCGCGTCGAACAAGGCGTGAATCTGTTTCTCGTCGATGCTCGAGTCTGACAGACTTCCTCCCGCGGGTCTTTGACGATTCCGCCGCAACAGTGTACAAGCATGAAATTCCATTTGCTCAGGAGGCTTCCGTGTCCCGCGTCCTCGCCGCCCTGATTCTCGCCGCCGTGCTCGCGCCGATTGCAGCGTCAGCACAGACCGCCTCCGCTGACAAGCCTTTCGTGGTCGAGTACTACTACAAAGCCAAGTGGGGATACGCCGAAGAATTCTTGAAGCTTTTCAAGAAGAATCACTACCCGCTGCTGAAGAAACAAGTCGAGATGGGCCGCATGGTGAAGGTCTGGATGGACCAGCCGCGCTATCACTCGACCGAGGATGGCCGTTGGGACTACCGCGTCACCATAGTCTTCAAGAACGCCACGGTCGCCAACGAAGCCTTCGACGAAGAGGCACTCAAGAAACAAATGTTTCCTGACCAGGATGCCTACCAGCATGAAGAGCAGCGCCGTTTCTCCATTCTTGAAGCGCACTGGGACGTGCCCATCAAAACGGTCGAGTTGGATAAGTAAACTTGAACCGCGAGACTCGCGGAGGGCCATGGCACATAGAGTGCAAGGTGGGAGTAAAATCTCCCAATGCATGAAGCGGGCTTAGTCTTGGCCATCGTCGGTGCTGAACTTGCTTGGATCACAATCTGGGCTGCCCTTCTTCACGTTCTCGGATTGGCAAGATTTTTAGGGCCGACCGAGGATCTTGTCCTCAAGCGAGAGCGATTAAAGCGGATAGGACAAGCAAAGTACATTTTGATGTTTGGCGTGATGGGTGCCGGAGTTTTGTTTGCGGGCATGATGGTCACTATTGATTTGCTCTGGCGCTCACGATCACTACAATGGGAAGTAGAGGTATTCAAGTTTGTGTTGCTCGCTATGCTGTACGGCTCCTTTATGGGCTATCGGAACTGGCAGCGAACATTCGATGACCCTACCCCATACCCGCCCAATTACTCGCCTGAGAAATAACCCCCTTCGCACTTCAATCCCCGGAATCAACCCGTAAACCCTCTCCCGTGCCCGCTCAGGTTCGGAATATTGCCAAACCCTGCCGCAATGCGAGAACATATCCGTTTGCCTTACATCACTTAGACAAATAAGGAAGTAGCCACATTATGGCGAAACGGTCGAAGTCCGCGAAGCCGCGGGTTGAAGTTAAGGAAGCGCGCAGCGAGAAGAAAGCGTCCTACGGCAACCTCGAGGCGGCCAAAGGAAAACTGGGCGTCATGATCCCCGGTATGGGCGCCGTGGCCACGACGTTCGTGGCCGGTGTGGAAGCCATCCGCAAAGGCATCTCGAAGCCGATCGGATCCGTCACGCAGATGGGCACCATCCGCCTGGGCAAGCGCACCGATGGCCGCTCGCCGAAGATCAAGGAATTCGTTCCCCTGGCCAACCTCGACGACCTGGTCTTCACCGGGTGGGACATCTTCGAAGACAACATGTTCGACGCGGCCACTAACGCGGGCGTTCTCGATCGCTACCTGCTGGAGCAGATCAAGCCCTTCCTGCAGAAGATCACGCCGCGCAAGGCCGTGTTCGATCACAACTACGTGAAGAAGATCGACGGACCGAACGTGAAGAAGGGCAAGAACAAGATGGACCTGGCCGAGCAGGTGCGCGACGACATTCGCCAGTTCCGCAAGTCGTCGGGCGCATCACGGCTTATCACCATCTGGTGCGGATCTACCGAAAGCTTTATTCAGCCGACCGCAGTACACCAGTCGGTGAAGGCTCTTGAAAAGGCATTTCAGCAGAACGACGAAAACATTCCGCCCTCGATGATTTACGCCTACGCTTCGTTGATGGAGGGCGTGCCCTTCGCGAACGGGGCGCCCAACCTCACGGTCGATATTCCGGCGCTGCACGATTTGTCGCGCGAACATGAAGCGCCCATCTGCGGAAAAGATTTCAAGACCGGCCAGACGCTGATCAAGACCATCCTAGCTCCGGGCTTCAAGGCCCGCATGCTGGGACTGGCGGGATGGTTCTCGACCAACATTCTCGGCAATCGCGACGGGGAAGTGCTGGAAGATCCGGGCTCCTTCAAAACCAAAGAGGAGTCGAAGCTTTCGGTGCTCGAGCACATCCTGCAGCCGGAGCTTTACCCCGATCTGTACGGCGATTTCACGCACAAGGTTCGCATTAACTATTACCCTCCGCGCGGTGATAACAAAGAAGGTTGGGATAACATCGACATCTTCGGCTGGCTTGGGTATCCGATGCAGATAAAGGTCGATTTCCTGTGCCGCGACTCGATTCTGGCCGCACCCATCGTGCTCGACCTTGTGTTGTTCCTCGACCTGGCGCAGCGCACTCCTGAACTGAAGGGACTCGGCATCCAGGAATGGTTGAGCTTCTACTTCAAGAGTCCAATGACCGCGCCCGGGCTCTATCCCGAGCATGATTTATTCATCCAGTTAATGAAGTTGAAGAACACCCTGCGGCATTTGCGGGGGGAGGAACTGATCACCCACCTCGGGTTGGAATATTACGACTGAGGCTCGCGCGTTGTTGAGTGTTCGCGGGCGCCAGTCCCTCGAGTCTAGCGTTTTCATTGTCTGAACCCTGGGCTTACGCCTTGGGCTTTCTTATGCCGCCGTTTCGCAGCTCGCCCACGATTTGCCCACCTGCTCGCTCGGCTGGCGTAGCGATATCACGCGGGTGGTTACTCAAGTTGCATTGACAGCCCCGGAAACCCATGGCTATGCTCACTTTTCGAGGAAGGAGCACGATGCAATTCTCCCGGTTTGCCCTGATCGTTCTGGCTGTATCTTCTGTTCTGAACTTGAGTGCGCAGGAGAAACCCGCCACCCCAACAGAACCCGCGAAGGTTGCGTCCGCCGCCGACCAGTCCTCAAAGCCTTCCGGTCCAGCGGTCGACGACGTGAAGGTCAACGGCGTGACCTTCGAGTCGTCCTACTTCAAATTCAACTACGAACTACCCACGGGCTGGAAAACGCTCGACGACGAATCGCGCAAATCCGCTAACCAGCAAGCCATGCAGGAAGATCTCGAGCGCGCGAAGATGGCGGTCGCGAGTCCCAAGAAGACTGCTGCCAAGGGCACTGCCAAGGACGGGGAGCCCAACCCGAAGCCGCATTCGATGGGCAAGCCTGTGGTTCCCGAACGTTACAGCCTGCTTGCGGCTTCACCCGATGGACTCAATTCCCTGGCGAGCCCGGTACTGCCGCGGATCAACATCTGGGCCCACCGCAGGATGCCGCCCCTCGACAAGCCGATGGATCACGCGCAGCTGCTAGTGTCAGGAAAGCACAACGAAGTACTCGTGCGTCCGCAAGAGCTCAACATCAACGGACGCCAGTTTGTCCGCGTGCAACTGGTGAATGCGGCAGGGAAGTACCAGGCGCGTTACATCACCGAGGTCGGCGACTTCCTGATCGGCTTCGACTTTCTGACCGACTCAGAAAAAGAGATGGCCGAGTACTCGAATTCGATCAAAAGCGTGAAGTTCGAGTAACAGTCGTCAAATTCCGTGCTTAGGATCCACGATTTAAGTCTGCAGTGGGCAGGAATCTGGGCGCCTTCCGCGCCTTGGTGGCCTGCTCAAAGCCATACGCGATCTTCAGCAGTGTCGGCTCGCTCCACGCCCTCCCGAAGAACGAGATTCCGACCGGCAGTCCAAACATATTGCCGGCGGTGACATTAATATTCGGATAGCCGGCGACCGCCGCCGCATTCGAACTGCCCCCGCCAAAGTGATCGCCGGTGATCAGATCGGTGACCCACGCCGGGCCTCCCGTGGGTGCGATCAGCGCATCGAGCTTGTTCTTGTCCATCACGGCGTCAATGCCTTCGGCCCGCGTGAAGCGGTGATTCTTCTCGAGCGCGTCAATGTATTCGCGGGATGAGAGCGGGCCTCGCTTCTCGGCACGCAAGAAAATGTCCTGACCGAAGTACGGCATCTCTTTCGCGGCATTCTGGTTGTTGAAGTCGATCAGGTCTTTCAGGGTCTTCACCGGGGAGGAAGGGCCGCGACGCGCCAGGTATTTTTCGACGTCGGCTTTCAATTCGTAGTCGAGCACTAGTGACTCACTCTCGTCGAACTTGCCGAAGGTTTCGATGTCGGCGGGATCGACGATGGTCGCGCCTTCTCTCTTCATGATGTCGATGGCTTCGGCCATGATGGCGTCCACTCCTTCGCTGAAGCCGAAATACTTGCGGCCGACGCCAATGCGCGCGCCTTTCAGACCCTTTGGGTCGAGGAACTGCGTGTAATCGCTGTGCGACTTGCCTTTGCTGTCAATCGTCGCCGCGTCTTCGGAATCGATCCCGGTGAGCGTTCCCAGCATGATGGCGGCATCGCGTAGCGTGCGGCACATCGGGCCAGCCGTGTCCTGGCTGTGAGAAATCGGAACGATGCCTGCGCGGCTCACGAGCCCAACGGTGGGCTTGATCCCTGCCAGTCCATTTGACGACGACGGGCAGACGATGGAGCCGTCGGTCTCAGTGCCGATTCCACCGGCAGCGAAATTCGCAGAAACTCCCGCACCTGTACCCGAGCTAGAACCGCAGGGATTGCGATCAAGCGCGTACGGGTTGCGTGTGAGACCGCCGCGGCCACTCCATCCGCTGGAAGAGTGGCTGGAGCGGATGTTCGCCCACTCACTGAGATTTGTCTTTCCAAGGATCACCGCCCCAGCCTTGCGCAGTTGCGCTGCCACGAAAGAATCGTGGGGAGGCTTGGGAGCGTCGACCAGCGCGAGCGATCCGGCGGTAGTCAACATCTTGTCGGCTGTATCGATGTTGTCTTTGATCAGGACAGGAATTCCGTGGAGGGGCCCGCGCGCACCTTTTTCCTTCCGCTCGCGATCGAGCGATTCCGCGATCTCCGTGGCATCGGGATTGATTTCGATCACGCTGTTGACGGCCGGGCCGCTTTTATCGACGGCCTCGATACGGGCGAGATACTTCTCGGTCACTTCGCGAGCCGTATACTTTCCCGACTTCATTCCTTGCTGTAAATCATCGATCGTCACTTCTTCGAATTCGAACGACAGGACATCGGCAGTAGGTGGTACGGACAGAACTTCGCGCGCTGCGCCCAGCGCAGGGTACATCGCGGTGGCAACCCCACCCACCAAGCTGCCTTTCAGAAAATTCCGGCGCGTCCCGCCCGGCAAGGAAAGATTGCGATCTTTTTTCAAGACAAATCTCCTATTTCTTCGAGTCCGGCGTCGTTCCGGTTTTTCTCTGCGCCCTTTGCGAGAGTTCTCTGCGAAATCTGCGTTTTAAGATTTCTTCATCGTAAGGCCGCAAGCAACGCACTCTTCCATCGGCCAACATCGAGCGTCCAGCAAACACTAGCCTTCTTGCCTTTCGCAATCACAGCGGCCCACTCGTCGCGATTGCGATCATCCTCGGCAACGTTCAGCCGGTCAACTACCGTCATGCCCCGTGTCAGTGCGCTCTGCGTCTCGACGTCGATGAAGTGCGAACTCCACGAAGTCCCCACAGTGGGATCCAACGCCAAGCACATCGCAATCGGGTCGGGAAGGGAAATGCCGTCTTCGCCGGTCTGCACCTTGTAGGCAGCGCGTGCGTGGCTGTTGCACTCGATGGCGAAATGTGCCAGCGGAGTCTTGAGCGCTTCGACTTCCGCGATATCACGATCGCTCAACACCGCCTCGCCACGGGACAAATGCCAGCCGATCAATTCCACTGGAATCCCGCCGCGCACGACCATCCGCGCGGCTTCCGGGTCGACCCAGATGTTGTACTCCGCTGCCGGCGTCACGTTGCCTTCGCAACAGGGCGCCCCGCCCATAATCACGCAGCGCCCGATTTTTCCGGCAATCGACGGCTTTCTAGCGAGAGCCAGAGCCAGGTTGGTGAGCGGCGCGAGCGTGACGATTGTCAGGCCCGGATGCGCTTCGCTCTCCGCAATGATGGCATCGGCCGCGTGCCAACGTTCCATGGATCTTTTTGGCGGCGGGTATCCGTGTTCGCCCAACCCGTCCGCGCCATGGAACCAGGTTGCATTCTGATAAGAACGCAACAACGGCTTGTCGGCGCCCGCATAGACAGGAACGTTGCTTCCGCAAAGCTCGGCCACATACAGCGCGTTGCGGGTCGACTGTTCTACCGGCACGTTGCCCGCGACTGTGGTGATTGCGACCACCTCAACGTCGGGCGCGCGCAGCGCCATGATAAGTGCGACGGCATCATCGGAAGCGGTGTCGGTGTCGATCAGGAAGGGGCGCGGCACGCCGCGTATGATAGCAAACGGCAGAGTGCTATATTGTCACTCCTCGGAGGTGCTGTATGTCCCGCGTCGTGCGTTGCGGCCTGATCCAGGCAAAGACTCCACTGGACGGTAGACAGCCGTTGTCTACCATCAAGAAGGCCATGATCGACAAGCACCTCAAGCTGATCGAGCAGGCCGCCAGGAAGAAAGTCAAAATCCTCTGCCTGCAGGAACTCTTCTACGGACCATACTTCTGCGCCGAGCAGAACCCGCGCTGGTACGAACTCACTGAGCGCGTGCCCGACGGTCCGACCACGAAGCTCATGCAGAAGATCGCCGCGAAGCATCGCATGGTGATTGTTGTGCCGGTGTATGAAGAACAGATGCCGGGCCTCTACTTCAATACTGCTGCTGTGATTGATGCAGACGGAAGATTCCTCGGTAAGTATCGCAAGCACCATATTCCGCACGTGCATCCGGGATTTTGGGAGAAGTTCTATTTCACGCCGGGCGATCTGGGCTACAGCGTGTTCGATACGAAGTACGCGCGCGTCGGCGTCTACATCTGTTACGACCGCCACTTTCCGGAAGGCGCCCGGATTCTGGGATTGAACGGGGCAGAGATCGTGTTCAATCCGTCGGCAACGGTTGCCGGATTATCCGAATATCTGTGGGAACTTGAGCAGCCGGCACATGCCGTGGCTAACGGATATTTCGTGGGCGCGATCAATCGCGTCGGCACCGAGAAGCCTTGGAGTATCGGCGAGTTCTACGGCAAGAGCTACTTCTGCAACCCGCGCGGCAAGATCATCGCGCAAGCCAGCCGTGATAAAGACGAAGTCGTCGTCGCGGATCTCGATCTCGACATGATCACGGAAGTCCGCCGCACCTGGCAGTTCTTCCGCGACCGCCGGCCGGAGACTTACGAGCCGCTGACCGAGCAGACGGGAAGAGCAGCGGCGGCAGATTGAGAAAAGCAGTTCTCGGTTCTCAGTTTTCAGTTCTCAGTAGGAGAATTTAGGGCTTTGCTGGCAACTGAGAACTGGGAACTGAGAACTAGTCCCCAACACTATGGATCTTTCCCGCATACAGTCTTCCCCCCTCTACAACCCCGACCTCGCTCCCACCACTCCCGCACAGCGCCACTGGGGCACCTACAACTACGCCGCGCTTTGGATATCGATGTCGGTCAATATCCTTACCTACATGCTGGCGGCTAGCCTGATCCAGGGAGGCATGAACTGGAAGCAGGCGGTCTTCACCGTGTTCCTCGGAAACACGATCGTTCTGGTACCCATGCTGTTGAACTCGCATCCGGGTGCGCGCTACGGCGTGCCGTTTCCGGTGCTGGCCCGGGCGTCATTTGGAGTGTTAGGCGCGAACATCGCAGCCGTCCTTCGCGCGCTGGTGGCCTGCGGATGGTTCGGCATTCAGACTTGGGTGGGCGGGGAAGCGGTGAGCAGCCTGCTGACTATTTTGTTTTCCGGATGGGCGCGCGTCGAGCATGGGACGGCCATCTGCTTCTTTGTATTCTGGCTGATCAACCTGGCCGTGATTCTGAAGGGCATCGAGTACATCCGCTTCCTGCAGGGCATCAGCGCTCCGGTACTGCTCGCCGTGGGATTGCTGCTGCTGGGCTGGGCGTACAAAACCGCTGGCGGATTTGGCCCCATGTTGTCGGCGCCATCGCGCTTCGCAAGCTTCCCGGATTTTCTGAAGTTCCTAATCCCCGCCCTGAACGCAACCGTAGGCTTCTGGGCGACGGTATCGCTGAACATTCCCGACTTCACGCGCTTCGCGCGCAGCCAGCGCCAGCAGGTCATCGGACAAGCACTCGCCCTGCCCACGACCATGACGCTGTACTCGCTGATCGGCATCCTCGTAACTTCGGCGACGGTCGTAATCTATGGCACAGCCATCTGGGACCCGGTTCAACTGCTAGCCCGCTTCCATTCGCCAATCGCGGTCGTGATTTCGTTGATCGCGATCTTGCTCGCGACCTTGAACGTCAACATCGGCGCGAACGTAGTCTCGCCCGCCAATGACTTTTCGAACCTCTGGCCGCGCGGCATCAGCTTCCGTACCGGCGGCGTCATCACCTGCTTCATGGGCATCGTGCTGATGCCGTGGAAACTGCTGGCCAACTACAAGACCTTCATCCTGGGCTGGCTTGGCGGATACGCGGCGTTCCTTGGTCCCGTCGCTGGCATCATGATCTGTGACTACTTCGTGATTCGCAGGCGTGAGCTGCAGGTCGACGATCTGTATTTGCGCGGTGGTGTCTATGAATACCAGCACGGCTTCAACTGGAACGCATTGATCGCGCTCGCGGTTGGGGCGGGCACTGCGTTGGTTGGATTGGTTGTACCTTCTCTGCGGTCGTTGTACGACTACTCGTGGTTCGTGGGATTTGCGGTGTCGTTTGTGGTGTATTACGGATTGATGAAGGCGCGGAAGCAGTCTGGTGTCCCAGCGATTGAACAAGCGTTGTAGCGGCTGCGAGACGCCGATTTAGGTTATGCGCAGATTCTGCTCTGCGGCGTGATCGATATGGATTTATTTCTTTCGATTCTTGGAAAGGCCCTCGTTCCTTTTGCGGTGCTCACAGCTTTTGCCGTTGCTCGTCGATATCTACCGGCAAGGGCGTATCCAATCACAATCACGCCTCCGCAACAGGATTTGTCGGAACGGTTCCAGAAAATAGCGTGGGTCGTTGGACCCGCCATGGTTTTGGTAGGGATTGCCTTCGCTTGGGCAGCGCATGCAATTTTGGTTGGACTGAATCGGTATTCCTCTATCGCGCACAGCCGCGGCGGATTTCGACTATGGCCTCAGCCTGCGATCTGGTGGTTCCTTCCGGGATTTGCAGCAGTAACACTTGCGTGGGAGATAACGCTACAGCTCTGGTCGAAGTTCGGCAATCGAGAAGAGGCGGCCCTCTATAACTACTGGAGTTGTCAGCGTGCGGGCTTTGATTGCACAAGACTTCTTCGTTGGATGGTTGTGGTGATCGTGTTTCCGATCGGGATCCTGACAGCACTTGCCATCTCTATGCACTCAACGCTTGGCTCGGACGGGATTGTTGACTGCGGCTACGCATTCTCTCCATATCACACATATCGCTACGCTGATGCGAGCCATATGACTCAAATCGATGGCTATCGCGATCGCAACGGCAATCTGGACCAAAGAGCTGGCATCGTGGTGGAATTCAAAGATGGACGCCGGTGGTCCTCCGCGGAGTGGGGAGACTTTAGGAAGAGCGTCGATCCTGCGCTGATCGAGTTGCTGAAGGCCAAAACCGGACTTCAGTTGGAATATGCAACGACAGAGGCTGATATACGCAGACACCAAAGCGCACAGTAAAACTAAAGATTGCGCTTCTACGTTCCGTTTTTTAGCCCCGGCAGAATGTCCTTCTGATACCCCTCCAGCGTCGCCTCTTCCTCTCCACACATCAGATAAACATTGAACTGCGTCACCCCCAGCTTCGCCAGCCGCTGCAGCTTTTTGCGATGCGCTTCGGCCGTACCCACGACACAGAATCGATCCACCACATCATCGGAAACGAATTTCGAATTGCTGCTGTCGACCTCGCAGTGCTGCTGGTAGTCGTATCCTCCGCGATTGCTGACGTAGGACGTCAAAGCTGGCGGCAAATCCTCGGGCTTGTAGCGGGACAGTAAATCGACTACGTGATTTGAGACCAGCGCGGGGAACCAGCGCACCTGCTTGCGTGCGTGTTCGAGGTCGTCGCTGATCCACACGGGAGCGGCGGCCATGATTTCAATCTTCTTGTAGTCGCGGCCTGCCGCTTCCGCGCCCTTTTTCACGAAGCTCAGACACCACTCAATCAGGTCGGGATCGGCGAATTGCAGGATGACGCCATCGCCGATGCGTCCGGCCATGTCGAGGACTTTGGGACCGTAGCCCGCGATCCACACGGGCGGAGGAACCTTCGCCCAACTCAGTTTCGTCTGCTGGCCTTCGTACTCGACCTCTTTGCCTGACATCAACTCGCGGAGAGTCTTCACGGCCCGCTCCAGATCGCCGGCACCCACGGGCTTTTTGCCGAGCACGCGCCGCGAGCTGTCGCCACGGCCGATGCCCAACTGCATGCGTCCACCGGAAATCAGGTTTAGTGTCGCAAACAAACTGGCCGTCACGGTGAGGTCACGCACCGCGGGGTTCGTCACGCACGGGCCGAGCTTCATCTTCTTCGTATTCGCGGCCATCAGCGTGAGCATCGGGTACGGTTCCAGCCATAGCACGTGCGAATCGAAAATCCATCCGTACTCGAAGCCGGCGGCTTCGGCCTGTCGCGTCAACGCGACTATCCGCTCCACCGACATGTCAGGCTTGATCGTGATGCCGAATTGCATAACGTCCCTCGATGGCTCACTAGCGCCGCTGTCCATCTCGTCCGCCGACGAGCGAGGGCGAGACGCCCTCGGGACTGCCGGCAAGATGCCGGCGCTACATTGAATCCGATTTCCTCAGTGCCCCTCTGCGTCCTGTGTGGGGCAATGAAATCTTCAACCACAGAACACACAGAGTTACACAGAGGAATCACCCGAAGGTGGGGCAGTTTAACATACAATGCCGACTCGGCTTTTTCTCGGGAGGACGTCTGCAATGGGCTTCGATACGCTCGTCGTCAATGGCCGCGTGGTGACTGCAACTGACACCTACTCCAGCGACATCGCCATCAGCGCCGGAAAAATCGAAGCCATCGGAAAGGACCTGTCGCGCGAGAACACCAAGAAGATCATCGACGCGAAAGGGAAGTACGTTTTGCCCGGCGGCATCGACGTGCACACGCATCTCGACATGCCCTTCGGCGGCACTACGAGCGCCGACGATTTTGAAACCGGCACGCGGGCGGCAGCGTTCGGCGGGACCACGACCCTCATCGACTTCGCCATTCAGTACAAGGGACAGACTCTTCGCACCGCCTTCGATACCTGGATGCAGAAGGCTTCCGGAAAGGCGGTCAGCGATTACGCCTTCCACTGCATCATCACTGACCTCGGCTCGGCGCAACTCGAAGAGATGAACGCGCTCGTGCGCGAAGGCGTCACCAGCTTCAAGCTTTTCATGGCGTATCCGGGCGTCTTCATGCTCGACGACGCCAGCATCTTCAAGGCTTTCCGAGCGACCGCCAAGAACGGCGGCCTGGTGTGCATGCATGCCGAAAACGGCAATGCCATCGACGTGATCGTGCAGCAGGCGCTGGCGGAAGGCAAGAAGGCGCCGAAGTATCACGCACTCACTCGTCCCACGACAGCCGAAGCCGAGGCCACGGGGCGCGCGATCGCCCTGGCGGAGATGGCGGGCGCTCCTGTGTACATCGTTCACATGAGTTGCAACGAGGCTCTTGAGAAAGTCCGCGAAGCCCGCGACCGCGGGCTGCCCGTCTACGCCGAGACCTGCCCGCAATACCTTTATCTTTCTCTCGAGAACATGGAAGCGCCCGGGTTCGAAGGCGCGAAATACGTTTTCACGCCACCTCTGCGCGAAAAGTGGCATCAGGAGAAGCTGTGGAACGGGCTCAAGCAGGATCACCTGCAGGTTGTCTCCACCGATCACTGCCCGTTCTGTTTCAAAGACCAGAAACAGCTTGGCAAAGACGACTTCACCAAGATCCCCAACGGGGGTCCGGGAATCGAGCACCGCATGAGCCTCATCTACTCCGGCGGTGTCGCGAAAGGCCGCTTCAACGTGAATCGCTTCGTGGAGCTCGTGTCGACGACGCCGGCGAAACTATTCGGCCTCTACCCGCGCAAAGGCACCATCGCCATAGGCAGTGATGCCGATCTCGTCATCTTCGACCCCAACCGCAAGCACACCATCAGCGCCAAGACCCACCACATGCGCGTGGATTATTCGATGTTTGAAGGCATTGAAGTCACGGGCATGCCCGACGTGGTGCTATCGCGCGGGCAGGTGCTGGTGGAAGGGAATGAATTTCGGGGACGGGCAGGGGCAGGAGAATTCATTCGGCGGGCGACGTACACGCAGCAGTGACAGGACAAGAATATTTGCAATTTTGTAATCGGGTAACCGAAGGGCCCGGGCTGCATTTTGCAGGGCAAATTTCAAATTACAAATTCGTTCCCTTCACTCCGGAAAGATCTCCAGCTTGCAAGTTCCGTGGCCGTCCCCGGTTTGGTAAGCGGAATAACTTCCTCCATGGACCATATCCACGTTGTGGAACTCGCAACTCGCGCCGGCTGAGGCTCCTCCATTCAAGGTCTGCTCTTTGCCGTCGCAGCCAATTTGCACTCCCTCTCTCGTCAATGAGTCCCCGTTAAAATTGAGCAGGATTACGCCATTCGAAGGAGAATCGCCGCCGCCTTTGATCTGAATGTTGACGTTACCGTCCGAGTTATCGCGCCATCCGGCGCTTTTGCAGTACTGGTCCCACGCGTGTTGTTTCTTCTTCACGGTAATATTCCCAGGTCCCTCGCCATACAGATAGCCCATGTCGTTGGGCTTAAGATGCACGGTGCCTTCACCCTTACTGTGTTCCTCGTAGTCCACGCACTGCGCCCTGCATTCGTGGGATGTCAGGTTGTAGGAGTACGTGAAGTTGGCCTGCATCGGCTGGAACTGGCCCGGCTCGAAGCGGTCTGCGGGCTTGCAGTCCGGAAATTGTTTCTTGATTTCATTGATGCGGTCGTCCGCCAGACCCTTCAGCGTGCCGTCGTTATAGGACGAAACCGGGGCGGTGATCGCGCCCATCGGCCCTTCAACCAGGTCGGTTGCGACCGACGTCGCGAGGTTCAGAAAGCGCATAGCCGTCATCTGCATGACGTCAGAGCGCGCGTCCTGAATGCCCTGCATCGTTTGCTTCTGATAGTTGGGATCCTGCTGGTACGCCTTCTGCGTGAGAGGATTTGTCGGATTGTTCGCGCAGTAGTCAAGGAAGTTCAACTGGTCCATCCAGTCGAGATGATCTGTTTCCTTCTTGAACGCATTCGCGAGGTCCACGAAACGGGATAAAGGAGTGGGAAACTCCTTGGCCAACTTGCTGTCCTCCGCTGCTTGCTTCAGGATTTCCTTCGTCACTTCGATGCCAGTATCCTGCGCAACATCCACGCCGAGATTGCCTTCCGCGTAGGCGGAGGGAATTAATTGAAAGTAGGAAGCGGACTTGTTCTGCAAACGCTGCTGCAGGCTCGCAGGCATGGCGGCGTCGGGAACGAAGTAACGCAGTGTCATGCGCGCCTTCGTCTCGCCTTCTGTTTTCGCGGAAAACTGCACCCGGTAGGCTTGCACTCCAGTTTTCTGAGCCTGGGCAATTTCCGCGGGAGTCGGAGAGTATGTTTGTCCGGGCGTCAACGTGATGGTGGTTTCAGAGGTAATGCCGTCGGGAAAAGTCAGCGAGTACCGGACGGAGTTGTTCGATTGCGAGAGGATTTGGGCTTTCGCCTGCACGAGATAGGCTGCAGTGGCCATGCTGACTTGGTGCTTCTGAACAAGCTGGAGCATCGCGATTTGCGAGGCGGGGGAAAGATTGCTGCCTGACATCGCAGCCATGCTGGCAAGTTTAGCCATATCCGGCATTTGTGCCTGAGCTTGCTTTTGCGCCTGTGCGAGAGCCTGAGCTTGCGCCTGTGCCTGGCGGGCAAAGTCCTCCATCGTTTGCTGCGGTGTCTTGGGGCGCGCCAACAGGGCCTTCAGTCCCCAACCCGCCAACACGATCACCACCAGCACAACGCTTCCCAGCACTACCAGTGTTCGATTGCTTGCTCCCATAAGTCACCCCAATTGCGGATTCGACCGCGGCTTGCGTTCGAGCAAAAGAAAGGGCGAAGCGTCTCCCCAAAACGCTCCGCCCCGAGTGGATGACTACTTCTTTGTGCTGACTTGCGTGAGTACCGTGTTCGCGGTCTGCTGCAACAGCGGTGTCAGAACATCCTCGCCGTCCGATTTGGCCTTGCCCTGCAACGCATTCTGCAGAAGCGGCGCGCCCTGGCCGGTCTGGGTGAGCTGATACTGCACGGTGACGTCGTCTTTTTGTTTGATCTGCCCATTGAACCCGGAAAGTTGGCTCATGACCTGGTTCATGGCTTGCTGCTGTGCAGCCTGCGCTGCGGCCGACGCCGCTGCCGAAGCCGCGCTCGCCGCCATCGCACCGCCCATGCCATGTGCCATCGCCCCCATGGGCGTCATCTGTGCCATGGTGCCGCCCATCTTCATGAACTTGCCGAAGCCGCCGCTCTGCGGATGCTTCACGGCCACGCTCGACATCAGGATGTAGTCGCACTGCTTCTGCTGGGCTTCGGCCTGCAACTGCATCGCGACTCGCGAATCGAGCGCTGCGATCTCGACAGCCGGGCCGTTCATCAGCAGGATCATCGCATTGCGAATAGGAGTGCTGTAGTCGGCTTGCGCTTGGCTGCCTTGGCCGACCTGCGCCTCGGGAGGCGCCACGCCGATACGAATCTTTCCGGGCGCTTTCGGCCCGAGCGCCTGCGGGACCGCGATCGGCGCACCGGTCGGCTGGTTGGCTCCGCCTGGATGCATCATCGCGGCCATGTTGCCCATTGCACCAGCGCCGCCCATTTGCGACATCATCTGCTGGCTCATGGCGTTCGCTCCTGCCTGCGAAGGATATCCTCCACCCGGCTGACCTTGTTGTGCGAAGCCCTGTCCTGCAGGTTGCTGGGCCACGGCTTGCTGCACCTGCGGAATGCCTTGCAGTTCCGCAAATGAATTTACCTGCTTGTAGCTGGCGGGCACATCGAACAGCGCCGCATCCAGCGGCGCCTTGCTGACTTCGGTGACACTAATGCTCACCACCATCGTGCTGCCGTCGGGTTGGTGCATGGTGACGTTCTGCACCAGCGGATATCCGGGCTTGCCGCTGCCGCTATGATGTTCGACGACCGCGTCCTGGCATCCTTGGCCCTGCCGGACGGGCGGAGCCACGGAGGAGGCGCAGCTGGCTACGTCTTTGCCAAGGTCTGCGTACCATCCGTCGACTTCGAAGGTCTGGTCTACCTTAGTGCACGCGTCGTCAGAAGATTTCTGGGTCACCTTGGTTTTCAGGTGACGCGCGTTCAGTCCGAAAATCTGTTTCCGCTCGCCGGTATCGGTGATCGTCGAGTTGATCTCGACCCGTCCGCCTTCTTTCTTCTCTTCGGGAACCGGCGCGCCAGTTACCATTGCGGCCGCGCGCGCAGCTGCGGCGTCTTGCGGATCGTTGACCACCATATAACTTTGGTTCTGGTCGTTCAGGGTTACCGTTCGTTTCAGGTCGCACTGCCGCAACGACACCGACGCCCCCGCCGGGGTCTGTGTGACATCGCGTGTACGCTGGCCCTTGATCGAAGTTTCACTGCTGGAAACTACATTGCCGCCGACCGAAATATTCTTCTTCAAATGCAGGTCTTCGGACTGCGCCGCCATCGCGGCCAGCAGCAGCGCGAGCATGCAGGAGAGCTGTCGCAACCACTTGCAATTCATAGAAACTCCTTCGGAAATGGCTTGGCTTGAGGAAAGCAGCTTCATCTGAGCCCCCCGGCCGACCTCCCCTCAAAGCAGGCCTGGCCGGGGAAACGACTGCTCTCCTGAGTGGTAATGCGAAAAGGGCCGCCAAATCTCCTCAAGAGCCAGCAAGAATTTTGAAACAAATTCCTATAATGATTGCCGTGACGGGGACAGTACTTATCGCTTCAACCGATAAGCCGACTGCAAAAAAAGCGCTTACAAATTGCGTAACCCACGTCTTTTCAGTTGATTGACAGGCTGGCAAAAACAAGTTATGCTTCGCCCCACATCGCGCCACCCCCATGGCGCTCGGGGCGGCCTCCTTGCAAGACTCCTCAGAACAGGTGACCCAACTTCTCGTGCGCTGGCGGGACGGGGACCGAAAAGCCCTAGATTCGCTAATGCCGATTGTTTACAGCGAGCTGCGCGGAATGGCGCACCGCTACCTGCAACGAGAGCGCTCCGACCACACTCTGCAGAGCACCGCGCTGGTTCATGAGGCGTACGTGCGCCTGATCGGGCAAAAGCTGCCCGAGTGGCAAAATCGCGCGCATTTCTTCGGCGTGGCCGCCCGTCTCATGCGACAGATTCTGGTCGAATATGCACGCGGCCATCAGGCCGCCAAGCGCGGGGGGAACGCTTGCAAGGTCACGATCGAAGAAGGCTCCTTGATGGCGCAGCAGGCGGATCTCGACGTCGTCATCCTTGACGAAGCCCTGCAGGACCTCGCAAAGCTCGACGAGCAGCAAAGCCGGATCGTTGAGTTGCGCTTCTTCGGAGGCCTGTCGATCGACGACACTTCGGAAGTTTTGGGGATCTCACCCGCGACCGTATCTCGGGAATGGTCTACAGCAAGGATCTGGCTGCACCGCGAAATCTCGCGCCGGGCGCCGGCATGAACTCCGAAAGATGGCATCAGGTGAAACACGCCCTCGACGCTGTTCTGGCGCTGCAATCTGACGAGCGCCCGCCGTATCTCGAAAAACTCTCCGCCACCGACCCTGAACTGCACCGCGAAGTTGAGTCTCTGCTGCGCTCCAGTGCGCAAGCGGAGAGCAGTTTTCTGCGTGACCCCGCCGTGGCAGTCCTGCCGGGTTTCGAAGCCCCGCGGAAGGCGCGTACCGGTCGACGCATCGGCGCCTACGACATTCTGGAGGAAATCGGTCACGGCGGGATGGGCGAGGTCTACCGCGCCGTTCGCGCCGATGGCGAATTTGATCGCGAAGTGGCCGTCAAACTGGTGCGCAGCGGCTTCGACTCCCAGTTCATTCTTGAGCGCTTTCGCCACGAACGGCAAATTCTCGCTGGACTCGATCATCCCAACATCGCTCGCCTGCTTGACGGCGGCACCACTGACGACGGTATTCCATACCTCGTCATGGAACTGGTCGATGGCATGCCCATCGACCGCTATTGCGAGAGTCATCAGCTCACGACTGCTCAGCGTCTCGAACTCTTTCGGCACATGTGCGCAGCCGTTCATTACGCGCACCAGCACCTGGTCATTCATCGCGATCTCAAGCCCAGCAACATCCTGGTCACGCCAGATGGCGTGCCCAAGCTGCTCGACTTCGGCATCGCAAAAATCCTGAGCCCGACGGGCGGCCTGGAAACCACGCTGATGCATGCCCTCACTCCGGAATATGCGAGCCCCGAGCAGCTCCGCGGTCAGTGGGTTTCGACAGCCAGCGATGTGTATTCACTCGGCGTGGTCCTTTACCAACTGCTTTCCGGGCAGAGGCCGTACGCCGCGTATGCCGTAAGCGCTCCTGATCTGGCGCGTGCCATTTGCGAGCTGGAACCCAGGCGGCCGAGCGCAGCGGTCGCCGAATCGGCGGGTAAGGGGGATGGGGGCACGCCAGCCAAGACGCTTGACGCTGCCACTCAAAAACTGCAGCGTCGCCTGCGTGGCGACCTGGACAACATTGTCCTTAAGGCGATGCGGAAGGAACCGGAGCGCCGTTACGCGTCCGCTGAACAGTTCGCCGAAGACATTCGCCGACATTTGCAAGGGCTGCCGGTCAGTGCCCGGCAAGATTCGTGGTCCTATCGCACCGGCAAATTTATCCGCCGGCACACCGCCATCGTAGCGGCCACGGTGGTCGTCATCCTGACACTTGCCGTCGGCATGGCAGTCACACTGCGTGAAAAGCGGATCGCCGAGCGCCGCTTCAACGATGTCCGCAAGCTGGCCAACTCGCTCATTTTCGAAATCGATAACTCGATCTCGGATATCCCGGGATCCACCGCCGCCCGCAAACTGCTCGTCGGCCGCGCCCTTGAGTACCTTGACAGTCTGAGCAGGGAAGCGAAGGGCGACAAGTCGCTGCAGACTGAGCTTGCGACAGCGTACGAAAGAGTCGGCGATGTCCTGGGCTATCCCTACGCGCCCAACCTGGGCGATAGCGCGGGCGCACTCGCCAGTTACCGGAAAGCGCTTCGCATTCGGGAGTCGTTAGCAGCTTCTGCCCCCAACGACGTAAAGTTGCAGCGTCAACTCACGGGAAATCATTTTCGGGTCGCGAACGCGCTTGAATTCACTGGCGACCTCAAAGGAGCCCTCGGCGCTCTACGCAAGACGCTACCCATTACCGAGAAGTTGGCTGCCGGCAAAGCCGATCCCGAACTGACCGACCTTTTCGCCGGTAGCCATTACTTCATTGCGGTGCTGCTTTCTAAGACTGGCGATCCCGCAGGCGCACTCGAGAATTACCGTCAGGCGGCTGCCATCCGGCAACCCCTGCTGCAGAGCAATCCGTCCAACGTCAACTTGCGTGCTCATCTTGCTGCCGACTACATCGGCATGGCCGTCTGCATGCAGTCGCTTGGGGATCTTGTGCAGGCCATCGCTATGCAAACCCAAGCGATCGAGATTCTCCGCGAACTCGTGCACCAGGAGTCGAACAGCGTCTCGCTCCGTGAATATCTCGGCGAAGCCGTCAACAAGCTGGGGGGTTTCCAACGCGGCCAGGGAAAGTTCGCCGATTCATTGGTCACGGAGCGCGAAGCCAAACAAATCTTCAAAGCATTGCTCGCCGCCGACCCCAACAATTCACTGGCCAAAGCGAACGTCGCCTTCGCCGACAACAGCATCGCCGACGGTCTGGTGCAGTCCGGCCAGCCGACGGCCGCGATTGAGGTGCTGCAGGAAGCGCTGGCCACTTTTCAGGCGCTGTCGCCCGAGACCGCCAGCAACCGCTACGTGCGCAGCGGATTCGCTTCCGCGAACTACCTGATGGGCAACGTCTATGCTACGTTGGCTGTCTCGCGCCGGCCTTCACGAGCACAGGCGTCAGCCGAATGGCGGGAGGCGCGCTCCTGGTATCAGAAGAGTCTTGCCATGTGGGTCGTCAAAGAGAAACGAGGCGAACTGGAGAGCGATGAGCGCAGCGAACAGCAGCAGGTTCTAACCCAGATCACGCGATGCGATGCTGAGCTTCACGAGCCAGCAAACGCGCGTTGACCTCAGGCCCCTGCTCGTTGCAGCAGGCCAACCATCAGTGGTAGTCTCGCTGCAGTATCCCCGGCGAGCGGGAGTAGTTCAGCGGTAGAACGCCAGCTTCCCAAGCTGGATGTCGCCGGTTCGATCCCGGTCTCCCGCTCCAGATTTCAGTATCTCCTGCACGCATACCTGTAGATGATGTCTCGCTCAACGGCAGCACGTCCGCTGCCCAGCAGCCGTGGGTAGCTGCACACCCTTGAGACGATAGCTATCGGTTAGGAGTCCCCGTTTCCTGTTTTCAAATTCCTCTAACCAAGAACGGTTCATCGCCTTTGCACTGTGCTCCGGGCGTGCATCTACGCTGACGTAGTGATTGCACCACGGGCACTCAAGAAAGTTGGACCTGCGAAGGCCCCTTTTGTTTGACGAACACCCCCACTCCATAACCTTCGGCAGTAATAGCAGAACATCATGGTAGTCGTTATCCGCGCAGAGCTTACCACGCGTTCCATCTAGCGGTTCAAACACTTTGGTAACCCGTATGTATTTCTCCCGAAGTTAGACAGGATCAGACAAACTTCAATCAGCAAGCGCACCACGAAACAAGAGGACGCTAAAGGCGTCCCCTGTGACCCGTCATTCTGTGAACTGATTTTCTACGCTGTTGCCTGCGAATGTAGAAATGACGCGCTGCGCTCGGCCGACATGGCAATCCCCTGTGTGTCGAACGAGGGACACATGTCGCTGGCTCCGGCTGTGAGCGCGGCCGTCCACATTTCTTCGTCGGCCACTCGGTGTGTGCAGACGATCGAGACGCCCGGATACTCGCGATGCAGGCGCGCCACCTCCATCAGGCTGGTGGCTTCAACATCGAGCACCGCAACTTCCGCGCGGTAGCGGGCAACGTCCACACGCAATTCCTCCACGGAATTGGCGACGTGGACTGCATGGTAGTGATGGCTGAGGGTGGAAGCGAGAGCTTGCGCCAGACGCGGATCGCGCTGGAACACGATGATAGTCAGGGCCTGCATACTACCCCCTGATTCAACCGTATCGTGACACGGTGGGAGAGGCTGCGCTCCGTGCGCTTGTGCTGGAATAACGCACTCGCCGCAGACATTAAAAACGGACAACCAGTTGAGCCCCACTTCCCCTTATCGTCGCGAGGGAACCTTTTCGTTCTCAGGCTCGAAAGCAACCGGCTGAAGTTTGCCGTTCTGCTTTAAGAGGATTTCCACTTTTCCTTCGGCTTGCTCAAGTTCTTTGCGGCAGGTCGCGGAAAGCTGCATCCCTTCTTCGAACAAGGTCAGCGACTTCTCCAACGGCGCATCGCCTTTCTCCAGTTCCTGGACAATTTTTTCCAGGCGCTGCAGACACTCCTCAAACTTTGCCAAAGGGAACTCCTGACCCAATTGTAATGCAACTTCCCAGGGCAAATGCCCGTAAATTTGTTGTAAGGCTAGATGCGAGCGATGTCTGGTACCCTGCTCAACGGAATTACTTCTATGACAATTCAGAAAATCGTTTCAACGATCAACATTGTGATCGTTTCACTGGTCTTCAGCATGTTTTCTGCCGCCCAGTCGCCAGTGTCTTCCACCGATACCGCGCATTCGGCGACCGGACTGCCCTATCGTCCCAGCCTCGATGCCAGCGCAATGGATAAATCCGTCGATCCTTGTGTCGATTTCTATGAGTACTCATGCGGCGGCTGGAAAAAGTCGAATCCGATTCCGCCCGATCGCACTTCCTGGGGACGATACGGGCAGCTCTACGAAGACAACCTTGCGCTGTTGCGTTCGATCCTGGAACGCGCGGCCGCCGCGAAAGATCGCGATGCGGTGGATCAGAAGATCGGCGACTTCTATGGTTCGTGCGTGAATGAAGCGGCCGTCAACCGGCTTGGCCTCGCACCGATCAAGCCACAACTCGAGTCCATCGGCGCCATCAAATCAAGGGCAGATCTCGCGGCCGTGGCGGCTCATCTGCAATTCGAGGATCTGGGTGGCGAGATCCTGTTCGGTCCCGGCTCCTTCCAGGATCCCGACAACTCCGACCAGCAAATCGCCGCCATCGATCAGGGTGGCCTCGGCCTTCCCGACCGCGACTACTACACCAAGGACGATGCGAAGTCGAAGGAAAATCGGGAACGCTACGTACAACACGTCGAGAAAATCTTTACCTTGCTGGGCGACCCCGCCGCGCAGGCGAAAGCAAATGCCGAAACCGTCATGCGCATCGAGATGGCGCTCGCGAAAGCATCTCAGACGCGCACGGAGCGGCGTGATCCGTACAAGATCGTGCACAAGATGTCGCCCGCGCAACAGGCGGCGCTGACTCCGAACTGGGATTGGACGGTCTATTGGAAGGCTTTGAATCCGCCGCCGTTCCAGGTTGTGAACGTCCTGTCCCCCGATTTTATGAAGCAATTGAACGCGACGCTGGCGGCGGAATCCGTGGAAAACTGGAAAAATTATCTGCGCTTCCATATCGCGAATATCAACGCACCTTACTTGTCCGATGAATTCTCGACTGCGAATTTTGACTTCTACCAGAAGTATCTGCGCGGGGCGCAAGAGCAGGAGCCGCGCTGGAAACGGTGCGTCGAATTCGTCGATCGAGGACTCGGCGAAGCTCTGGGACAGGCCTATGTGCGCGCGGTGTTTTCTTCGGAACTGAAGGCCAGCACGCTGAAGATGGTGGAAGAGATCGAAAAAGCGATGGAGTTGCGTATCAACCAACTCGACTGGATGAGTCCCACCACCAAGCAGCAGGCACTCACCAAGCTGCATTCGATCCGCAACAAAATCGGCTACCCCGACAAATGGCGCGATTACAGTTCAGTCGACATCAAGCCGGACAACTTCGCCGCCAACGTTCGTAACGCCACGGTCTTTGAGGCGAAGAGGCAGCTCAACAAAATCGGTACGCCGACCGATCGCGGCGAGTGGCAAATCACACCGCCCACCGTCGACGCTTATTACAATCCGCAAGTCAACGACATCAATTTCCCGGCGGGTGTGCTGCAGCCGCCGCTCTATGACGCAAAAATGGACGATGCTCCCAACTATGGCGACACCGGCGGGACGATCGGCCACGAACTCACGCACGCTTTCGACGATGAAGGCAGCCAATTCGATGCCAAAGGGAATCTGAAAAACTGGTGGACGGCTGACGATCAGAAGAAATTCGAAGAACGCACGAAGTGCGTGGACAACCAATACTCGCAATACGTCGCCGTCGACGACATCCACCTGAACGGCAAGCTGACGCTGGGCGAAAACGTAGCCGACCTGGGCGGAGAGATACTGGCCTACATCGCGTGGAAAGACGCGACCAAGGATCTGAAGCTCGAAGACAAAGACGGCCTGACTTCCGAGCAGCGCTTCTTCGTGGGATTCGCGCAGTGGGACTGCGCAAACGAACGTCCGGAGCAGTTACGCGAGTGGGCGATGACGAATCCGCACTCCCCGGCGAAATTCAGAATCAACGGCGTAGTGGTGAACATGTCGGAGTTTGCGGAAGCCTTTTCCTGCAAGAAAGGTCAGCCCATGGTGGGGGCAAAGGTGTGCAAGGTGTGGTGAGTAGTTGCTCTTCATCAGTCGCTGGTCGTCA